>Ga0181553_10000583_pt1 | contig 31711 bp, 28 predicted proteins | sample 011ome_17_FD_133753 | JGI IMG/M metagenome (GOLD analysis project Ga0181553, IMG submission 133753) | Coastal salt marsh microbial communities from the Groves Creek Marsh, Skidaway Island, Georgia - 011502XT metaG (megahit assembly) | ecosystem: Environmental > Aquatic > Marine > Intertidal...
CATCCTCGGTTACTTTACGATCCACATACCTAATGACAAAACCCAAGGGAATGAGTAGGAGAATAAACTTGTATTTTTTTAATATACTTATCATATGTTAAGTGTTAGATGATAGCATCTAAAATAAAGAAACAGATCATCAAATCATATTGATTTTAAAGAATCTAATCTTACTTGTGGAGGTTTGAATTTAAAAGTATTCATGCATTCCAGATGAGCATTTTCAAAATCCTCAAAAGTTTCGATACATTTAATCACCGATGGCATTTTGGTTTTATTTTCTAATAAGGTTTCATTACTTAAAATTTCAGTACACAAACAAGCATCATTTTCTTTGATACTGCTGGAATTGGTCTGAAATAGAAAAAACACCAATACAACTATGCCAACTAAAATCAATACCCGCTTTTTATTTATCATCATCATCAATTCAGCTTTTGTAAATGTAATTATTAGATTTTAAAAAAATAAAAAAGGCGGGATGAAGAGACCCGCCTTTTTTTACCAAATAAATAAAAAAACCAACAAAAATTAATTAAACCAACAATGTATTGTAAGAGATACATTAATAATTAATATAAAATTATATACACCCAACACCAATGAAAACCTCGTGTTTTATTTTTTTTTCAATTTTATTACTTAAACAAAAAACAGTTAAATGATTTCAGAGATTAACAATTTGAAAAATTGAAAATGAATAATTCGCAATAATGGTGAATTCAGTTAATGGTTCGAAGTAACACCAAGTTATCAAAATATATCCGATTGTAGCAAAAAGAAAAAATCAAATGGGTTGTAACCATTGGATGATTTGTCAACGATTGAAGGTGTTTAAACTTAAAATTGAGACCAATACCCTCCAAGGTGATGTGAAAGCGGAAATTATTTTAAGCAGCCCCAGCCAAATCATCGAAAGCGATTTGATGTTAAAACCTTACTCACCTTTTTTAAAAATAGAGACAACCATACAATAGATTGAACTGAGAGAGGTGTGAATAAATAGAAGTTAATTTGTCTTTACCGCCATGAAGAAACAATAAATTAACAAAAAAACTCATAGAATTAGTAGAGCGTAAGGATATTCTTGGGTTGGAGAAGGATAAAGAGATGAAAGGTAAAATATTGGATAATTTCATCTAAAAGTTCTAACCAAATTGTATTTTTGAAGCATCGTTCCGTTAGCTCAGTTGGTTTAGAGCACCACCTTGACAGGGTGGGGGTCGTTGGTTCGAATCCAACACGGAACACAAACAAAAAGGGAGGCTTCTTGACTCCCTTTTTTATTAAGGGTAAACTTTACACTCGAATAAAATTTCAATAGTGAAGAACGCTAATCCATACATCAAATTTACAAACTCATTAGATCAGACCAAAGGCTGTTCTTAAAGAACTTTCACGAACCCTTATCTTTGTTTCTTAATCATTTGTTCAATACCAATTATCTTTCTAATCTAGGTTGGGTATTTACTGAACTCCAACGATTTTAGCCAATTCAATACAAAGACGGACAACATTATTGAAGAAGAGAAACACAAAAAGAGTTTCTTTCTAAACATAAATAGACAATTGAGTTGATTGAAAAATATCCCTAGATGAAGAACAAATAGAAAGTTTGTAGGCTGTGATTTGAAGGAGTTTTAGAAATAAATTTTAGTAAGTCAAAAAAGCCCTCTCTAAAGAATTTTATTAATCTCTGAATCCCGCATAAGGATTGATACACAAATCACCCAAGCGTTTTCTTTAAAAGGATCTCAATTTTGATCCCCAGAGGACTGCGACCAAAATGAATCTTAATTAAAAGAATTCACTGCTAAATGTTCGATAAAGCTTACCCAATTACTTGCGCTAAGGTAAATCCAATTGCAACTCCAAGAATTAACATGATAATGCCTTTACCTGAGAAAAACCAACTGAATTTTTCTTCCCATGCGTCTGGAATAAAGTTTTGATTTTCATCCTTGGCAAAACCGGTTCGAGTAGAATAGGCGGCATACCAATATACACCTCCAAAAAGGACTGCTAGACAAATCAAAACAACAAGAATTTCTTGCATGACTTAATAAATATAGTTAATAAATAATATTGTTTTATCACAATTTAACAAAAAATTCATTTTGAATTTAAGAATTTTAAAAAAAAATCACTAAAAATGATTTTAATATAATTTTTGTTTTCAGTCCAATATTGAAAATGTCATTAATTAAGTTAATTTTAATGGAAATTCATTAGAATGAAAAATAGAATTCAAAATTTAAGAGATTACGTAAACGACTACCATAATAGCGTTAATTCTCCCGAAAAATTTTGGTCAGATATTGCTTCAAGTTTCCAATGGAAGCGTCAGTGGGATCAAGTTTTAAATTGGGATTTCGAAACCCCAAGCGTGACTTGGTTTGAGAAGGCCGAACTGAATCTTACCGAAAATATTTTTGAAAGATTACTGCCTACCCATCGGGATAAAACAGCAATCATTTGGGAGCCCAATGACCCAAATGCGGATTCAATTCAGCTCACTTATGGACAATTATTTAAAGCCACGTGTAAGTTTGCCAATGCAATGAAATCTCAAGGGGTTCAGAAAGGTGACCGAGTAATTATTTATATGCCTATGGTTCCAGAGGCGGCCATAGCCATGTTGGCATGTGCTCGAATTGGTGCCATCCATTCGGTAGTTTTTGCAGGTTTTTCTTCCTCAGCGCTGGCGGACAGGATAAATGATTGTGAGGCAAAGATGGTCTTGACTTCCGATGGTAACTTTAGAGGTAAAAAGAACATACCGGTTAAGGCTGTGGTTGATGAGGCTTTGGAGCATACCGATACCGTGGAAAAGGTAATCGTCTTGAAACGTACGGGTGATGAAGTGGAGATGAAGCCAGGTCGTGACATTTGGTGGAATGATGCAGTAGATGGGCAATCTGAAAACAATGAAGCAGAGGTAATGAATGCTGAAGATTTGTTATTTATTCTTTACACTTCTGGTTCCACTGGAAAACCAAAAGGGGTAGTCCATACAACTGCTGGGTATATGGTATATACTTATTATTCTTTTCTGAATGTATTTCAGTATGACGATGAAGATGTTTATTGGTGTACCGCCGATATTGGATGGATCACAGGGCATTCCTACATCGTTTATGGCCCCTTACTTGCTGGTGCCACCACCTTGATGTTTGAAGGAGTTCCCACCCATCCCCACCCTGGCAGATTTTGGGAAATAGTAGAGAAATTTAAAGTCAATCAATTTTATACTGCACCTACTGCCATTCGGGCGCTACAAGTGCATGGAACAGATCCGGTGGAAAAATTTGATTTGAGTTCTCTTAAGGTAATCGGTTCGGTCGGAGAACCCATCAATGAAGAGGCTTGGCATTGGTATCATGAAAATGTTGGAAAGGGAAATTGTCCATTGGTTGATACTTGGTGGCAAACTGAGACAGGTGGGATCATGATTTCGCCTTTGGCAGGGATCACGCCTAACAAACCTGCACATGCTTCACTTCCTCTTCCAGGCGTCCAGCCTGTTATTGTAGATGCTGAAGGTAATGAACTCAAAGGGAATAATGTTGAAGGAAATTTGTGTATTAAATACCCCTGGCCTTCTATGATTAGAACCACCTATGGGGATCACCAGCGTTGTAAGGATACCTATTTTTCGACCTATAAAGGAATGTATTTTACTGGCGATGGTGCAAAAAGAGATCATGATGGCTACCTCAGAATACTAGGTAGGGTAGATGATGTAATTAATGTTTCGGGTCATCGCATGGGAACGGCTGAGGTGGAAAATGCCATTGATGAGCACCCAGATGTAATTGAATCTGCGGTGGTAGGCTATCCACACGAAATCAAGGGACAGGGAATCTATGCTTTTGCCATTTGCGAAAACAAAGAAAAGTCAGAAGCAGATTTAGCACTCGAAATAAAACAATTGGTCAGAAAGATCATTGGTCCAATCGCTCAGCCAGAACATGTTCAGATTGTTTCGGGTTTACCCAAAACACGCTCAGGAAAAATTATGAGAAGAATCCTACGGAAAGTGGCCAGTCGCGACCTTTCCAACCTTGGCGATATTTCAACACTCTTAAATCCCGAGGTGGTGGATGATATCATCAAAGGAGCCGGATTGGATTAAAGATACTCTAGAAGGCTTTCCATCATCATTCCTCTGGAACCTTTGATCAGAACTTCCATGTCGTCAAAAGGATTTTGGATCAAATAATCCTTGATTTCAGCCAGCGATTCAAAGGATATTATCCTCATGTCCTGAGAATGGGTTTGAAAAAAGTGTTTGCCAGCGATCAAGATTTTATCCAAATCGGTTTGCTCCAGTAGGTTTACAATTTTTTGGTGGGCCTCGGGCGTGTGAACCCCCAATTCAAACATATCACCCAATATGACTGCTGCTTTATTTCCTTTGTTGTTAACAAAAGAGGTGAGGGATGCTTCCATACTGGTTGGGTTGGCATTATATGCATCCAGTGTGATTTTATTTTTCCCTTTCAAAATGATTTGTGATCGGTTATTCCTCGATTCATAACCAGAGATACCCCTATTGATCTGCTCATCAGCTAAATCAAAATATTTTCCTATGGCTACAGCTGCCGCAATATTGGGAAAATTGTATTCCCCATGCAATTGACTTTCGATCTGATTTGAGCCGTTTTTAAGGGTCAGTGGTCTATTTTTTTTACTGATGTACTCCAATGGGCAGTCCGCTTCTTGGTCTTGACCAAAGGTATAATGGGGTGATTTTGATGTCCATTTTTTTTGTAATGGGTCATCGTAATTCAAGAACAAGGTTCCTCTTTTTTTAGAAATATAATCATACAGCTCGGATTTTCCTTCGATGACACCTTCTATTCCTCCAAATCCTTCCAAGTGTGCCTCACCAAAGTTGGTAATCAATCCATAGTCGGGTTGAGCGATATGGCACAAGAAATCAATTTCTTTTTTGTGATTCGCTCCCATCTCAACGATGCCGATTTCTGTGTTTACATCAAATTGTAGCAATGTCAGTGGAACACCAATGTGGTTGTTCAAGTTGCCATCAGTAGCTTTGGTAGTATATTTTTGATCCAATACACTTCTGATCAATTCCTTGGTTGTGGTTTTACCATTACTGCCTGTGAGTGCAAGGATTTTTAATTTGAGCCTGTTTCTGTGATAAGTTGATAGTTCTTGTAAGGCTTTTAGAACATCATCCACCAAAATCAATCGGTCATTATTTAGTGCGATTTTCTTTTGGTCGATTAATGCGTATTTTGCCCCCTGTTCCAAAGCACTTTCAGCAAACAGGTTCCCATCGAAATTGGGCCCTTTCAAGGCGACGAAAAAACAGTCTTTTTTGAGCTTTCGACTGTCAGTAACGACTCCTGAGGTACTTTTAAAATAATCGTGGAGTTGCGATGTATTCATAAAAAAAGGCATCAAATGATGCCTTGATTAGATTATTTACCGCGCTTGTGTCTTGCGGTCTTTTTAATTCTGCTCTTCTGACCCAATCGAGACATGGCACATCTGAATCCAATATAATCTGTTGCAATGTACTGGGGTAGGTATCTCCTTTGTGCAGGATCCAACCAATAGGCGCGATCCTTCCAAGAGCCTCCTTTATAGACCCGAACTTCATCAGTAATGAGTGAGGTTCTGCGACTGGACTTATCAATATTTCTCGAAACATTGCCTTCATCATCCAACGATACCTTTGGGTGGATGGGAGCGTCATACATGCTCGCAGTCTCGGGTCGTTTATTTGATGCATCACCATCAGTATTGTTGTAGCTTGCAAACAATCGGGTGGATTCCTTATCCCCGTCTCTGTAATTTCGGTTATCGCTTTCGGAAAAATTCTGTCTTAAGAAAGTTTCTTCTTCGTCGATAGGTATTTTTTCTAAATCGCCGGGCAGTCTTTTGAGCATTACTTTTCCATTGGGTAAAGTATCGTATACCAATTCTTCGGGAGAAATAATGGTGGCTTTTCCATCTTCCCCAATGGCGTTTTTAAGAAAGATATTCCCCCTGAAATAGTTAAAATCATTCGCCTCATCGTCTATGATGGGTCGGTAAACATCCGCAACCCACTCCGCTACATTTCCAGCCATATCGTAAACGCCGAAGTCATTGGCAGGATAGCTTTTTACCTGAACAGTAATATCCCCTCCGTCGTCCGACCATCCGGCTATTCCGCCATAATCTCCTTTTCCAAATTTAAAATTCGCCAATTGGTCTCCTTCACTTCTCCTTTCACTTGATCGGGTATATTCCCCTGACCAAGGATATTTTTTCTTCCCTCTATAGGTGTTGTATTCTCTGTCACCAACCAATGCCAGTGCTGCATATTCCCACTCAGCCTCAGTGGGCAATCTGTAGGAGGGCAACAAAACTCCTTTGTCTATCCCTGCGTATACATTTACGGTGGCGGTATCTTTTTTCATGGTTCCACTTTTACCCATAATACTATCAGAGGCCATCAATCCTCCATAGGCCGTTTCGGGTCTTTTAAGGTAGGCATCTGTATTGAAAATGCTATTGGAGTTTACTACTCCTCCATCATTTTCACTGTATCGAATGTTTTTTTGGACATAGGATTCTCTTTCCAAAATAAATTCGTTTACCCTATTGGTTCTCCATTCAGCAAATTGAACGGCTTGCAACCAATTGACTCCCACCACAGGATATTCTGCATAGGCGGGATGTCTGAGATAGTTGGTGGTTAGCTCCTCCATGTATCCCAATGTATTTCTCCAAACCAATGTATCGGGAAGGGCTCCTTCATAGATTTGTCTGTATCGGGGTTCACTCAATGGAAATACGGTTTCTAACCAGTTCAGATATTCCATGTACATGAGGTTGGTCACCTCTGTTTCGTCAATATAAAAAGACATCACGTGCTGTTGGGTGGGGGTATTGTTCCAATCGTGCAAAACATCATCTTGGACTTGACCCTTGGTGTAGGTACCTCCTTCAATAAAGACCAAACCAGGGCCGCTTTCTTGATCTTCAAACTCAAGATTGTATTGGAAACCACCTTCCTTTGAGTTGATGCCCCAGCCTGTTCCTCGGGAAACATTGCTTCTTCCTCCACAAGAAACCACAAAAACAGCTATAAGAACAATAAAAATAGATCTTATTAAAAAATTAATCTTCATAGGATTGATAGGTCTAATTTTCATGCAATATACTAATTATCTGCGTCTTAAATTTCATTTGTAAAATAAACGCAAGCTTCATCATTATCACAATAACGGAATTTCCATCTTAATATTATATCCATTACTACAAAAAATCTAAATGTTAATAAGTTGATGGTAAACCAATACAACATATAAGGGTTTGTTGCGTTATTAAATCAAATGTAAAGTGATGAAGTCAATAAGCCCCCCAATTAAGATTTTTCTCTTGCTATTTTTTTTCATAAAAACTTATGGTCAAGATCGTGTGATTACTACTGGCGTTCCTTTTCTGCTGATTACTCCAGATGCCAGAGCAGCAGGGATGGGAGAATTGGGTGTCGCCACCTCTGTAGATTCCTATTCACAACAATGGAACCCTGCCAAATATGCCTTCTCGGAGGGGGATAGTGGACTGGGGCTTAGTTACACCCCCTATTTGAGAAAACTGGTAGATGATATCTTCCTAGGAAGTATTTCCTATTTTAATAAAATCAATGAGAGAAGTGCCTGGGGAACCAGCCTTAAGTATTTCAGTTATGGGAATGTTCAGTTCAATGAAATGATCTCTGGAGACATCATTGATCAAGGCTCCAAAAGACCCAATGAAATTACACTGGATCTCTCCTACTCTCTAAAACTGAGCGAAAATTTTGCCATGGCAGTCGCAGGTAGATATTTGAGATCCGACCTAAAAATTCATACCGATATGGATGCCACCTCTGCCAATAGTTTGGGAGTTGACATTGCGGGCTTTTACCAAAGTTCCCCCTTCGACATGGGGAATCTAGACGGATTGATCAGGGCTGGATTTAACATTTCGAATATTGGTCCTCGACTCAAGTACGACGAAGGGGGGCAAACGGACTTCATTCCAACCAACCTTAAAATAGGTACAGGCTTGGATTTGATTTTTGACACCTCCAATGTTCTGGGGATACATCTCGAATTGTCTAAACTTTTGGTACCTACTCCAGTAGCTTACTACAACAATAACAATGAGTTGCAAGGATACAGGCAACCAGATATTAACTTTTTCAATGGGATTTTTAAATCATTCAACGATGCTCCTGGTGGAATGGCAGAGGAGTTGAAAGAAATAACCTGGGCATTGGGTTTTGAATATCTTTTTGCGGAAACACTAGCGCTCAGGACAGGATATTTCAATGAGAGTGAGGAAAAAGGATCACGAAGATACATGACATTTGGTGCTGGATTTAAACTCAACGGGATGGTGATAGATATTTCCTATCTTTCCTCCACCTCAAAAATCAGAAATCCTCTGGAGAATACCGTTCGATTTTCTTTAACCTTTGGATTTAACCGATCCAACCCTCTTCCTCAAGAGGATACCCAGCCTGTAGAGGGAACCTTTTGAATTTTCACCATCAATTATTTAATTATTTTTTATCAGAAGGACATAATTCAGTAATTTTGAATTCAAATTTGATAATTGATTACGTTTAATGAAAAAAATCACAAAAGCTACCTATTTAAAGTGGTACGAAGACATGTTGTTTTGGCGAAAGTTTGAAGACAAGCTAGCCGCTGTCTACATCCAGCAAAAAGTACGTGGCTTTCTCCACCTATACAATGGGCAAGAGGCCATCCTAGCCGGAGCACTTCATGTGATGGAGTTGGGTAAAGACCGTATGATAACTGCCTACCGAAATCACGTTCAACCCATTGGAATGGGAGTGGATCCCAAGCGTGTGATGGCTGAATTGTTTGGTAAAGCAACTGGAACTTCTATGGGATTGGGTGGATCCATGCATATTTTTTCTAAAGAATACAATTTTCATGGTGGTCACGGTATTGTCGGTGGACAGATTCCATTGGGAGCAGGAATGGCTTTTGGAGATAAATATTTTAATAGAGACAATGTAACCCTCTGTTTTATGGGGGATGGCGCGGTCAGACAAGGCGCTCTCCACGAAACACTCAATCTTGCCACCTTGTGGCAATTACCAGTTGTTTTTGTTGTGGAGAACAACGGTTATGCAATGGGTACATCGGTGGCCCGAACTGCAAGTCATCAAGAAATATGGAAGTTGGGGTTGGGCTATGAAATGCCCTGTGGCCCCGTCGACGGCATGGATCCTGTAGCAGTTGCTGAGGAATTGGACAAAGCCATCAAACACGCCAGAGCCGGAAAAGGTCCCTCTTTTCTCGAAATGAAAACCTACCGATATAGAGGACATTCCATGTCGGACGCCCAAAAGTACAGAACCAAAGAAGAGGTAGAAGAATATCGAAAAATCGATCCCATCACCCAAGTCAAAGAGATCATTCTCAAAAACAAATATGCCTCCCAAAAACAACTGGACGAGTTGGATGCCAGCGTAAAAGCTAAGGTTAGTGAATGCGAAAAGTTTGCCGAGGAATCCCCTTATCCAGACCAATCCGTGATGTACGATGCAGTTTACGAGCAGAAAGATTATCCATTTATTAAGCATAAATTAGACTAGAATGGCCGAACTAATAAATATGCCACGTTTGAGTGATACCATGGAGGAGGGCACCGTTGCCAAATGGTTCAAAAAAGTGGGGGATACGGTTAAGGAAGGCGACATACTGGCCGAGATAGAAACCGACAAAGCCACCATGGAGTTTGAGTCTTTCCAAGAGGGTGAGTTACTCCATATTGGGATTGAAGAAGGAGGAACTGCTCCCGTAGATTCCCTTTTGGCTATTATTGGTGAAAAAGGAGAGGACATTTCTGCAATGCTTAAAGGAGGAGACGCCCCTGCTTCTGCTCCATCAGAATCAGAAAACGCATCACCTGCTCCAGTTACTGAGGCAATAGCTATGGCCACGCCTGTTGCCGAAAAAACAGCCATGCCTGATGGTGTTGAGGTCATCACCATGCCTCGATTGAGTGATACCATGGAGGAAGGTACCGTAGCCAAGTGGAACAAAAAGGTAGGAGATGCGGTAAACGAAGGAGACATATTGGCAGAGATTGAAACCGATAAAGCCACCATGGAGTTTGAATCATTTTACTCTGGTACTCTACTGTATATTGGCCTGGAAGAAGGTCAATCTGCAGCTGTTGATTCTGTATTAGCAGCCATTGGCAAAGCGGGAACCGATCCCAAAGACGTAGAAGCTGCCATTGCCAGTAATATTTCTGCTGACACCCCTGTGGAAGCACCAAAGGCGGAAGTTAGTGCACCGGCTGTTGAAAAGCCAGTGGAAACAAACCAACCTACCCCTGTAGCTCCACAAGTACCCATAGCTCTTAATGACAACCAAAACGGAAGATTGATCGCATCTCCTTTGGCAAAAAAAATGGCCGAGGAAAAAGGGATTAGCCTCCAACAAGTTAATGGATCTGGTGATGGAGGTAGAATCATCAAACGTGACATAGAAAACTTCAAAGGAAGCTCGGGAGGCTTTGCGCTCTCCAAAGGGCCAAGTGGGGTAGAAAGCGTTACTGAATTGGCCAATAGTTCCATGAGGAAAGCCATTGCGAAGCGACTCTCTGCCTCTAAATTTTCTGCTCCCCATTACTATCTTGGCGTAGAAATGAACATGGACAATGCCATTGCTTTTCGTGAACAATTCAATACCCTACCCGATACCAAAATTTCCTTTAATGATATCGTCCTCAAAGCTGTAGCCTTGTCCTTGAAGGAACATCCTCAAGTTAATTCTCAGTGGTACGATGACAAAGTGGTTCAAAATCACCACGTCCATTTGGGGGTAGCCGTTGCTGTTGAAGATGGACTGGTCGTTCCTGTGCTCCAATTTACCGATGAGATGGATTTAAGACAAATTGGGGTGACTGTTAAAGATTATGCCTTTAGAGCCAGAGACAAGAAATTGACTCCTGCTGAAATGGATGGGAGCACCTTTACGGTCTCCAATTTAGGAATGTTTGGCATTCAAGAATTTACTTCCATCATCAATCAACCCAATTCGGCTATTCTTTCCGTTGGTGCAATAGAGAAAAAACCAGTAGTTCGTGCTGATGAAATCGTTGTTGGCAGTACCATGAAACTTACATTGGCATGTGACCACAGAACAGTTGACGGTGCTACGGGAGCTCAGTTTTTACAAACCTTGAGGTTGTACATAGAAAACCCGATTAGGCTTTTGGTTTCTTAGTGGGGAAAACCCAAAACCAACTTTTAAATGAATGCTGATGAAAACCTTTCTTGTTACAGGTGCTAGCAGAGGCGTGGGCTTTGCCGTTTCTCAGCAAGCCGCTGCAAACGGACATCGTGTAATTGCCCTTTCCAGAAATATAAAACCGCTCGAAGGTATCGAAAACATTTTCCCCTTTTCAGTGGATCTTTCAATTGAATCAGAAGTTGTCACCTTTGCTCATCAGGTAAAATCCTCCTTTGGGCCTATTGATGTTTTGATCAACAATGCGGGAAGTTTGATCAATAAGCCTTTTTTGGAAATATCTTCCTCCGAGTTTGAGGAGGTTTATAGGGTCAATGTTTTTGCCGTAGCAACTTTAACCCGTTTGATGTTGCCTCAGATGAATGCGGAGGGACACGTCCTTAACATCAGCAGTATGGGTGGTGTTCAGGGCAGTGCGAAGTTTCCCGGTTTGTCAGCCTACAGTAGCAGTAAGGGTGCTTTGGTCATCCTCACCGAGCTATTGGCAGAGGAATTTAAGGAAAGTGGCCCTTCATTTAACGCATTGGCTCTTGGAGCTGTGCAAACAGAGATGCTAGAAGAGGCTTTTCCAGGATATCAAGCCCCTGTCAGTGCATCGGAGATGGCTCAATATGTTATCGACTTTGGATTGAACGGACAACGCTTCTACAATGGCAAAGTTTTACCCGTATCATCCTCTACCCCATAGCCATATGAAAGACGCAATTGGTGGCATAGCGGATTATATTCCTAAAAATGCCATGCCCTTACTTTCTCATTACCTCAGTCAATGGGAAGTAAACTTGGTGATCAGTAAAAGTCGCGTTACCAAACATGGAGATTTTAGGGCTTTGGCAAACGGTGGCCACCAGATTACGGTCAATGAAATGGACAATCCCTACCGATTTTTGATCACCACCCTGCACGAAATTGCCCATCTGTTGACCTTTAAGAATTTTGGGCCGGGGATCAAGCCACATGGTAAAGAATGGAAAGAAACCTACCAAAAAATCATAGCGCCATTTTTGAATTCCTACATTTTCCCAGAAGAATTATTGGAGGTGCTTCAAGCTCATTTTAGAAACCCAAAGGCCTCTTCCGACTCTGATTTTGATTTGGTAATGGTCCTTAATCAATATGATCCCAAGAGTGAAAAAAACTATATTTTTGAATTGGATTTTGGGTCAATTTTTGAAATTTACAATGGAAGGAGATTCATTAAGGGAAAAAAGCGTGTCAAACGTTTTGAATGTACAGAGATGGACAGCCGAAGAAAATATCTTTTTAGCCCCCATGCACAAGTCATTAAAGTAGAAAATAATGTCTAAAAATTACTTTGCAATCATCATGGCTGGAGGAATCGGTTCGCGATTTTGGCCTTCAAGCACTCCCGATTTTCCCAAGCAATTTCACGACATGACTGGGGAAGGGGTTTCCTTGTTGCAAAGTACCTTTGGTCGTTTAGAAAATTTTATTCCCGCCTCCAATATTTATATTGTCACCCAAGGGCGATACAAGAGCATCATCTTAGATCAATTGGGAGATCAAATGTCCCCCGATCAAGTGATATGCGAACCAGAACGCCGCAATACGGCCCCTTGTATTTTGATGGCGAGTCTTAAAATCAAAAAAATCAATCCCGATGCCAAAATGGTGATTTGTCCGAGTGATCATATCATTGTTGATGAAATGCCGTTTGTAAAGGACATGACATTGGCTTTGTCCCATGCCGATGAAAAAAACTTAATCACCTTTGGAATTCGTCCTGATTTCCCCTCCACTGGATTCGGTTATGTGGCGATCGAAAAAGACGAAAGTGAAGGGGAGGTCAAAATGGTAAAAGCTTTTACAGAAAAGCCCGATAAAGCCACTGCCCAAACTTTTATTGATTCGGGAAATTACTTTTGGAACTCAGGAATCTTTGTTTGGTCTGCCAATGCAGTGCTGAAGGGGTTCGAAACCCATGCTCCCAAACTATATGCACTTTTCCATAGCGGATGGGATCAGTTGAATACAAATGCAGAAGCAAATTTTATTGCCAAAAATTACCCCTTGGCCGAAAACATCTCAGTCGATTATGCTTTGATGGAAAGATCTGAGCACATTTTTCTGATCCCTGCTCGTTTTGATTGGGACGACCTGGGCAGTTGGAAATCAATCTACGATCGTCAACCCAAGGACAATGAAAAAAATGCTGTAGTCAATGCATCATTGTATGCCCATGCCGCCAATGGCAACTTGATCAAAACCAATTCCAACAAAAAGGTAGTCATTTCGGGCTTGGAGGATTTTATCGTTATTGATTCGGAAGAGGTGTTGATGATCATCCCCATGGATGAAAATCAAAATCTTAAAGAAATTGCTGAGCGAGCGCAACAAAAATTCAACAGTAAAAAAGATTAACTTTTTTCTTGATAAGCTATCCTCACTTTTTTAAAGAGATTGGAGGAATAGATAAAATTACCTATGCTTTTGTTTTCAGTCTTTAAGACCTCTTGATTCGATCCTTCCCATTCTTTGCGGCCATTTTCAAGGAACAGTATTTTTTCTCCAATTTCCATCACTGAATTCATATCATGCGTATTGATGACGGTTGTGATTTGAAATTCTTTGGTAATTTCTTGAATCAGATTATCGATCAAAGTCGAAGTTTTGGGATCCAGACCAGAATTGGGCTCATCACAAAAGAGATATTTGGGATTCATGACGACGGCTCTTGCAATAGCCACTCTTTTTTGCATTCCACCAGAGATCTCAGAGGGTAGTTTCTTATTGGCATTGATGAGATTTACCCTTTTGATGACTTCGTTGGCACGATCGAGCATTTCCTCAGGCGTTTTTTGGGTTAACATCCGCATGGGAAACATGATATTTTCCTCTACGGTCATGGAATCAAACAATGCACTCCCCTGGAAAACCATTCCCATCTCTTGGCGAAGAATACTTCTTTCTTTGTTATCCATTTCTTGAAGTGAGCGGTTTTCAAAAAAAATAGTTCCACTGTCTATTCCATAGAGTCCGAGAATGCATTTGAGTAAAACGGTTTTCCCAGAGCCACTTTGACCGATGATTAAGTTGGTTTTACCCTGTTCGAATTCGGTAGAAATGTCCGTTAAGACCTTGGTGCCATTAAATGATTTACAAAGTTTATCTATAGCGATCATCAGGCCAATAATAATTGGGTTATGATATAATTGGTAACAATAATCAGTACGCTTGTCCATACAAAAGAGGTGGTACTGGCTTTACCGACTTCCAACGCCCCACCTTTTAAGAAATAACCATGATAAGAGGGTACTGTAGCCAAAATAAAGGCAAAAAAACCAGTCTTAACAAAGGCATATCTCACATGAAAGGGAATGAATTCCAATTGTATCCCTTCTATGAAGTCGGAACTGGAACAAAATCCCCCATAGATTGAAGCAATGTATCCTCCGAGAATCCCTAAAAACATAGAGATGGTGATTACAAAAGGATAGAAAAGCATGGCGACAATCTTCGGGAAAATCAAATAATTATAAGTATTGATTCCCATGACCTGAAGTGCATCAATTTGCTCTGTCACACGCATGGTTCCCAAACTGGAGGTAATAAATGAACCTACTTTTCCAGCCATGATCACCGAAATAAAAGTGGGAGCAAATTCCAAGATTACGGATTGTCGGGTTGCAAAACCGATCAGGTTTTTGGGCAGTAGTGGATTGTTGAGATTGAGTGCGGTTTGGATGGCAACCACACCTCCAACAAAAAAGGAAATAAAAGAAACTATACCAATTGACCCTACGATCAGTGAATCCACTTCTCTGATGATGAGATTTTTCATCACATTCCAACGGGTAAAACGTTTGAATACTTGAGAGAGCATTAAAAAATAACCGCCAATGTCATGAAGTATTTGCATCAATACAAATTTAAACAATAAACTTCAGGAAAAATTGGAATTGAATTTTAACTGAAATTAAATTTGGTAGGTAATGGCATTGATATTCATCCCCGCTCCAACGCTTGCAAAAAGGATGATGTCCCCCTTATTGAGGGAATGTCCCTTGTAATTTTGTTTGAGAACCAAATCAAACAGGGTGGGGACCGTTGCCACGGAGCTGTTACCAAATTCTTCGATATTCATGGGGAGGATGTCCTTTGGTATGGTTTTTTTGTAGAGTTTGTAAAATCTTTTGATGATGGCTTCATCCATTTTTTTATTGGCTTGATGAATGAATATTTTTTTGAGTTGTTCGATTTCAATTTTGGCATCATCGAGGCATTTTTTCATGGCGGCAGGCACTTTGTTCAGTGCAAATTCATAAACCTTTCTGCCCTGCATTTTGATGAATTTATCGCCATTTAAATTTCGCGTATTATAGGATTTTCCATAAAAAATAAAATCCGCTTCATGGTCTGCAGTAAAGGTCATGGAACAGTGGGACAGTATCCCTCCCTCCTGATTGGATTCCTCGAGTATGGTGGCTCCGGCGCCATCGGCATAAATCATGGAGTCGCGGTCGTGCAGATCAACCACCCTAGAAAGGGCATCGGCCCCAATGACCAAGCATTTTTTGGCCATTCCCGCTTTGATAAAAGCTTGGGCTTGTATCATGGCTTCAACCCATCCTGGACATCCAAATAAAATATCGTAGGCCACACAACTGGGATTTTGAATTTTTAGTTTCGCCTTCACCCTTGAGGCCAAACTTGGTAAAGTATCTATTTGCTTACTGTTGCTGGAGATGTCTCCAAAATTATGCGCAACGATAATGTAATCTAAGGTTTCGGGGTCTAATTGGGCATCTTTAATTGCTTTTAGTGCAGCTTGAAAGGCAATATCAGAAGTATTCAACTCTGGGGCGATGTACTTTCTTTCTTCTATGCCCGTGATGGAATTGAATTTTTCAATGATGGTATTGTTATCAATTTCAAACTTTGAACCATTATTGTCTAGAAAGCTGTAATCAATAAAAGCACTGTTCCCTTGCACCACAGAGGGAATAAAACAGCCACTTCCTGTAATTTTATAACTCATAAATATGAAACAATAATAGCCTTTTGTTGAGCATCAAAGATGGTTTTAACAAAAATCACTATGATATTCAAGACGGTGGTTAGGCATTGGAAATTGTCCGAAGAAAGAGATGAACCCCTATTGATTAGGCTTTTACGTATTCTTCTATGGCCGAGCAGCTACAAACCAAATTACGATCTCCAAAGGCCTCATCTACCCTTCTTACGGTGGGCCAAAATTTATTTTCTTTAACAAAATCCAATGGATAGGCGGCTTTTTGTCTGGAATAGGGAAAATCCCATTCGTCTGCGGTGATCATACTCAGGGTGTGTGGCGCATTTTTTAGAAGGGTGATACTTGCCTCATCCGCAGCATTGATCTCCATCCGGATGGAGATCATGGCATCGCAGAAGCGATCGATTTCCTCAAGATTTTCACTTTCTGTGGGCTCTATCATCATGGTTCCAGCAACAGGAAAAGAAACAGTTGGAGCATGAAACCCATAGTCCATCAGTCTTTTGGCAATGTCAACTACTTCGATATTTTGACTCTTAAAAGGGCGGCAATCGATGATCAATTCGTGTGCAGTTCTTCCGTGTTCTCCTGTGTATAGAATATCATAGGCTCCTTCAAGTCTTTTGGAGATATAGTTGGCGTTGAGTATGGCGATCTCGGTGGCTTTTGTCAGTCCGCTGCCTCCCAACATTTGGATGTAGCCATAAGAGATCAAACAGGCGAGCGCAGATCCCCATGGGGCTGCGGAGATGGTATCATTGGAAGCATTTCCTCCTGTTTTTACCAAAGGGTGCTGGGGCAGGAAGTCGGCCAAGTGTTTGGCCACACATATTGGCCCTACCCCGGGGCCTCCGCCTCCGTGGGGAATGGCAAAGGTTTTGTGTAAATTCAGATGGCATACGTCTGCACCGATTTGTGCGGGGCTGGTCAGTCCAACTTGGGCATTCATATTGGCACCATCCATGTAGACCTGTCCGCCACAGGCATGAATTTTGGCGGTAATATCTTTGATATTGGCTTCAAAAACACCGTGGGTGGAAGGATAAGTGATCATCAAAGCGGCCAGCCTATTAGCGTGTTCCTCGGTTTTTTCTGAAAAATCCTGCCAGTCGATATTCCCAAAATCATCTGTTTTGACCACCACGACCTCCATGCCTGCCATGACTGCCGATGCGGGATTGGTCCCATGTGCAGAGGAGGGGATCAAACAAATATTGCGGTGGACTTCTCCACGGCTATTGTGATAAGCCCTGATGACCATCAAACCAGAGTACTCCCCTTGCGCCCCGGAATTGGGCTGGAGGGAGGTGGCATGGAATCCTGTGATTATACTGAGCTGTTCCTCTAGGCGGTGTAGCATTTTGTGGTAACCTTGGGCTTGATTTTTGGGAACAAAAGGATGGATGTTGGACCACCTTGGCCAGCTCAAAGGCAACATCTCTGCAGCGGCATTCAGCTTCATGGTGCAGGAACCCAGAGAGATCATGGAATGGTTGAGGGCTAAATCTTTGCGTTCCAAACTTTTGATATACCGCATCATGGCGGTTTCTGAATGGTATGCGTTAAACACCTTATGGGTAAGAAAAGGACTACTTCTTTTTTGATCCAAAGGATAGCGATGGTTTTCAATTTTTATTTTTCCACTGATGTTTTTTTGTTGGACAACAGCTTCAAATACATTTAAAATTTTAAGTAAAGCAATTTCATCGCTGGCCTCGTTGATTGCAATTCCCACGGTTTTCTCATCGATATAATTGAAGTTGATTTTATTTTTCTCCGCTTCCACTCTGACTGCAGTAGCGTCGATTTTAATTTTTAGGGTATCGAAATAATGGTCATTGAGTTGGGTGAGTCCCAAGTCCACCAATTTTTTTTCAAGTTTAGCGGCGTTTAAATGTATTCTTTTGGCTATTTTTTTGATGCCTTTGGGGCCGTGATAAACGGCATACATCCCAGCCATCACAGCGAGTAAAACTTGTGCCGTACAGATATTGGAAGTGGCACGGTCTCTTTTGATGTGTTGTTCTCTGGTTTGGAGTGCCATCCGCAATGCCAAATGATCCTCCTGGTCTCTTGTTTGTCCGATGATTCGCCCAGGAATGTTTCTTTTGTATTCTGCTTTGGTGGCAAAATAAGCGGCATGAGGCCCACCATAACCCAGTGGAATGCCAAAACGTTGGGTGGTACCCACCACCACATCCACATCATATTTTCCAGGAGCTTCCAGTAGAGCCAAACTCAATAAATCTGCTGCTACAATGGTTTTCAGGTCAAAAGTTTTTGCTTTGTTTACCATTGCGGGAAGATCGATGATGTTCCCGTGTTTTCCTGGATATTGGAAAAATGCAGCAAAAAAGCTTTGGTCAAAAGGGGTGTGCTCTGCATTGCTTACTACCAATTCAATGCCCAATGGCAGGGCTCTGGTTTGGAGGACGGCGAGGGTTTGGGGGAGGATGTCTTCTGAAACCCAAACCTTGTTGACTTCTGCCTTTTTTTGTTCCCTTGATCTGACGGCATAGGCCAAGGTCATGGCTTCTGCTGCTGCTGTGGCTTCATCCAATAGGGAGGCGTTGGCCAGCTCCATGCCCGTGAGGTCACTAACCATGCTTTGAAAATTAAAAAGGGCCTCCAATCGCCCTTGGGCAATTTCTGCCTGATAGGGCGTATAGGCCGAATACCAACCTGGGTTTTCCAAAATATTGCGTTGAATCACTGCAGGGGTAACTGTCGGATGATAGCCCATACCAATATAGGTTTCAAATAGTTCATTCTCATCGGCCAACGCCCGTAATTCGTTTAAAAAACGGTGTTCGCTGATGCCCTCGGGCAGCGCAAGAGGATGGTCCAATCTGATTTGCTCTGGAAGGGTTTGAGACAACAATTCCTCCACGGAATCTAACTCCAGCGCAGTTAACATTTTTTGGATTTCTTCTTCTTTGGGACCCAGGTGGCGTAGCATGAAATTATCCGGCTGCATATGACGATCAGTTTAATCAAAAATAGCTCATTGCAAGAAAGGTTTTTATTGACTTTTAATTGATTTGTCCATTTTTTTTGAACAATAAGCCCAGTTATTAACAGCGAACCGATATTTTTGTCCGGTGGGATGGATCCTAAAGCTTTTTGATCACTACGTCAGATACAGTTTTCATGTAGGTTTGGCGGTTTTTACTCTCGCTAGGATTACGGTTTTGGATTTTGGTCTCTCCTTAAATTTTATCGATCAGTTGATTTTTTTTGTGGCTCCTTTTTTGGCCTATAATTTTATCAAGTTTCACCGGATTTTTTTGGATCGTTTGAAGGTCAAGGTCAATGGGTCACTGATGGGATTCACTATATTTATAGGTGTTTTGATGTTGGGAATGGCAAGCTACTTGCCTGTTTCCACTCGGCTTCTTCTGTTTTTTACTACAGGCTTGGTTTTGTTGTACTGCCTGCCCTTGCCCAGGTATCAGCTCAACTTTAGGGGATTGAAAGGTATGAAAATCCATTTGGTGGCATTGAGTTGGGTTTTGACCACTGTTTTTTTACCCCTATCCCTAGCGGGCAAAAGTCTCACTGAATTTTCGCTGGTCTATGGTCTCCAACGTTACCTTTTTGTGTTGGTCGCCACCCTGCCTTTTGAAATTCGCGACCTGGCCTCGGACGATCCCCATCTGCTCACTTGGCCCCAAAAATGGGGAATTCCTAAAACGCGATGGTTGGGGGGAGCGTTGCTGTTGCTTTTTGTTTTTTTGGAGGCTTACTTTCAACTCTCCTCCCAATTTGGGTTGGTTTTTGGAGTCGCCCTGCTCTTGTTGGCTTTTGTTCTCCGTTCAAAAGAAGATCAATCCCAATATTATTCTAGTTTTTGGGTGGAGGGAATTCCAATTTTATGGTTAATTTTAAAGTTAAAGATTTGAGATGAGAATACTATTGATTTTGCTGTTGTTCTTTCAACAAACCCCCAAGGTAGAGGTTTTGGAAAAAGCGGAATATGAGGCTTTGGTCGAACAGGGATATGCCGTGATTGATGTCAGAACCCCAGAGGAGTTCAAAGAGGGCCACATCAAAGGGGCTCTAAATATCGATGTGAAATCAGAAGCTTTTGTCAACGAAATACAACAACTCACCCCCTCTGACACACTGCTGATCTATTGCCGGTCGGGTCGAAGGAGTCAATATGCTGCTCAGGTTATGGTCTCTTTTGGCTTTCAGAAAATCTACGATCTTGAGGGAGGATTCCTCCGTTGGGAATCAGAATAAGGCGGTTGGTAAAACAAACTTGTAAAAGAAACATTCCGTCCATTTTTTAAGAGCATTATTTCGTAATTTTGTCAAATTAAATTTAGTATTATGGCATTTGACATCGAAATGATCAAAGCGGTTTATGCTCGACTGGAAGAACGCATTTCCCAAGCGAGAGCATTAAAAGGCAAAGCCCTTACTGCCTCTGAAAAAATATTGTATACCCACCTGTGGAACGGCACACCTACACAAACTTTCGAACGTGGGGTTGACTATGTGGACTTTGCGCCAGATCGCATTGCCCTGCAGGATGCTACGGCCCAAATGGCGCTGTTGCAGTTTATGCAAGCGGGAAAACCCAAAGTGGCCGTACCCACCACTACCCATTGTGATCACTTGATTCAGGCCAAAGACGGAGCCAGCTCCGATTTAAAATCTGCCAATTCAACCTCGGCCGAGGTGTTTGACTTTCTTGAGTCGGTATCCAACAAATACGGACTTGGATTTTGGAAGCCAGGCGCGGGTATCATTCACCAGGTAGTATTGGAAAACTATGCCTTTCCCGGTGGAATGATGATCGGAACAGACTCCCATACGGTAAACGCCGGTGGATTGGGGATGCTAGCCATTGGTGTAGGGGGTGCTGATGCCGTAGACGTAATGGCCGATATGCCATGGGAACTGAAGTTTCCCAAACTGATCGGGGTCAAGCTGACTGGAAAACTCAACGGCTGGACTGCTCCAAAGGATGTCATCCTAAAAGTAGCGGGTATTTTGACCGTTAAAGGCGGAACAGGGGCCATCATCGAATATTTTGGAGAGGGTGCCGAGGCCATGTCCTGTACCGGAAAAGGTACCATTTGTAATATGGGTGCAGAGGTAGGCGCTACAACTTCTACCTTTGGCTACGATGCTTCCATGGAACGTTATTTGCGATCTACCGGACGTGATGATGTTGCCGATGCTGCCAATGCCGTAAAAGAACACCTCACAGCCGACCCAGAAGTATATGCCCAACCCGAAGACTATTTCGATGAGGTGATTGAGTTGGATTTGGACAGCCTCCGACCGCACCTCAACGGTCCCTTTACGCCCGATTTGGCTACGCCGGTTTCAGAGATGAGTGCTGCAGCCAGAGAAAACGACTGGCCCCTGCAAGTAGAATGGGGATTGATTGGTTCATGTACCAACTCTTCCTATGAAGACCTGTCCCGAGCGGCTTCCATTGCAAAACAAGCCGTAGATAAAAACCTAGTCACCAAAGCCGAATTTGGGATCAATCCTGGATCGGAGCAGGTGCGATACACCGCTGAACGCGATGGTCTTCTTCAAATTTTTGAAGATCTGAACGCCAAAATATTTACCAATGCCTGCGGCCCTTGTATTGGTCAATGGGCAAGAGCTGGTGCCGACAAGCAAGAAAAAAATTCGATTGTTCACTCTTTTAACCGTAACTTCTCCAAAAGGAACGATGGAAATCCCAATACCCATGCTTTTGTAGCTTCCCCCGAAATGGTGGCTGCATTGGCCATTGCCGGGCGTTTGGATTTTGATCCGGTTAACGACAGCCTGATCAACCAAGACGGGGAGGAGGTCAAACTCGACCCCCCCAGCGGTTTGGAATTGCCCCCCTCTGGTTTTGCAGTGGAGGAGAACGGCTATGTCGCTCCGCAAGAGGACGGCTCTCAGGTGGAGGTCGTGGTCAAAGAAGATTCCGAGCGTTTGCAATTGCTCAGCCCATTTCAGCCTTGGGACCAACAAAATTTGATGGGTGCTAAGCTGCTGATCAAAGCCCACGGAAAATGTACCACCGACCATATTTCCATGGCCGGCCCTTGGTTGCGTTTTCGCGGTCACCTCGATAATATCTCCAACAACTGTCTGATCGGGGCAGTGAATGCGTTCAATCAAAAAACCAATTTTGTAAAGAACCAGCTGACAGGCGAATATGGAGGGGTACCCGATGTACAACGCCAATACAAAAAAGCAGGGATAGAAACCGTGGTTGTGGGAGACCACAACTATGGAGAGGGATCGTCGAGAGAACATGCCGCCATGGAACCCCGATTTTTGGGGGTCAAAGTGGTCTTGGTTAAATCTTTTGCCCGTATCCACGAAACCAATCTAAAAAAACAGGGGATGTTGGGGATCACCTTTGCCGATGAAAACGATTACGATTTGATCCAGGAAGACGATACATTTAATTTTATCGACCTAAATGACTTTGCTCCCGGTCAACCCCTGACGATTGAGCTGGTGCATGCCGATGGATCCAAAGATACCCTCAAGGCCCATCATACTTATAACGCCCAACAGATTGAGTGGTTTAAGGAAGGTTCTGCATTGAATCTGATCAAAAAGGAAAATGCCGCTTAGGGCAATTATCAAGTGAATTTAAAGGCCCGTTAATCGGGCTTTTTTTATTGTTTTTTTCAAACATCTATAAATATAGTTAGCAAATAAAAAGTCCCTATCCAGCTATCAAAACCCAAAAGTCTTTGGACCATAAAAAAGGAAAAACCCCTATGCCACCAATCCAGCCCTTTTAAGCAACGCCTGGGGGTCGGGGGCTTTGCCTCTAAACCTTTTATACAGGGTCATGGGGTGTTCGGTTCCGCCTTTGGAGAGGATGTTGTCCTCAAAAGACTTTGCCGTTTGGGGATCAAAGATTCCTTTTTCCAAAAACAGTTCAAATGCATCGGCATCCAATACTTCCGCCCATTTATAGCTATAGTATCCAGCGGAATAGCCCCCTTGGAAGATATGCGAAAAGGCGGTGCTGGTGCAACTTTGGGGGGTGTCTTTTAAAAATTGTACCCGTTCCAAAATGGCACTTTCATGGGATTTAACGTCTTGGATGTCGGTGGCTTGGGCACCGTGATAGGAGAGGTCCAAAAAGCCAAAGCCCAACTGCCGAAGGGTTTGCAGTCCCTGTTGAAAATGGGCGGCTTTTTTGATTTTTTGGATGTACTCCATCGGGATCACCTCGTCTGTTTGGTAGTGTTGGGCAAAAAGTTCTAAGGCTTCTTTTTCATAGCACCAATTTTCCATGATCTGGCTGGGCAGTTCTACAAAATCCCAAAAAACACTGGTACCGCTCAGTCCGCCATAGGTGGTATTGGATAAGATGCCATGTAGGGCATGGCCAAATTCGTGGAAGAGGGTAGTTACTTCCTGAAAAGAGACTAGGGACGGGGTACTGGCAGTGGGTTTAGAAAAATTACAAACCACTGAAATATGTGGCCTTTGGTCCTTTTTCTGTCCACGGAAGGACGTCATCCATGCACCGTTTCGCTTTCCCGGCCGAGGGAAAAAGTCGGTGTAGAGCAGGGCGTAGAAATCCCCTTTGCGGTTGTACACTTCATAAACTTCCACCTCGGGATGGTAGCCTTCCAAACTTTCGTTTTTTTCAAAACGCAAGCCGTATAATTTTCCTGCGATCTCAAACACCCCGGCTCGAACCTTTTCCAACGGAAAATAGGGTTTGAGCTGCTGTTCGTCCAGTTCCAGTTGGGCCTGTTTGAGTTTTTCGGATACATAGGCGGTGTCCCACTTTTCCATGGTGGACAAGCCCAATTGATCTGCGGCAAAATCTTCCATGGCTTTCCATTCTTTTGCAGCGGGAGGATAGGCTTTTTTATACAGATCTTCCAAAAAGTTTTTGACGTTTTCCTCCGAAGTGGCCATGCGCTCCTCCAAGACAAAAGCGGCATGGGAATCATAACCCAACAATTCAGCTCTCTTTTTTCGGAGTTCGATCAACCGCAGTATGATGGCAGTATTGTTGTTGTCATTGGTTTGAAAACCACGACGGCCAAAGGCCAAACTCATTTTTTTGCGCAACGCTCGGTTTTCGGCATAGGTCATTAGGGGAACATAACTCGGATAGTCCAGGGTAAAGATCCAACCGGTTTTGTCTTTGGATTGGGCGGTTTCGGCTGCCATTTCCTTGACTTGTTCGGGTAAGCCTTCCAGCTCTTTTTCTTCGGTGATATGAAGTTCAAAAGCCTGGGTGTCGGCCAAAACATTTTCGCCAAAGGTAAGGCCCAACTGTGCTTTTTCGGTATCGATTTCCCTTAGACGGTTTTTTTCCTCTTCTCCGAGCAAAGCCCCGTTCCTGGCAAAACCTTTGTATTCTTTTTCCAAAAGGGTTTGTTGCTCCACCGAAAGCTTTTCATGCTTTTGATTTTCGTAGATCGTTTTGATGCGTTCAAACAAGGCCTGATTGAGTCTTACATCGTTTTGGAATTTTGTAAGCAAGGGGGAGGCCTGCTGGGTAATCGATTGGAGGGTCTCAGAGGTTTCGGCACTGTTGAGGTTAAACAGAATACTGCTGTTGCGGCCCAGGAGTTCCCCTACGTTTTCTAGGGCTTCGATGGTGTTTTCAAAGGTCGGAGCTGGGGTTTGCTGTACGATGGCATCGATGGCCTCCAACGCATTTTTGATGTTTTCTTCTAGGGCAGGAATAAAATGTTCTGGTCGGATGCTACTGAAGGGGATGGATTGGTGGGGCGTTTCAAAGGGCTTGAGTAATGGGTTTTTCAATGGGTTATGGATTAAGTTTTTTGCTACTGTTGATGACTTTGGTTTTGAGCTCTTGTTTGAAGGCGCTTACTTTTTCAAGTACTTCAGGCTCGGAAGTCCCCACGATTTGCGCGGCCAATATCCCGGCATTTTTGGCACCGTTAAGGGCTACGGTGGCTACGGGAACACCGCCCGGCATTTGGAGGATGGACAAAACCGAATCCCAACCGTCGATGGAGTTACTCGATTTTACGGGGACACCGATAACGGGTAAGGGAGAGACTGCTGCAATCATTCCTGGGAGGTGGGCCGCACCGCCGGCGCCAGCGATGATCACTTTAAGCCCCCTGTGGTGGGCCTGATTTCCATAATCCATCATTTTGTCGGGGGTTCGGTGGGCAGAAACGATGTCCACTTCCGTTTCGATTCCAAATTCCTTGAGGATGTCGATGGCCGCTTGCATGATCGGTAAATCCGATTCGCTGCCCATGATGATGCCTACTTTTGCCATAATTATTTGCTGATTACTGATAAGGTTTCTTTTACTTGCTCCGCCATTTTTCTAGCGGTTTCGATTTTGGGGTGTATGATGGTTACATGTCCCATTTTGCGGAAGGGACGGGTTTCCTTTTTACCGTAAATATGGGGGGTGACCCCTTCAATGGCCAATACTTGGTCGATGTTTTTATAAACCACCGGGCCGGTATGGCCTGCTTTGCCCACCAGATTCACCATCACCGCTGCGGCTTTACTTCCAGTTTTTCCCAAAGGCAAATCCAATACGGCGCGAATGTGTTGTTCGAACTGGCAGGTGTAGGAGGCTTCTATGCTGTAATGTCCGCTATTGTGGGGACGTGGGGCCACCTCATTGACCAATACGTCTCCTTCGGGGGTTAGAAAAAGTTCCACCGCCAAAAGTCCGATCTGGCCATAGGCTTTTGAAGTTTGAAGCGCCACTTCAACCGCTTTTTTGGCATCGGCGCTCGAGAGTTGGGCCGGGCATAAAACATACTCTACTTGGTTGGCCGTGGGGTGAAACTCCGATTCCACCACCGGATAATGAACCGTTTCTCCCTCCGGACGGCGGCAGACGATCACGGACAACTCTTTTTCAAAAGGCACCAATTCCTCTATCAGGCATGGGCCTCCATTCAAATCCTCAATTTCCTTGTTGGAATGGACAATGGATACCCCATAGCCATCGTAGCCCATTTCGGCCGATTTCCATACAAAAGGAAAAGACTGCTCCCCTTTGATGATGGCTTCCTTGACGAGATCCAAGCTTTCGTATTCTTCGAAAGCGGCTGTGGGGATGTTGTTTTCTTTGTAAAATCTTTTTTGGAGGCATTTGTTTTGAATGGTACGAAGTACCTTCGGCTGGGGATAAACTTTTACCCCTTCGCTTTCTAGTTTTTCCAACGCCTCCACATTGACTTTTTCAATTTCTATGGTCAGAACGTCCACATTTTTACCAAAATCATAGACGGTTTGGAAATCGGTGAGTTTCCCTTGAACAAAGTGATCGCTGGCCAGTCTTGCAGGAGCATTTTCACTGGGATCCAAAACCTTGGTTTTGATGTCCCACTTTCGGGTGGTATAGAGTAGCATTTTACCCAATTGACCCCCTCCCAGGATGCCCAGCGTTTTGGTGGTTGAAAAAAATTCCATACCGAAGTTTTCACAAAAATACGGATTAGTTTTTGGCTTGGAAAAAAACAAATCCAAATTGGATATCTTTGTAACAAAAGCAACGCAATGATTAATCTAGTACTCTTTGGAAAACCAGGAGCTGGGAAAGGGACGCAAGCCGAATTCCTAAAATCGAAATACCAATTGTTTCACATCTCTACTGGCGATCTGTTCAGGCATCATATCTCCAATAAAACGGCATTGGGAACATTGGCCCAATCCTATATGGATCAAGGGGATTTGGTTCCCGATCAGGTGACCATTGATATGCTCAAGGATGCGGTGGAAAGTCATCCCCAAGCCAAAGGGTTTATTTTTGACGGTTTCCCCCGAACCACCAAACAAGCCGAGGCACTGGATGCTTTTTTGAGAGAAAAATCCATGCAAATCAGCGCGACCTTAGCCTTAGAAGCAGACGACGATGTTTTGGTGGAGCGCTTGATCAACCGAGGGAAAACCAGTGGTAGGGCAGACGATCAGGACGAACAAAAAATCAGAAACCGATTCGACGAATACAATAATAAAACTGCACCACTAAGGGCATTTTACGAGGGTCAGGGTAAATTCCACAGCGTGGACGGCATCGGCAGTATTGATGAAATTACCCAACGACTGACCGCCCTTATTGATGGTTTGATCTAAAGATGACCGAAGCCAATTTTGTTGACTACGTAAAACTCAATCTGAAATCTGGAAATGGGGGGAAAGGTTCTGTCCACCTCCATCGTGAAAAATTCATCACCAAAGGAGGGCCGGATGGCGGGGACGGTGGCAGAGGGGGGCATGTGATTGTTCGTGCCAATTCCAACCTTTGGACCTTGTATCCCTTTAAGTTTACCCGTCATTTTTTGGCTGGGCACGGCGGAGACGGGAGCAAGAGCAGAAGCACAGGAGCTCAAGGCAAAGATGTATACATTGATGTGCCTTTGGGTACGGTAGTAAAAAAATTAGCCACCGAAGAAGTTCTTTTTGAAATGGTGGAGCCAGATCAAGAAGTGGTTGTATTGGAAGGGGGTAAAGGAGGACTGGGTAACTGGAATTTTAAATCTTCCACCAACCAAACCCCTCGCTACGCCCAACCTGGAATAAAGGGAGAAGAACTTCAGGTGATTTTGGAACTCAAAGTATTGGCCGACGTGGGCTTGGTGGGTTTTCCCAATGCAGGAAAATCAACCTTATTGGCAGCCTTGACTGCCGCCAAACCCAAAATTGCAGATTATGAGTTTACGACCTTAAAGCCCAACCTGGGCATAGTGCCTTATCGCGATTTCCGATCTTTTGTTATGGCAGATATCCCCGGAATCATCGAGGGAGCAGCCGAGGGCAAAGGTTTGGGGCATTATTTCTTACGTCATATTGAGCGCAACTCGGTTTTGCTTTTTATGATTCCTGCCGATACTGCAGATGTTAAGAAAGCATTTGATGTGCTGATGAACGAATTGCGAACCTACAACCCCGAATTGATTGACAAAGACTATGTAGTTGCGCTTTCCAAATGCGACTTGTTGGATGAGGAGCTAAGAGCAGAATACGCCGAGGAAATGGAAAAAAACTTTGGTGAAATTTCCCACTGTATGATCTCGGCGGTAGATCAATCTGGACTCAAAGCCCTAAAAGACCTCATTTGGAAAAAATTGAATGCCCCCCATGTATAGATTCCTATTGTTTTTTGTTCTGAACCTAATTCCTTTGGGAGCAATTGCCCAAATGAAAACCCCTTTTGTTTCCTATGATTTTAAAAAGGATGCTCAATACAGTTCCAAATTAACCGCCCTTAAGAAAGCTGAAATTAAAGGGGGAATGGCCAACACGAAATCCATTGCAGCGTGGGCCTATGATCACAAAGACTGGGATACGGCCATCGATTATTACGAAAAATTGATCGTTGATGCTCCCACTGCTGAGAATTTTTTTAAGCTGGGGGTAGCCGCTGCCAGAAGGTCATTGGAGGTTTCGCGTTTTTTTTCTGTGCCCTATGTAATCAAGGCGAGGAAGTTTGTACTCAAAGCCCACGAGCTTCAACCGCATCAGATCGTCTGCCTCAATCTCCTGATACAGTTGTACGCTGAGATTCCCGATATTTTGGGGGGCAGCATGACTTTTGCCCAAAAAAAAGCCACGGAGTTGACTCGAATTGACCCTATTGAGGGGATGTTGATGAAAGCCTATCTTTTTCAGCTGAATAATGAAACTGAGGCGGCCATAAATCAATACCGTGAATTGTTTCGAACTTTGAAATCGGATATTAAAAAGTTGGAAAATGGTTTCTTGTCTTATAGAAGAGACTTGATATTTGAGTTGGGCCGTGCGGCAGCCGAATATCAGTTGGAAAGCGAGTTGGGGATCGCTGCTCTGGATTATTATATTCTCGATTTTAGTGATGAGGACAATTATCCATTGGAATGGGCCTATTATTATCGATCAAAAATATATTTTTACAACGATCAGTTGGAAAAAGCAAAAACCTCCTTAAAGCAGGCCTTGGAGATCAAGCCTGATTTTGAAGAAGGATTGGCACTTTTAAAAGTAATTAAGCTTGAGTAGGTATCATTTTATTGCCATTGGTGGCAGTGCTATGCACAGTTTGGCGATTGCGCTAAAAAACAACCGCCACGAGATAACGGGGAGCGATGATGCTATTTTTGACCCTTCCCTGAGCCAATTGAAGCAAGCGGGAATATGCCCAGAGGTAATGGGTTGGTTTCCCGAAAAGATTAAGGACCATCTGGACGGTGTGGTACTCGGTATGCACGCTAAAAAAGACAATCCCGAACTTTTGAAGGCGCAAGCGATGGGTCTGCCCATTTTTTCTTATCCCGAATTCATTGCCCACTATGCTAAAAATAAGACCCGAGTCGTCATTGCAGGAAGTCATGGCAAGACGTCTATTTCTGCCATGGTATTGCATGTGTTGAACTACCACCAAAAGTCGGTGGACTATATGATAGGAGCCCAGTTGGAGGGCTTTGACAATTCGGTATTTTTGTCCGAGGAAAACGATTTTATCGTCCTTGAAGGGGACGAATACCTTTCCTCTCCTATTGATCCCAGACCTAAGTTTCACCACTATCAACCCCAAATCGCACTGGTCAGCGGTATCGCATGGGATCATGTCAATGTATTTAAAACGGAAGCGGATTACAACCAGCAATTCGAGCGATTTATCGACTCAATTACCGCAGGTGGGGTTTTGGTGTATAATGAGGAGGATAAAGGATTGTCCCAGATGGTGGCGGATACTCAAAATACAATCAGAAAGGAATCTTATTCTATTTTGGAACACAGTATTTCTGAAGGTACTACCTTTTTGGAAACCGATGAGGGCCCTCTTCCTCTAGAAGTGTTTGGGCGGCACAATCTTTCAAATATGGCAGGTGCGAAGTGGCTGTGTCAATTGATGAGCGTGGATGAAGATGATTTTTATCAGGCGATAGGCAGTTTTAGAGGGGCGTCCAAACGACTCGAGTTACTGGCGCAATCCGATTCTGCCTATCTTTTTAAGGATTTTGCCCATGCCCCTAGTAAGGTGAAGGCAACAACTGAGGCGGTTAAAGCCCAGTTTTCCGACTTCAAAATTACAGCCTGTTTAGAGTTACATACCTATAGCAGTTTGGATCCTTCATTTATCATAAACTACAAGGATAGTTTGGAAAAAGCCGATCTTCCCATCGTTTTTTTTGATCCCGAGGCCCTTAAAATTAAAAATAGAACACCGATCCTTCCGCAAGAAATAATCGAAGCCTTTGGTCGGGCCGACCTTTTGGTTTTTACAGACCCCAAAGAATTGCATGATTATTTATTGGCGCAAGTTTATGATCATACTGTTTTATTGATGATGAGCTCGGGTAACTATGGAGCCTTAGATTGGGAGGCTTTAAAAGTCAAATTTACTTAAGTACTATCATCTGCAAAGAATTTTTATCTTAATAGACCAAGTCTTTTTTATGTCAGATGCTGCCCCCAAATTAACCATCAAGCAGTGGGATCTTGATGACCGACCCCGAGAAAAGCTCAAAGAAAAAGGGGCACATGTCCTGTCTGTAGCAGAACTCTTTGCCATCATTATCGGAAGTGGAAGTGAAGGAGAAAGTGCGGTGGATTTGATGAAACGCATTTTACACCCTCATAAAAATGGCCTCAAGGATTTACAAAAGATTTCTTTGGAGGCCCTCACCCAGTTCAAAGGGGTTGGGCCAGCAAAAGCAGTGAAAATCAAAGCCGTCTTGGAAATTGCTGTCCGCCTTCAAAATCAGCCTTATCTCCCCAAAAAACAGTTTGCCTCCAGTGCTTTGGTATATGGATTTTTATCTCCATTGCTCAGCCCATTGGAACACGAGGAGTTTTGGATTTTGTATTTGAATCAATCCAACCGATTGCTTAAAAAAAAGTGCTTGAGCAAGGGCGGGATCATTCAAACGGTAGTGGATGTTCGATTGGCCCTGAAAGTCGCCCTTGAATTAGGAGCTACGGCCATGATTTTGGCACACAACCACCCGTCTGGGAACCTGACCCCCAGCAAACAAGACCTTGAAATCACTCAAAAAATTACAAAAGCTGCTGCTACTTTCGACATTCTAATTTTGGATCATCTTATTGTCTCTGAAAAGCGTTATTTTAGCTTTAAAGATGAAAACATAATCTGAATGATACTGGTTTATTCCCACAAAATTACCCCGCGGTTGACCTATATTTTCAGGCAAGTTTTTATCAGAATTTTGGAACTTCCGGTGAGTTTTACTACTGCCATTGAGAAATTCGTTTCACACTCGGGTCCCAAATTGAGTTATACCCACCAGCCATTGGGCAATGAATTTTTTATTAAATCTCATGAATTGCTTTTTCAAAAAGTGATTCAGGAGGCTAAAATTGAAGTATCCCAATGGTCGGGCATTCCAGCGTTTTTTAAGTTGGAAAAACCCTCTAAATTGCCTTATGACATCTTTGCGGCTTCATTTTATTTGCTCAGCAGGTA
>Ga0181553_10000586_pt1 | contig 31691 bp, 12 predicted proteins | sample 011ome_17_FD_133753 | JGI IMG/M metagenome (GOLD analysis project Ga0181553, IMG submission 133753) | Coastal salt marsh microbial communities from the Groves Creek Marsh, Skidaway Island, Georgia - 011502XT metaG (megahit assembly) | ecosystem: Environmental > Aquatic > Marine > Intertidal...
ATACTTATGGCCAAAATAAAAGGCCTTTGGAAAAAAAGACCTTTTATCAAATAGTAAAAATGGAAACTATTTTATAATGCTTCTGAAGTTGTCCAAGCTGGAGTACCCCATGAATTAGAGATATGTGTAGTTGCTGGTGGAACAGCTGAAGCTGATACTGTTAGAGTACCGTCTACTTTATCTAATGATTGTGGGTTTGTGCCTGATAACGGATAAGTTGGGTTACCTGTATCAGCCGCGTCATCTTGGAATGTTACTTTTAATTGTACTTTACCTGAACCGTTGTCTAATGCTTCTACTTTAATGTAGTTAGCAGTGTATGGTGCTGTGTCAGCGTACTGAATAAAGATTTGTTGCAGTGTACCAGTTAATCCGTGATAGTTAATGCTTGAAACTGCTGAACCTGCACCACCTGCTGATCCACCAATTTTAGTTGTACCTGTTAGTGATTCACTGTTAACAGTGTGGCTAGACGAACCTGAAAGTACAACTGTTCCTGAACGTGTACATAAATCTGTCCATTCAGTGTTTTTATCGTTTGATGTACCACCTGAACGGCTAAATGACAATCTTATTGTGCCACCTGCGTTAAAGAAATAACGAGCTGTTGCCGCACTTGAAAAATCTAAATCAAGTGTTGTATTAACTGATGTTGTCCAAGTTGCTGTTGATGAACTTGTTGTTGAGATTGCTGTACCAACTGCGGCACAGTCAAATCTGTTATTATAAACTGTTGATAAGTCTGTTGATACTGTTGCGTATGCTTCAATTGTATCACCAGTTGTTAATGCTGAGTAATCTGTTACTGTAGAACCTTGATGAGCCGCTAGTGTTTCGATTCGACCTAAAAAGTTATTCCACTGTGTTGCTGAAATTGTTGTTCCAGCTGATACTGATGAAATTGTGCCAGATTGTCCCCAACCTTTGTCGTCTGTACCTGCACCCCATACTGAGTTAACGTTTGCTACTGTATGTGTGCCTGTACCAGCCGCATCACCAGTGACGAACGTGTTATATTCGTCATCTAAAATTGTATCGCCTGCGGTATATGCCATTTTTACTATTTCCTATGTTAAAAATTAGTGAACGATTGCTACAATCGCTTCAACTGTGCCTTCTTCTTCGCTATATTTAGTTTCTAAAGCACGGCCAATAACGTTAAAGTTATTGACTTCTGTTTTTAGTGCCGCTCTAGCTAAGCCGTTACCTGCTGAAACTAAACGATCACCTTTGTTTACTGTGCCAATTACTCTAACAGGTACTCTACCTGACATAGCAACTGGTGGGTGTGTAGCATCGCTACCAGCACCTGCGTTCATTAAGTATGCCGCTCTGGTTGAAATAACACCAAATACTTCATCACTTAATTCACTTGATGCTCTAGTAATTTCCTTAGCACCACCTAATTCAACCACTGTTCCTGGCTGATATTCTGCATCTGCTTCAAAACGTTCAGCCAAGTCAGCATATTCTGCTGTAGTAGCAGTTCCGTTAAACTCAACGGCATAAATTGTATTGTATTTTAATGAGCTAGTACCCATGTTAATTGTTGCGTTAGCACCTGGGTTAAATGAGCTTGTAGCACCATCAATGTTAATAACTGTAGTTTGTGAACCACCGTCGTTAACTGAAAGTTTTAAGTCACCATCTGAAGTTTGGTTAGAAATAGTAACGTCTGAGCCGGATACGCTTACTCTCATGTCACTATCTACACCAACTGCAAGACCTGTATCATTTAGCACACCTAGTGTGCCTGATGTTGTGTCATTTCCTGTTGCTGATAAAAAGCCTGTTGAATCAACACCGTCTAACAATTCTGCGTTAGCGGCCTTACCATTAAAGATAGCATTTGCAACTGTTGAACTCATGTTCACACCAGGACCAATTGTTGCAAATCCTGAAATAGCAACTGATGGAGTAAATGTTGCATCTTTAGAAACGATAGTAACAATACTATCTTCTACGAACATCTTAACAACAACGTGATCTGTACCACCTGTGTCTTCGATTGTGTCAACAATAGCACCTGAAGTACCTGTACCTGCTGTAAATGCTGGACCAACTAAGATCCAACTTGCACCGTCATACACTTTTAGTTGACTGTTTGTCGAGTCAAACCATAAGTCACCAGTAACTACTGATGTAGGTGCACTTGTACTTGCTGTTGCTGAACCTAAGTTTTTAAATTGTGAACCGTTGTAAACTTTTAATAAGCCACCGCTTTTATCAAACCATAGCTGACCTGTTAAAGGTGCTGAAGGTTGAGTAGTATTTGCACCACTCTCCAATAGTTTGATCATGTTCTCATTTAAGAACTCACCATAACCAGCATAGTTTTTACCTACAACTGTAAGCGAACTATCTGTGTTAATAGTACCGTCTGCTACTGTAGCAAATATAGTACCATCTGTTAAATTAATTGTATATGCCATCTTTTAATACTCCGTATCCTTTATAGTATTATTTATCACAACCTATTATATTAGCACTTATTAAGTACTAGAAAGGTTGGTTAATGTTTGTATTCTCACCGTGTAATCAATTTGAATCTGTCTGTTTAATGATTTTTGTACAGGGTGGAATATCACGTGTGTTACTAAATCTAAATCAGTAGCACTACCTTGCCATGATTTTAAACCCAACTCGTCAAATACATACTCTCCATCTAGACTTGTTGAGTTGTCAAATGCTTCTTGTCCTGCAGGTTCACCGTAGTCCAATAAGCAACTTACTAAAATATCTGTATAGACCTTGCCTGATGTGTGTAACACTGTAAGTTTGTTACGACTTGGATCAGTGTTTGATGCTGATGTATCATCAACAACTTTTTGATATGTTTCGTTGTATAAGTCAGCATTTTTACCTACGGTATTTGGAGGTAGATATGTAACAACTCCAGTAGAGTCTACACTTGATCCACCATTACCAAATGACATTTGATAAATGTGACCTATGTTTTTATTAGCCATAGCCTGTGCTAAACTGTTTGAGAAATTCTCATAATGAATAGCATTACGCTTGTCTACTAATACTTCTTTAGTGTTAGGATCAAAGATCTTAATATGACCTTCAATTAGTACACCAGAAGTTTCATCAGGTTTTTTATTTTCCATAGTTTCTTTATCTTGTTTATCGTCCATACTATATTTATCCTACTTAATTCGCCCTTCTTAAGAACTTGGCTGGAACCGTATCTGTCTGCGTTAACGGTTTACCATCGTTAGCATACAGTGATTGTGTATAACTCCAATCTACATATTCGTTACTTGACATGTTAACAACATCTGAGTTTACAACGTGTGTAGTAATTGCTGTACCATGTATACCTCTACGTAGATTGCTTACCGTGTTTGTTACTAGATCTCTATTTCTGTAACTAATACGCTCTCCGCCAATCATAATAAATCCAAATACACCGTTTTCTAAATCTGGCTCAGGTAATTTACTTGCATCTCTGACATAGATAACGTCATCATCTCTTTCAACTTGTTGCACCAATGTTGATATTGATTCTTCACCACATCTCCAAATACCTGCTGTGTCATTCATGTCTTTAAAGATCTGAAATGTCATTGCGTTAGGTACAATATTTTCTGTTCTTAATGTTACTGTTACAATGTCAGTTGCTTGTACATTTACTGAGTAGAACTCAATGTATCTATTATCGCCATCCAACATTTTCCAATCTGTACCATAGAACTTACGTTGACCATTTACATGAACAATTAAACGTTCAGGTAATGTAATAGTTCTACCTAAGAAGTAAACTGACTGATCAATAGTAACACCAACTTGTCTATCAAAGCCTGCTTCTGTGTCAAAGCCTACTGAGTCAAATGTTGTTCTTGTGGTAAAGCCTGACTGTGTTGGACCTTGATACACTTTGGTCATACCATCTAATTCATCAGTAAAGCCAAATGATGTTACAGCAATATGATCACCAACATTTAATGTAAGTCCAGTTGACTTAATGTGAATACATGCGGCCTCTACGTGTATTGGGTCATGTGTATGTCTATGAATTTTATAGTCTGCACCTGTGTCTACAAATATTTTAACTTTCGATCCATCTGCTGGAGCATTTTGTAGAGTAACTACTCTGTCGCTTGACCCATCGTATGGTGATAGTATGTAGTCAGCATATAGTTGTAGTTCATACTCATCAACGTAAACAGATAAGTCGTTATCAGCAATTAATCCTTGACCTAGTGTTGTTTGTAGATCTAAAGTAAAGTCAACAGTTGATCCGTCGCCAGTCCATTCTAAACCTTCGGGTGGTCTTAGTCTTTCTCCATTTAATGTTACAATAGCAAACTCAGGATTAATGCCTTGGTCGTGAATATCCTGTGCTATTGGATATACATATTCACTTGCATCTGTTACATACATACTGTCAACTTTAGGATATGAAACATCACAGTGGACATCTGGATCGTATTCTAGTAATAGTGTACTCACTGTATCTAATCCTGAAAAGCCTAATACTGCTATATGGATGTAGTCTGTTGACTGTAATGCTCTACTACCCCCAATGACGTCTACCACATATCCTGATTCTCCTGCTAGTGCTGGATTGTCTTGTTCTGGTGTGTTACCATCTTGGAATATGCTTCTAATTGTTGCGAGTGATGGCTTACTAATTACTGGAGCGATATATGTGTTGTGGAACGCATAACCTAATGGGTTATTTGCTAGAATGCCTGCTTGGGTACGCATATCGTCTGACCACTCTGGAGCAAGACTTCCACCGTCCCATAATTCTGTGTATTCAAACATACAGAAATTCAACAAGTATAAGTATTCTTTTGCGGCTACCTCAAATGCATCTGCATCTGTTTTCCAATCATCTGGATTGTCAAGATAACCCGATGGATCCCACTTGCCGGCATCGTATGCTTCTTCCATTGCGGCATACAAATCACCTGTCTGCCAGTCAGCGGCTAAGAACTGATATAGTTTTATATCGTCTGCAGGTAACCCGTGCATGTGTAGTGTGTGGAATACGTGTTCAATAACTTCTTGTGCGTCTGTATCACCGTCGCCATACCCATCACCAGTTGAGTTCAAATACCAAACCATATCGTTTTGAACGGTATTATCAAACAAGTCTGTTAAATTCCAACTAGCAACACCTTCGTCAGTTAAGAAGTTTGGAGAGTAATCTGCTCCTGCACCTCTTGCTACTCTTTGTATAGTCGGTAAGCCTTCGTGATAAGTTCCTGCATCACCACTCAGTGTTTTAATTAAGTTTCTTTGATATTCTTCATTAATGCCTGAGCCATTTGGATCTGTAAATAGTTCAAACATACGTGCAACTTTTTCTGTAAACGCATCTGGAACTGCTGTTTGTCCGCCCACTGTGCCAGCCGCCATAATTCTTACACCGTTAACAGTAACTTCACGTTTGAAGAAGTCACTACCATTACCAGTGACATTACTAATTGCACCGTTGTTGTATTCTGAATCTGCTACGCCTCCGCCAACTGCTGAGCTAACAACCTGGTCTACATCTGGAGCACCGTCGCCAGTTAAGTCTCTAGTACCGATACCTAGTTTAGTATGATATGTTTCATATGTTTCTAGTGTCCAGTTAGTAATTTTTTCACCATTGACTAAAACTTCTAAGTTTTTAATTTGCTCATGATCTACTGGTAAAATGATTTCTGCATGTCCGTCTGTTGTTAGGTAGTCGCCTGCTACATAGTCTTCAACTAACAGTTGATTACCGCCACCAACACCGTGTGCTGTTACACCAATGATATCACCTGTTGAGAATCTTCCATCTGTTAGTGTAATTGTTTTAGCGTTCCAATCGATTGTGTAGTCAACTGTGTCAACTGGTGTATCACCATATTCAAACACTAGTTGTTTACCAGTTGATACTTCGTATGCTAATACAGCAAACGGTACATCAATTAATCCATCAAAACTGATTGTTCTGTCTGTGCCATTGAATTCAACAAACTTAGTTTGACTCTGTCCTGACCAGCCTTGGTTTGTGTAGTCCTCACCTGGTCTTGTAGTAACTTGAATATTAAGTGTATCAAATACTGCACCTGGTACTAATTCTTGCGGAGCATGACTATTGTAACTATCAACAAAGGCGCCACCAACAACATCAATGTCTGTTGGTCTTGATGTATCATTAGTAATAATCTCGCCTGCTATTTTAAGAGTGTCTTCCATACCATATTGGCTGTGTTGAATCACAACAGTATCGTGCGGATAGTCTAAAGGCACAGTCCAGGTAACAGTAACTGGTGTTTTATCTTCAACTGTTGCTCTTTTAGCACCGTTGTTAATAACGCCGTCATCTTCACCTAGCTTGTATAAATCTGTATTGCCTGCTAAAAATTCTTCCTCACTAAGTGCTTGTGTCTTAATGAATAAACTATGACCATATGAGAAGTTTCTAAATTTATATGTTGATCCTCGCTGTAGAGTAATGTTAGGGTCTTGTTCAAGTGTTCCGCCTGTTGGTCTATAAAAATCTGAATCCCATGACCATAGCCACGGATCATCTTGTTCAAAGTTATCATTCATATGAGCCGCGTCTGGCTGTGAAACTGTTAAATCAAACACTTTAGTTTCAGTTACTACATCATATTGCGTTGTTGCTGATCCTGAGTAATCACCGCCTAGGTATTTGGCATCAAGAATAGTTTCTGAATAACTTGGTTTACCATTTTCGTCAAAGTCAATGTTGTCCCACGGATTAGTATCAAAGTTACCTACATCATAGCCTGTGTTAGAACTAAAGTCCGGACCAATCATATTAACACCAGGATACTCAGTACCGTACACTAATAATGATAAGTCTAATCCAGGATAGTTAGCGCCTGGCTGGTATAAGCCCATTGTACGATCTACACCTGATAAATCTGTAACATCAACTAATTCATAGTCCAATGGATCGAATGTTGCTTTTGTTAGTGTTGACCCATCACCCCAGGTTACCTTATAAACTTTATTATTGAAACGTACTAGTTGATCTTGATCATACGCTGTTTCGGCTGTCCAATCAACTACGTTAGTTGAATGTTGATATCGGTCAAACTTGATTGTTGTTTTATAACTTCTTACATCACCAGGCGCGGTAACAGCAACTAATTTGGCTCCTTCACCGTTACCACCTTTGAGTGTAATAACTGGGGTTGACGTATATCCTGCACCTGGATAATCAACAACTACAGCAATTACTTCACCTGCCGTAGAAACCTTTGCTGTCATTTCAGCAGGTATATCGCACTCACCTGTGATGATTAATTCTGGAGGTTCTGTATAACCACTACCTCCTTCAATCACTGTTACACTTTCAATTGATAGTGCAAAGTTTTGTCTCCACATTGAATATTTGCCAGTAGACCAAATTACATTGTCTAGCTGATAAACACCTTCGCCTGTAATGTCTTCTTGATCTAATACATGTCTTGGAGATATGTACTTGTTTAATGTTGTATTAAATTCAGCAGGTAAATCAAAGTCAGTTGCATCACCTGAATACACATCATCGCCTTTATACACTAGATTAAATTCTTTGATCTGTGTTCTATATGGCTTAACTTCTTTAATGTATTGTTGTAGGAAGTCTTGATTATCACGTCTTAATATATCAAACTGTTTAAGTTCACGCAGATTATGCTGAACATCAATTAAACTTGTTTTTACTAACCAGTCAGTTGATTTTTGTTCACTTAAAACATAGTTAAACATTAATGTAATTAAATCAATTCTATGTTTTGCTAGATCATCAACAAATATTTCTTCATTTAATGATTTAATAATTTGTCTTAATTCAATAACTGCTTCTTGGTCAAAGTATTGAGCATCAAACACTTCGTTGTCAAATCCGTTGCGTTCTTGATCGTAATCATACACACTCTTTTTAATCTGTATTGTACCTTTTTCTAGACCAACACGCTCCCATCCTGCATTAGTTAATCTGTAAATTTCAAATTTATTCTGTGCGTTTGAACGTACTTTAACAACTGTGCCTAAAATTGCATCTGTTAATGTGCCTAAGTCTGCATATTGATTAACTTCTTTACTTGGTTTATCTAAAATGTTATAATCTTCTGCGTACCAATCAACTAAATCCCAATAGCGTGTTGTTTTATAATTTTGTACACGTGTTAATAATAATGTTCTATTCGACTGTAATGTATAGATAGTCCAAAGACCACTATTATTCTCGTCTGATTTAACAAGATACTTACGTCCAATTGGATCAATATTAATTGTTTGATAGCTCAATTCAGCAATATCATTTAACTCAATATCCCATGCACCTGTTGGCTTACCAGGAATCTCTTCTTTGCTTTCAAGTAAAGGATATGATCTAATTTCAGTTACTGGTATTTGTTTAAGTATTCTATTTGTTGCTGTAATATAATTCTCTAAGGCTTTAAATCTATCAACAAACATTGTTTGTCTTGGACGGAATTCTACACCACGTCTATCTGTTATTGATAGATTAGAGTCAGGAACTTTGTTACCTGCAGTATCTGTGCCACAGAATGAATCTAGGAACTTACGATATAAACCATCACTTAAGAACTGCGTTGGATCATTATCTCTAATTAATTCAAATTCAATGTGAACATTGTTATCTGTTTTAATTTTATCAAATTCAATATGTAATACCGAGTCAGTATCTAATACATAACCTTGGCTATTAAATAATGCAAATGTACCTGTGTCAACCATTGCTATATAAGGAATCCCACTTGACTTAGGTGTTTCAATATATTGCTGTATTGTTAATGGACTTAGAGTTTTGCCAGAATTTCTATCAACTGATGTTAGCCCTTTGACCCAATAATAGTACTTGACTACAACTTCGCCACCTTGTCTGACATCACTAAGTGTCGAGAATGATTCTGTTGAATAAACTGTACCTTCACCTTCGTACTCGCTTGGCGGTACATCACTTGATATCCATTGATAAATGTCGATACTTGAACCAGGGAATAAGTTACCTATACGTTTAGCACGATAGTCTGCTGTTGATTGATTGTAGTTAATAAACTTAGCAGTAGAAACGTCCCACCATACTGTGCCTAAGTGTTCGTTACCCCAGGCCATGCCAAAGTTATTTTCAGTACCATTGTTATAGTTTGCTGGATCATTTGGTATAGTTAGGTCAATGTTTTGTTGGGCCGCACCTAATATTTTTCCTTGTAGAGGATCAATATAATCTAAGTAAGTTAAGACTTTTTCAGTTGTTTTATTGTATATAAATGCTGAGTTGATTAATTCAGTGTTAACTACATCAGTTTCTTTTTCAACTTCTTGCCATACTGGTGTAAATGTTTCGTTATTAAATCTAACAATTCTGCCGTTAACATTATCGTTAGTTAGGTGTTTAGGTGAACCAATTAGTAGTTTAGCATTACAGTAATCAACACTGGTACCAAATTCACTAAGTGGATGTACTAAACTGTCTGTAATCTGTTGCCCAAATACAAACTTACCTGGATTAGAATAAGTGTCTACATCACTTTCCAAATAGTCGTATGTATAAACAGCACCACTTTGTGTTTGTATATCTTTAATTTTAGTAGCACCTGCATCAATTAATGTTGTACTTGCATCTAGTGTGACTTCTAAATTGGTAGCACCATTAGGTGACCCAATGATAATACTTAACGCATCACTCGAAATATCTAAACTATGTCCAAATCTTGCATTAACAATTGGATATGGATTATGAATTGTTTGCATTCTTGGGAATATATCTATACCAAGATCTTCATGTATTACTCCAGTGCCTGGATAGATAAACAATTTGTTAGCCGCAGGTGCCGCGTTTACATTGATCAACTCAATTTTAATTTTGCCATCAACAACACTTGCTTTAACGTTTGGAAGGCCAGCATTATTAATATCATCTACATAACTTTCTACTGTTGTACCTGTTGCTCTAACATAATAGTTGTTAATTCTTAGTGCATCACCTACTGTAATAGTTGGGTTTGCTGTTGAACCCATTGTTGATCCATATAATCTTGATCTGTTAACAAAGCGTGTTACTGATCCTGCTGAGTCAGCAGTTTTGCTATCTTGCGGAGCACCTACATACATTGAACAGTTAGTTGGACATACTCTTACTGCATAACCAAACTGTGAGTTTTCCATAGCTTCTTCTTGATGTAACTCACCTGCTAATACAAAGTTGTTAGTTTCAACTTCAACAATGTCACCTAGATCAACTGAGGCATCATCTATTGTTACTGTATTACCTGCAACCGTATATGTTCCTGCATACAAGTAATCGTCATCATTGACTTGTACTTGATCATTAATTAATACTGTTGGTTGACCTTGTATGTCTTTTGTAGTTGTGAATGCTAGTGTTGTATTATCTTTAACTTGGAAACGCTCTGTGTCTCTGTCGTACACAAACACTCTGCCTACGTTGTCACTTGAGTCAATTCCTTCGCCCTTAGGAGCACCAATGATTAGTTGTCTGCCATCTCTTGTTGTGGCTAAACTTGATCCAAATCCATTCCCTAACACACCAGGATTACTAATAGAGTTAACATATTCATAATATGACTCTGCAAATACCTGTATTAATAAATTAGCTGGAGGCGCAATACTTGCACCGGATTTGTTTGTTAGTGTAAATGTAATTTCTTGTGTTAACTCGTTGAATGTATAATCATAGTTAGGTCTTAATAATTCTTCATCAATCAATACTCTAAATTTGTCAATTGATGTAGCATGATAAATTGAGCTAATATCATATGTTGTAGTTACACCATCACCTTCTTCTTGCCAGGTATACTTGCGTACCATTTCAACTCTGGCTCCATCCTTAGGTGCTTCTGTAAATGTAATCTGGCTACCAGACACTGTAAAGTCAGTTACTGGTACTTGAATAATATTATCGATGTTAACAGCAACCTGTGTTTCGTCGTCTACAGTAATGTATTCATCAATATTAAATACTATCGTTGACCCGTCTCCTAAGAATTCATATTCTTGCTGTTCATAATCTCTACGTTGATATGTGTAGACTTTTTCGTTACCTGGTGCACCTACATAAATCCATTTTGAATTAGGACTAATTGCAACTGCTTGACTAAATCGGCTAGTTGTTGAATCACCGGATTCGTTACCTGGTACTGTTAAAAATTGTGATTCACGAATAACGCCACTAGTTGTTTGGTCAATGACTACTGCGAGTCCTTCGTCATCTTTAGATCCTGGTGCACCTACAATGCTCCAGCCGCCATCAGCTGAATCAATTGCACTACCGTATTCTAAAATTTCTTTTTCAATTACACTAGAAGTTTTGCCTAGATGTAATTGTGTGCCTTCCTGAATATCTCCAGTACCAATTTGACCAAATACATAAACACTACCTCTACCACTTTCCCAACCTGGTGCACCAATTAAACTTGTTAGCCCATCTGGTGTTTGTGATACAACTTGACCAAAGTTTGAATCTGCTTGAGGTGCTTTAAGTGTTTTACTCCAGGTATTGTTTCTATCGTTAAACGGATTAAATTTCTCTAGCACTTTCCAGCGTGTGCCGTCTACCCAGATCTTTTCACCTGTGTCAACTGAATGAATGTATGATAAGTCTGCAATATCGCTACCTTGTGTAACTTTGCTCGACTGTAATACAAACGCTACGCCAAGATCGTCAAGTGCTGTTATTTCATCAGGCAATGATAAGTCAATTACAATTTTATTTAACTGTGGTGTCGACTTAACTCTAAATGCGCCTGTTAATCTATCAAAGAATCTAAACACAACAATATCATCTTTTACTAATGTATGATGACCGTTAAATGTTACTGTTGATGTTTCGTCTAGGTTATCAACTATTCTAATAGGTTCATTACGTAGCAGTGTTGATCTATAAACATTCCAAGAGTAGTTGTTATCTTTTGCTACCCAAATCTTAGTGCCTTCAGTAATTTTGTTAATATTTTCTTCAATTGCTGTTAGATCTGCTAGTTCATAAACTTTGATATCAACATCTTCAACATTTACAAATCCTGCTGATGGTAGTGAGTTTTCAACATTCTGATAGTCAACAGTTGGTAATATATTACCATTGTTTACTTTATAGCTTGACTTATAAATGTCATCTACTCTCACTGTCTGGTTAACTGTAGATCCGTTTGTTTCGTTTGTGATCTTAAGTGTTGCTGGGTTACCTGTTAGTTTGTCGCTGATTAATTGTGCTTCGACATAACTTCTGTTAGATGTAGCACCATATAAGCCTGAACGCACAGCCCAGTTTTCAAATATGTTATAGTCTGCTAGTTCTTTATCAAGTTTAGCAGATTTAAATAAATCCGTTGCTTGTTTACTACCTTTATTACCAATAAAGTTTTTGTAAACATTTGTCTGACTCACATCATCTAGTGTAAGTCCTTGCATATAATCTCTTGGGCGGAAGCCAATTAACCCAAAGCCTAATAAATCAGCATCTGATTCTAAGTTAGCCGCCGATAAATCATAATAGTCTTCACTTTGTTGTGCTTTTAATGCTATGTTTGGAATCAGACCAGTTTTGATTGATTCGTATTCTGTTTCTGTCCAATCTGCAAAGTCAAATAGTTCGGCGGGATTAATTCGTGTACGTGCAGAGTAATATTTGTTTTTATACTTAACAATGTCTCCTTTTGAATACTCTGTATTATCTTGCCAGACTTCAACGTTAGGTTGATTCATAATAAAGCCAGGAGCGTTAACTGTTCCGTCCCAGTTATCTGACACAGTTCCTACTAATCTTAATCGGTGTTGTCTTGCACCAGTTGCTGGATCATACATTAAGTCATTGAAGATTGATGTATTATCAAATACTAGTGCATGTTCGTAGCTTGTGAACTTAACTTTAATGTAATTAATTGAATCATCTTCAGATGTTTTAATAATCAGATCATTGTCAAGTCTATGCCATACTAAATTATCTTTATGTATAGGTTGAAGATTTTGGTTCAATACAAACTCATCAGCACGTCTACCTAGAATAGGTGTTGCTACTGCACCCGGTTTTGATATTTTAAGTTCGTTGGCCGCAGGATTTAAATTAACTATCGCACCTTCTTGCCATCCTTGTTGATTCCAGTACAGGAACTCGTTGACCATTTGCCCCCAATTTAAAATATAATCATTTTCTTTGTCTTCAAATATAAAGCCTTTTGATTCTAGCCATTGTCCGTAACTTACTAAGAAGTCAACTAATGCACCTTTGTTAGTAAATGTATAACCATATGGTATTAGTACTTCTTTGTTAGAAAAGTCTAAGCTCATTCTAACAGTGTCATTACCTACTTGAACATTTTTGTAGTTACCGTTTGGTATTGATTGGAATATTCTAAAGTATAACTGTTCTTTTGAGTTGCCGTAGACTGCATAGCCACCTGCAACTTTTTGCACGATAACTGAACTATAAGTTACTTCATCAAAAGGTTCATTATTGTATAATAATACTTCATAACTTTCGTCTGGTAATAATAAGCTAGAGTTCAATGAGTTAGGTGATGTTTTTTCAGTAAACACTTTTAAGTATTGTTTGTCTGTAAAGCCGCCTGCTCTATAAACTAATTGTATTTTTGTATTACGGAAAGTATCAACGATTGCTTGTTTGTCAGCAATACCTTGTCTACGTGCAAAGTCAACACACCAGTTAATGTATGAGTGTTTGATAGTGCCTTGACCATATATTTCAATATTGTTTGAAGTTAATCTATATCTTGAATCATAAACATATTGATCTAACTCTGTTGAGTATTTGTATCTATCTCTGTCTGCCATTAGGCTAAAGAACTGTGCAGGTTTAGTTTTTGCTAGTAGTTTCATAACAGCAAATGGATATGCTGAACTACGTCTCCACGCAGTTTCTGTAGGTCCCATGTCACCTACTTGCCATGATTTTTCTGTACTTTTCAAATCGTAATTATTAACTAATACATCAAAACTTGCTTCTAATTGTCCTTCATCGCCTGTTGGAATAATTGATTGTAAGCCTGGGCGTTTAAATTCTTCAATGACATAGTCACCATCCGGATGTGCTACAACACCATTGGCCATGTCGTCCCATAATACTAGGTTATCGCCTGTGTATGGTGCTGGACCATATTGACGTTGCCACCATTCAGGTTCTTCACTGAATCCAAACATTTCCCAAGGACGTAAGTGAGGAACATCTGTATCGTAGAATTTATATAAGTTGCCTCTCCAGCCACCTTTAAGTAGTTCACCGTCTACTCTGTCCGTTGCTGTTGAGTAGTTCCAAGTTTTCTTATTGTCTTTATCGTACTCTTGTTCTTTGTAGTCTAACTTGTTCCATGCTACCCATGACAAGAAACTTTCTCCCATTAGCTCTGTAACTTCAGCATCAGTGTAGTCTGTAGTTCTAAACTTACCTGGAATAACATCATACCAACGTAGAGGTATTTTACTGTCTAGTGGAACTTTGATGTTGTTGTAGATTCTACGTTCAAATTCTAATAACACTTCATCACGGTTATCACCAAACGCAATCATTCTAGAACCATCATGGCCTTGTAAGATTGTCTGCGATGTTGTATATGAATCGTCTGTAAAGAACTCAGGTTTAAATCTATCAAACAATCCTAATTTAGTTGGTGTAGGCGGAACAAAACTTCCTTGAGTTGATTCGTATTCTCTAATCTTATCAACGTCACCCACAGTCAGTGTTTTACTAATTGTTAGTCTAGGTCCATCTGTTGCCACTGTGTAGTCTGTGTTGATTAATAATTGTTCATCATTTAAGTAAACTACCAGACCTCGATAGTTTGCTTTTGTAAAGTCATATGTGTATAACAAGTCAAATACATTATCATCAATTGGTGTGATTGTTATTTTAGTTTCTTCATAGACTTCACCGCATGGTATTGTATCTGCCCAGTAAAATGGCATATCTGGATTACGTCCTCTATTCAGACTCTGAAATGCTTGATCTAATCTTTCAGCGGCTGTACCTTGATAATCATTTTTTGTTAAGGCATCAATTAATCTATTTTTAAATTTTTCGTATTCGTTTGATGCATATTCAACTGAATCAAAGAAGTTGATGTTTGAATCTTTTGCAAATGTTGCTGTAAACTGCATCGGTGCCGACTGTTCAACAATTTGTCTTCCGTATGTTGCGACGTCGCCCAGATCTCTTAAATTATTTTCGCCTAGTACTGTACCAACAAGGTCAGGATGACTTTGACCAAGTCCAACAAAATGATTTCTAATTGTACCTAATGTAACTGTAGGGAACGAATCGTTAACAGAATTATCACTAAGATTTGCAGGCATTTCATAATATGCAATATTACTCTTTTGATCACTGATAACATGAATGTGTACTAGTTCTTTTGTTTCGTTAAATGTAACTGTAGTTGATGTTGCTGTTCTAGTAACAGTATAATCGCTAGGTAACACAAACTGATTATCGGCATAAACAACCACAGCATTGTCACCATTGTTGTGTCTAATATCACATATACATGTTGCTGTGTCTGTAAATGTGAATATCTGTGCTTGTCGTGTTGTTTCGGAGCTCTTAACCCAACCAGTTCTAAGATTGTAATTTGTTCTATCTCTGTATTTTCTAACAAATCCGGTACCAACATCAGTTGTTGTTGACACATTATTAATCGTGTAAACAAAAGTGTCACTGTATAAGTTGTTGTCAAATACAATATCACCAACATTGTTGATATTTAAGTAGCTTAATCTTAACCCAACTTCTTGATCAATTGGTCCTGTACCTTCTTTGTATGAAAATAGTTTAGTTCCTCTAAAGTTTGTTGATGGATAAACAGCAGTGTTACTAATCGAATATCCGTCAGCATCAAATATATCAAACAATGGTGGTTGATTAATTTTTGTTTTTTGCTGTGTTTCTAACCACTCTGTCCCTGTATATCTGTAGCTCTTGCCTTTTAAAGTTGTACCACTCTGTAAGTAAACAACTTGATCAGCATTTACTTCTGCATCATCTGCTTCAACTAGCTGAATAATTTTTTCACTTGTTTGTTCTGGATCTTCTGTTATGCCTATAGGATCAACTAGTTTAACTTCATAAATCTTATTACGTACCACAGGATCTAAGTCAGCGGCAAAAATAATTCTGGCACCATCATATAAACCAAAGTTGTCAATATTGTACCCTATTTTGCCTGCTACATTACTCAGTGCGTCTTTTTGTTTAAGATCGATAATATCAATTGCACGTTTGCCTTCAGTACCAAAGTTATATAAACGAAGACCGTCATTAAATTCTAAGATAGGACGTTTAGCACGTGCTGTTTGATCTAAGTTAGCAACTGTTTTGTTATACTCTGCACTTGCTTTAATAACTGAAACATGGAACCAACGATTACTGCGTGTCCATGGATTTTTATCTTCAGAGGCTCTGTTGATAGTAAAGTAATCTTTATTGACCGGAGCATTTAAACTTGAGTCCCACGGTGCTTCGTCATATCCCTTAACATCAAATGGTTCGCTGTCTGAAATTGTATAGTCTTCAGGTGTTTTAAAATCTTCCACTGCTAGTAATTTAATTGCAGTACCAACACCTTCAACATAGTATTCTTTATCTTGATAACTTTCAGGTAGTGTTCCGCCACGGAATTGTACTTTTAATCCATTGGTAAATTTAACACCTGTTGGTGATGTATATTCTTTAGCGCCTAAGATATCATCTTGTATGTTTAAAGTTAATTGATCAACAGCATCAACTACTCGAATAATACCAAATCTATTTTCATCATTTTGATCTTGATAGTATAAAGTATTGCTGATTGCTGTAATGTGTGGTTGTTCTTCAAAGAACCCTTCAGCTGTTTTCCAAAAGTATTGATTGTTATATTTTGTACCATACTGTACATGTACTTTTTTCAAGTTAGGAACTTCTTTAACTTTGTTAAGTACCATAATTGGATTTGCACCACTAGGATCAAATTGAGGTGAATTTTCATCTTCCTCGTAACGATATTCGATACGATAAACAGAATAACGATCTGTTTTAGTTGCTATGTCTTGTGATTCAGCAAAAGGTGTATCATTATCATCATATGGTGCAGTGTCAAATAAGTCATCTCTTTTCCAACCTGAGTCTTCACCGTCACCTGGGTTTCTATTAGTAAAGATAATTGTTCTGTTACGTAGATCAGTAACTTCATCAATACCATCATACTTGTCTAAGAATGGTCTTACCTGTTGATTGTTAACTTCATCAAATCTTAACTCTGTAACTAAATCAACTTTAGCCACAGTGTCCATGTTTAAGAAAAAGTTTTGTTCAGTATCTAGTGGAACATTAAATTGAATAACACCATTGTCCTCACCGTTGTTAGTAACACCTAGTACTTCGCGGCTTGATTGGTTTGGCTGACCTGGAACAAGACCATTTGCGCCTGGGTTTGTTTGAATCCAAAATGGATTACCTGTTTGTTCTACATTAAATTTATAATTGCCGCCTCGAACAACTGTGATAGTTGGGTTTGTTCCTTCTACACCACTAAGATTATAGTCAAATTCATTTCTAGTAACATCATATTCGTCACTAGTAGATATTTCAGTAGCACCTACATCAACCGAGTCAGGACCTTGTGGTAGCCAATAATATTGTGAGAAGTTAACAAATTTATCGTAGTCTACAAACGGATCCCATGAATAGTATTCTGAATCAAATAATCTATCATGTCTATTAACATTAGCACCTGCTACCTGTAGAGCATCCACTATGCCTGGATATGTTAAAAAGTCTTTAGTTTCAGATGAGTCTTTCTTTTTATATGTAACTGCTGGCTCTAATTGATATGATGCCCGTTCTTGGTCTTGTTCTAATATATAACTATCAAGACCTTTGACACCTAATCCAGTTCTACGACCAACATATCCCTCAACACGTCTTAGTTGGGGACGCTGTACAATTTGATCAAGAGTGGCATTTAGAAACTTCTGATTGGTTTCTGTTTGAAATATTTCAGGTAATAGGTCTAATGTTCTAGTAAATCTTGCCATTCTTTATCCTAGTTCTTTTTAAGAGCGCCTGCTGTTAATGCATCTATAACTTCAATGTCATTAACTGTGGCCGCGTTAACAAAAATTTCGTTCGGTGCACAACGAACTTCGTATAAATCACCAAATGTTTTAGTTGGGTCTGTTGGTACAATAACTACTGAACTAACAATATCACCTAGTTCTTCGTGCAGGTATGCTGATAATTCAGAGAAGTAAAATGTATCACCAAAGTCCCATTTATCAATAGTAAAGTATTCGTTCATTGCTTGTACAACACGTGATTTAATTTCGCCTGTTGACACTACTACTCCGCTTTGTCTAATAACTTTAATTTTACCTTGTAATTCTAAACTTGCTTTTTCACCAAATAATGGTTTAAATGTCACAGAGTTTAGAATTAGACCATCACTGGCCATTTTATAATCTTCCAATGAGTTATAAGCCAATGTTAATTCATCAATGGTGGGTTGGTTTGGTTTAGTAACTTTACCAGTTGAGTCTTTAATCCAGCTTAAATATGTTGAATAGTATGTGTTAGTTACAAGGTATAGATCAATAATATTTGTCAGTGCTGGATCAATTCTGCGTGTGTTTGGTGAATTGTGTATGTATCTAAAGAACATATCCTGTCTACCCACTGACACGCGATAATCCTTAGTTTCGGTAATCGTAAACTCACTGCCTGTAATTGATAATTGATAAAATTTCTTATCTGTATAAGCATAGAATACTTGACCTTGCAGATATTCTTTTTTCTTAAGCTCAATACTTTTTAGGTCAGCATACATCATATTGATAGTACCACTAGCAATTGGCACCCATCTTTCTAAGTTGTCAAAGTCTGTTTGTCGCTCAAAGAATACATATTTTGTATTTGGACTCACTGTTGGTGCTACTATGTCTTTAAAGATATCTGGATTGTCAGCAATCCCGTCTGAATCTTTATCTGAGAAACTTACTAATACTTTAAAGTTATCTACAAATCCGTCTGTTTCAACTTCTTGTCCAATAATATCTAGTCTAATGTCACTTGTTAAACTTTCGTTTGCGTCTGGCTTAGTATTTGTTTTTAATACTACAACATTGTCATTGACTGTTTTACCTGTTTTAGGATCATACACTTTTGCATTTGAATCAAAAATAAATCTATTTTCCAATACTGATGCAAAGAAGTAACTTAGGTCACGGTATTTGATTGTATAAATCTCACCATCTGTAGTAAATTGTATTAACCATGATGCGTCACGATTTAATCCGTCTTTATTTTTAGCATAGTTAGTGTTGTATTCTGCGTTTTCATCAATGTTATCTGTTGAAATAATATACCATTCTCCAGCTTCTTCATCGTATCCAATACCAAAGTCTCGATATACTTCAATTTGATCAATCATTTGATTTTCAAATGCCACTGTTAAATCTGTAGTGAACTTAGGAATAACTTCAACTGGTACACATCCTGTAGGTAGGTATTCATTAAATGTTACAGGACCAGATCCATCTGCTAAGTTGCCCTTACCAAAATTAGTACCATCAAGATATAGATCAGTAACTGTTGCCCATATCTCTAATCTCTCATTTGGTTTAGTTGGTACTCCTGACTGTAGTCTATTATTAGCATCAAAATATTGATTGGTTGGTGGTACAAACTTAACTAGAGCACCTTCCTCAATATATTTTGTATTATTTGATGTTAAATTAATTGGTGTTGCTCCACCCGACACATCATCTTTAAAGTAGCCTGTTGTTTGATTAACAATAGCAGTTGATTGATTCCAAGAAATTCCTGATAAACTAATACGTTCATATTTGTCATAGTAGAAATGTTTAAATCCTCTAGACTTAAGAATTGGTTCTACTGTATTCTGAATAACATCAGCAATATCATTTGTGTCTACAAAACTAAATGTTTTTGTAGGATCTGTAAATGATCTGTACAACATGCCATCACTAGCAAAAGACGTAGTTGATGAGTACTTACCTGTTGGGTCTAGCAAGTCTAACTGTCTGTTAATGCCAACACCTGTTCTAGACAGTGCTTTTGATTTTAAAATACTTGTAAATCTAGTAAATGGGAAGTTGTTATAGTCTTCACCGTTGACCATTCTGTTCTGTGTGTAAAATGTCGCTGGCGCTCTTTCTTTAATTTCATTAATAGATTCTCTTGCTTTAGAATTTGAAACAGGGCTTTGTAATGATACTGTCAACGTTAATGTTTCTGTTCTACCGTTACGGCTTACATAATTAATAGGTACTTCGACATTTTGAATTTCTTCAGGATTAATAATATATTCTAACCCGTTTGATGTTCTTACATAACTTCTATAATCCCCTAATGGTATTTTAGAGAATGTACCATCGCCAAATTGTAATTGTATTTGATCATTTGTTCTTGAGTTAGTTTGGTAAACTTCACGCTCTCCTGTACCACCGGTTTTATCAATAGCAAAAATGTTATCAACCTCTCTCCATTCTGTTAATGTATTTCCTTGTTGGTTCAGCTCAAATAACCAAACGTCATTGTTGTTGACTCCTTCAACATTAATATTAACTGTTCTGTTGGATATACGATCTACTAGAGTAAAGTCTTGGTTTGTTAATGTTCCTTGTTTGAACATAAAGAAAAAGCCGGTGTTTTCTGAACCGTATCCTAATTTGTCATTTTTATAAAGTATATTAAATGCTCCACCTGGCTGTGGACTTTGTTCGTATATATAAGTTTTATCTACTGATGTGCCTGACACAATTTCAAAATCCATCGACACTCCGTCAACGTCACTTTGGAAACTAGCAATAGGCATAGTGTTTGGCGTTGTATTAATCTGATATTCGTCTGTGTTAACACCAAGTATTTGTTTTGAATTAGCAGGACGACCAAAACGCTGACTGTCAATCATTGCCGCATTCATAATTGCGTTGAACTGTTCTAACCAATCTGGATTAGTTACTGAATTCCAGTTAACTGTAATACCTGATAGATTAAAGTTGTTGTAATCTAAGACTGATTCTGTTGTTTGAACTGCTGTGACTTTTAAGAATCCATGGCTGTTAAGATTTCGTTTAGGTTGATACCCTACAAGTTTAGCAAGTTTAACTACAGAGTCTCTACGCTCTGCTGTATCTAAAAAGTTTTCTCTGGTGTTTAAGTCGTTACGGAAAGCAAGACCTTGGCCCATAAATGCCATTAAGTCTAGCAGTGCAATAAATTCACTTGATTCTGTATAATCGTTAAATGTTTCTGGATAGTACAGACGTAAGTAGTCAACCATTGACTTACGTAGAGTTTCAAAGTCGTAACTTTGGAAGTCAGCCTCTTTGTAAGTGCGGTATAACTTCTTCCAATCTTCCGCCCCAAAAATAGCGGTTTGTCTTGTAGTCTTAGCCATAGAATACCTATAATCCTTTTGTTATAAGTATTTATCACTTTAATTAAGTGGGTATATTATACGTAGTTGGCTGTGAGGTTTTCTGTATTGAGGAATAGTTTAAGCATCTGTGCTTCGCTTGACATTACAGTCTTAACTGAAATTTCACAGAGTAAACCATTGTTTTGTGTATAGAATAATATATTTTCAACTTTAACTCTTGGGTCACGCTCTATAGATTTACGCATTTCGTTATCAAGTTGATTTAACGTTGCGTCGTCAATTACTTCATATAGATAGTCCCACAGAGAAGTACCAACATTTGGTCTTCCTGGTATAGTACCTTGTCTAATTAAAAGATTGTTTAGTAAGTCTCTTTTAACTAATTCAAAGTCTTCCAAGCGAAACTTTTTGTTTCTATCAATTGAACTGTATCCGTAGAATCTTGCCATAGTGTATTATTTATCTTGTATGTTTTGGGGGTATTGCACGTTGGTCACTAATAATTTGACTAACATTATTGTCTAGTGTTTCTCTGTCTGTAGTACCTGCATAAGCACCCGGATTACTATAACTCTTGTTTAAACTTGTTAATTTTGTATCAACCATATTAACCGAATATTTGCCGTTACGTGCAGTTTGTTCAATACCGTTATTAATCATAGTATTGCCACCTGTGCCTTTTGCCCAATCAGCAACATTGTCGGCACCATATGCTGAACTTGCATTTAATATTCCACCTAAGTCTTCTGCAGACTCTGTGCCTGTTACTACACCCTTGGCTTTTAATGAACTTAAATTATTTGATAAAATATCTTGCTGTGCCAGTGTTTGTGCATTCTTATCATTTAGGAATCCAGTTAAGTTATTAGCACTGCCTTTGCCAGTCCACACATTTGGATTTTTAAGCACTGACTCTAACTGTGTAGATTGATTACCAAAGCCGTCTGTAACTGTTGATGCAGGATCTTTAATATATTTGCTGACTGTTCCTGGTTTCAAGTATCCTGATGATTCTAATTGATCTGGTGAAATACCATACTTGCCAATACCTTTGTCTACAGATACATCAGTAAAGTTTTGACCAACATCGTTAGCACGTTGTGCTATTAAGCCTGTAACTTGATCTTGATCTAAACTACCGATAGATTTTGTTGCAGGTATCTGTTTAGCAAAGTCACTGGATGTAATTTCGTTAGTAGGTAACTTACCAGCAATATTTGATGCTTTACTTGCCAATGCAGGACTTAGTGTTGACGTTGCTGTTTTACCTAACTGTACAGAATTTTCAACACCTAGGTTATGGAATGGCCATGGCTCGTGACTTGGTACTCTAGTAGCAATAGTTTCTAGTTCTCCATACTCTACTTCCCAACCGTTAGCACCTAGTTTTGTGTCACTAACTTTGTTTTTCTTAAGCAACTGATTAGCTGATACAGGAACCCCACCGCCATTGTTAAGATTAATTGTACCAGCCTTGGCATCTAATCTATCTCCGCCACTAATGCTTGATAGTTTACCTGCGTCTGTGGCCACAGTGTTATCACTGCGTAATCCAACAAATTGTTTACTGTACATTGTAGCAGACGCAATACCTGTAGCCGCCCAATCTGTTTTGGCTTCCATTCTAGTTGATAGTTCTGAATATGTTGATATGTGTCCGCCAGCATACATGTTAATGTCTTTGTCTGCGTGTAGGTTAATAGTACCCTGTGTTCTTACGTTAACTGAGTTTGTAGCAAATACATCAACAGTTCCTTCTTGACCGAACTCTAACCATGTCTGTCCGTTGGCGTGAATAATGTGAAAACAGTTACCGTCATCACTCATAATAATCTGATGACCTTTAGCAGTTCTAATTCTTACTAGTTGATCTTTACCTTCAATATCACCATCATCAAGCACAATCGAATGACCGCCATTACGACCTACAACTTTAACATCCTCAGGTTTGAGTTCACCACTCTGTAGTTTTGATCTAATTTCTGTTTGTTCAACACCTTTAACACCTGAGTATATAGGTTTACCTGGAGTTGAGAATCCAAACACGTTACTAGGTGATTCACGCTGTGCTGTTGAAGTAATAGGACCACGTATATTGTCTTTTAATAGACCTTGTCCAAACAGTGTACCTGCTACAACATTGTGTACAGGTTTAGGTTGTTTAAAGAACTGTGGGTTTTCGTTGATTGTAGGATCTTCATTGTTAATTTCTGTTACAGGAACTTGACTAGCACCTGACACAAATGATTTACCTTCTGAGCCTACTTCGTATTCTTTTGCTGAACCAATAGCAGGTACCATGTGATTTAAACTGTCTTCAGGAATACATCCTACATAGTAACCGTTGTTTGGGTCACCTGCTACAAAGAAACACAATACTTTGGTGCCAATGTCTGGTGGTGTAAACCACATACCGTAACTGTGTTTATTGCCTACAAAGTTTCCTGATCCTACTGCTGAACCAGAATGTTCTGTTGAGCCAAAGAAAGGTGGAAGATAACTTACAGTTCTCCAGTTTGATTCATCTTTTTCATCAGGTCCAGCAAACTGTTCAATATAAACTTGTAGTCTAGCCGCACGTGTAGGATCAATGTTATTTTTAACAATGCCTATATAAGGACCCGATTCCGCAGGTATCTGATTACCTGCACCAAATTTATAACCCTTAGGGGTTCCTCTTCCTCTTATGTGATTCTCTGCCATACTTTATTAATTACCTTGTGTTTCACCCCTGACTGGTAAAAAGTTAGGTGCTGTTTGGTTATTTGATACTGCTCGTTGGCCTGGTACTGAGTTACCATTGTCATTTACTTGTCCCAGGTTAGGTCCTATAGGTCCTGCTGTGTCATATTGACCTTGTCCGTTTTGTGCTGTGCTAATTGGTGTGAAGTTAGGTGCTATGTCCGAGTCAGACGTTATTGCCGCATCACCCGGAACTTTATTTCCTTTAACACTTACCGGAGTAAAGTCTGGAGCATAATTGTTAGCACCATAGGTAACTGCTTTGTATCCAGGCATGTTCATACCGCCTCTAGTAGGTCCTACAAATGGTTGTTCTTCTTGTTCTCTCTGAACAGGTTCTTGAGTTGCTGTTTCAGGAAATTCTCTTAGTATTCCTCGTAGACTCTGTGTCATTACACCTTTTTTAAAATTACTAGTAACATGTGTAAGTTTGTAAATTAATCCTTTGGCTGTTTTAGTACCGTCAGTGAATAGTGGATCTTTGAGATCAGCACTGCCATCTTCTTTATAATCTTCCATGGTTCTAAATTTAACTTCGACTAAAACTTCTTGGCTGTCATAATTAATTGAGCCATCTGGCATAAACGGTTCAAATGTATCACCACTGGTGTATAGTACATCATTCTGTTGAACATAGTCTGGATCACCAATGATATCCATATTAAACGTAGCAAAGTCTACAGTTGAATAAATCACATCAGCGGCCTGTTCTGCAGGACTAGCAGTGTCTCCTGGTTGTCCTAGTCCACTGGCTCCAGACTTATTAACGTATGCTTTAGATGTAATACGTTGACTGTCTTCTGTTGATTCTTGATCTTCTTGTGGTATTCTACCATCCATAGCAACAAAAAATGTTGTATTTAGATCTTGTTCGTAGTTAAGTACTTCTGTGTTTTCTCCAGTAAACCAATAGCTATAACTTTTGTGTACTCCTCTAAATGGGGCTTTAGGAAAAAATGGAGAGTAAGTATCTGCTATCTGTTTAGGTGATATAATATATTCTATTTCGTAGGCATAGTCACCACGCTTGTCGTCCCAGGCAATAGGAAGAACTCTAACACCAATGTGATACCATTGTAAGAACTTATTCTGTGACGGATTAGGTTTTACTTTTTTTGTTTTTGGATCAATGATATGTGTTTGCTGTTTTGAAATATATTCGCTAGACCTAATCATGATGTCAAGAAACTGATGTATCTGTTGACCTGCTGGCACAGCATAAATCTGTCTTGACTTATCATAACTTGTACTATTTAAAATACTATTGGCCGCGGCCTGTGCCGACGCAGACATAGGTTTAGATTTTTTAACTGTTAACAGTGCTTCACTGGAAATAATTTTTTGTTTTCCTATGTCACCTTTAAATGTAACTTTATATTTGTCAGCATATTTGTAGCCTTGTTCTCTAGCCAACTTTTTCTGCTGTTCATTTAGCTCTTCTACAATACCTTTGTTTTGCTGAGTTGTACCAGCTTGGCTTTTAAGTATACCAGGAGTAACTGTTGTTTCAGTTGTACCCCATGGTGATGTTGCTGTAGTTTGACTAGTAGACGTTGCTGGCAGTTGTTCAACATTACTAGTAGCATTAAATAGATCACCTAGAGTTTGTCCTAGTAGCTCAACATTAAAAGGAATAGTAGCACGTTTTGAACTCAGTGCTACTTCGTGATTAATTGCCACAGCTTGGCATTCATAAGTGATAGCACCTGTAGCAACTCTTGTTCTAATATTTGAAAACACAAATGGAATAAATTTACTTAATCTATCATCATCTGCTTCGCTCAATTGTTTACCGTTTTCATCAAACCCTTTATATCTAATGACCAAGAGATAATGTTGTTTTGAAAACTCTTTCATTCCTGCTGACGCACATAGTTCTTTTAGTTTTTTAAAAAACGTGTAGCCCATTGGCTCGATGATGTTAAAGTTCATTCTTGTAACATTATGTGGACTAGAATTTGCTTCAGCAAATAGTCCTTGTACTTCTAGATCATCTATATACAGGTCCGGAAATATAACATCTTCATTAGCAGAATTACCACCACTCTGTAATATCTTTTTGAGACCTTGTGTTGTTTTATTTTGTGTGACTAATAATTGTTTATACTGTTCTGGTGTCTGTAGATATAATTCAATATTATAAGTTAACTGTGCGTACTTGTTTGTTGGATTTTCTGAAGCATTAAAATTCTCGTAGAATGCTGATGCTGTTTTTATTCCACCGTTAGCTGATGTTATAAAAGTGTTATCTTGTATATCTTGTGCGTCATCTGCAGATACAGGTTGGCCAATTAATATGTCCGGAGTTACAGGCGCATCAGCAAATGTTCCGTATGGTGATGTTGGAATACGATCTGCGTTTGACTGAACAACAGGCTCTCCTGCTGAGTTTGTTAAATGACTTGGATAAGGTGTTTGTGTTCCTGCCCCATCAGCACGTGCCTGTGCATCATTGTCTACTATTGCACCCGATGATGTGGCGCCTTGTGTTTCGCCTCTAACAGGTGTAAAGTCAGGTGCTGTGTTTTCATCTGTTCCTGTAACAGCAGTGGTTCCACCTACTCCGTCTTGTTCAACTACTGGAGTAAAGTCTGGACCTATCTGTTGATTAATCTGATTAACTGTTTGAAAACTTTGTTGTCGTCTTTGTTGTATTAATTCGTTATTAGTTGTTATTTGCCCGTCATATTCGCTAGGGTTTTGGCTTTTGTAAACAGTGGCTTCGTATCTAGCATTGGCACCTTCTTGACTAGCAATACGCACATCATTTTTTGCATCATATAATTGTTGCTTACTTGAATTTGAATTACTTAAACGAGTCTGTGCATCAGCATTGGCACGATCCATGCCCTGTATTGCTCCTGACTGCCTCTGTAATACTTCAGTTATTGTAGGCATACTAGATTCCTAGTGCTTGTTTAAGTGTTGATTGTTTAGGTAAGTAAATTTTTAATCCGACTTTAAAATCCCAGATTGGATCTTTAATTGAGTTTGGATTACGCTGTGCAAATACCCACCATAGACCAGGATCACCATACAAGTCATTGGCTAATAAATCTGGTCGATGTTGATATGTTTGATTAATTTCAATAACCTGATCATCTACCTGTTTAGGTATAGGTCTATCTTTCATTATATCTAGATAGCCTGCAGTTTTTGCTGTTTCAAAATAAGGTGATGTCTGTGTGTATTTTGTAGCCATTACCATTGTCCTCTTGTTGATAGTCCAGCACCGTCGGCATAATTTTTAAGACTAAACTGTTTACTTTGTTCTGCTCTTGTTACTACTGGTAATAGAATTAAACTAACTTCAATTTTAGTTGGAACGTATGTTGATCCTGCTCTAGCCAAATTAGTTCCTTCGTTGGCCGCTTGAAATTGCTGTTCAGCACCAACGTCAGCACCAATGCCAAATAATCTACCAATACGACTAGCAATACCAAATATACCAAAGTTACCCGATCCACCACTTAAATTTGCTCTAGTTGACTGAGCTTTGATACTTCCTACTCCGCCTTCTGATGTTCTAATGTAGTCAACATTATCTGGTAAAGAATAGTTAAATTGGCTTACTACCGCTTTGTGAAAGTTAAACTGATTAGGCCCAAGACCTGTTACACTGACTAATGGTGGCGGCGTTCCTTTGTTAGCATCTTGTCCGTAAAACATTTTAGTTGCTGAACGGAAGAAGTGTATCATAGCCATCATATAGTCTGCTTCGTCTGTTGATTGTGCTGTAAATGTAGCATTAATCTGTACATCACTTACTTCTGAACTTTGATAGAAGTATGTTGGATAGTTTGAATGTGTTGGTGATATTTTGTCATAGTTAGCACGATAGTTAACCATTACGTTTGGTGTATATGGAAATACAACACCATCTGTTTTTAATAATGGCGATAATATACTGTAAGCATTTCCGTCTCTGTATAATACATCACTGCCTGGCATAAGACCAATTCTTAAACGCCAATCTTCTGTTCCAGCCTTGGCTGATACTGTAACTGGACCAGTTTCAATTTTTTGTACATCTTGAGGAACATATCCACCACCGCCAGGTGTTTCTGGGCCTGTGCCTGTTGGGTTACTAAAATTTGGTCCAATTTGATCGCCTTCTGTGATAGCGGCATCACCACCAATTGTTCCTGTGCCTCTGGTTTCGCCTGATCCAAATTGAGGACCTATCTGTTCTCCAGGACCAGTAATGGCACGTTCACCTGGTACTTGACTGCCTGTACCAACACCTGTAAAATCTGGTTGAGGAGTAGCACCGGTATAGGTAATAGCCGAATCGTTAGTTTCGATAGGAGCAAAGTTAGGTGCGTTCTGAGGGGCAGGACTATTATAATTTACATTATTACTGCCCTGTCCTAGACCTCTGTCTACCTGAAAGTTAGGTGCTAGTTGTGACTCATTACGCAACATTGAGTATTCTTCAGCAGTAAAACTTGTACCCGCAGGTTGGTTAGTAGGTAAGTCTTGTTCTACACCTACTTGTATTGCTGGAGTAACTAACTTTCTATTATTAATTGGATCTTGTGCCATTCTTATTCCTCTTTATACATACTATTTATTTAAATAATAATAACCCAATATAATAGCTAAACCAAAAAAGGTTGACAGGGGTTGTTTTACATGTATAATTAATAGTAACTTATATGGAGATAGCAACTGTGGCAGAACAAAAAATTATGAGAGGTGGACGTAGAGTCAACTATCTTAACAACAGAGACATTCTCGCAGAAATACACAAAAGTAAAAAAACATACTGCAAATATCTAAACAAAGAAACAGATTCAGATTTTGATATTATTGTAGATAGTGTTAGTAAGATTAATAAAACACGCATTAAAGAAGCTCGTGCTAATAAAATTGCTCGTGCTAAAAAGATTGACGGTGTTATTCTAGAACCTAAAGACGTAGCAGATACTGAATTAGTATTCCGTGTTATGACTTGGGATCATATCCCAATGGTGGATAAAAAGCCTACTAAAGCACAGTTAAAGAAACGTGCTAAGATTGAAGAAATGTTTGACGACATTGACGAAGCAAGAGATCAAGAGGACTATGGTATTGACGATCAAGTACATGCCAAAGTTAACTTTCCGCCATTTCAACACTACAAAGTTGACGAAGAGGGTAATCCATACTTAGTTGGTAAAAGTCATTGGAAAGGTGATTTGGAAACAGGTAAGTTTTCAAAAGACCACGGTGAAATGACTATGAAGTTAGCCAACATGTTTATTAAACTATGTGAGCGTTATGCTACACGTAGTAACTGGCGTGGTTATACCTACAACGAAGAAATGCGTGGACAGGCGCTACTTCAACTATCACAAATTGGTCTACAGTTTGATGAGTCAAAATCAGACAATCCATTTGCTTATTACACTGCGGCCATTACCAATTCATTTACTCGTGTGCTTAACATTGAAAAGAAAAATCAAAGCATTAGAGATGATATCTTAGAAATGAATGGACTTAATCCAAGTTGGACAAGACAGAACGAAGGTGTTACTGACTCAGATCCACAAGGTCCAGGCAAAGTAACAACTATCAAGCCAAAAAAGTAGACAACAGCAGACTAGTCCTGTAAACTAGTCTGTATTAGTTTTATTCATTCAAGGAAGGTATGAGTAATTTATTTAAAAAGGCGGCTGTCCTTACAGATATACATTTTGGATTAAAATCCAATTCAACTACACACAACGAAGACTGTTTAAATTTTGTAAAATGGTTTATTGAAAAAGCCAAGGCAGAAGGTTGCGAAACCTGTATCATGATGGGTGATTGGCACAACAACCGTGCGGCAATCAACATTGTTACATTAAACTATAGTCTTACAGCATTAGAATTATTAGGCGATGCTTTTGATCGTGTGTTCTTCATTCCAGGTAATCACGACTTATACTACAGAGACAAACGCGACATACAGTCAGCGTCATGGGCTAAACATATCAAAAACGTACACATTATGAATGACTTTTATTCTGAAGGTGATGTACAGTTTATACCTTGGCTAGTAGGTGACGAAGCAAAGAAAGTTAAAAAGATGGAAGGACGTTATGCGTTTGGACATCTAGAGTTACCTCACTTCTTTATGAATGCTATGGTGCAGATGCCTGACACAGGCGAGATACAGCGTGAAGACTTTCGTGGCTTAGAACAGGTTTATACAGGACACTTCCATAAACGTCAAAGCCATAACAACATTATCTATACTGGTAATTGCTTTCCTCACAACTATGCTGACGCAGGTGATGATGACAGAGGTATGACCATTATTGAATGGGGTAAAGATCCTGTGTATCATTCTTGGCCTCAACAGCCTAGATATCGTGTTTACAACTTAGATGAAATGTTAAACAATCCTGATGAATTATTAAAAGAAAAAATGCACATTCGTGTAAACTTGAATATTGATATATCATATGAAGAAGCAAGTTTTATTCGTGAAACATTTGTAGGCAAGTATAATCTTAGAGAACTTACACTGATACCAGTTAAAAAAGATATTATGGAATCGGTGGCAGAACCTGGGGAGTTGAAGTTCGAATCAGTTGACACAATAGTGACAAATCAGTTAACATCAATAGAAAGTGATCATTACGATCCTAAACTATTACTAGAAATTTACAGAGATTTATAATTGTTCAAACTAAAAACACTAACAGTTAAAAACTTTATGAGTGTGGGTAATGCCACACAAGCAGTTAACTTTGACCGCAGAGACTTAACACTGGTATTGGGTGTTAATATTGATCTCGGAGGCGATGATAGTGGCGCTAGGAACGGTACTGGTAAGACCACTATCATCAATGCCCTTTCATACGCATTGTTTGGTCAAGCACTGACTAATATTAAACGTGATAACTTGATCAATAAAACTAACTCAAAAGGCATGTTGGTTAGTTTAGACTTTGAACATGAAGGACAAACATATAAAATAGAACGTGGACGTAAGAAAAATGTCATGCGTTTTTTTGTAGGTGACGACGAGCAAGAAATCACAGACATGGCACAGGGCGATAGTCGAGAAACACAAAAGGCTATTGAACACATGCTAGGCATGAGTCATGAAATGTTCAAACACTTAGTAGCGTTAAACACTTATACAGAACCATTCCTTAACTTAAGAGCAAACGATCAAAAGGATATCATTGAGCAGTTACTTGGTATTACCATGCTTTCAGAAAAGGCAACTAATCTTAAAGAACGCTTAAAAGAAACTAAGGATAAAATCAAAGAAGAAGAAATAAGAATTGATGCTCAAAAGGACGCTAACGAACAAATGAAAGCACAGGTTGAGTCTATGAAGCGTAGACAAACTATGTGGGCTAACAAAAAACAAGAAGACATAGATAGTTTAACCAGTGCTATTGAAAACTTAGAAAAGATTGATATTGATTTAGAACTTGCTAGTCATAAAGAGTTGGCTAAGTTTAATCAAAGTAAAAAAGATCATGATGACATTACAGATGCTATTGCAAGAACAGAACGTGATCTTAAACGTGAACAAGGTAATGTAGTTAAACTAGAACAAGACATACAATTATTAAAAGAACACAAGTGTCA
>Ga0181553_10000589_pt1 | contig 31676 bp, 27 predicted proteins | sample 011ome_17_FD_133753 | JGI IMG/M metagenome (GOLD analysis project Ga0181553, IMG submission 133753) | Coastal salt marsh microbial communities from the Groves Creek Marsh, Skidaway Island, Georgia - 011502XT metaG (megahit assembly) | ecosystem: Environmental > Aquatic > Marine > Intertidal...
AAGTTACCTTCAAATAATGATAATTTTAAATTCATCAAAGCTGACGTAAATGATCGCCAGGAAATCACTGACATTATGTTGGCCAATCAATTTGATTATGTATTTCATTATGCCGCATTCGTTGGCGTTCAGAGAACGCAGGAAAACCCAATAAGTGTTTTAAACGATATTGAAGGGATCAAACACTTATTATCACTATCTAAAAACACGGGCGTTAAACGCTTTTTCTTTTCATCGTCTTCAGAAGTATACGGTGAGCCCGTAACGATACCTCAAAACGAAGAAACAACACCACTTAACTCAAGGGTACCATATGCAGTAGTAAAAAATGTAGGTGAAGCCTTTTGCAAGTCATACTTACAAGAATATGGTTTAAACTATACTATTTTTCGCTTCTTTAATACCTACGGACCTAATCAAACGACCGATTTTGTAATCAGTAAATTCATTTCTCAAGCTTTGCGCAACGAGCCAATTACTGTATACGGAGATGGCAGTCAAACACGAACTTTTTGTTATGTGACGGATAATATAACGGCTACGATTAAAGCGTTGAACCAAGATTTATTTGTTAACGATGTCATCAATATTGGTGGGGATGTTGTCATTTCAGTTAAAGAAATTGCTGAGTTAATTATTAGACTGACAGGAAGCTCTTCTGATATTGTTCATCTGCCGCCTTTAAAGGATGGAGATATGACACGTCGCCAACCGGATAATTCAAAAATGAAAAAGATACTTGGAAGAGAATTAATTTCGACTGAAGAAGGAATAAAGAAACTTTTGGCGAATGAGGATTTTGTTGCTAAAATGAAAACATCCTAAAATGGAAGAGGAAAAATGGGATTTGGTTATTAAACCAAGAACAAGTTGGATGGATTTGGGTCTTGGAGATGTATGGCGCTATCGCGATCTTCTTTTGCTTTTTGTCAAAAGGGATTTTGTTGCCATTTACAAACAAACCATATTAGGTCCGCTTTGGTTTTTTATTCAACCCGTACTAACGACATTAATGTTTTGGTTGATCTTTTCATTTTTCGGAAAAATAAGTACCGAAGGAATGCCTCCGCTCCTCTTTTATTTGGCCGGCCTAACCTTATGGAACTATTTCTCAGATTGTTTGACAAAGACCTCTGAAACATTTACTAAAAACCAAAATATATTCGGTAAAGTATTCTTCCCTCGGTTTATTGTACCACTCTCTATAACTGTATCATCTTTGCTTAAATTTGCGATTCAATTATTATTGCTTTTGAGTGTCTGGGGATATTATTATCTATTCGACACGAACTATACCATCTCGCCGAATTCTGCGCTCTTAACCGTTCCAGTTCTGGTTATTATGATGGCTGGATTGAGCTTAGGTTTTGGTGTAATATTCTCGTCTATTACAACGAAATATAAGGATATGAAATTCTTATTACAGTTTGGTGTTCAATTACTAATGTATGCTTCATCTGTGGTTATCCCCATATCAATGATGGGTAAATATGCCTGGATTTTTAAACTGAACCCAATGGTTAATATCATTGAAGCTTTTAAATATGCTTTTTTAGGCGCAGGTGAATTCAGTTGGTTTTGGCTAGGTTATAGTTTTGTTTTTATGCTTATCCTATTATTCATGGGAATTATCATATTTAATCGCGTTGAAAAATCATTTATGGATACGGTTTAACCCAACAAGGAAATGACTACAGTACTAAAGGCTGAAAATATATCAAAACAATACCGTCTTGGACAAGTCGGAACGGGAACTTTATCTCATGATTTAAACCGGCTTTGGTATCGGATGCGTGGTAAAGAAGACCCCTATTTAAAGCTAGGTGAAGAGAACGACCGAGCAGGGTCTGGTACAGCCGGCTATGTATGGGCATTAAAGGATATCAACTTTGAGATTCAACAAGGGGAAATGATTGGTATTATTGGCAAAAACGGTGCTGGTAAATCAACTTTATTAAAATTATTATCTCGCGTTACAGCTCCAAGTACTGGCTCCATTAAAGTAAAGGGACGTATTGCTGCGCTTCTGGAGGTTGGGACAGGGTTTCATCCAGAGTTGACAGGAAGAGAAAATATATACCTAAATGGTGCCATTTTAGGCATGAATCGCATGGAGATTAGTCAAAAACTAGATGAAATTGTTGAATTTTCTGGATGTCAAAAATACATCGACACTCCCGTCAAGCGATATTCCTCTGGAATGATCGTGCGCTTAGGATTTGCTGTAGCTGCTCACCTTGAGCCTGAAATTCTCATCGTAGATGAGGTTTTAGCTGTTGGAGATGCTGAATTTCAAGAAAAGTGCATTGGTAAAATGAAAGATATTAGTGGTGAAGGACGGACAGTTCTGTTTGTTAGTCACAATATGGCCTCTATGAAAGCGCTTTGCAAAAAAGGGTTCTTAATGGAGAAAGGACAGATCACTCAGCAGGGAAAAATGAATGCTGTCATTGAATCTTATCTTGCTTCTGCCACTAAATCTGACGTTGACGGGACAATTCCTGAAGATGCCTCAATGATGAATACGGGTATCGTGAAATACAAGAAAATTCAATTACTTAATGCCAACGGTGACACAATTGATCGCGTCAACTATATGGCTGACATCAATTTAGAAATGCAACTTAGTTCAAAACAAACGATCAATGACGTTATTTTGGATGTTCGGATCACGACTCGAGATGGAATTGAAATCGTTCATACGATGAATAAATACGATTCAACCGAAAAACAAGCTTTAAAAGAAGGTTTGAATCAGATTAATTGTAAAATAAAAAACCAATTGCAGCCTGGCAATTATTCAATAACGATCGGCGTTCATGAAACAAACGGATTAACGATGGATTTTGTTGAAAATGTTTTGGACTTTTCCGTCATGCAAATCGGTGAAGGGCAAGAAGCGGGTTATACGTACGATTTTCAAATGGCGCATGTGCGTTTTCAGTCAAAATGGGAGGTGAAATAATATGAAAAAATTTATTCCATTAGCCAGTCCTGATATTCAACCTGCAGACATTGCTGCTGTGACAGCTGTATTGGAAACAGGAATGCTCGTGCAAGGTAAAAATGTCGCTGAGTTTGAGTACGCAATTAGTTCATATACACAGAGCAGATATGCGATTGCAACTTCAAATGGTACATCAACCATGCACATAGCTTTATGTCTACTAGGCATTGGACCTGGAGATGAAGTTATTGTGCCAGCTTTTTCATATGTTGCCACTGCAAATGTGGTTGAATTAGTAGGAGCCACACCGATCTTCGTTGACATAAACTTGGAGACTTTTAATATTGACCTAGCGCAAATAGAAACGAAAATCACTCCAAAAACGAAAGCCATAATTCCCGTACATGAATTTGGTCTACCTTGTGAAATCTCAGAGATTGTGGAACTCGCGCGAAAACACAACATCTCAGTCATTGAAGATGCTGCTTGTGCCTTGGGTACAACCTATAATAATCAGCATGTAGGAACCTTTGGCGACTTTGGTTCTTTTTCGTTACATCCGAGAAAAGCAATCTCATCGGGAGAAGGTGGAATCATTACAACCAACGATAGTGTATTTGACAAAGGGTGTCGTACACTGCGTAACCATGGCGTCGGTGAAATTAATGGTAAACCGGCATTTGTTGCTGCAGGTTTTAATTATCGTATGACAGATTTTCAAGCGGCTTTGGTCAATAGTCAATTTGAACGTTTTGATACCATATTAGCAAAGAAGGAATTACTTGTTCAACAATATCAATCGGAAATAAATAATTCAAAAATAACCTTGCCCTCGAGTCCTGCAAACAGAAAACACAGTTGGCAGACTTTTCATGTCTTATTGGATGAATCACTAAAAAGAGATGACATCATCGATGCTCTAAGAGCTAAAGGAATCGGCACGAATTACGGTGCGCAATGCATCCCAGCGCAACATTATTACATTAAAAAATACGGTTTACAAGCGAAGACGCTTTTTCCAAATGCATGGAAAGCCTTTACACAAGGACTTGCATTGCCCTTATATGAGAAACTAACCCCCGCAGATATTTCCTATATTGCGGAGGAATTGAATAAACTAGCTTAAACGAGAATGAAAGGAAAAAATATATTTATTACCGGTGGTGCGGGCTTTATTGCAAACACACTCATCCAACGATTGATTGAAGACAACAAAATAACTGTTTATGATAATTTTCATAGAGACACATTGTCTGGTAGTGGCTACGCCAATCATCCAAACATAAATGTGATCAAAGGAGATGTGCTTGACTTTGACTTATTAAATGAGTCAATGAAAGGTGCGGAAGTTGTTATTCATACTGCCGGAATTGCCGGCATTGATACGGTGATTAAAAAACCGGTCAATACTATGCGTGTGAATATGATGGGTACTGCAAATGCATTAGAGGCAGCAAAAAGAAATGGTGTTTCAGATCGTTTTGTTGACTTCTCTACTTCAGAGGTCTTTGGATCAATGGCTTTTAAATCGTCGGAACAAGATGAAACAGTTTCTGGATCAGCTGGAGAGGCGCGTTGGACTTATGCTGTGAGTAAATTAGCAGGAGAACATTTGGCTCATGCCTATTATACTCAACATGACCTTCCAGTTGTGACCGTTAGACCCTTTAACGTATATGGACCGGGACAAACAGGTGAAGGTGCCATTCAAATCTTTATTAAAAAGGCATTAAAAAACGAAGACATTTTCATTCACGGTGACGGTAATCAAATTAGAGCTTGGTGTTTTGTAGATGATTTTGTAGAATGTATCTTTAGATGCTTGGATAATGACAAGGCTGTCGGTGAAAGTTTTAATATCGGAAATTCGCGTGCGGTAATAACCATACTTGGTCTAGCACAGACGGTTTGCCGTGTTTTGGGATCCTCTTCTAAGATTATTTTTAAGGAAGCATTATCAGCAGACATAGCACTGCGTATCCCATCAGTAGATAAAAGTGTAGAAATCTTAGGTTTCAAGGCTAAAGTTGATCTCGAAGAAGGTATTGCCCGAACAGCCGAGTGGATGAAAACGCAAATGTAATGGATCGAAAAAAAGCCTTGGATAAAAATAATGAGAGTGCAAAACTATTTGATGAACTCAATAATTTGCACAATGAATTATCTGCTGCTTTTCGTTCACAATTTGACAGACAACTGCCATTTGCAGAGGAAGTATTTGACCGTTGGGATAAAGCTGAGACATTAAAGTGGGGGAAAGACACCTCTGTTTATGAGTCCAGCTATATATACGGTCAACCGACCGTCGGAAAAAAGGTTTGGATTGGTCCAATGACTATTATTGACGGTACAGGCGGATTGATTATTGGTGATCACTGTACAATTTCTGCTGGAGTGCACATTTATAGTCACAACAATATCAAGCAAACCTTAAGTGCTGGAAAACTACCCATCGAGCATGCTCCGATTGAAATTGGTGAAAGTACATATATCGGTCCGCAGTCTATTATCACCATGGGCATTTCTATCGGAAAACATTGTCTTGTAGGCGCCAATTCATTTGTTAATAAAAGCTTTCCAGATTATGCTATTATTGCTGGCAATCCAGCAAAACAGGTTGGCAAAGTAGTTGTTGACGAGAACGGTGTAAGCTTCGAATATCCTCGATAAAAGAAGAATATTATGAAGATCGCTTGCATCTGCAATATGAATAACATGATGTTTATTCTGTGTCGCTATCTGCGAGATGCAGGATTTGACGCTCATCTATTCGCTATGCCGGATGAACCGAGTCATTTTCATCCTGAAGCAGACAGCTATGAGGATTCATACAAAACCTATTTTTACCCATTTAAATTTACCCGTTCTACGCTTTACAAAAAAGAATCGGTTCTGGAGTTGAAGCGCGAATTAGGCGACTTCGATTTCTTAATTGGATCAGATATTGCTCCGGCAGTTCTCACATTAATTGGACGTAAATTAGATGTTTTTATACCACATGGCAGTGATATCTATGCGCTACCATTTCAACAAAAAAGACCAAAAAAAACAGATCGAGTCTGGTGGCAACGCGAAATTGGCACACTCAGTCGTTTGCAAGCACTTGGAATAAGAGAGATTGACCACATTCTCTTCCCAGATGAATATGACATCCACTTTCCATTCAAAAATAAGCTAAAAACGAAGGCGAAGTATTATAACACCTCTGGCCCAATGGTCTATATTAACCAATATGAAGATTTAGAAGGTCGCGATCAAGAATTTAATCTCAGTCATGCCGATGAATTCAAACAAATTCGATCAGAAACTCCATTGATGGTGTTTTCACATTCACGTCATAATGGTTTTGATCTAACCGGTAAAATGGCCGTGCACGACAAGGGGAATGATCATTTAATTAAAGGCTTTTCTAAATTTATCAAAGAATCGGCAATCGATGCTCGCTTAGTGCTTTTTGATTATGGTATCAACACAAAAGCATCAAAGGATCTAATCAAAAGTTTGGCAATAGAAGCAAACGTTAAATGGATGCCTTTGATGGACAGGAAAGAAATTATGTACGGCTTAATACTATCTGATATTTCTTGTGGCCAATTTAAAAACAGTTGGTTAACCTGCGGAGTAGTGAACGAGTCTCTTGCTGCTAATAAGCCCCTCTTGCATTATAGAAAAGATGACTTATATACTGCTGAATACTCGAATTTATACCCTTTAATGAACGCGAATACGCCGGAAGAAATTGCTTCAAGTTTATTTAGTTTTGTGGCAAATAGAGATGATTTTGGAAATGAAGCAAGTCAGGGAAGTACTTGGCTTTATGAACAGACAGTAAAGAGCCCTTTAATGATTATCAAAAATGCAATTGAGACGAATAAGGATGAGCCTCTTTTTATTTCTCCACCTATTCAATCTGAAATTAAGAATGTGTTAAAAAAACATAAGCTCCTCGATAATATCTATCGGGCTCAAGGTAAGTTTCGCGAAACGCTCAATCGCAAATAGTATCCATTTATTCAGGTCTGTTTTGACCAACTTCCTGCTCTACAGCTAATTTTTGCTCCATCAACAGAAGCATTTTCTCCATTCGATGACGCTGCGCTTTCAAGTCTTCAAGCTGCTGACGCATTTCGATTAATTCAGCTTCTTGCAATTCCAACATGTCCATTTTATTGTCTAGCGCCTTTAGCAATAACATATTAATCCCATCAAAATCACCCGAATTAATTGTTGTAGAATCCGTACCTAATTCAAATGTTTTATAGAAATCTTGTGCCATTGGACCAATATGTCGAATACTTGAGTCTTGTGCAATATATGACCATTCATAAACCTCAATACTATCCAATCGATTCAGGTATTCTTCTGTATCTAATGTGGTGATATTTTCTTTTCTTTCGCGGTCAGAAAGTATTGACCAAGCTCCTGCTCCAGGCAATAATTCAACACCAGTTGTTAATGCGACATCGGAGTAAAAAACAGTTCCACCTGAGGCTTTGACCATAAATTGATTCGCTGCAGTAGTTTCGACATAACCTAAAGCATCGGCTTTATCATTATATATAAAACTACCGTCATGCATTGCCTGCGCATGGTAACCAATCGCAACAGAATTCTCGCCAAACGAGTAGGTGTAATTACCCAATGAGAGGGAATAGAGACCATCAGCGGTTGGATGATAACCGATTGCAATAGAACTCTCTGCAAAAGCTAAAGCTCCTCGACCAAGCGCTATACTATGATCTCCTGTTGCCTGCGGATTATGTCCTGCTGAAAAAGAATAGTCTCCAGAGGAGATTGAAGCATTTCCTACTGCAAAAGCACCTTCACCTGTTGCTTGTGTATTAAATCCAAATGCAACACTATATGGTTGTGTTGCTCTTGTATTATATCCTGAGGCGAAAGAGTAATTCCCGATCAAACCATCGTTCCACTGTGTACTAGAAACGTACCCCGATCTAAATGCTGCCTTTTTAGGGTACCACATCATTCTCGTTCCAGCACCTTCGGTTGGAATATCTCCTAATCCGAAAGTTCCAGAAAAAACAGCTCCGTTTGTATTGTCTACATGAAACCCAGTTAATGGATTAGCTGTTCCGACACCTATATCTCCATTAGCCTTAATACGCATACACTCTACACTATCTGTCTTAAAAACAAGGTCTACCGAATCGATTGTCCCCAAGAAATTCTCCTCTCCGTCAACATTATCATTTCCATTAATGCTCCAGTTATTTATGGCGTATGTTACGATTCCGGCCGTATCTGCAAAAACAGCCGTATCTGCATAGGTACTGTGTAAACCCGAGGTTGTATAGTTCGACGTATCAGCAAGAATCGCAAAATCCGCAGAATCAACCCAAATCGGTATTTCACAATTAATAGCAAAATCTGCCGTATCTGCGTAGTTAGCTGTATCTGCATAGTTTGCGAAATCAACAGTGTCAGCAATTAAATCTTTTTGTGTTTCCCAATTCGTTCCATTCCATTTCAGTACATCTCCCACTTCAATTCCGCTCGTATCGACATCCAGAAGCTCAGAAAGCGCAAACTCTTGTGCCGTTGTTTTTGCGTGGAAGGCATAGGGTACTGCCATCAACTGATGATTTAATGAAGTTGTATATGCCCCACTTAATGTTCTATCAACGGCCATTTCTAAAAAATGAATATCCCCAGACCAATCAATATCAGCGAATGACGCCGCTGTTCCAAGTCCAGTGCTCGTTCCTTCTCCTATAACGGCTGTAAAATGCCCCCAGTCGTTTAAATCAACGTCATGCTGTTCTTGCCAAACAATAGTGCCCCCCATGGTACCCGCATGTATTGAAAACTCAATTCCTACAGTCGCTCCTGACAGGAAAGTACCATCTTCATCAAAAACTTGCGCTTGGTAGGACATGCCTTCGGAAAAGTCTTGCGAAAACCCATTCAATCCGAGCAAGGTTATGCAACTAATTATTATCCAATTCTTCATATAATGCGTTTATTCGCTGTTCCAATTCGTCCAGCGATTCTTGTTCATTCTCAAATTCTGTATTCAAACTATCCTCCTTTAAAAGTTCTAGTTCGTTAATAGATTCGCGCAGCATTTGAATACCTAAAAAAGTAATCCCATCACTGTCAATCATGTTAATCAGATAAGGTTTCTCACCCACATTAAATAAGCTATATATATCTTGAGCTATTGGCCCAACATGACCTGCTTCGTTACCAATATAATTCCATGAGTATACATTCAGACTATCAAAAATCGGTTTAAATTGTATTGGTTTAAGCGGTATAATATTCATTTTTTTACTCCGATCCGAGATCATTGTCCAACTGCCAGCGCCAGGAAGCAACTCGACACCCATTGACAGATCTACGCTACTGTAGAATACATATCCACCCGAAGCCCTGACCATAAATTGATGGGTTGCTGTGTTATATACAGTGTCGGAAGTCGAAGCATCTCCATAGATAAAAGAACCTGTCAATCCTGCGGTACTGGCGTTTTGACCTAAAGCAGTAGAAAAATTTCCATCCGCAGTCAAATTATGACCAGCAGCCCAACTCGTAGCCCCCGTAACCAATACGTTATCACCGAGAGCCACTCCAGCTGATGCACTTGTTGCAATGGCTTTGTGTCCGATAGCTATATTTCGATAATATCCAGCTACAGCGCTATCACCAATAGCCATACCCATGTGTGTAACATGGCAATTTCGGCCCACAGCAAAACTCGAAATAGCGGCGTAAGGAGTTGATGCTCCGAAGATGGCAGTGTCTCCATATGTGTTTTTTCCAAAAACTGCAGAATACGGTCCGTTAGTTCCCACATTCTCTCCGAAGGCAAAACTGTAGTTCCCCATCAAAGTGTCAATTGACAAATCGCTACGGCCAGCATGAAAAAGGGAGCGTTCTCCATTAAAATAAACGAAGGCATCTGAAAATTCAGTAGGTCCTGATAAGTCATTTGGACTTACCAAAAAACCCTTTTTGGTATTCCAATGAAAACCCGGCTCCGCGACATTATTATTAAAAGAAGAATCTGCAAATATAATGCGGGGAGCATTGTTTGTAATCAAGATCAATGTATCCTCACTAACTGTTCCGACGTAGTTCGAATCAACAACTCCATAGTTCCCATTCAACCCCCAATTTCCTAAGGAAAACAGTCCAACACCAGCGGAATCAGCGACAGCCGAGGTATCTGAATTCATCACTGTAATAAGTTCCCATGCATAAAGCGTAGAATCAACAGTAAGAGCAAAACTTGCCGAATCAGCATAGCTGTTATTAAAAGCAAACCAGACGGTATCAGCAAAATGAACGCTGTCTGACATTTCTGCAAATAGATCGTTAAACAAACTATCCTCAGACCAAAGATAGGTGATACCATTGTACCGAATAACTGCATTATCGAAAGCCTCTTCAGAAGGTGTGTCAACTAAGTCATTAACGGTAAGGGTATCACTAATATATCTAGCATGAAAAGCATAAGGTAAGGCTGATATGCCATATACTCCAATCAAATTTCGATCTCCTGCTACTTCGTATAGTTCAAAACGCACTGCGTTTGTCCAATCAATTGATGAAAACGTATCATAAATTCCATCTATGTATAAACCTTGACCTATGTTTAAAGAGAACATACCTGAATTACCAACAGAAACCGATTCATGGTTTGCTCTCCAAAGTGTATCATTTTCGTCAGATAAAATCATACACTCCATCCCTATTTCCCCGCCGCTTCGATTGGTTAATTGACCTTGCAGCGAATTTCCAGTAAAGTTATCTTGAGCAGAAACATGGTTCGTCAAAACGATAATCATCAACATTACACCTAATCGCTTCATCATTACTTAGATTTTGACGATTTTATCGGAGTATAAATAAGAACCTTCTGGGGAAATTAAGTGGGTAACATAAATACCACTTTCCCATGTATTTGTATGAATAACAAATGAATTCTGATTAGTTTCCTTACTGTATAGCATTGCCCCAGACAGGTCTGTCACCTCAAGGGTAATTAGCGTTGAAGATTGATTTTGAAATGCAATTGTGACCTGATTTTGAAAGGGCACAGGGTAAACGCTTACTAACAAATCTAGATTGTCATTCGGGAGAGACAGCATTGTTTGTTGTAAAGGGTAATAACCATGAGTCATCGCATCTTCTCCCTGACCGACAAGAACTTGACCGCCAGCAACTAAAACAGTATCATTTTCCTCAACCGGAACAAACACCGAAAATGTATAACGGTCTGTTGTTTGTGAAAATAAAGTTCCCGATAACAGTAAGAGGAAACCCAAAGTAAATGTCCATTTCATTGTTCCTCAAATTTAAGCCAAATGCGGACAAAATGCAAGACAAAACGGGTTAGGTACAAAAAATACAATCTTCACCGCTTATTTCTAAACACGAAAGAGAACTCTTATTCTAATAATCTTCGTTATTACTATAACCGCTGCCATAAGTACTGCCATAACCATAGCCATAGCCATAATTATAACCGTAAGTATACTTATATGTGTATTTAGAATAATAGTGTTGTAGTCGGCTTTCTCGAATTCCATTCAACACAAGCCCTTTACCTACGTTATCATATTTTTCTAACATATTATTAATGTGATCTACCCCTTTCTTTCGTGTGTATCGGGTATTCATTATGATCAAGAACATATCAACGTAGTTAAGAAGCTCAAGCGTGTCGTTTAACAGTCCAAAAGGAGGCGTATCGATGATCACAAAATCATAATTTTGGTCCGCATAATCCAATAATTCCTTTACTTGATCTCTCAGAACTAATTCGGATGGGTTCGGGGCAACTGGACCTGCCGTAATGATATCCAGATTTTCATAAACCTCTCTGTGAATGATATCTTCAATCTTGGACTTTCCAATAATGAAGTTAGACACACCCTGCGTATTTTGCAACTTATACATTTTATGAACTTTTGGACGATACAAATCAAAATCAATAATGATCGTTTTTTTATTACCCCGTGCAATCAGGTTAGAAAGGTTAGAAGAACAAAATGTTTTTCCTTCACCGGGAAAAAAAGAAGACAACAATATTTTTTGAGCCCTCTGCGGTTCAGGTGTACCTAAAAATGCCAAATTTGTTCTGATCGTTCGAAAACTTTCGGTCACGTGTGACTTCGGATTCGACTGGATCATAATGCTGTGAACCATGTCTTTCACATATGGTACACCGCCAATAATGTTTATTGAGGATACCTCAGCCAATTCATTGACATTCTCAATTTTTTCAAAAAACAATTTACGAACAATTGCTATTAGAAAGGCTAGAACCAAACCTCCCAAAACAAACAATCGAATGATCTTCGTTTTATTCGGATATACAACACCGGTACTTACTGTGTTTTGAATAATTCGCACTTGCGGAATGATACCTGCTCGTGCAATAAGCGTATTGGTCTTCTTCTCAAGTAGAAACAAGTACATTTTATTATTTACGTCCAATTCACGTTGAATATTTAAGACACCTTGGGCTGACTTTGGTAGTTTACGAATATCACTTTTATAGTTCGTAATAAAATCATTGGCAATATCAATTTCAGCTTTTAACGCGACCAAAAGGTTTTCCAAATAATTCAGAATATCATTATTCAGTAATGCAATTTCCTTTTGAGCATGCACCATACTTAAATTATCCTCTGACATCTGTGTTTTATCAATTTCATATCGAATTTGTTTTTTCCGCACTTCGCCAATAGCTTCTTTAAGGTACATGTCGTTCTGTTCGATATAAAATGAAGGTGGTAAAATCCTATTATCGGGTGATGACTTGAGGTATTCCTTAAGTGCGATTACCGAATTCTTTTTTTGCTCTAAAACCCTTTTTTGTTTTGTGTAAGCTATATACTCCGCAAAAAAATCATCTTCTTCCTTGTCAATATTTAGTATGGCATTTTCGTCTTTATAAGCGAGCAGTTCTCGCTCTTTATCTTCAATCAAAACACTAACTGTATCAATCTGCTTTTGAATATTGTTAAGGGTATTCTCGTTCACTTCGAGTTGAATTCTTTTAGAATAATCAACATAAGTATGGGTTAACGAGTCGAGATAAACCACACCTCGACTAATTAACTCATCATTTACCGTTAATTCAAGTACACTTGTGTGCTCGATATTTTCAATTCCTATACTTGCCTGATACTTATTGATCAAATAATCTCGTGAGTGAAATACAATTTCATAATCGGACTCTTTGAGCTCATTGATATTTTCTTCATCAAGATCATATTGACGACGGAGATTCAGTACAACATCTGTATTAGAAACCTCCTGATCAAAAGGATATTGATGTGATTGCGAAACGCCGTTTACCTCATAATCCAATTGATATTCATCTTTATTCAGGATGGTGACTTGAATCGGCTTTTCGTATAATGAAGGATTTAATACGGTAACCTCAGAGCGAAAAGGTAAAGTTTCGAAAACCTCAACCTTTTTAATACGACCCACCACATAATATGACGTTCCAATATTAATCTTATCGATAACTTCTCCGATCAAATCACGTGAATTCAGGATACGAATTTGATTCTGGACATCCATATAGACACCATATGCACCAAGACCTTTATAAATCGGATCTTGATAGTCATAAGTTTCGTTAGATTTCAATAATAACTCTGCTTTAGCGCCGTAAACATTCGTCAATCGATAAGTATAAACATACCCAATGCCATAGGCTATCAATGGTATCCCTATTAAAAAACCAAGGTTCTTTAATATCATATTCCAAATGAAAAGAAGATCCTTCGCTTCAATCAATTTATTCGAAGGACCATTCCCTTGTTGTTCTGTTTTTTGCATCTGTTTAATCTGGCTAATCTGCATTTATCAGTCACAATGTACGTCAGATTCGTGAAAATGTTCCAATTTATTCAACAAATTACGTTGATTTATAAACAAAGAATAACCATACGCACACTCAAGCATGCCTGGTGTTTCATGGAGTGGCCTGAAAAAATTGATAACCTTCTTCCCGAAAATACCGTATCTGTTTATGTAAAATCGAAATAAATCATTAGTTTTGAATGTTATATACGGTTATACCTGACAGTGAAAAATGAATTAATAATAAGCATATGTTGAAGAATACCTACTCTCTTTTCATCTTATCATTCTGCCTAGTAGCTATACCTACTTCAAACAGTCTTATTGCTCAGACTGGGCCGGCCGGTGTGGGTTCAAGCACAGAAAATCAAATTTGGCTGGACGCTCATGCGCTTGGAGCGGCTGATGGCGCACTAATTGGATCTTGGACAGATGTATCTGGAAACGGTTCGAATTTTAATCAAGGTTCTTCTGGCAAACAACCTCTGTACAATGCTGATGGAATCGGAGGGGTACCCTCTCTTACTTTCGACGGCGTCAACGATGTGCTTATTTCTGCTGCAATGCCAAGTTTGGAGACCAATGAATTTACTTATTTCATCGTTTACGACCGTACAACCACGACTAGCGATATGCTAATCAATGCAAATTACTCTTCTAATTTCAAAAAATGGAGAACTTACATGAACAATGGACAGACGACGGTCCATAGTGCTCATTTTTCGCCAAGTATTAACTGGGTAAGATATACTGATCCTCCAGGGGCTACTTTTTTAGAAACAGAAATAACTGCTACCTCTTTAAAAACCTATAATCAAGGTGTTTTAGAAATGTCCAAAACAGCAACCTTTACAACACCCTCTGGGCACATCGAAACATATTTGGGTTGCAGAAACGCTGTAGCGGTTTCGAGTTATAATTATACTGGGGAAATGGCAGAGGTCATTGTTTACACCAGTACATTGAATGATTTAGAAAAAGTTTTAGTTGAAAACTACCTTGGTGCCAAATACGGCATGGACATTCCAAGTGACCTTTATGATTACGAAGCTGATCATAAGTTTGGTTTAATCGGACTAGGTGATGATGGGACAAATACACAAACTGTTGCTCAAGGAGCGGGAGAGTTAGAACTTTCTTCTGCAACAGACATGAGCAGCGGTGAATATTTTCTAGTTGCACATTCTGATCATTCATTTACAACTTATACAGACGGCGATTTGCCAGCTGAACTTGAACTAGATGAACATGAGCGCCTAGAAAGAACTTGGCGCGTGGGAGAAACAGGAGATGTCGGAACAACTACCTTGTCGTTTATCTTAGGGGATGGTGATTATGCAGCTGAAGATTCTTACAGACTTTTGGTTGATGATGATGGAGATTTTACAGATGCTGAAACTTTCACAGGTACTTATGATGGTGGAACAATAAGTTTTGATGTAAATTTAGACGATGGAGACTATTTCACGATTTCTGGAATACCAGAAATTTTAGTGATTCACTCAATTATGGATGGACTTTGGAGCGAAACCTCGACTTGGGATTGCACATGTATCCCTGGACCCATTGATGAAGTATACATCGACCCGAGCACGGCGGTAACGGTAGATGTAGATGCGTTTGCTGGCTATTTGAAGGTGGAATTTCTAGGAGAACTAATTATGTCTGATGACGAGGTAACCTTAGACATTAACCAAAACTGGGACATTACTGGTGATCTGGACTTAACGGGAGGACAAATATCATTTACAGGAGACACACCACAAGACATAACTATTTTAACCACTTTTGCATATGTGGCTGAGTTAAATGATATTCTAATCGATAACGAAGCTGGTAATGATATCACTTTTAAGGAAAAAGCATTCAATTTAAATGGTGCTTTAAATATAGTTTCTGGTAATGTGGTTATTGATGGTTCAACGAATTTTACTGTTACTTCAACTAGCGATACAGAAGGTGGTCGTATTGGTCCAATAATTACTCCTTCTACTTTTACTGGTGATATAACAGTCGAGCGCTTTATCCCTGCAGGTCTTGCAGATTGGAGAAATATTTGTTCACCGGTTATTGGAAGCACATTTGATGATTGGGATCCAGATTTAGCCATGAGTGGACCTGATTTCCCTGATGGCTGTGCCTATGATCTTGATGGTTATTGTTTCCGTTCGGTAACATATACCGATCATAGTATTCAATATGATGTGCTAAGTAGCTCTGATCCAATCTTAAACATTCGTGGATATGAGGTGTTCATGGGGTCGGATTTGGAAACCTTTGACGGGACAACACTGCGATCACAAGGATCAATAAACACTACAGAGGATGTGGTTCAAAGTTATACGACCGGATGGACGATAATGGGTAACCCTTACGCATGTCCAATCGCTTACGCCACCCTGACGAAGTCGGGATCAATCAGTAACTATTTTTATGTTTACGATGCTTCCACTGGAGGTTACCAATGGTATGATCAAACATCGGGCACTTCTAGTATTCCAGAGATTACAGCTGATGGTTTAATCGCAACAGGACAAGCAGTTTGGATTTATGCCAATAGTGCAGGAAATGTAACTTTTAATCAAGCCAATAAAGTTACTGCTGACGCTACATACATAAGATCTGCAGATCTTGAAGACAACTCTTTACATGTTACCATCTCGGAAAATGAATCAACATACGAATGTACAATGATGTTGGAAGAAAGAGTTGGCGCCAACAATGGATTAGACGAATCGTTAGATATCAGACATTTAAGTACAGGTCAGGAAAGAGCACCTTCACTTGCTGTTAAGAATGACGAGGCCTTAATTCGCAAAAACTTCATTGCTGCAGATGCTAGAAATAAGTCATTTGATTTATTCATGCGTATTGTTAAAGATGGTTACCATACGGTTTCTATTGGAAACTGGGCATACTTTAGAGACTATCAAGATATTTTGCTGTTTGATCACAAGACAGGCGAGACGATTGACTTAAAAGAAGAGAACTATGTTTTCTTTGGAGAGGCAGAAGATTCTGAAAATGTTCGATTCACCTTAATTTTGAATAACGCAGCAAATGGTGACGATGCCGGTATTGAAATCACAGAACCGGAAACAGAAGCTGCTATCCAGGCAAATATTGAAATTACGCAAATGGGCAATTTATTAGATGTCTACTCAAATTTCAACTTTGACTTACCTGCTGTTATCACAGTAACGAATGTTTTAGGGCAACAAGTCGTATATGAGTCCACTGCCACTTTATTGTCTGGTAAGAATTTAATAACTTTGCCAGCTGACTTGTCAGGATTCCATATCATCACGTTCAGAACGGGTAATGAAGTGGTTTCACACAAAGTGATTTTGTAAAAGAAAAATGAATCGAATTAAAACATTATTTAGCGCCCTTTCATTAAGGCTTTCACTAGGAGTCTTAGCGTTGTTATGGACTCTCAATTTACACAGTCAACCACCGGGAGGACCTCCTCCTGGAGGCGGCGGAACGACAGGCACTACTCCACCTTGCTGGGAACCGGAATGTATTCCAATTGATGGTGGATTAATGTTCTTAATTATTGGAGGTGCTTTGTTAGGTGGACATCTTTTATATTCGCAAAGAAAAAACGCGAAAGCATAGCAAATTAATAAGCACCGTCTTTTAAAGCTATGCCGCTAGATTTAAGCCAAAACAAGATTATTCGGTTTTTAATCGTTGCCGCTGTACTATACTTGATCTGGCTCATCATTTACCATTTGGGCATTAGTCAACATACCAACTGGGACTTTCATCTGAACGATAATATTGCATTTCTTGCTCAAATAGGTTTTGACTGGATGGGTAAATCTGCAGAAATCGTTTATGAAACAGATCACGTAGTCCTTTACCTAAATGAAGGTAGCTTCAGAGGCATTTGGATAGGAGATGCCTGTAATGGATTTAAACTCTTTTCAATATTTACCATATTCATTATTGCTTATCCGGGACCTTGGAAAACTAAACTATGGTATATTCCAATAGGTATGCTCTCCATTCATCTAGCTAATGTAATTCGTGTGATCGCATTATTACTCATTAATAATTATTACCCTCAATATCTCGATTTTAATCACCTCTATACCTTCACTATTTTTGTGTACAGCATTATTTTCTTGTTCTGGTATATCTGGGCTAAACGCATTGCTCATGTCAAAACGAATTAAAATTATAGCCGGAACAATTAGCGTCGTTCTCTTGGGTTTTCTTAGAGACTATCTCTTCTATAATATTAATTGGATCTACCTTACATTGGTGAATGGAAGAATGAATGGCGCTCGTAAAGAGTTTTATTTTTTACTAGAATGGACGCCACAAGAAATTAACATCCTAAAATTCATCCTTACCGGAGTATTTATTATCCTATTCTTATACATGACTCTATTGACTATTCGTATTGCGGTCCAAAGCAAAAAAAACGATCGTATTGTCATGGCAACCTTTCTGATTCCAGGGCTTCTAGCCGTTCTACTTTCTGGGATTGGCAAACTAACTGGATTATACACGGAACTCTATGGCGCCATTAACGCTTTAATGACATTTATACAATCTTTCATTCCTTTGATGATACTAGGGCTACTTTTTTCATTTTTACCGACTGGGAAATCAAATTGAATCAAAGTAATTTTTATTTTTGATTAAAAATAATTCGCATGTCTAGAGATACCGCTATTTTCGATTTAATTGCAGAAGAAAAAAAGAGACAACTTGAGGGAATCGAGTTAATTGCTTCTGAAAACTTTGTAAGTGACCAGGTTATGGAAGCCATGGGTTCTGTTTTAACTAATAAATACGCAGAGGGCCTTCCTGGTAAAAGATATTATGGCGGCTGTGAGGTAGTTGATAAAGTTGAAAATTTAGCCATCGAGCGCCTTAAAAAGCTTTTCAACATTACTTGGGCAAATGTCCAACCTCATGCCGGATCTCAGGCAAACTATGCAGTCACTTTAGCTTGTTTAGAGCCAGGAGATAAAATCCTAGGTTTTGATTTATCACACGGAGGACACTTAACGCATGGGTCACCTGTAAATTTCTCAGGTAAGCGATTTACGAATTTTTTCTATGGTGTTAGCAAAGAAACTGGATATGTAGACTATGATCAAATGGAGGAGATAGCGCTTAGGGAAAATCCAAAATTGATTATTTGTGGAGCATCTGCTTATTCTCGTGATTGGGATTACGAACGTATCCGATCAATTGCTGATCAATGTGGTGCCATTATCCTAGCGGATATTTCTCATCCGGCAGGACTTATAGCAGCTGGTTTATTGAATGACCCTTTTGATCACTGTCATATTGTAACAACAACGACACATAAAACATTGCGCGGACCAAGAGGAGGTGTTATTATGTTGCGTCACGACTTTGAAAATCCATGGGGAATTAAAACGAAAAAAGGCACTGTTCGTAAAATGAGTTCCTTATTGGATTCTGCTGTTTTCCCTGGGAGTCAAGGTGGACCTTTAGAACATGTCATTGCAGCTAAAGCTGTTGCTTTTGAAGAAGCCAACTCTGAGGCTTACAAAACGTATATGAAGCAAGTGGTAGCCAATGCTCAAAAGATGGCGCAGGCATTTGTTGATAAAGGTTATGATATCATTTCTGGTGGAACAGACAACCATTCTATGCTCATTGACTTAAGAAGCAAAGGTTTGACTGGAAAAGACGCAGAAAATGCATTAGTAGAAGCTGATATTACAGTTAATAAAAATATGGTGCCATTTGATACTGAATCTCCATTTGTGACATCCGGAATCAGAATAGGAACTGCTGCCATTACCACTCGAGGGATTAAAGAAGGACAAATTGATCAGATCGTTGATTTGATTGATCGTGTTTTGATGAACAAGGATAATACTGATGAGCTCAATGCCGTAAAATCTGATGTGCATGCATTGATGAGTAATCTACCTTTATTTACTTGGTAGAAGTCGTCTCAAAATCACGCACCAATTAATGTAATAACCACTCAATATTCTTATAAGGTAAGTCAAAAACTTTCCCCAAAATCTGACTGGTTAATTGGCCTTGGTAAACGTAAACACCACTTCTAAAACCATGGTCCTTTAATATTAATCCTTTACAACCTCCTACTTCACCCATTTCCATTAGAATCGGTGAAAAGATATTGCTCAGTGCTATTGATGCTGTACGTGAAACACGCGAAGCTATATTAGGAACACAATAATGAATCACTTCGTGTTTCAAATAGGTTGGTTTATCATGATTGGTGATTTCAGAGGTTTCAAAGCATCCACCCTGATCAATACTAACATCAACCACAACTGAGCCTGGCTTCATACTTTTGACCATCTCCTCCGTTACAATACAAGGGGTACGTCCGTATGGTGCACGAATAGCCCCAATGACGACATCTGCTCGCTGAATTGCTTTACCTAATAATTTGGGTTGTATTACAGATGTATAAACGCGCGTACCAATATCATTATGTAATCGTCTCAATTTTGAAATTGAATTATCAAAGACTTTAACAGAAGCTCCTAATCCCAGGGCCGTTCGACAAGCATATTCACCAACCGTGCCAGCTCCTAATATCACCACCTCTGATGGCTGAACACCTGCAACACCACCCATCATGATCCCTTTTCCATTTTTGTAATCGGACAATAATTCAGCAGCAATCAAAATGGAGGTATTTCCTGCAATCTCCCCCATTGCTCTAACCACCGGGAAAATGGCATGATCATCTTGAATATAATCCCAAGCTACAGCGGTAATTTTTTTCTGCATCAATTTTACTAGCGTTTCCTTTGGATGCAATGTCAACTGCAGCGCAGAAATAAGCGTTTGATTACCCTGCATCAAATCAATTTCTTCACTTGACGGCGGAGCCACTTTTAGTATAATATTGGCTTGAAATACTTTATTACGATCCTTAACTATCTCAGCTCCTGCCTCCGAGTAATCCACATCGCTATAGCGAGAATGTTTACCGGCATCTGATTCTACAACAATATCATGACCATTATTCACCAAGAGCTGAACCGCTTCTGGATTCAAAGCCACACGGCATTCTTGATAAGTTGTTTCTCTGGGAATACCTATTGTCAAACGACCCTTGCGCTTTCCAATTGCCAACATCTCTTCCTGAGGAAGAAGACTCCCCTCTTTCATCAACGACTTCAGTGTTTCCGGATCTGTAATCATAAGTCCAATGAGATTATACGAACGTGTTGTTCTGTTTTTATATAAACAGATACGGTATTTTCGGGAAGAAGGTTATCAATTTTTTCAGGCCACTCCATGAAACACCAGGCATTTTCATCAAAGATCTCTTCAATGCCAATATTCAATGCTTCATCCTCATCTTCAAGACGATAAAAATCAAAATGATAAATTTTACCGTAATCGTCGGAGTGATATTCATTCACAATTGAAAAAGTAGGAGAAGACACATGGTCAACAACCCCCATATATTCCATTAGCCCCGTTATAAAAGTCGTTTTGCCAGCACCCATTTCGCCGTAAAAAGCTAAATGTCTGGCTTGTCCTATTGCTGCAACAAATTTTGGAGCTACACGATTAATATCTTCTATCGATTCCAATCGAAAATTCATACTTTAAATGCTATGCTATTTAGGAGATAGTTCAATAAATGGAATAATTACTTCTTCTAAAGAAACGCCTCCATGTTGAAATGTATCCCTGTAATAATTAGCATAATAATTGAAATTATTGGGATAAGCAAAAAAATCATTTTCCTTTGCGAAAACAAAACTTGAACTTACATTCTCTCGTGGCAATCGAATAGCTTCCGGATCACTCGAAACAAGCACTTCTTTTTCGTTGTAGCCCAAGTTTTTTCCAACTTTATAACGTAAATTCGTATTGGTATGCTTATCGCCAACAATTTTCACTGGAGAATCTACGCGAATCGTTCCATGATCCGTTGTAATAACCAATTTATGGCCGTTTTTAGCAATCTTTTTAAGAATCTCCTTTAAGGGCGAATGATTAAACCATGAAGCTGTCAATGAACGATAAGCTGATTCGTCATCTGCAAGCTCCTTGATCACCTCCATCTCTGTGCGCGCATGAGAAAGCATATCGACAAAGTTGTAGACCAAAACATTTAAGTCATTTTTCAAAAGATCATTAAATCGATCAACCAATCTTTTTGCAAAATCGAGCTTGATCACTTTATTATAAGACATTTTAATATCCAAGTGATTACGCTGAAGGTTTTTCTCTAACAACTCTTTTTCATACATATTCTTCCCACCTTCGTCATTTTCATTCAACCAAAGATCTGGATGCTTTTTCTCTATATCTGCAGGCATTAAGCCTGCAAAAATGGCATTCCGCGCATAGTGTGTGGCGGTAGGTAAAATCGAATAAAAAATTGACTCATCGTCCACATTAAAGAACTCACTAATAAGCGGTTTCAAAACTAACCATTGATCAAAACGTAGGTTATCAATAACAACCAAGAACAAAGGTCCGTTACCCAGATTAGGAAAAACCCGCTCCTTTAATAATTTATGTGACAGTAACGGCGCATCTTCATCTCCATCCAACCAATCACGATAATTCTTATCGATAAACCGACAAAACTGCGTATTCGCCTCTTTTTTTTGCATTGCAAAAATCTCCTTCATCCCGTCATCCTTTGACTTTTCTAATTTGATTTCCCAATTCACCAATTGGCGATAAATATCCGACCATTCATCCGCATCTAAACGGTCATTTAAACGCATGCCGATTTGACGAAATTCGATTTGATAATCATGAGAGGTCTTTTGACTTACCAAATCCTTTTGTTTTAGATTCTTTTTTAAAGAAAGTAGAATTTGATTCGGGTTGACCGGCTTAATCAAATAATCAGAAATTTGACCTCCAATTGCTTCCTCCATGATATACTCCTCTTCACTTTTTGTGATCATGATGACTGGAACCGTTTGATCTTTTGCTTTGATCTTTGCCAATGTTTCAAGACCATTCAAGCCTGGCATATTCTCATCTAAGAAAATGATATCATAATGAGTCTCAGCAGCTAAATCAACCGCATCGGCACCGTTATTCACGGTATCAATCTGATATCCTTTCTCCTCTAGGAATAAAATATGAGGTTTTAGTAAATCAATTTCGTCATCCGCCCACAAAATTCTTGCTTCCATCTATTATTTTTAATTAGTTTTGAAATGTTAAATTAATCATTTGATCTTGCATAGACGTCCCGCCAATAAAAGAAAAATTATTAACGATCCAGTACATGGTTTTATTACCCTACCTGACGAATTAATTTTTGATTTAATTGAGCACCCTTACTTTCAGCGACTTCGCCGAATAAAACAACTTGGACTTTCGCATTTGGTGTATCCAGGAGCAAACCATACGCGTTTTCATCATGCCCTTGGAGCAATGCACCTCATGGTTAAGTCGATTGAGGTATTGCGCTCTAAAAATATCGAAGTAACAGAAGAAGAGAGAATTGGCGCTGCTGTAGCCATTCTCTTGCATGACATTGGTCATGGACCATTCTCACATACACTGGAACATTCCTTACTTAAATCAGTGCATCACGAAGAATTGTCGCTTCTTTTTATGCAGCGGCTCAATGAAGAATTTAACGGACAGTTAGATATAGCTATTGCTATTTTTACGGATAAACACCCTAAAGCTTTCTTGCATCAACTGGTCTCCAGTCAATTGGATATGGATCGCTTAGATTACCTCCAACGTGACAGTTATTTCACAGGGGTATCGGAAGGTGTGGTGGGCAGTGACCGTATCATTGCCATGCTGAATGTTAAGGACAATCAATTGGTTATTGAGGAAAAGGGAATCTATTCAATAGAGAACTTTATTGGATCGAGAAGAATTATGTATTGGCAAGTTTATATGCACAAAACTGTCGTTTCTTCTGAATTTATGTTGACGAGTATTCTGAAACGAGCTAAATTTCTCTATAGAAATGGAATTGATCTTTTTGCCAGTCCTAGCTTAAAGCTATTTCTTGAAGAAGAGATTACGCATAATGATTTTGAGCGGAATGCGAATATTCTAGAGAGTTTTGCGCTCATCGATGATAGCGACATTAGTTCTGCAATTAAAGTTTGGCAATCTGTTGACGATAAAATTCTTTCCACACTTTGCACGAACGTTGCTTCGAGAAACCTATTCAAAACGGTAATTTCTAAAACACCGTTTGATTCAGAAACAATACTAAAGCAACGTGAAAAAATTAAGGCAGTACTAGGGGTTAGTGAAGCTGAAGTCGACTACTTCTTGAAAACGGAGACACTTGTCAATAACGCCTACAGCGAAAAACATAAGCAAATCCAAATTCTTGGAAAGAATGATGAAATACTTGGTTTGGCACAAGCATCTGACAATTACAATATCAGTGCACTTTCTGAACCTGTTGAAAAGCATTATATGTGTTTTTTCAGATGCTAGTCGAAATATTCCTGCTATTCCGCGAAAATCTTGGTTTTTCTCAAACCATTTGTTGAAAACTTCGTTCTTCCATAAAACCCATCGGTTTATTAATTGTTAATTTTGGCATAATGGAATTCTCAGCTCAACAAATCGCAGCAATTTTAGAAGGTGAAATCGTTGGTAATCCTAACGAAAAAGTCAATGGTCTCTCTAAGATTGAAGAAGGCAAAAAAGGAACATTATCATTTCTTGCTAACCCAAAGTATGAGGAGTTCATTTACAACACGAAAGCATCTATCGTCATTGTCAATAAGGACTTTGAACCTCAAAAAAGTCTAAATCCGGAAACTACGCTAATAAAGGTAGAGGAAGCTTATAGTTGTTTCGCTAAGTTATTAGGGATGTACGATGCAGCAATGGCAAAGCAACCGATGATTGAGGAAATGGCTTATGTTTCGCCAAATGCAAAAGTCGGAGAAAACGTATACATCGGAGCGTTTACCTATATATCAGATGGTGCTGTGATTGGAAACAATGTTCACATTTATCCGAATTCTTATATTGGAGATCAGGTTATTGTGGGAGATGATACAAAAATTTATGCTGGGGTAAAGATTTACCGCGATTGCAAAATTGGCGCTTCTTGCACCATTCATTCAGGCGTAGTCATTGGTGCCGACGGGTTTGGTTTTGCTCCAAATTCAGAAAATAATTATCAAAAGGTACCCCAAATTGGGAATGTTATTTTAGAGGATCATATTGAAGTCGGAGCGAATACTTGTGTGGACAGGGCAACATTAGGTTCTACTATTATCAAAAAAGGAGTTAAATTAGATAACTTAGTCCAAATTGGACATAATGTTCAGGTAGGAGACAATACGGTCATGGCTGCACAAGTTGGTGTTGCAGGGTCAGCCAAACTAGGCAAGAATATGATGATAGGTGGACAGGTTGGAATTGTTGGACATATCAGCCTTGCAGATGGAACCTTAATTGGCGCTCAGTCTGGCGTTCCGAAAACAATAAAAAAAGAAGGCACGACGCTCTTAGGCTCTCCGGCCTATGATGCTGAAGATTATAAAAAAGCATATATGGGATTCAGAAGATTACCACAAATTCTGGATCGCCTTAGAGAGGTAGAAGAAGAGTTGAAAAAACTAAAAGAAAAATAATAACGATTCGAATGGCTGAAAAGCAAAAAACGCTCAAAGACGAGATTAAACTCTCTGGTGTTGGTTTACACACAGGAGAAATTGTCAACTTAACAATCTGCCCTGCGCCAGATAAACATGGTTATAAATTCCAACGAACCGACTTGGAAGGACAACCCGTCATAAAAGCAGACCCAGACAATGTTGTTTCTACTGCACGCGGTACTACACTGGAACAAAACGGTGGAAAAGTTTATACAACGGAACATATACTTGCTGCCTTATATGCTATGCAAGTTGATAATGCACTGATCCAATTAGACGGCCCTGAGGTTCCTATTTTGGATGGGAGTTCTTATCAATTCGTTGAGGCCATTAACAAAGTTGGGTTAGAAGAACAAAAAGAAGATCGAGACTTTCTTGTTTTAGACGAGAATATAAAATGGGAGGATGCTGAAAAAGGAATTGAGTTTTTAGCTATTCCCGATTCAGAATATCGCATTACTGTAATGGTGGATTATAATTCACCTGTGCTTGGAACTCAGCATGCGAGTATGTATACTATCGCTGATTTCGAAGATGAAATTGCAAAATGTAGAACATTCGTTTTCTTAAGAGAATTGGAGTATTTGGCAATGAATGACCTAATTAAAGGAGGTGATTTGGACAATGCGATTGTACTGGTTGAACGCGAAAATATCAAGCAAGAGGAATTAGATCGACTTGCAAAATTATTAGGCAAAGAAAACTTATCAGTAAGTGTAGATGGTATTGGTACGTTAAATCATACCAAATTACATTTCGAAAATGAACCAGCACGCCACAAGTTATTAGATATTGTGGGTGACCTTGCGCTGTTAGGACGTCCAATTAAAGGACATATCTTAGCTGCGCGCCCAGGTCATAGCGGAAACGTAAGGTTTGCTAAACAACTGAAAGAATACGCGAAGAAATTGTCAAATAAGGGAACTCATTTCGATTTAACGATAGACCCTGTTTATGATATTTTAGATATCGAACGTATGCTTCCTCATCGCTACCCATTCTTATTAGTTGATAAGATTATGGAGCTTACGGAAGAAGGAATTATTGGTGTTAAGAACGTTACCATGAATGAACCGCAATTCACAGGTCACTTTCCTAAAAACCCCATTTTCCCAGGTGTGCTTCAAATCGAAGCTATGGCGCAAGTCGGTGGGATTTTTGCTTTAGATAAAGTAGAAGATCCGCATTTATACTCAACCTATTTCATGAAGATTGACAATGTCAAATTCAAGCAAATGGTGCGCCCTGGAGATACGATTGTATTTGATTTAAAACTACTTTCACCTATTCGCAGAGGTTTAGTGAATATGGGGGGAAAAGCATACGTAAATGGAAAACAAGTGATGGAGGCGGAAATGCTTGCACAGGTTGTTAAAGATAAAACTGAATGATAAGCAAGCACGCACATGTCAGCTCCGAGGCCAAACTGCACGAATCAGTTACCGTTGAATCGTTTTCAAAAATCTATGAAGACGTAGAGATTGGTGCTGGAACAACAATTGGTCCGAATGTTACGATTTATCCCGGTGCTCGAATCGGCAAAAATGTAACCATTTATCCAGGTGCTGTGATTTCTGCTGTTCCGCAAGATTTAAAATTTCATGGGGAATATACTACAACGCATATTGGAGATAATTCAGTCATTCGAGAATGTGTAACAATCCATCGGGGTACTGATGACAAGCTAAAAACGAGTATTGGTGAAAATTGTTTGTTGATGTGCTACGTCCACATTGGTCATGATTGCACCATTGGTAACAATGTGATTATTGCGAATAGTACAGGGGTTTCTGGACATGTGATTATCGAAGATTTTGCCATTGTCGAAGGCATGTGTGGCGTTCAACAATTCGTTAAAATTGGTACGCATGCTTTTGTTGCAGGCATGACAAGTGTTCGCAAGAATGTACCTCCATTTGTTCGAGTAGCGCGTGAACCGCTAACATTTGCCGGCGTAAATGCTATTGGACTGCGCCGAAGAGGAATTACTGAAGACAAATTAAAGATCATAGAAGACATCTATAGAAACCTGTTCATCCTCAATAACTCGATTAGCAATGGCGTTAAGTCTATTGAATCTGAAATTCCAGATTGCGAAGAGAAGGAAATGGTATTGAACTTTATTAAAGAATCTAAAAAGGGCATTGTAAAAGGCCCTCTATAACGGATAATTATGGCTACAACATCTGATATTAAAAATGGACTATGTATTGTACACAATGGCAAAATTGCTACTGTGGTAGAATTCCAACATGTTAAACCTGGAAAAGGACCTGCATTTGTGCGTACGAAACTGAAATTTATTGAAACAGGAAAGGTGATCGATAATACTTTTTCCGCAGGTCATAAAATTGAAGTCGTCCGTGTTGAGACACGTTCGTATCAATATTTATATCCAGAAGGAGCTGGTTTTCATTTCATGAATACAGATAATTACGAGCAAGTATTTATCAATAAAAATATGATTGAAAAGGCTGACTTCTTAAAAGAGGGAGTTGTTTGCACGATTCTTTTTGACGCTGAGGAAGAAACGCCATTATCTGTAGAGTTGCCTTTCTATATTGATGCAGAAGTTACGTATACAGAACCTGGTGTTAAAGGCGATACTGCAACGAATACTTTAAAACCGGCTACGATTGATTCTGGTGCTGATATCAAAGTACCACTTTTCATTAATATTGGTGACAAAATTAAGGTGGATACGCGCACAGGAGAGTATTCCGAACGTATTAAATCATAGCAACTAATAATTAACGGGACGCATGCATCTGAATCATGTATTTGTTGGTCCTGCTTCTACTACCTTAATTGTCTTTCTTCACGAAGGCTTAGGGTCAATTCCGCAATGGAAATCTTATCCTGTTGATCTATGCAATGCTTTAAATGTTAGGGGGCTGGTTTATGATCGCACAGGTTATGGACGATCTTCAGGCAGTTTAGCCGATCGAAAACCAGACTATCTTCATCAAGCAGCTAATGAACTAAGTCAAATCATTGAAAGTATAAAAGCGGATTTCGATCAAATCATACTTCATGGTCATTCAGATGGAGGAAGTATTGCACTGATTGCAGCGGCAGAACTAAAAAACCAAATTACCGCTTTAATCACAGAAGCTGCGCATGTTTTTGTTGAGCCTGAAACGATAAAAGGAGTGCGTGAAGCAAGACCGCTATTTCATGAGGGTCTTTTTGATGGTTTAAAAAAATATCATGGAGATCGATACAAGGAAGTCTTTTTTGCTTGGAATGACATCTGGCTAACACCTGCATTTGCGGAATGGGACATCACGCACCTTTTATCAAAGGTTCATTGCCCACAACTTATTATTCAAGGTAAAGATGACCAATACGGCACGTTAAAACAAGTTGACACTATAGCTCGTTTCACAAAGGGTAAAACGCAAACACTTATACTAGATCAATGCGGACATGCACCCCATAAAGAACAAAAAAGTAGTGTTTTAACATCGGCTGTATCATTTATAGAATCCATTTGCTAACTTATGAATATGATGTCTACCAACGCATTTAAATACCAAAAAACAGGACGATATAGCACTTTTGGCAATCCAGCCGTGGCTAAGCATATCTTGATTGCTCTACATGGCTATGGACAACTAGCTCCTTTTTTCATTCGAAAATTTAATCAGTTAGATCCAAATCAATACTTTGTTGTATGCCCCGAAGGGCCTCATCGTTTTTACATGGATGGTACCAGCGGAAGAGTTGGTGCCTCATGGATGACAAAAGAAGAGCGGGAAACTGATATTCAAGATTATATCTTATTCCTCGATCAATTGATGGATCATGTTATAACCGAAAATTATTTTGAAAAGAAGACGCTACTCGGTTTTTCACAAGGCGGCGCTACCGCCTCTCGTTGGTTAGCTTATGGTCGGCATCAATTCGATCAATTTCTCTTATGGGCTGCTGTTTTTCCGCCAGATATGGATGCTCATTTTATTCCACGCTTTGAGAGTTCTGAAAATTTTTGGATTATTGGCGATCAAGATGAATTCATTAGTATGGCTAAGGCCAAAAACTATTTCGAAGAACTTAAAAAGCAATTAAAGCGGATAGAATTCGTTAACTTTGAAGGAACGCATGACATTGATGCGGCGACTTTAAACACCTTTTTAAGATGAAAAAGCTTTTGTTGGCATTGACTTTATTTATTGTTCCAACCATTTGGGGGCAATATGATATGGAAGAAGCCAAAAAAGAGGATGATAAAGAGGGCATCAATTGGTTTCAGCTAAAACAAAAAATTTATGTTGGTGGTGAACTAGGTCTATCTTTTGGTGGCGGATCTTCCTTTATTAGCGCTGCACCAATTGTTGGCTATGATATAACCGAACGTTTTAGTGCGGGAATTTCAGGCATGTACCAATTATGGCGATTGAGAGACTTCGCTGGAAATACCTTTAACTTTCATACTTATGGCGGTGGCATTTTTGCACGCTTAAGACCTATTGAAGTTTTGATTATGCAGGTAGAAGCAAACCTCTATAATACCAATGATTTTGCCTCGGGCTCACTAGATCGAATCAATGTTCCTGCTGTCATGGCCGGATTAGGATATGCGCAACCCATCGGTGGTAGGAGTTATTATAATATAATGTTGATGTATGATTTTATTAATGATCCAAATATGCCATTGCCTCCCTTTTTTCTTGAACCTCTTCATTTGAGATTGGGCATTACCCTTTATTTAGGTTAATCCGCTTTACAGAAATAAACCCGCGAGCATACAGCGTACTCCTCCCCCGCCTACTTGTTCGATGATGGAAACATCTACGGTCACCATTTTACTGAACTTTTCAATGATAGCTATTTGCGTTCCACTAAATGCTGCTTTAGCCGTTTCACTGATAATTAAATGAGATTCACCATCTGCATTACACAGCTCCATCACATTACCCGCAAAATTAACCGTCTGGTCATGTTTGATTTCAATTATTATCTTTCCAGTACGTTCGAGTTGATTTTTTAGCATGAGTCGTTCTAGCATATTCTCTATACTGTCGAGGTTAACGATAGCATAATGCTGGGTTATCGCCATCATTACATTGGTATGATAAATCAGCTGGCCCTTTAGATCAAAACTTCCAAAAGAAAAAGGAGTATAACCAATCGACTTACAATAAGATTCAAATAGCGTGGCATCTGTTCTTCGTGATATATTGGCATAAGCTATTTTATGATCATAATCAAAAACAATAGATCCAGTTCCCTCCAAATACTGACCTGCTTGAATCTTATCGCGTAAATCAATCAAACGACTATTTCCAGATCGGCTAAGCAGAAAATGAACAACATCCTCTTGAACCTCCGTTTGCCGCTTGACAGTAGCCATGGAAAAAATGGTTACTGTTCCATCCGGCATTTGACTGATCCAATTATTAGGAAATAGTGCATCTGGTGAAACACCATGCTTATCATCAAAAACATACACTAAAATCCCGTGAGATTCTAACGTAAGAACAACCTCATCAAAAGTCTGCAAAACCAATTGATCCAGTTGATCAGCTTCTAGGTTTCGCTGAAAAGAATTCGTTTTAGCTGTCTCCTCATTAAAACCAAAAACTTTTGGCCGAATCATCAAAACGGAATTCGGTATATTTGAAGTCAAATGTTCATTCATGACAAGGCTGCTTTATACTTTCCTTCTTTTTTTTCTACTGGTGACTTGTGCAGATCAGGAAATTAATGAAAATTCTAATCATAGCGACGAAGCAGACTCGCTTAGTTTTATTCCTTTTGAAACACCATACCCAGACACAGTCAGGCGGGCAGATCGTTTTATTGACACTTACATCATCGACACATTAGAAAGGCGTTTAATAGACTCTGGCTTGGTGAATATTCAGGATGTCATTCCTGGAATTCTTGTTGATGTCCGTTATTCGGATACAAATAACTTTATGCACCAAGATGTTTATGGTCATCTCAATCGCATTTACCTTCAACCCGATGTAGCTGAGGATTTAAAAAAAGTTCAGGCAGCACTCAAAGCAAAAGATTCAAGTTTAACCCTATTGGTTTATGATGGCGTTAGACCAAGAAGTGTGCAACAATTGATGTGGGATATACTCGATATGCCGATCTACGAGAAAACAAAATTTGTCTCCAATCCCAAAAATGGATCAGTGCACAATTACGGTGCAGCTGTTGATTTAACGATTGCAGATACTACAGGAAATCCCTTAGATATGGGAGCAGGTTATGATGATCCTCGGAAAATTGCCTATCCCCGCTTTGAGCAA
>Ga0181553_10000592_pt1 | contig 31624 bp, 26 predicted proteins | sample 011ome_17_FD_133753 | JGI IMG/M metagenome (GOLD analysis project Ga0181553, IMG submission 133753) | Coastal salt marsh microbial communities from the Groves Creek Marsh, Skidaway Island, Georgia - 011502XT metaG (megahit assembly) | ecosystem: Environmental > Aquatic > Marine > Intertidal...
CGCTATCTGAAGTACGCGAAGCGATAGATTTCTGCCGCTACTACGCTCAGCAGGCAAGACAGAAATTTACCGACCCAATAAAACTTCCAGGTCCGACCGGAGAACTTAACGAGCTTAGTCTTCGCGGCAGAGGCGTCTTTCTCTGTATTAGCCCTTGGAACTTCCCCCTGGCTATTTTCATGGGGCAAGTCTTCGCCGCCCTTGTTGCAGGTAACGCAGTCATAGCAAAACCTGCTGAACAAACACCTCTGATTGCTTTTGAGGCAGTCAAAATATTGCATGAGGCCGGAATTCCCAAGGACATCCTGCACCTTCTCCCCGGCGGCAAAAGCGTGGGGGCTGCTCTGGTGTCTGATCACCGTATTGGAGGCGTGGCTTTTACAGGCAGCACAGAAACCGCGAAAAGCATCAATCGGCAACTCGCTTCCCGCGATGGCCCTATCATTCCGCTTATCGCCGAAACCGGCGGCTTAAATGTAATGCTCGTGGATGCGACGGCGCTGCCCGAGCAAGTCGTCGATGACGTTATCGTTTCGGCATTTCAAAGTGCGGGGCAGCGCTGCAGTGCTCTGCGCGTACTTTATTTACAGGAGGACATTGCCGACGCAGTGATCGACATGCTTCACGGGGCAACGCTGGAGCTTAGAGTTGGCGATCCAATGGAACTCCGAACCGATGTGGGACCCGTGATTGACGCCCAGGCTCAAAAGCTTATCGAGGAGCACACAAACAGAATGCGCCGGGAGGGGCGGCTCTTGTCCGAGGCCTCCCTCGATCGCAATTTAACCAACGGTCACTTTGTTGCGCCGCAAATCTACGAAATAGATCGCCTCAACCAGTTGGAGCGCGAAGTCTTTGGTCCCATCTTGCATATAATTCGTTACAAAAAATCAGAGCTACGTGATGTGCTAGCCGATATTAGAGCGACAGGTTATGGGCTCACCTTGGGTATTCATAGCCGCATAGACGGCTTCGCCCAAACGGTGTTCGACAACACTCAGGTGGGTAACACCTATATCAATCGCAATACTGTGGGCGCTGTCGTCGGAGTAAACCCGTTTGGAGGCCAAGGGCTATCAGGTACCGGTCCAAAAGCTGGGGGACCTCACTATTTATATCGATTTATTTCGGAGAAAACGCGCACAGACAATGTGGTGGCCAAAGGCGGCAATACGCATCTATTTACGCTATCGGAAGATTAGGCATGGCAGCGTCGTGCGTACCCCTCTATCAGTGCGTCTCAGTTCGCTTCTTCTCTCGGGAGATGAGGGATTGCAGCTCCAATGCAATTGCTGGCGCCACTGACCAGGTCGTATCCTAAGACGTTGCCGCTCTCTACTAGGAAGGACTCCAGCCCTTAGCCGGCCATAAAGCCATTGAAAACCGCATGGCCTGAGCGGTCGCGCGCCCTCGGTCAAGATTGACAGGAAAGGAATAACATACTCACCGTCAAGATCTAAATTTGTTGGTCCACAGATGGAAGGGTTGACAGGTCAGCAGTTCCAATCGGCAAAGCTAGATGAGATGTCTAATGCCAAAGGATCCTTTATCTGCCCTATACCCCAGTCCTAAACTCAGGTCCTAGGGATGTTGAGCGCATCAACCTGATCGACGGGTGGGAGACCGCCTGGCGAAGGGTCAAGGCCAAAGGGCAGGAGCCAGGCCCGCTGGTAGGGTAGGTAACCTTTCAAGCGGTCCAGAACGAGGCGATTAAGGGCCGCCTCCTCTGGGCCGCCCGCCGCATGATCGACGGCGGCAGAAATGAGCTCACGGAGTCGCCGGTTCACGAGGAGGTAGTCCTCCACGTCCGCCTCCGGACTCTGCAGTTCCTCCTCGCCTTGCTGACACTTTTCCCTGATATCGTCTGCGAGGGACGAGTTATTGTCGCCTATCAGCGCAGCGACCTCCAAGCCGTAGGCAATGAAATAGCGAAGCTCTTCACGATAGAATCGTCGCGTGTGGGGAAGACGCTGCTTGGCAAACTCCAGCGTCGCAATCACGAGGTGTGTCTGCTCAACAACGTGGCTTGCGCTGTCTTTCAATGCGGGGGCAATAACGTCCCTCAAAGCCCTGAGGGACACCTGCAACTGCGTATCTGTAAGCTGGATCATAACGCGTTCTTCTCAAAGTAGTCGCACAACTCTGCAAGGGTGGGGTATCCAACACCCGTCAGGTAGTTCGTCAGGACATCCTGATGAGTCTGCGCTCCGTAGGAGCAGCGGGCGGCAGCACCCAGGATCAGCACCATGAGAACGTACATATTGAAGATGGTGTAGTACTTCAGGCGCTCAGGGTCGACCTTGAGTCCCGAGGCTTTCTCGTAGGCGGCAAACATATCCTCGCTCGCCATCATTCCAGAGCACAGGATGGTTTTCCCATCTTCGGCGACATGCGCAAAGCTACGCATCGTTGCATAGGTAAGATCCCGATGGCGGTCGCCGAGCACGGCGCCCTCCCAGTCCAGCCAGGCCGTGATCTCTCCCGTGCCTTCATCGAAGAGGAAGTTGCCGTTGCGGTAATCGCCGTGCACGAGTGACACTTGATCTATGGGCGGGGCGTTCCTGATAAGCCACTGGTACACCACCTCCATGATGGGCTCTTCCTCCAGGCGATCTTCCGCCCAGACCCTGCGCATGGCGTTGACCTGCTTGATAACTGCCTCGTTGGAACCCACCTTCGGAATTTCAAAACTCTCAAGCATAGAAAAGCGAGCTACATCGATGGTATGCAGGGCCGCGAGCATGTCAACGAACTGGCTAGCCAGCTTCGGCCTGAGGACTGTTCCGTAGTTCTGCCCGAGCCCAGAGACCTTCCCCGGATCGACGGAGGGCTTTGCGACACCCCGACAAAACTCATAGATGATCCCGGGAAACGGCAGATAGCTGGCATCGGCATCCACCCAGAAAGTCCGAGGTGCCGGCAGCACACCTTCAACTGCGCGCAGCACTTGAAACTCCCGCATGCGGCTAGATTCCGTGATGGATGCTGCGGGCTCCGTCCGAAGGACGAGCTGAGTGCTTTGCGCCTGACCCGAGGCACCCTCGAAACCGGACCAATGGAGAGTGAAGAGCACCTGCAGCTTCGACGCACCACCTGACAGCCACTTCGCTTCAGAGATCGCGACCTCGTAGCCGAGGCTCGCCTCAATCAATTTACGAGCGCCCTCCACGAGCACTTCCAGCGTCGGCTGCACATAGGGCGAACCCCCGCGACGCCGCATCTTGCCCGTGAGGACGGCATCAACTTCCCGCTCCGTCGGGTAGCGTCTGCGTATGGATTCGGTAAAGGCCTCATCCGGCGCTGCGCGCGGGTCGCTGGCCCTGAGTCGCTCTGCTGCAGTGTGTAAGTTCGTCATTGTTATCTTGCCCACCTATAGCGCGTATTTATCCGCCATGCCTTGGGACATGAAATTCAGTCCGAGAAAATCTGTCAAGTGACTGACGCCTGTTTTACCGCCACACTCCCAGCGCATCAAAGTCTGGTAAGAGACGACGGACGGGTTGAAATAGAAGGGCGCGGCAGCCAGAGGCAAACCCAGCGCCTCAAAGTTACGCCCCCTCAAATCCTTGAACTTCACCTCAGTCCTCAAGGAGTGCATCTCGCGCCGCTCTGACTTCATCTCGGCCGCAATAATGGGGATGTTCTCACCTTTCTCCGCGATGTAACCGAAGCGCAGCGGCCCGTAATAGATCTCCCGGTTATCGAAATTGATTGCCATAGCCAAGAAGGCCGAGAAGTCATCGCCGGCTGTGACGTGCAACCAACTCGCGCCCTGCTGTCCGTAGTCCGGACGAGGCCCCCAGCTCTTGTCAACGCCGTCAATGCAATCAACGCGGTATTCCTTGCCGTGCAGCTTGAGCCAGCCCGTAATGTGCCCGACAGATTCCATATGACCATTATGCCAGCCCTGGTAGCCGGGAACCTTCGCGGACTTGATATCCTTGCTGACGAGAGGGTTCTCCGCGGGATCGTGGGGGTCAAAAGCGGGCGACATTGCCTTGAAGTCAACTTCAAGAGAGCACAAGCCGTCCGCGCTCTCATAGGCAAACCGGAAGTCCCGGGGCGGGTTGGTGACCTCAAAATGCAAGCCGTTAGGGAGCGTGAACTTCGAAAAGTCCTCAGGACAGGGGAGATGCATTTGCCGGTCGATAAAATCAATCTCCCACAGGTTCATGCAGAAGCCTCTGTGGATATCCACCGTAGCAAAGCATACACCGAGGTTGGGTCGGGCGAGGACGTAGATGGCAGCACTGATGCCCTCTTCCGGCACCGAGAAAAAGAGAAACGTCGTCTCCGTCCAGGTCCAGTCATCCATCGGTCGGTCGTGGAACTTGAATTCATCGCGTGAAATCATAAGGTCGCTTTCCTGCTTATCGGGTTAGCCACTGGAACGTAACGCGCGCTGTCGCCGAGTTTCGCTCCCCGTCACTTGCCAAAATGCACATGTTGGCGCGCAAAATCGAGGTAGTTCTTATTCCAACAGAATTCGCACCACCCTGATCCCTGACGCCCTTCCATCGTGACCTCTATGGGCGACTCATTCAGCTGAATCATCGGATCCACCGGGTAGACGAACTGGGCAATCGCCTTACAGGAAAGGCTGGTCACGCGTCCCGAAGAGTCCTGCGCCACAACGTTTATGGAAGTGTGGTGCATATTGTCGTCAAAGGTGAAATCGTGGTGCAAGGAGGTGATTTCCGCCATGTGGTTCTCTTTGAACACGTAGCCTAGTTGATGCACGCGACCGAAGGACTGAAGTTCAAAGAAATGGACGGCTGCGTGGCTCGTGGTGGCGTGAAACCATTTGTAGTGCTGATTGAGCCCCCAAATGCGGGGGCCCCAGGCTCGGTCGCGCTGGCAGAAAACGTTGTCGAGGGCGTACTCCTTTCCGTCGAGCTTGAAATAGCCGTTGGCGGTGCCGTGCTGCTCCGTTCGGTCGATGGCGTAGTACGGCGGACAGCCCTTGCGATGGGCGCTGAAGGGAAAGGCTGGATGCATGGCCGCGAAACTGAAAGCCATCTCTATACGCTTGCCCTTGTAGGCAAACTGTGCCGTTTCAAAGGGCTTCTCGATCTTCAGTGTCAGTCCACCGACCTGCCAATCATAAAAGTCCATAGTGGCGGGGACATCAATGTTGTCCACGCGCTCATCGATCGTCTCGCCAAGGCCAGGGCCAAAAAAAGTCACGGACGCGCCAGCTTTGCCCTCACTGCTCACCCAAGTGTATATGATCCCGGCCCCACCGTACTGCGGCAAAGGCAGCATGTAGACAGCAGCCTCGCGCGTGCCCGGAAGCTTGGAAAGATCATGCCTGTTCTCGTTTTCTGCCGGGAGCGCAAATACATCGGACGTGATATGCTCGAACATAAAAAATCCCCAGTGTTTTAGTTACTCATTGATTCATAGATAAATAGGCGGACGGCTTTCGCCGCCCGACGCTCTAGAACCGGTAGCCAACGGTAAGACCGTAGGTCCTTGGCTCCATAAAGTTGTCCTGCCCATAGTTTAGGATGTCGGTGATTTCGATCCTATAGGTCGCCACCTCCTCATCCGTCAGGTTCTTCGCCCAGAGGCGGGCAAAGAAGGCTTCACTAGAGGAGGTGTAGGTGAGGTTTGCACCCCAAACGGTATACGAGTCGAGGGTGGCTGCAGTCTGGTTGAGAATGTCAGCATAGCGCTCGTCGACGTAGTTACCGTCTACCTGATAGGAAAGGTAACCGCTGGAGATCTGGTGCTCGTACCTAACCACCAGGTTCCATGTCATATCTGGAGCTTCACCCATCTCTCGATCCTTAACGGTCGATACGAGTACACCACGCTGGACGTCCTTGACCTCCGTATCGAGGAGGCTGACGCCGGCGACGATATCGAGGCCAGCAACCGGGTTCGCACGGACCTCTAGTTCTGCGCCCATGATATCGCCGGGTCGGTTGACGAAGAACTGGCCCAGGTTCTGGAAGCTGAGCGCCTGATAGTCATCGTAGTCGTAGTAGAAGGTCGCTGCATTCACCTGCAACGCGGCCTCGGGGAAGGCCAGCTTAGCACCCAATTCATAGGCGTGTAGCACCTCTTGGTCATAACCCCAGTTTTCCGCAGGCAGCCCCATGGGAACCACGCCTACGTTAAAGCCACCGGCCTTAATACCGCGCCGGAATGACGCGTAGTAGAGGGAAGAATCGTTCGGCGTCCAGTTCAGCTGCAGCGTACCGCTGACACCATCCTCGTCCAGCTTCGTGAGCCCTCCGGCCTCCGCCGGAGAAAAGTTGTTACCGCCGATAACCACGCCAATCGGCTGAATGTTCTGGGAAGTAAAACTCTGCGGACCCTTGAAGTTCAGGTCGTCTACCAGCACAAGTTCCTGCACGTCTATCTGCTGAAAATCCTTCTCGTCCTTCTGCACCCGCAAGCCGCCGATCAGAGTCAGGGTTTCGCTGAGCGCATACTCCAACTGGCCGAATAACGCATAAGTGGTGACATCTGTTTCAAACGCCGAGTCTTGGAGAATGCCGAGGTTGGATACGGTAGGGTCGATAAAGCCGTTGAAAACATTGAGCTTATAGCCTCCCCCCGCTTCCTGGTTCATGTAGTAGACACCCAGGGTCCAGTTCAGATTATCGGCCTGGCCGCTCCAGCGGAATTCCTGGCTGTAATGCTCGGAGTCGAAGGTTGAGCCGTAATTGCACACGGGCAGGGCCGAGGCGTCGCAGTCCTCTGTGATCCGGTAGTCCTGCTCCATGTAACCCGTGATAGACGTGAAGGCAAAGGTGTCGTTGGACCAGGTGTTGGTCCATAGCACATGGTCTACTTTATTGCTGGCCCAGTCTTTGCTGTTGTGCGAAGTATCGAAGGGATCCGAGTCCGCCGGCAGGCCAGTGAGCGTAAAATCCGTAAAGACAACGTCGTCGCCGGACTTCATCATCGGCCGCAGGTTATCGCCAACGAGGTTTCCCTCCGCTTTCCCAGACTCGAACTTGAGGAGTGACTCCCAGTTCTCCGTGACCTGATAAAGCGCCTGAGCGCGAAAAGCATTAAAGCCAGACTCACGGAAATCATCCTGTTCAGGAAAATTGTTTTCGGTAAAACCATCGTGGCTATCATGGTAGGCGCTAAACCGCAGCTTGAGATCATCGGACACGGGGATGTTCAACCTCGCTTCGCCGTTCAGGGTATTGTAGTTGCCCACTGTTCCCTCGAGGTATGCCTCGAATTCGTCTCCCGGTCGCTCCGTGACAAAGGCGAAGGCACCGCCCGTCGCGTTGCGGCCGAAGAGCGTGCCCTGGGGGCCTTTGAGCACTTCCACGCGGTTCATATCGAAGAGGGCAAAATCCACCGTACTGCTGGAAATCAGGTAGAACTCGTCGACAAATGCAGCGACTGGAGACTCCGCTCCATTGTTGAGGTCCGTATTGCCAACCCCTCGTACGAATAGGTTTGTCGTCAGTCCACGGCCCACAAAGTGGCGCCTAATCTCGACGTTAGGCGCCTGCGCAGCGACGTCTGCGGCTGTAGAGAAGTTGAGCGACTCCATCTGAGCCCCGGTAAAGGCAGAGATAGCGACACCTACATCATCAGCGGACTGTTCTCGCTTCTGAGCCGTCACTATGACTTCTTCAAGCACCGACGACCGCTGCTGAGCATTGCCCGCCGCCGGCACGGCACTCGTAAATGTTGCTACCACCGCGAGAGGCAGCAGTCGCCTGCAAAATTGCTGCTTCCCAGAAACTAGAATTCCATTCATGACTGAAATCTCCATCAACGGACCAACTTATTATTCAGACCGCTCTGCCGGCTTCTCCAAGATGTTGCGCCAACGGCTCGGTCAACCATACTTTGCTTTATATACGTATCCGTATGGTGCGCATACTAACCTTTAATATCACACCTGTCAAATATTAATAGTTAATTATTTTACACAAGTGTATTATATTTTTATAAGAGATTCGCCAGTGCGTTAAAATCAGCTGGTAAGGACTGCGGGGCAAGGCAGACGATCACCCTCATCGACCTTACGCTAGCCTTAAACCGAGCACCCTTTAGTCTCGAGTGTGCGACAAAACTCTAGCGTCAACTGGAACAGGAGCGTGGCAGATACATGGAAAAATGTCCCCGCGAATGTCGATGACTCCGCAGTGAAGGCTCCGCCGTGGCAGTGGATTCAAGTCGCCCACGTGAAGCGCAGGCACCTGATGGGAATTCTCTATTGAAGTGCCTGGAGATTGCGCTTGAAGGTCTGCATAACGGAGACGACCGTTTTTAAGTCCTTCATACTGAGACCCTTCAACATGTCTTTGTTAGCGTCGAGCGTCAGCTTGCGTATCTGTGTGACTACTTTGCGACCCTTTTCCGTGAGGAAAATGTTGTTGACGCGTCGATCGCTGGGATGCGCCCTACGCTCGATCATTCCGCTGGCTTCGAGGCGATCAACAAGTCCGCCGACGGCGACCTTACCGAGATTCATCTGATCGGCTAACTCTGACTGCGTCGAGCCATCCCTGCGCGACAGGTAGGCCAACAACCACGCCTGGGAACGTGTGACATTCAGGGGCTTGAAGGTTTCATCTATCAGAATACGCCGGAGCCGTGCACAGTCATGGAGCAGAAAACCGAAGCGTATTTCCCAGTCGTCGTTGCTGCGTGGGTTCCCTGGGTCAAGGGCCACACTGAATTCCGAGACTGTTTCTTCCATAGTGCTACTCTCGCTCTGTCAAAGGCTAGGAACTCATTAGCCGCGGACTGCAGGTGATTTTCATCGAATTCTATAACAACGTACATTATACACATGCTTAATGTGAAACCAAACATAAACTCAGACCCATCTGCAGGAAGATGGCATCTCTAAATTTTTCTTGGCAGCTTCAAGGGTCTGAGTATAGGTAAAGTACCGAGAACGAATACAAAAATCGGCCCGTCTTCATCGTCCCCCATCCGCAAAACACAGGGGTCCGCAGATTCTCCTATCAGCGTAGCGTGGATTTACCCATAGACGCTATACCGACCGAGAATTGCTAACCCAGAAAGGCTCCCTGAGCTGGCGCTTGAGCACCTTGCCCGTCCCTCCCAAGGGAAGTTCGCCGTAGAACTCAACGGATTTGGGACATTTGTACGCCGCGAGATGCTGCCGCGCGTAAGCGATCAGCTCATCGGCGCACTCCTCAAAGCCTGCCTTGAGAACCACGCAGGCTTTGACCTCCTCCCCCCAGCGTTCACTGGGCACGCCAATCACCGCAACGCGCTGCACGGCAGCATGCAGCGAAAGGCAGTTTTCAACCTCAGAACAATATACATTTTCACCGCCGGTGATGATCATGTCAGTTGCGCGGTCTACAATGTAAAGAAAGCCCTCCGCATCGCGGTAGGCGATGTCGCCGGTCTTAAACCAGCCCTTGTCGTAAACTTCGGCCCAAGCCTCAGGTTTGTTGCGGTAGCCCCGAGCGATTGCCGGCGTACGAATCCACATCTCGCCGCGCTCACCGTCTGGTAATTCATTTCCACTCGGATCCATGACTAGGATATCGACGAGGGGAAGCGGTTTCCCACAGGATGTCAGGCGGTGCTCATCGGAAAGATCGTGCTGCTCCGGGCGCAGCAACGTAATGGCGCCACCACTTTCTGTGGAACCGTAAAACTGCATAAAGCGGCAGGGCATTACCTCAAGGGCCTGCTTGATCAGGCCGAGGGATATGGCAGAGCCCGCATAGACAACCTCCCTGATGCTGCTGAAGTCGCGATCCATGTAGTCCGGCTGCGCCAGCAGCATCTGGATCATCACCGGCGCGACGGCAAGGATGGTAGGCCGCTTGCCTTCGATTTCAGCGAGGACAAGACCGGGGTCAAAGGCGCGGATGACGGCAATCGTCGCGCCATTAAAAAAAGCCTGGATCGTGAGACCAATTCCAAGAAGGTGGAAGTTCGGCGCCACAAACAGGAAAGTGTCGCTCTGGGACCAGGTATAGGCAGGCTCATAATGCTCACAGAGGCGCATCATCGTAATGCCGCTGTGCAAAAGCTCAACGCCCTTTGGCGTACCCGTCGTGCCGGAGGTGTAGAGGATCCACGCGACATCGTCCAGAGGACAGGGCAGCATGGGGTCCTCACCACTCTGGCCAGCCAACCACTGCCTGAATGGGTTACTGACGGCATCACCCGGGACGACAAACTGCGTACCGAGGGCCTTGGGCAATCGCTTATTGACAGACTCCCAGGCCGGGGCAAGGTCCTGATTCACGATGGCGAGGGACGGCGCGGCATCCCTGATGACGACCTCCAGTTCTGCCTCCGCGAGTCGCCAGTTCAGGGGTACAAAGGCGACGGCGGCCTTTGCTGCGCCGAGCAACGCAATGAGGAAGTCGTCAGAATTACTGCCGTAAAAGACCACCCGCTCGCCGGGTTTGACTCCCGCGGCAATCAACCCATTCGCGAAGCGGCTGGTCAGAGCATCTAGCTCCGCCATCGACAGGGAGTTGTTCTCGAACACCAGCGCCGGCTTGTCCGGAAACTGGCGGGCGTTGTAGCGCGTAACGTCAGCGATCGTTCTAACTTCAGGATAAGGCCACATATCTACCTCGTCATTGCTGCTTGATCATCCGATCATCGGGTCTTCTTCATTAGTTTCGCCATAGCCTCCAGGGCCTCCGGCGCGCGGGCGCACTCGGCCATGGCAGTTGCTTCCATCTCCAATTGCGTTTCGATGGATTGGTCGTAAGTGCTCAGGAGCAAACGACGCATACGCCCATAGACAGCCGTCGGCCCCTGCGCGAGGCGGGTCGCCAGGCCCATGCAATGGGCAAAGAGCTCCGACTCCTCCACCACACCGTTGATCAGGCCGTTACGGACCGCTGTCTCGGCGCTCCAGGTTTCATTCAAGATGAGGAATTCTGTCGCTTTGCGGCTGCCCACACGACGCGGTAGATAGTGGGATATACCTGTATCGCCACAGACGCCGATGGCGCCAAAGGCAGCATAGAAGCGTGAACCGGGCGTTGCGTAGACAAAATCCGCGCCCGCCACGAGCGCCACCGCGCCTCCGACCACAAGGTTGTGGGCGGCAACGACGATGGGCTGATCGTTTCTTGCAAAGCGCGCAACGCCCATATGGAGATTTGCGGTCAGGCGCTTGAATTTCGCAGGCAGCGTCTCGGGTTCTTGGAGGAACTCCTTCAGGTCGCCGCCGACACTGAAGTTAGGACCCGCCGCATCTATCAGCACCGCCTGGACACCGGGGTTCTCACTGCACTCGACGGCGAGGGCACTGAACTCCGCGCAAAAGGCAGCGTTAAAGGGATTGCCTTTTTCCGGCTGGTTGAGGCGGATGTGGCCGACATTGTCGACCACTGAGAACTCGAAGGCCTGCAAATTCATTAGCTCATCTCCCGGAAGCGGTCACCGCGACCGCTGTTGCTTTTCCTTTTCTACCGATGCCTTGATCGCCTCCCTCGCATCTGCCCAATCCTGCTCACTCAGGGCAGAAAGCCCAGCAAAGGTGTTGTGCCCGGCAAGGTGATGGGCGCCGTCGATGGCGATGGTCTGCCCTGTCAGGTAGCTGCAGCCATCAGACATAAGGAACACAACCAGATTCTGCAGTTCATGCATCTGCCCGAAGCGGCCGAGGGGTACGGTGGAGGGGTCCGTGGCACCGATCCCCTTTCCCGTGGGGTCAAGCTTTTCCCAGGCACCCTCCGTCGGAAAAGGTCCTGGTGCCATGGCGTTGACCCGGATTCCGTGGGGCCCCCACTCCACTGCGAGGGACATGGTCATGGCGTGTACTGCCGTTTTGGCCATGGTCGCAGGAACAACATAGGCAGAACCGGTCCAGACCCAGGTCACCAGATTGCTGACGATTGAACCGGACAGACCCTCTGCCAGCCAGCGCTTACCTACGGCCGTCGTAGCGTAAAAGCTGCCGTCCATGATCGTGGAGCAGATGGCACGGTAGCCCCGAGGGGATATGTCTTTGGTGGGGGATACAAAATTTGCACCTGCATTATTTACAAGGCCCGTAAGTGGACCCTCCTCCCAGATAGAGTCCACCATCTCGCTGATTGCGTCCGCATCGCGGATATCGTTGACGCGCGTATGTATCCGGCCGGCACCAAACGCCGCGAGATCGCTTGCCGCATCCTCAAGGACTTCCTTCCGGCGGCCGGAAATGTACACATCGGCCCCCTGCTTGAGGAGTCCCTCACTGATGGCCTTGCCAAGGCCGGAACCGCCGCCCGTCACAAGAATGCGCTTCCCAGCCAGCGCGTCTCCACTAAACAACATGAGAGAACCCTCCGTCACCAAGCGACGAACACCGCCCGCCTTTCAAGAAACCCATATCATTGACCATACTGTTTGCCCGCGAACTATACGCGCCTTATAGACTCTTTCAATTATTAGTTAATTTACGCTTGCGCATTGTAACCTAATGCACCATTATAATAGAACGCTCCGGGCGATAGCGCAACAGGCCCTCACGCAGTCAATAAAAAGCGGCACAGTCGGGCCCTAAAGCCTCCCGCTGTAACAGTGGGCTAACGCAACATTGCCAGCAAAGAAATCGGTGCGGGATAGACACGTCATCAAGAAGGAGCCAGCAACCGTGAACATGCCAGTAACTCCCAGATTCCCCAACCGCAAACTGCTGATCGGCGGCAGCTGGCGCGACGCAAGTTCCGGCGAGCGCATCGACAGCGTCAATCCCGCCAATGGCGAGATTCTGACGCAGATCGAGAGCGGCACGGAGCATGACGTTGATCTTGCAGTAAAGGCGGCGCGCGCAGCTTTTGAAAACCCCGGCTGGCGCAACATGCGCCCCCTCGATCGAGGCCGACTGCTGGAGCGTGTGGCCCAGCTGATTGAGGACAGCGCCGAAGAGCTGGCCCTGCTCGAATGCCTAGACAACGGCAAGCCCGCACACCTGGCAGCCGTAGTGGACATTCCGGCCGCAGCCGATGTGTTTCGCTACATGGCAGGCTGGTGCACGAAGCATGCGGGCAAGACATTGCCCGTCTCGGGGGACGGCAGCCGCTATCACGCCTACACCCTGTGCCAGCCGGTCGGTGTTGTCGGCGCCATCGTTCCCTGGAACTACCCCCTGGCGATGGCAGCCTGGAAGATTGCCCCAGCTCTGGCAGCTGGTTGCACCCTTGTCCTAAAACCGTCAGAGATAACCTCCCTGACGGCGTTGCGGCTGGGGGAGCTGATTTGCGAGGCGGGGTTGCCTAACGGCGCCCTGAACATCGTGACGGGTTACGGCGACAAGGCTGGTCAGGCTCTGATCAGTCACCCCGGCGTGGACAAAGTCGCGTTCACAGGCTCCACTCAGGTCGGCAAGCACATCCTGCGGGAGTCGGCGAGCGACCTGAAGCGCGTCAGCCTAGAACTCGGTGGTAAATCACCTACCATCATCATGGCGGACGCCGATCTCGAGCAGGCTATCCCCGCAGCGGCAATGTCAATATTCTTCAACTCAGGCCAAGTCTGCTTTGCGGGGTCCCGCCTCCTTGTCCACGAGTCGGTCTACGACCAGGTCATCGCCGGTGTCGTGGAAGTTGCGAAGTCCTTGCCAATAGGCAACGGTATGGAGCCTGACACCATGATCGGACCCGTCGTCTCCGCCGCTCAGCGCAATCGCATTATGGAATACATCGACATCGGCACGTCTGAGGGTTCAACGCTGGTGACAGGCGGCGGCAACGGAGGGTTTGGCGCGGGCTTCTTTGTCGAACCGACCATCCTCGCCAACACGACCCCTCAGCAGCGCGTTTTCCGCGAAGAAATCTTCGGGCCCGTCCTTACGGCGACGCCCTTTAGCGATATGGCGGAAGCCATTACGCTTGCCAACAACACGCGCTACGGGCTGGGTGCCAACATCTGGTCACAGAGCGTGAAAACCTGTCACACCCTGGCAGAGGCAATCAATGCCGGCACTGTTTGGACCAACTGTCACTTTGTGATTGATCCCGCCATGCCCTTCGGCGGCTTCAAAGAATCCGGCATCGGCCGGGAGATGGGAGAAGAGGGGTTCAGCATGTACACGGAGTCGAAATCCGTGTGCCTCAAGCTTGACTGACGCGGAGGACACTTATGAATTCCATCACTGCAGCTGTAGCTACGGCCCCGGGCAAGGATTTCTCCCTAGAAGAGGTACACCTCGATGCGCCGCGGGAAGACGAGGTACTGGTGCGCATCGCGGGTGTCGGCATCTGCCACTCAGACGTCGCGGCCCGCGAGCAGCACCTTCCCGTAAGCCTACCGGCGGTTCTGGGACATGAGGGTGCCGGCATCGTCGAACAGGTAGGACCATCGGTCCGCCACTTGTCCCCCGGCGATCACGTAGTGCTCTCTTTTCTTTCCTGCGGCCAGTGCGAAAGCTGTAACAAGGGACAGCCTAGCTATTGCCTAGCGGGCTTCCTGCCCCAGAACTTCGCCTGCATGCGACCTGATGGCTCAAAGCCCATCCACCATTGCGGCAATGCCATTTCGAGCAACTTCTTCGGCCAATCGTCCTTTGGCACCTACGCCTTGGCGAAAGGCAGGAACGCCATCAAGGTGCGGCAGGATGCGCCTATCGAGCTCCTTGGGCCCTTGGGCTGCGGCATCCAGACCGGTGCGGGCAGCATCATGAAGGCCCTCGCCTGCAAGCCCGGGAGTAGCCTCCTCGTCACGGGCGGCGGCGCTGTCGGTCTTGCCGCGGTTATGGGCGCCGTTATCCAGAATTGCGCCACCATCATCGTGGCGGAGCCTCACCAATCGAGGCGCGAGCTTGCCCTGTCCCTCGGTGCCACACACGTCATCGATCCCACAAACAGTGAGAGCCTCCATGAGGCGGTGCGTGCGATCGTCCCAGCAGGCGTCGACTACGGCTTCGACACCAGCGCCAAGCAAGACGTCATCGATAGCATCGTCCAGTCCATGCGCCCCGCAGGGACCATTGGCTTAGTGGGTATTCCTGCCACCAACCCCAACGTTAGCTTCAACGTTCTCAGCCTCCTTGCCCTTGGCCTCAAGGTGGTTGGCATTACAGAAGGCAACGCGGATCCCGCCACGTTCATCCCTGCAATGGTAGACCTGTTTATGGAAGGACGCTTTCCCTTCGACCGCCTGTGCAAAACTTACCGTCTTGACCAGATCAATGAGGCAGTGGAGGAAAATGCCCGTGGCGTCTGCGTGAAACCGGTGCTCATTCCCTAGGGTCTCTCGGCGTTTAGGGTTTAGCTGGCAGGCACGGGCCGCTCCCACCACTGGCACCAGACCCGCCGCCAGCGTTGCGCTGGCGGCAGCTAAGCTGTTACAGGATTACAGAACTACTTATAGGCCTTCAGCATATCCCTAGCAATGATGGTCTTCATGATCTCGATGGATCCACCTGCGATCTTCACCACCCGGGCATCGGCATAGGCTCGGCAGATCGGGTATTCCCACATGTAACCCCAGCCGCCGAAAAGTTGCAGACATTCGTCGACAGCCTTGCAGTGCAGGTTACTGAGCTGCATCTTTGCTATGGCAGCATCCACCGCCGTCAGCTTGCCCTGCATAAAAAGTTCGATGCACCTATCCGTGAACACCCGGCCCACCACGGCCTCGGCCCTCAGTTCAGCGAGCTTGAACTGGGTGTTCTGGAAGTCCGCAACGGTCTGGCCAAAAACATCCCGTTGGGTAGTGTACTCCAGCGTCCACTCAATCACCGTTTCCGTGACGACGGCGCTCCGAATTGCCTGTGCAAGACGCTCCTGGGGCAGCTTCTGCATCATCATAGCGAAGCCCTTACCCTCCTCGCCCAGCATGTTGGCGACTGGAACCCGCACGTCCTCGAAAAAAAGCTCCGACGTGTCCTGCGCCTTCATCCCGAGCTTCTCGAGGTTCTTGCCCCGCGTGAAGCCTTCCATTCCGCCTTCAACAATGAATAGGGTAACCCCCTTAGCCCCCGCGTCCTTGTCTGTCTTGGTCGCCAGGACCAGGACGTCGCACAGCTGGCCGTTGGAGATAAACACCTTCTGGCCATTGACCACGTAATCATCGCCATCGCGCACGGCGCGTGTGCGGATGGCCTTGAGATCGCTCCCCGCGTGGGGCTCGCTCATACCCAAGGAGCCGATCCACTCGCCGCTCACCATCTTGGGCAGGAACTTGCTTTTCTGCTCCTCCGAGCCGAAGGAATTGATGTAGGTGATGACTAGGTCAGCATGGATCAGAAAACCGGGACCGGAAAAGCCCGAGCGAAACAGTTCTTCAAAGACGATAACGTCATAAAGGTAGTCGGCGCCGGCGCCGCCGTAGATCTCTGGCACCGTGCATCCCAGAAGCCCAGCTTCGCCGGCCTTCAGCCATAGGTCTCGGGGCACCACGCCATCTTTCTCCCACTGCTCGTGATAGGGCGCGATCTCCTTGTCGATAAACTTTTTGACATTCTCCCGAAACAGATCGTGCTCGGGGCTAAAGAGGGTTCGCTCAATCATGACACGCTCCTTTAATACGATACAATAATATTACACTAGTGTATGATTTATATGCAATCTTTAATCTACGCTTACACAAGCTCCTTGGCGTCCGTTCTGGACAGGGTCTGGACGGGCATTGAGCGGACTAGAGGAAAAAACGCTGCCGGGCGGCTTCCGCAAGGCGCTCCCGGTGGCACGGATCAGCAATTGCGATCATCGCTCGAATTCGCGCTTCCAGGCTTTTGCCTCGCAGCTCCGCCACACCAAACTCCGTCACTACAGTGTCGGCATCGCTGAAGGCGACGGAAGGCGCAGCGCCATCCAGCTGCGGGACAATGCGGGAAACGCCGCCCCCCTGGCGCGTCGCATTGAGGGCAATGATGGAACGGCCGCCCCGCGACCGCAGGCTGCCCGCAACGAACTCCGGCAGACCCCCCGGGCCCGATAGGAAGCCCTTGGGCAGCACCGTCGAGTTAACCTGACCGAGCAGATCGACCTGAAGGGCACCATTGATAGCAATAAAGGAATCCGTCGCTGCCATGGTCTCGATCTCGTGCGTGACGGTTACGGGTTGAAACCACAGGCGCGGATTGTCATCGAGGGCCCGATAGAGATCCCCGTCGCCAAGTGCCACGTTGCTGAGAATCGGAAAATCCGGTGTCAGGGCGCCGACCCGGTCGAGCTCCAGCACCGTCGAGTCGATCAGGCCAGAACGGATTTGAAGGTTCCGCCGGTCCGTCAGGCGTGCAGCAATGGCGCTAGAGATGCTGCCAAGGCCCAGCTGTATCGTCGAACCATCGCCGATGAACGCCGCTGCGTGGCTCGCAATTGCGTCACTAGCATCATCCACCACAGCCTTTGTCACCTCCCGCAGGGGGCAGTCCATCTCCACCCAGTAATCAAGGCTATCAAGGGCGACCTTTACGCCAGGCAGCCGAGGCATCTGTGGATTGATCGCGGCGATGCGGACACGGGCCCTTGGAAGGACCAGTGGGGAAAAGTCGCTGGCGACGCCGTAGCTGCAAAAACCCTCGGCGTCGGGGGGGCTGAGCATGACCACCGCCGCATCAACCGGCGGACCACTGTAGAAGCGGATAATGTCGCGATAGCGCCAGGGGCAGTAGTCCACCCGCCCGTGACGGGCTGCAGCCAGTTCTGAAGTCATAAAGTAGGTCTGTAAGCGAATCCCCTCCCCGGCGGCCGCATAGTCCACTGTGTTGACGCCGGGAACAAAAATCCCGCTTACGGTCAGTGCGTCACGGCCTTTGGCAAGCGCAAGAACAGCGTCGAGGCCCACAAGCTCTGCCGCACAGCCTGAGACATATAGGGAACCCGCTTCGCTGAGGAGCGGTGCCAGGTCGTGAAAGGACTGAAGCAGCCTGGCCATTAAGCGGCCAGGCTGGCCCCGCTGTAGGCGGCACCCGTTTTCAGAGGTGTCCCTATGGCGGAGACGCCGTCGATCAGCGACGCCGGAAGGTCAGCATGGGATACTTCACCGCGCTGCAGCATGGCAAGGAAAGCGATGGGACCGCCGGTCCACTGCGGCCAACCTCCATTCCACACGGCAGAGGCATCCAGCTGATCATGGGGCCCCCGATGGCGCCTCAGCAGGGCCAGGGCGATGGAGCCAAGCATCGCCATACCCGCCAAACGATCTTCGCGAGATGGCACATGGTGATCGGGGAGATGCGATACGCCTGCCGCCTCGACAAGGGCCGCCGCATCGACTGCGCGGGCCGCCAATGCGACGGACTCCGCCGACATGCTGCTGCTCGCAAGGAAATCAGCGACCGCGGACTCAAGGAGCTGGAATCCGCCGTCAGTGCCCCGCGCCAGGGACTTGTTGAGGAAGCTGGTTACCACCATATTTGCTGCCACTGGGTCACGCATCAGGTCAACAAAAACATCCCACTCCACATCGCAGCCAGCATCGAATGGCAAGCGGGCACCGCGCGCGACGCACGTGCAGATCGCAGCCACCGCAGGGTAAAGGTCGTGCTGCCGCTGGGACCAACCGCCCCGCTCAAGGCAGAAGGCGATCCAGTCCGGCTGCTCGAGGAACGCCCTGTCCGTCGGTGGAATTTGCCAGCCGGGCTGGTCCCAGCGCGCCACGGGCCGGATCGTCGCCGCCATCTCCAGCGCCACATCCAGCAGCTGATCACCACTCACGATCCGGTCTACGAGGCCGTGCTTCATGGCAAAGGCAGGCGTAACCGGCGCGCCGCCCAGCAACATGCCCATGGCTTTCGCTGCACCGATGAGCCGAGGCAGGCGCTGCGTACCACCCGCACCGGGCAGCAGCCCGAGGCCAACCTCCGGCAATCCCAGGATGGGCCTGTCGACATCAATGCAGACGCGCCCATGGCAAGCCATTGCCAGCTCAAGGCCGCCGCCAAGGGCGAGGCCATTGACCGCAGCGACAACGGCTATCGGCGCTTGCTCGATGCGACGGAACAGCTTGCCCAGGCGGCTGAAGCGATCGCGCATGGACTGCCAGTCAGCACCGAAGCGCATGTCGGCGAAATCTCGGATCATCATCAGATCCGCACCGGCTGCAAAGCTGCCCTTTCCGGAGCGGATCACGAGGCCACGCGATGCCTTACAAGCTTGTTCCAGCGCCGCCTCAAGCTCATCCATCATCTGTTCAGAAAAGACGTTGAAGGGACGTCCCGGCATATCGAGAGTCGCGACAGCAATGTCGTCGTTCCGCGGGGTGAAGGTAATGTAATCCATGGACGAGCCGCTACTTCACGCTCTTGGCGAAGTCGGGCTTGCGTTTCTCGTTAAAGGCCCGAACGCCCTCTTTCGACTCTTCCGTGTCGTAGTAGAGCTTGACGGCTTGCAGGGCAAAGCCGCTCAGGCCACGAATTGACTCGCTGTCGGCGTTGAAAGACCGCTTGGCTAGGGCGAGGGCCGTCGGACTGTGCTGGGCGATGGTCTCGCACCAAGCCGTGACTTCATCCTGAAGCTTGTCCGCCGGGACCACCTTATTCACCAGGCCCATCTCCATGGCTTCCTGAGCGGTATAGCGCCGGCAGAGGTACCAGATTTCCCGCGCCTTTTTCTCACCCACGATGCGGGCGAGGTAGGCCGTGCCCCAACCAGCATCGACGGAGCCAACCTTGGGCCCCACCTGGCCCAACTGCGCCGTCTCCGCGGCGATGGTCATGTCACACAGGGTTGCAAGGACGTTTCCACCGCCGATGGCAAAGCCATTGACCGCCGCGATCACCGGCTTGGGTATGTCGCGAATGGCAGACTGCAGTTCGTCGATGGGCAGACCGACGACGCCGCGGCCATCGTAGTCACCGTCGTGGCTGGACTGGTCACCGCCGGTGCAGAATGCCTTTTCGCCGGCCCCCGTCAGGACCACGCAGGCGACGTTCTTGTCACTGGCTGCAGTGAGGAAGGCGTGAATCAACTCCTCGATGGTGTGGCCTCGGAAAGCGTTATAGACCTCCGGCCGGTTGATGATGATCCAAGCCGCTCTGCCGCGGATTTCGTACAGGATATCCTGATAAGGAAGGGTCACGTTCACGTTGCTGGTCTCCGTTAGTATCTATTGCTTAGCTCATGGTCAAGCCACCGGACACAGAAATTGCCTGGCCGGTGATATAGGATGCGTCTTCGGAGGCGAGAAAGGCGACGATGCCCGCGTAGTCCTCGGGCTGCCCCATCCGGCGGAGGGGGATACCCCGCGCCATGGAGTTTTTCCATTTCTCAGCCTGCTCCCCGGTTCCGACGACGGCCGCCATCGCCGGCGTATCCGTCGGCCCAGGACAGACGGCATTCACAAGGATGTTATTGGCCGCCAGTTCCCGGGCCATGGACTTCGTAAAGGCGATGGTGCCCCCCTTGCACGCCGAATAAACCGCTTCATTGCTGGTACCCACACGGCCCGCATCGGAGGCGATGTTCACCACCCTGCCCTCGTTGCGAGCGACCATACGTCTGCACACCGCGTAGTGCATGTGAATAGGGCCATAGAGGTTAAGATTGATGATCTTATCCCACAAGGCAGGCTCTGTTGACAGGAACGGCGCCGGCTTGTCCCAACCGGCGCAGTTTACTAGCAGCCACACGGGGCCAAGCGTCGTTTCAACGGCCTCGACGGCGGTCTCCACCGCCTCCAGGTTCGTGATGTCCGCCCCGAAGAATGTGACATCGCCCGCGCAGGCGGAGGCCACGGCATCGCCGGCTTCCGCGTTTATGTCGAACAGAGCGACCTGCGCACCCTCGTCTGCCATCCGCCGCACGATAGAGGCGCCAATGCCGCTGCCTCCCCCCGTCACGATCACGACTTTCCCTGCTAAACCCTTCATTGCTTGCTCCAAACCGCTTCAATTATTCCCAAGCCACAACTAAAGAGAGCTTCTGTCATCGGAGCCTGTCTCAATAGTGGCGACGATCACTCCCTCAATCCACAGCAGCGATCCTACTATTTTAGTACGCATTTGTTAAGTTATACATGCGTACTAAAATAGAAAATTTAATTTCACCATGGCCGCTTTGTGCTCTCTCATCGGCGAGTCAAGAAAGTCCTTCAAGCTGTTTTTAATACTTAACCCGGCGACACATTTTATATTGTATGCATATTGTTCGCTATGTTACTATATTGTTGCTTACCTGTGTAAGTACCCGTCCCGGCCGTTTTAGCATCAGTTGCTATCGGAACAAGCGGGGCAGGGCAGTCGCCCGCGAGCTGTGCTCCCCGAGCTACTCAGAAAGCACAGAAGCCAACATGCATAGAAGAGTGGCGCTCGGGGCTGGTCGCAACAAGTTCATCCCGGAGCACATTGAGTAAGAAGGACAGGAAACCATGAACTTTTCCGTATCAGATGATCACCAGGCGCTGCGAGAGGGTGTCGCTTCAGTAATGAAGCGCTTCGACGCAGACTATTGGCTGGCGCGTGACGACGACGGCGAGTTTCCGGTGGACTATCACCGGGCAATGGCCGATGCAGGCTGGCTGGGCATCACCATGCCCGAGGCATTCGGCGGTGCCGGCCTCGGCGTCATGGAGGCTGCCATCATGATGCACGAAGTGGCCAGCCACGGCGGCGGCATGGCTGCAACCTCCGCCGTGCACATCAACCTCTTCGGTCCCCACCCCATCGTGGTCAAGGCGACGGAGGCACAGAAGGAGCGCTGGATCCCCCGACTGATCTCGGGAGAGGACCAGTGCTGCTTTGGCTTCACAGAGCCCAACGCCGGCCTCAACACCACCCAGATCACAACCTTCGCTCAGAAAGTCGACGGCGGCTACATCGTCAATGGCCAGAAAGTCTGGACCTCAACAGCCCAAGTGGCGAACAAGATCATGCTGCTCGCCCGCACCAAAAAGCTAGAGGACTGCACCAAAGCGACGGATGGCATCTCCATCTTCTACACGGACATGGACCGCTCCAAGATCGAAGTGACCCGCATCCCCAAGATGGGCAGGAGGTGTGTCGACTCCAACTCAACGTTTATCGACGGCCTCTTCGTGCCCGATGAAGATCTCATCGGCGACGAGGGGATGGGTTTTTCCTACATTCTCCACAGTCTGAACCCGGAGCGGGTGCTGATCGCCGTCGAAGCCATTGGCATCGGCCAGGATGCACTGCGCAGGGCGACGCAGTACGCGCGGGAGCGGGAGGTTTTCGGGCGCCAGATCGGCCGGAACCAGAGTATCCAGCATCCGCTGGCAGAGAACTGGATGTACCTCGAAGCTGCCTACAACATGGCCATGAAGGCGGCGTGGCTCTACGACAACGAAAAGCCGTGCGGTGCGGAGGCGAACACGGCCAAGTTCCTCGGGGCCCGCGCGGGCTACGACGCCTGCTTCCAAGCCGTCATGACCCATGGCGGCATGGGCTACGCCAAGGAGTATCACGTGGAGCGCCTCCTGCGCGAGGTCACCGTTACCCGCATCGCGCCCATTACCGAGCAATTGATCAGCTGCTTCATCGCCGAGAAAGTGCTCGATCTGCCAAAGAGTTATTGAGTCATGGGAATACTGGACAACAAAACCCTGATCGTTACGGGCGCCGGACGCGGCGTCGGCAAGGCAATAGCCCTAGCGGCCGCTGCTGCTGGTGCCAATGTTGGCGTCAACGATATCGGAGTCTCGCTTGAGGGCGAGGAAACGGGGGAGTCGCCCGCCGACGAGGTGGTCCGCGAAATCAGGGAAGCGGGCGGCAAGGCCATCGCCCTGAAGCAATCAGTCGCCAGCTGGGTCGCAGCCCATGAGATGGTGGATGAGACCATCGGCGCTTTCGGCGCGCTGGACGCGGTGATCAACAACGCCGGCAACCTTCGCGACATCATCTTTCATAAGATGACAGAGGAAGACTTCGACGCTGTCATCAATGTCCACCTCAAGGGCACCTTCAACATGAGCCGCGCGGCGGCGCCTCACTTCAAGGCGCAGAACAGCGGTGTCTTCCTGCACATGACATCGACCTCCGGCCTCGTCGGCAATTTCGGCCAGGCCAACTACTGTGCAGCAAAGCTGGGCATCGTCGGCCTGTCAAAGGCGATCGCCCTAGATATGCAGCGCTTTGGTGTCCGTTCCAACGCCGTGGCGCCCTTTGCCTGGACCCGAATGGTCAGCTCGATACCCACGGATACGCCGGAGCAGAGGAAGCGTGTTGAGGGCCTCAAGAAGCTCGTTCCAGAGCGCCTCGCACCCTTCGCCGTTGCCCTGTGCTCGGATCAGGCCAAGCAAGTAACGGGGCAGGTATTCGGCGTCCGTAACAACGAGATCTACCTCTTCTCCCAAAGCCGCCCCATCAGGACGGCTCACACGGCAGATGGGTGGACGCCGGAATCGGTGGTAGAGCGGGTACTTCCAATGTTTCAGAACGACTTCTACCCCCTGCACCGCTCGGGTGACGTATTTACCTGGGATCCCGTGTAATGCCCATTGCCCCCCAGACCCTCCTGGAATGGCACTTCGAGACCGTTCAGCAGGAGTTCAGCCCGAAAGACGTCATCCTTTATGCGCTGGGGCTCGGCCTTGGCCGCGACCCCTTAGATCGCAGCGCCCTGCAGTACGTTTACGAGAAAGACCTCGTTACCCTGCCGACCTTTGCCGTTACTCTCGCGACCCTCGGCATGTGGGTAAAAGACCCTGGGACAGGCATCACTTGGGAAAAGCTGGTGCATAGCGCCCAGCGCGCAACCTTCCACCGCGCCCTACCGGCTGAGGGCGGGGTCACAGCATCTGCCAGGATCAGCGAAGTCTGGGATCGCGGCTCAGAGAAAGGCGCAGTGATCGCGGTGCAGCGGGACATTGTGGACAGCGCCTCTAAGGAACCGTACTGCACCCTTGAGCAAACCCTGATGCTGCGCGCTGACGGTGGCTTCGGCGGCGAAGCGCCACCCGCGACTGGAGTAACGATCCCCGATCGACCTGCGGACGAGATCCAGCAGTTTGCAACGGCACCCGGTCAGGCCATCCTGTACCGCCTTTCCGGCGACTGGAATCCCCTGCACATTGATCTCGATCTCGCCGCCAGCGCGGGCTTTTCCAGACCCATTCTCCACGGCTACTGCTGCTACGGCATCGCGGGCTGGACCGTTTGCCAGGCCGCTGGACGAGCGACCGCGGCCCTTCGGCAGCTGGAGTGCCAGTTCACCGGTCCGGTGATACCGGGGGACGAACTGGCCTTTCATTTTTGGCAACGGCGCGAGAACGAGTGGCTCTTCCAGGCCAGAGTTGGCGAGCGGGTTGTGATGAACCATGGCCTAGCGGTGTTCAGACTCCCCTAGGCTACGAACCGGACGCCGCCGTCGGGCGGAAGCCCTGCACGACAGGACACCGGCGGAATGCGCGCCCGACCGTGCTCAAGAATCGATGGAGTAGCACCATGAAACAAGTCGTGATCGTCGACAACATACGCACCGGCCTTGCGAAGGCGTTTCGGGGGACCTTCAACCTCACGCGCGCCGACGACATGCTGGCGCACTGTATCAACGCTCTGCTGGCGCGGAATCCCACCCTTGATCCCGCCCTCGTGGACGACGTGATTGCAGGTGCCGCCCGCCAGACCGGCGAGCAGTCAGCAAACATTGCTCGCCATGCCGTTGCCCTCTCCCGCCTACCCGTAACCGCCTCGGCCATGTCCCTAAGCCGCGCCTGCGCGTCGGGACTCAATGCCATCGCCGTCGCCGCCCAGCAAATCGCCTGCGGCTGCGGCGAAGTTGCGATAGCAGGGGGCGTGGAATCCATCTCTGGCCTTGAGCGCGGCAGGAGTGAATTTGCTGAGAATCCGCGGCTACTGACAGAGCTTTCGCAATTCCTCATGCCCATGGGCGAGACCGCCGAAATCGTGGCGACGCGCTACAGAATAGGCCGCGAACGGCAGGATGCCTATGCTCTCCAAAGCCAGCAGCGTTACGCCGCTGCCGTGGATGCGGGCTACGTGTCCGATGAAATCGCGCCGATGACAGTGATCTGGCGCCGGGAGGACCGCAAGGACGGCACGGCTGAGGTCCTCAAGGGCACTGTTGACCGGGACGAGTGCAATCGCCCAGGCACCACCCTTGACGCCCTGACAGCCCTTGCGCCGGTTTTTCGTGAAGACGGCACGGTCACTGCGGGAAATGCATCACAGCTATCCGACGGCGCATCGATGACGCTCTTGATGTCCGAGACCGCCGCCGCGCGCCTTGGCATTCAGCCACTAGCCTACTTTCGCGGTTTCGCCGTTGCAGGCTGCGAGCCTGACGAGATGGGCATTGGCCCCGTCTTCGCCATCCCCAAGCTCCTCAAGCGACACGGCCTGGCGATGCAGGACGTGGATCTAGTGGAACTGAATGAGGCCTTCGCCTCCCAATGCCTTTATTGCCGCGATGCGCTGGATATCGACAACGGGCTGTTCAACGTAAACGGCGGCGCCATCGCCATCGGCCATCCCTACGGCATGACGGGCTCAAGGATGACAGGCGTTCTGTTGCGCGAGCTCAGGCGCCGCAGCAAAAAACTGGGGATTGTTTCCATGTGCGTTGGGAAAGGCATGGGTGCAGCGGCCCTGTTCGAGGCCTGCTAGCGCATTCCTCCAATCAAGGCGGTTAGGACAGTTATGAGTCTTCCGGAACTGTTAACCAACACCCGCGACTGCGAGTCATCGGCGTACCGATACACATCGCTTCAACGGCCGAGCTGGTAGTCGCGCAGGGTGGCCCTGACAACACGAGTCGGATAACAAGCGAGGCGCGCGATTTATGACGCATTTATTATTGTAATAATACGTACTATGCGTATATATTACTAATAGCGGCCACTGCTAGGCTCTCTACATCAACTTTTTTATTCCGAGGTTCACTTTGCACGACTCAACCCTTCTTCGAACGCTCAGCCCATACGGCGTCCTCACCCTGACGATGAATCGCCCCGAGGTGCATAACGCCTTTGACGATCATCAGGTGTTGCGGCTGAGCGCTGCACTCGAGGAGGCTGCAGCCAACACACACGTGCGCGTGATTATTCTGGCCAGCGAGGGTAAGAGCTTTTCTGCCGGGGGCGATATTGAGTACATGCGGCGCATGGGCGAGAACGCATACGAAGACAACCTTCGCGATGGACGGCAGCTGGCCAGAATGCTGAACACCCTCGATAGGCTGCCGAAACCTACCATTGCTAGAGTTCAAGGAGCCGCCATAGGCGGCGGCGTAGGTCTAGCCTGTTGCTGTGACTTTGCCATCGGCTCACCGCGGACGGTCTTTGCCACAAGCGAGGCCAAGCTCGGTATGGTCGCCGCGACGATCAGCCCCTATGTTGTCGCGACAGTTGGGCAGAAAGCCGCCCGACGCATGTTCCTCAGCGCGCTCCCTGTGAGTGCCGATCAGGCCCTGGGGCTGGGCCTGCTGAGCAGTCTTGTGGCGCACGAGGAGCTGGATGCGGCGGTCCAGGCACTGGCTAAAACATTGCTGAAGAACGGACCGCAGGCCCTGCGCAGATCCAAGGAATTGGCCTTCGCCGTGTCGGACAGACCCGTCACGGAAGCGCTGATTGCAACGACCGTGGAGGTCATCGCCGAGGTACGCGAGTCGACGGAAGGCCGCGAAGGGCTGAGCGCATTCCTCGAGAAGCGCTCGCCAAACTGGATTCATGAGGGAGAGTGAATGAGTAGCGACAAAATCGTACGCGTTGCAAATGCTCAGGGATTCTGGGGCGACAGCGTGCTCGGCCCCCTGCGCTTGGTTGACGAAGGTCCCGTGGACTACCTCACCTTCGACTACCTCGCCGAAATCACGATGAGCATTATGCAGAAACAGAAGATGAAAGACCCCAATATGGGCTATGCCCGGGACTTCGTCAGCATGCTCGAAAAAATCCTGCCGACCTGCAAGGCCAAGGGTATCAAAGTTATTGCCAACGCTGGCGGTGTGAACCCGAAGGCCTGCCTCTCCGCCATCGAGGCCATTATGGCCAGGGCGGGTATCACGGGAATGACCCTCGCCGTCGTCGAGGGCGACGACATCCTTGACCGCATCGACAGCCTTGTCGCCGCCGGCGAGACCTTTGCCAACCTCGATGACGGCCAACCCCTTTCCACCGTCAGGGATCGCATTACCAGCGCCAATGTCTACATCGGGGCGAAACCCATCGTCGAGGCATTAAAGCTCGGAGCAGACATTATAATCACGGGCCGGGCGTCCGACCCCTCCCTCGTTCTAGCGCCCCTGATACACGAATTCGGCTGGTCCATGGAAGATTACGACAAGCTGGCTGCAGGTACTATCGCCGGTCACATCATAGAGTGCGGCCCCCAGTGCACGGGCGGCAACTACAGTAACTGGCGCGAGGTCCAGGACTTCGGCCGTATCGGCTATCCCATCGTGGAGGCGCGGGCGGACGGGTCTTTCGTTGTGACCAAGCACGAGGGCACCGGTGGCCTGGTGTCCGTGGAAACGGTGACCTCCCAGTTGCTCTATGAACTTGGCGACCCAAGAAACTACCTGGGCCCAGACTGTATCGCCGACTTCACCACCATTCACATTGAGCAGCAAGGCAAAGACCGCGTGGCCATCTCACGTATCCGCGGCCGGGCGCCGACGCCGACCTACAAGGTATCCATGTCCTACACGAATGGTTTCAAGATCCTGGGTACGCTATGTATTTCAGGCCCGGACGCCGTGGAGAAGGCCCATGTCATGGCCGACATGGTCTGGCAGCGCATCGCCATGCACGGCTACAACATCCCCGAAGAAGACCGCTTTCTGGAGCTCTTCGGGACTAACGTGCTCTACAAGGGACTTGTTCCGGCGCCGGTCCAGCCGTCGGAAATCATGATGCGTATCGGCGCTCGGGGGCAGGACAGGAACGCCCTGAACGTCCTAGGCATGGAGCTCGCACCCCTTATCACCTCAGGCCCGCCGGGAGTAACGGGCTTCGCCGGCGGTCGGCCTCTCGCTACGGAGGTCGTCGGTTACTGGCCGGCCCTGATCGACAAGGAAAAAGTCACCACAAACGTTATCTCGAAAGGACACTGACATGGCCCTGACGACATTGGCAGCCATCGCCATCGCCCGGTCTGGCGACAAGGGCAAGGGAAGCAATATCGGCGTGATGGCAAAGACGCCCGCGCTCTACGAGTTTCTGAGGAACACACTGACTTCGGACGTCGTGAAAAACTACTTCAGAGAAATCTGCCACGGCCCCGTAACGCGTTACGAAGTGCCCAACCTGCAGAGCCTCAATTTTATCTTGGAGGATTCCCTCGGCGGCGGCGGTACAGAGACACTTATCACAGACGCGCAGGGCAAGGTCCATGGCTTGGGTCTCCTGCACCTTCCCCTCGACGTTCCCGACCAACTGCTGGCGGAGGCGTCCCATGGCTGAAGGGAGCCAAAAGGTCCGCGTTTACCGGGGCTTAAAAGATGTCCATTTCGACAGATCACCGACCACCTACATCGACGGACGGAGGGGCGAACTGCGCTACTGGGGTTACTCGATCCACGACCTCGCCGAGAAGTCCACCTTTGAGGAAACTGCCTATCTGCTGCTGAACGGAGAGTTACCTGATGCATCTCAGCTCCAGGCCTTCAACGATGAGTTAGTTACCGGTCGCTCTGTTCCCGACGAAATCCTCGATATCATTGCGATCACCCGCGACGGCCATCCGATGGATGTCCTGCGCACGGCAGTGTCCGCCCTTGCCGCCTTTGATCCCGAGGTAAGCAACAACGCGCCCGATGCCCTCATGCGCAAGGCCCTGCGACTAACGTCCCAAGTGCCCGTCCTCGTCGCCGCACACCAGCGTCTTCGGGCCGGTCTCAAGGTCGTGGATGCGGACCCTGCACTCGGGCACGCCGCCAATTTCCTTTACATGCTCAAAGGCGAAGGTCCTAGCGACGACGCGGCGCGCCTGATGGACCTAGACCTGATACTCCACGCGGAGCACGGCTCCAACGCATCGTCCTTCACCGCCCGCGTCGTCACGGGAACGGAAGCAAACCTTCACGCGGCTATCACCGCCGCCATTGCGGCCCTGTCCGGTCCCGCGCATGGAGGCGCCGCAGAGGACGTGATGCGCATGGCGCGCGAGATCGGGGACCCGGCCAAAGCGGCGGACTACGTCCGGCGCAAGCGTGACAACCGAGAAGCCATAATGGGCTTCGGCCATCGCGTCTACCGCGCCGAGGACCCGCGGGCGCGCCACCTGCGGGACGGGGTCGAGCGCCTGTCACTGGAGATGGGCCAGCCCCATTGGAACGCCATCCTAAAGGCCCTCATTGAGGCCATGAAGCCCTACTCGAGGCACGGCGTGAATGTGAACGTGGACTTCTACTCCGGCGTGATCTACCACCTCCACGGTATCCCGGAGGATCTGTTCGTGCCGATCTTCGCCATAGGTCGCGTGCCGGGCTGGAGCCTCCAGGTACTGCAGCAATGGGAAAACAACATCCTCATCCGGCCCCTGATGGAATACAACGGACCAGAGCTGCGGGAATACAAACCCCTGGACGCGCGCTGACCTCAGGCCAAGATGAAGGACTTCGCCCACCTCGCCAAAAGCCAGCCCTGCCATGTAGTGTATGCAGAAGGTGAAGACCCGCGCATACTGCTAGCGGCGCGCCAAGTAGTCGATGAGGCGATTGGCTCCGTTACACTGATCGGCGACCCCGAGCGAATAGGCGAGGCGGCGGCGACGGCGGGGGTGTCACTGGCATCGCTCGCGATTATCGACCCTTCCGCGAGCAATCAGCTGGAGGCCTACGTTGCCCTCTACCTCACCCAGCGAGAAGGGGCTAGGGTCGGCATGGCCAAACGGCTGCTGCAAAAGCCCCTGTATTTTGCTGCCATGATGGTGAATGCGGGCGACGCCGATCTGGTCGTATCGGGCGTGTCTCACTCCACGCGGCGCGTGATCGAAGCTGCGGGACTATGCATCGGCTATGCCCCGGGCCTTGCGGTGCCATCGAGCTGCTTCCTGATGCAGATTCCCGGCCTCCAACAGCCCATAATCTTCGCGGACTGTGCCCTGAACGTGGACCCTGATGCCGAAACTCTAGCCCAGATCGCGCTTCAGTCGGCTCAGAGTGCTGAGCGGCTGCTGGACGAAACACCACGGGTTGCGCTGCTCTCATTCTCAACGCACGGCAGTGCGGATCACGCGGCAGTGAGCAAAGTCAGGCGTGCAGTCGACCTCATCCGCGAGCGTGCACCGCGGCTGCTCGTCGATGGCGAGCTGCAGGCTGACGCCGCGCTCTCACGACGGGTTGCGGAGATAAAGATCAAAGGGGAAAGTGTCGTTGCAGGCCACGCCAACGTGCTTGTCTTCCCCAACCTAGATGCAGGCAACATCGGCTACAAACTGGTGCAGCAATTCACCGGTGCAAAGGCCTTGGGACCAATACTCCAGGGCTTCAAGAGGCCGGTGGCGGACCTGTCCCGAGGCGCCAGCGTGGAGGAAATCGTCGCCGTGACCTGCGTGACAATGCTCCTTGGAATTGAAGGGAAATAGCGTTTTCCGGGAGGCGCAGATATTGGTGGAGCGGTGGCAACGTCATAACAACTATGTGAGGCCTCACAATGCCTTGGGCTACCACCCGCCTACGCCGAAAACCAGACGGTCGGATATCAACTGGGTTGTGCGAGACACAAAATCAGGGGCAAGCTCTATGTCGATCTAATTCAAAATGTGGAGCCAGCCTCGGGCCAGGTCATCGGCCCAGTGGCTTAGCACGATAATTTAAAACAGGCGATTGAGCCCGCTAGCACGACGATCATATAAGCCAAAAATGCTCTGCCAGAGGTGCGATGTTGACCGACCACGTAACGTTTCATGCGAAATTATAGCGAGCAGCTGTGTACCACCCCTCGGTGAAACAAATACCAATGGTGCTTTTATCCAGCTCGGCGAGCCGAGTTAGCACCAAACATTGGGCTCAAGCGACTTAACGGCAGGATGATAACGATACTCGCGGACTACTGACCACCACATCATTAGTACCCAAACGATGCCCAAAGTAGTAGAAACAATTATAGGCGCAGCGTAGGGTAGAGAGTCCGCAGCTACAAATAGAGATTTCACGGCGAGGGTCGATTATGGATCGCACAGCAGTAACTCTGGGGCGCATTTTGTTAGGGCTTTATTTCCTGGTGCCTGGCATAACAAAAATCACGGGCTACCAAGCCATGCTCGACTACATGGTCTTACACGGTATTCCAGTGCCCGACATATTATTGCCGCTTACCACCGTTTTGCAGATCACTGGGGGGCTACTCCTGATTACCGGCGTTCGAATCAAAGAAACGGCCTATATGTTCGTCGGCATGGTCTTACTCATCAATGTGGGCATGCATGACTTTTGGAACACCTATGCAGAACACGATCAAAAACATGAGTTACAAAACTTCATTAAGAACCTAGGTATTTTGGCGGGTCTTTTGGTGCTAGGTGCCTCCCAGCATGCGACGCAGTGGCAGCCATTTAAGCGCTAACAAAGCACTGGGGTCGGAAAGAGCGCGGCAGAGGCACGCGCGCTCGTGACCATCCGCTCATCCTATCGAAAACAATTGGTCCTACGCGTTGGCTCCAGCTAGAAATTCACCTGACCTACACTAAGCTGGAAGTCGTTCAGGCTGACTTAGCCAAATTCAAATGATGTCAGCCCAAATACGCGATTGGTCTTTAAGGCAGGTTGGCCACCGAGATACATCTTTGCGCAGCGAAACACATCTTCCAAACCAAATGACATGGCAAGCGCCA
>Ga0181553_10000602_pt1 | contig 31340 bp, 25 predicted proteins | sample 011ome_17_FD_133753 | JGI IMG/M metagenome (GOLD analysis project Ga0181553, IMG submission 133753) | Coastal salt marsh microbial communities from the Groves Creek Marsh, Skidaway Island, Georgia - 011502XT metaG (megahit assembly) | ecosystem: Environmental > Aquatic > Marine > Intertidal...
TGTGAATAAGAAAGCGTAGCCCCTTTTTTCATTAAAGGCATTACTCCATTAACCACAGGCGTGTGGTTTTTATCGGGCGTTAAATTGATCACGACATCAGCAGAAGGAATTAATTCTTCATACGTTCCTACTTTAAAATCATTGCTTGTCGCATTTACGAAAGAGGCTCTTTTTTGCTCTATAGCCCCTTTTCTTAGGGCATACGAGATACTGAGTCCTGAATCGCGCATGTTCAAACCTTGATTTAAACCTTGTGCGCCACAGCCCACAATTACAATATTTTTACCCTCAAGGGCAGCTATTCCGTCTTCAAATTCTGAGGCTTCCATGAATCGGCATTGACCCAGTTGATGCAGTTGGTCTCTTAATGATAATTGGTTGAAGTAATTTGACATAATTAGTTGTTGTTTTTAAATGAATCTAATATTTCTGAAATTCCCATTTTCGCTTTGGTAACTGAAATGCGTCCCGATCGAACAAATTGTAACAGCCCATAGGGTGCTAAGTCTTTCCGCAATTGTTCGGTTTCTTCTCTAAAGCCTGTTTTTTCAATCACAAAAAACTCGGGAGATACCGTCACAATAGTCGCATGACTGGATTTAATGATATTCTGAATGTGTCGCTCTTCGAACAAAGAACTCGATTTTACTTTGTAGAGTGCATTTTCCTGAAAGATCGTTTCCTCATCCGTATGGTAAAACGCTTTGATCACATCTACCTGCTTTTCGATTTGTTGTACAATTTTCCGAACCCGTTCGGCATCGGAGTGTACTACTATTACAAAACGAAAAACATCGGGTATTTCTGAGGCAGAAGTGGAAAAGCTTTCCAAATTAATATGACGTTTTAGAAAGATTGCAGAAATACGGTTTAGCAAACCAATATTATTCTCTGCATAAACTGAAATGGTATAGATCGTATTTTCCATTCTACTCTAATCTTATATCTGAAACACTGGCTCCTGAAGGTATCATTGGGAAGACATTGTCTTCCTTCTCTACGCATACTTCAAGGAAATAAGGCTCTTTAGAGGCCATCATTTCTTTTACTGCAGCGTCCAGTTCTTCTCTTTTCTCTACTCGTTTTGCTTTTATTCTAAAACCTTGAGCGATGGTCACAAAGTCTGGGTTCACCATCTCTGTAGAGGCATAGCGTTTGTCAAAAAACAATTGCTGCCACTGACGTACCATCCCGAGGAAATCATTGTTTAAAACCACAATTTTCACAGCAATTTGCTGTTGGTAAATGGTGCCCAATTCTTGAATGGTCATTTGGTACCCCCCGTCTCCGATCACAGCGACAACCTCACGATGGGGAGCTCCCATTTTAGCACCGATAGCTGCGGGAAGGGCAAAACCCATCGTTCCCAAGCCTCCTGAAGTTACATTACTTTTGGATTGGCTAAACTTTGCATAACGACAGGCAACCATTTGGTGTTGTCCGACATCCGTAACAATCACGGCATCATTCTTAGAGTGTTTGTTGATCATCTCCACGCTTTCGCCCATGGTCAATCCCTCTTTCTTTGGAAACAAATCCGATTTGATGACCTTATCGTATTCGATTTTATCCAAGGCGTCAAAACGGGCAATCCATTCGGGATACATTTTGGGTTTGATGCGTTTGTTTAACTCCTGAAGTGAAATTTTACAGTCTGCATGTAAGGTTACATCCACCGTTACATTTTTATTGATCTCGGCAGGATCCAGTTCCAAATGAATGATTTTAGCCTGTTTGGCGTAGGTGTTCAAATCTCCTGTTACACGGTCGTCAAACCGCATCCCAATAGCAATTAGTAAATCGCATTCGTTGGTGAGTAAATTCGGTGCATAATTTCCGTGCATCCCCACCATTCCCCGATTAGATGGGTGGTCAGTAGAAAGTGCTGAAAGCCCTAAAATAGTCCAAGCTGCTGGTATTCCAGAGGTTTCCAAAAAGGTTTTAAACTCTTCTTCTGCATTTCCTAAAATAACCCCTTGTCCCCAAACTACAAACGGTTTTTCAGCTTGATCAATTAATTCCAGTGCCTGTTCCAAATCTGTACTGGAAAGTTTAGGATAAGGAGCGTAACTACGAATCCCAGTACACTTTTCATAGGTGAAATCAAAAGTGTCAAACTGGGCGTCTTTGGTGATGTCAATCAATACGGGACCGGGTCTTCCTGAACGTGCGATATAAAAAGCTTTGGCTATGATTTCAGGAATTTCGCTGGCCTTTGTAATTTGGTAGTTCCACTTGGTTACAGGAGTAGAGATTCCAATAATATCCGTTTCCTGAAACGCATCCGAGCCCAAAAGATGGGAGGCTACCTGTCCTGTAATACAGACCATCGGGGTAGAATCGATTTGCGCATCGGCAATACCGGTTACTAAATTGGTAGCTCCCGGACCTGAAGTAGCTATCGCTACACCCACCTTCCCAGAGGTACGAGCAAATCCCTGTGCCGCATGAGTGGCTCCTTGCTCGTGTCTTGTGAGTACATGGTGTAATTGATCTTGAAATTTATACAGTTCGTCGTAAACTGGCATAATGGCGCCCCCAGGATATCCGTAGATTAAGTCGGCACCTTCTGCCAACAAGCAGCGCACTACGGCTTCTGCACCAGAAATATGCAAGGGTTTTGCTTGGGTCTGGGTTCCTTTTACTTTTGTTTTTGTTTCCATACTTCTTAGGAATCAGTAACACAACCTTCCGAGGCTGTCGCTACGCTTTTTATGTATTTATAAAGTACGCCTTTTTCGAATTTGTAGGGAGGCTGAACCCATTGGGCTTTTCGCTCCGCTAGTTCGTTTTCACTTAACGCTACACTGATTGTATTGTTTTCTGCATCGATGGTAATTTCATCTCCATCTTGGACTAATCCTATCGCTCCTCCTTCTTGTGCCTCGGGCACAATGTGACCGACCACAAAACCGTGGGTTCCTCCAGAGAACCGTCCGTCAGTAATAAGTGCCACACTTTTTCCTAAACCTACACCCATGATGGCTGAAGTAGGTTTAAGCATTTCTGGCATCCCAGGACCGCCTTTGGGTCCTTCGTAGCGAATGACCACAACCTCACCGGCTTTTACTTTCCCGTTTTTAATTCCGTCATTGGCAGCAAATTCCCCGTCAAAAACACGCGCGGGACCTTTAAACAGTAAGCCTTCTTTTCCAGTGATTTTGGCCACCGAGCCTCCTTCGGCTAAATTGCCCTTTAAAATTCGGAGGTGACCTGTCGGTTTGATCGGCTGATCGATGGGGCGAATGACATCTTGGTTTTCTTTTAAACTAGGAACCTCAGCGAGGTTTTCTGCTAACGTTTTTCCAGTAACGGTGATGCAATCTCCGTGAAGCATTCCCAATTCTTGCATGTATTTTAATACAGCCGGGACGCCCCCTACGGCGTGCAAATCCTTCATCAAATACTTACCACTGGGTTTTAAGTCGGCTAAAAAAGGAGTGGTATCGCTTATTTTTTGAAAATCGTCTAGGGTCAAATCGATTTCGGCCGCTTTTGCAATGGCTAAAAAATGTAACACGGCATTGGTAGATCCTCCCAAAACGGCAATCAAACGCAATGCATTTTCCAAAGACTTTCGCGTTACGATGTCTCGGGGTTTTAAATCGTTTACAAGAAGATTTTTTAGATGGGCACCCAGCGCCTCACATTCTTCTTTCTTGTCTTTACTTACGGCAGGGTTTGAAGCATTGTAAGGCAACGCCATCCCACAAGCTTCTATGGCAGAGGCCATCGTATTGGCTGTGTACATTCCTCCACAAGCTCCCGCTCCAGGGCACGCGTTGCGAATCACATTCTTGTACTCTTCTTCATCAATGGTACCGGCTACTTTTTCACCCCAAGCTTCAAAAGCAGAAACCACATCCAGTTCTTTGTCGTTGTGACAACCGGCGGCTATAGTCCCACCGTAAACCAAAATAGATGGGCGATTCAAACGCAGTAAAGCCATCAAAGCTCCCGGCATGTTTTTATCGCATCCCACTACCGTTACCACTCCGTCATAAGACATGGCCTGAACCACGGTCTCTACAGAATCGGCTATGATATCTCTGGAGGGTAAAGAAAAACGCATGCCAGGGGTACCCATAGAAATTCCATCACTTACCCCAATGGTGTTGAACACCAAACCAACGAGTTCTTGTGTATTGATTCCGTTTTTAATGTGTTGAGCAAGATCGTTCAGATGCATATTACACGGATTGCCTTCGTAGCCTGTAGAAGCAATCCCAATCAAGGGCTTTTCAAAGTCTTCATCGGTCATCCCAATAGCGTGTAACATCGCTTGTGCAGCGGGCTGCGTGGGATCTTGGGTGACGGCTTGGCTATACTTGTTGAGCTTCATTGATTTATTCTGTTTAACGAATATAATTTTTGTTAAATGTTTTATTTCTGTTGAATCAAAATGTCTCTTATATTCAAAGGAGAATATTACCAGCTAACATGTTGATTATCAGTCAATTTTAATTCATTTTTTAATACATTCAAACCTTATAAAAAGGGTGCAGTTTTTTTCTAGTATCTTTGAACCCAAAAAAGAAAACAAAGCTATGAATTCCTCAATGATTACCGACCTAAAGGAGGCTCATTATCAATTTTTTAAAGCACATAAAAAACAATCCCTCAAGGTTCGTATCGATCATCTCAAAAAATTAAAGAAAGTGCTCAACGAAAAGGAGCAAGACATTTTTAATTCTTTGGATCGGGATCTTAAAAAGCCCGTTTTTGAGTCCTTAACCAGCGAACTTTTGATGGTCCAGAAAGAAATCGACGCTTTTATAAAAAATCTAGAAGAATGGGCCGCCCCCAAACGGGTCTCGGGGAGTTTGCTCAATTTTCCCTCTCAGGATTTTCTCTTGTCCGAACCCTATGGAACGGTACTGATGATCTCCCCGTGGAACTATCCTTTCCAACTTACTATGGTTCCTTTGGTGGGTGCTGTGGGTGCCGGTAACACTGTAGTTTTAAAACCCTCAGAATCTGCACCCCATACTTCAAAAGTTTTGATTGACATTCTCAGCGCTGTATTTCCAAACGATTGGGTCAGTGTAGTAGAAGGAGATGCTCAAGTGGCGCAAGCCTTACTGAAAGAACGCTGGGATTATATTTTTTATACGGGAAGTACACAAGTAGGTAAAATTGTTGCCAAAGCAGCGGCTGAACACTTGACACCTGTCACGCTAGAACTCGGCGGAAAAAGCCCCTGCGTAGTGGACGGTACTGCTCCCCTGCAAAAGACTGCCCGACGTATAGTTTGGGGTAAGTTTTTAAACTGTGGACAGACGTGTATCGCCCCCGATTATGTTTTGGTCAAGTCCGAACACAAAGACGCTTTGATTCAAGCCCTGATCGAAGAAATCGAAAAGGCTTTTGGAGACGATGCCCAAAACTCGAAAGATTACGGTCGCATCATACATGAAAAACATTTTAAAAAACTGGAAGCTGATCTGAAAAATCAAAAAACCATCTATGGAGGTAAAACAGTTGCCAAGGAGTTGTTTTTTGGTCCTACCCTTGTGGATCAGCCCGTTATGGACAGTTCCTTAATCCAAGATGAAATTTTTGGTCCCATTTTACCGATCCTTAGCTATGATACTTTGGAGGACATTGACGAAGTACTGACTGAATTAAAAAATCCTTTGGCTTTTTATGTCTTTAGTCAAAATAAAAAATTCATCAATACCTTGATCCAAAACTATCCCTTTGGTGGGTCAGTTGTAAACGATGTCTTAGTGCATTTCACCAATCCCAAACTTCCCTTTGGAGGAATTGGAAATAGCGGTGTAGGAGCCTATCACGGAAAGTATAGTTTTGATTTGATGAGCCATACCAAACCGGTAGTGAAACGTTCGTTTTGGCTTGACTTGCCCCAGCGTTACGCCCCCTATCCCAAGTCGATTTCCCTACTAAAAAACATTTTAAAACGCGTTTAGCTATGAAAGAGAAAACTGTAAGTGATGCTGTAAATTTTAGAAGATCTGTACGGGTTTACGATCCTGAAAAAACCATTGACACGGAAAAAGTCAAAAAATGTATCGAACAAGCCACCTTGTCACCTTCCAGTAGTAACCTTCAATTGTGGGAGTTTTACCACATCCAATCTGAGGAGTTTTTAAAAGAGGTCGCCAAAGTTTGCTATAACCAACCCGCAGCCAAAACAGCTCAAGAGTTGGTGATCCCTGTGGTGCGTATCGATCTATGGCAGCAACGTATCCAAGCCAATGTGGATTTTATTAAAAAATCCAATGCTGGAAAGGAGCAAAAAAAAATCCAAGGAGCCCTCGATTACTATCAAAAAACCATTCCTAAATTGTACAGAGGGTCGCAAAAAATCACCGGTTTCCTCAACAGCTTAAAAAGTAACTGGGACGGTCGGAAAAAAGTAACCTACCGCGAGGTCAAAGCTGGAGACCTCAGAGTAGTAGGACATAAAAGTACAGCCCTAGCCGCTCAAAATTTTATGGTGAGTATGGCCGCATTAGGCTACGATACCTGCCCCATGGAAGGCTTTGACTCGGTACGCCTAAAAGCACTACTCCAGCTTCCCAAAGCTGCAGAAATCAGTATGGTCATCGGTTGTGGGCTTCGCAAGGAAAAGGGAGTTTATGGCGATCGTTTTCGCATTCCCTTTGAAGAGGTGTATTTTAAAAAATAAGATTTCTACCCCATCCACCCCTCTCGGTCCAGGCTGCGGTATTGGATGGCTTCGGCGATATGAACGGAGGATCCGAAAACAGAGATAAGCATAGTATAGATTTGGTTCTTCTAAAATACAGTTTTTACTGAAACTAACTTTATTTTGAATTCACTTTTGAATTGAATCCTTTCATTAGACTTGTAGTTCCGTTTGTTATATCTAAAAATCAAAACTGTTTTTGTACTTTTAACTTTATAGAATCAGCGAGTTGCTTGCCTGAAAAAGCCGAATCAAATTTTTAAAAACAGCACCGCTTAGGGTACTACCATTAAAATTTAAAATAGTTCGCCTTGGGTGTTGTAGGTCGGTTTGACAAACCTGTTTCTAACCAAATGCGAAAGGTGTCGACATCGGTGTATTGGATGGGTGCATTTAGCAACGTTCCCTCGGGAGTCATTTGAATGTAAAAGGGTTGGGAAGCCGTGTTGAAGTTGATCGCCTGAAAAGTCGCCCATTTTTTTCCCACAGTATTGATTCTTTTGATGCGTCCGTCGGGGTATTGAAAATCAAATTGGTCTGCATCAGCCAAGGCTTTACGGTCATCAACATAAAGGGAAATGACAATAAATTCATCACTTAAAAGGGTATATACATCGGGGTCAGACCAAACGTTTTCTTCCATCTTTCGGCAATTGACACATGCCCAGCCGGTAAAATCCAAAAGAATCGGTTTTTCTTGCAATCGAGCCGCAGCTACCCCTGTTTCAAAATCTTTATAACAATCCAAACCTAGAGGACAATCGGAATCTTGAGCTCGCAAACTGTAAAACTCAGGAGGGGGAAAACCACTTAAAATTTTAAGGGTATTTTCTTTGGCAAACAGTCCATTGATCAAAAACCCACTAAAGAGAAGCGTGACCATCCCCAATAAAAGTCGCAGTTTGTGGATTGGAGCTTTCGTCTCATTTTTAAAACGAAACAGTCCGAAAAGATAGAGTGTTAAAACCAATGAAATTAAAATCCAAATGGCGACAAAGGTTTCTCTTTTTAACAGTCCCCAATGTGCGACCAAATCAGCATTAGAAAGGAATTTTAATGCCAAAGCCAATTCTAAGAATCCCAACACTACCTTTACTGTGGTCATCCAACTTCCCGATTTGGGTAGTGCTTTCAGCGTATTTGGAAACAAAGCAAACAGACCAAAAGGCAAACCCAAAGCAATTCCAAAACCGAGCATTCCTATGGACAATTGCATCGCACCCCCTTCTGCTGTAAGGGAACCCGCAAGTAAGGAGCCCAAGATAGGCCCTGTACAAGAAAATGAAACAATGGCAAGGGTCAACGCCATAAAAAAGATGCCCAATATTCCGTTTACGGCAGACGCTTGATCCGTCTTATTTCCCCAACGGGTGGGCAGGGTCAATTCGTAGAACCCAAAAAAGGAAAATGCAAAAAACACAAAGACTGTAAAAAAGAGTAGATTCAAGTAAACATTGGTCGCCAGCGTATTTAAAATCTCTGGATTTAGAGAATCAATAAAATGAAACGGCAGACTCAACAAACCATAAATCAAAACGATAAAAAAAGCGTAGGTCAACGCATTTACAACTCCGCGTGCTGAAGAAGTGGCCTGCTTGAGGAAGAAAGAAACTGTGAGTGGGATCATGGGAAAGACGCAAGGGGTCAATAAGGCCAACAGCCCTCCGAAAAAGCCCAATAAAAAAATAGTAAAATACGAATAGGTTCCTTCCTTTACTTCGGTACTTCCCAAATAATCCCTGCCCGATAGTTTTAGTTTTAGAGCTTCGGAACGACGCTTACTGGCTTCATCTATTTGCTGTACGGCGACGGATTCTGATCCGTCAAGTACAAAACGAAAATTCTCCGTTCTAAAAACACAGAGTTCGTCATCACAAGCTTGGTAATTTACTTCTACCTCAAGTATTTTTAAGTCAGGATCCAATAGCTTTATTTGTTGGGTAAAGACAGCTTGATTATTAAAAAAGGTAAGGTCCATTTCAAAAACTGAATCATAGGCAACCACTGAAGGACTTTCTTCTACTGGCCCTAGACGTCGGTACGATTCGTTTTCTTTAAAAACAAATTCGGTAGGAATGGCCCCATCGGGATCCGATTGCTGGGAATACAAATGCCATTCGGGAGCAATACGCGCTTCAAATGAAAGTGTGACTAAATTCGCCTCTGTACGTTCCCATCCTGATTGCCATTCTACCGGCTCGTCGATTTGGGCACTCAGCAGCGTACTCCATAAAAATAATCCCAACCACTTCTTCATTTCTTAGTGCGCATTAGTAGTTTATTTTGAGTTTGAGCATTTACAATAAAACGTCGATCACAACGCCGTCCTACAACCCAAACGATTTGATCTTGAGAACAAAACAACCATTGTTTCTCCTTTTCTATCAAAGAATACTTTTCATCTTTAAAAAATTTACTCAGGAGTTTTTTGCCTTTCATTCCCGTGGGACAAAAATAGTCGCCTTTCTTGTACTTTCTTAAAGTCAACGGGTTTTTTAACAGGTCTTTGTCTAAAAAGGCTTCCTGTGATTCCCATTGATGTTGGATCGGGACTTCAACAATATTCCATTCTAAATCTAAGGGAAGTTTTTGATTTGGTTTTTCTAAATCGACAGTTAATTCTACAAATTTTTCTTCAGATACTGGAGTTAATAGGAGTTGTTCTCGGTCTCGAATCAATCGATGTGAACTACTAACCAGCTGTTTCCCAGAACTAGCGTGGAGTAACTTCTGAACTTCTTTTGCTTCAAAACCAAAAGGGGCAAACCAATGATGCAAACAAAAATTCAAAGGGCGCTGTTTTTTTAATTCCTGAACTTCTATAGCAAATACACCCTGCTGCTCGTTGAAAATTTTAGTTTTTAATTGATCCAGTTGGTGCGACATAAATTCCTCTGCTTCAGTAAGGTGGCTTAGGGTATCTTTAAAGTTTTCAAGAGCTTGAGGTTTTAGCTCCTCTAGCGGAGTCACGACTTGATGCCGAATTTTATTTCGCAAATACGTATCCGTCTGATTTGAAGCGTCTTCTCGCCATGGGATGTTGTGTAATGAGGCATAATTCAGGATTTCTTTTTTAGAACTCTTCGCTAATGGACGAATAATATTCTGAGTTTGAGGAATACCCAACAAACCTGAAATTCCCGTACCTCGAGTCGCATTGATTAAAAAGGTTTCCAACTGATCATTCAAATGGTGTGCTGTAACCAATACGTCTATTCCTTGTAGCTCCATCAACTGTTGAAACCACTCATAGCGCAATTCGCGCGCTGCTTCTTGTGTACTTTTTTTAAAACTTTCTTTGTAGGAATTTGTATCAAAAGTCTTTATGTAAAAGGGGATTTCTTGCTTCAAACACCAGGCTTTCACAAACTCTGCGTCTCCATTACTGGCCTCTCCTCGCAGTTGAAAATTGCAGTGGGCAACGGAAAAATCCATTCCTTTTTTAAGCAATACATACGCTAAAACACAGCTATCCACTCCCCCACTGTGAGCTAAAAGCACGGATTTATTTTGTAGTCCATTAAGTTGGAGCGCTAGCGTATTCATTGCGATTTTTAAGTTTTACAAAGTTAAGCATTCACCCATTACTCGATATTCTTTTAAGAAAAGACTTATTTTTTTTTGTGAAATAAAATTTTTAATGGACTTTTGTACTCTATGTTCGTAACGACAACATACCTTTCAACTAATACTGCCACGACACTTTCGTTGCGCAGTCCGCGTCGTCGCCCCTTGGGGGTGTAACTTTTCTATAGAGTATGGTGTGCCCTGCTCTCTTCTCAAACTTATCTTTTTTTTTATCACATTTTTCTAAATATGAAAATTTTACGCGCAAAAGCGGAACATATTATAAATTCTAAGGCAATCAGTCTCTGCATCGATGAGTCTGCCAAAATACGGGGTACTGGAATTGCCCGACGAACCCCCGAGTACATCGCAACTAAAATAGAAAACGGAAATGCTGTCATCGCGTTAGAAGAGGACCAGTTTGCAGGTTTTTGCTATATCGAAGTTTGGGGACACGGAAAGTATGTAGCGCATTCTGGGCTTATCGTAGCACCAGATTTTAGAGGAAAAGGACTGGCACGAAAAATCAAAAAAGAAGTTTTTGAACTTTCCCTAGAAAAATATCCCGATGCCAAAGTATTTGGAATTACTACAGGTATGCCAGTGATGAAAATCAACTACGAACTGGGGTATAAACCTGTTCATTTTTCAGAATTGACGGATGATCCCGAATTTTGGAAAGGCTGTCAAACCTGTAAAAACTATGATATCCTTACCCGAACCGAGCGACAAATGTGTCTCTGTACTGGGATGCTCTACGATCCCTTACAAAAAAAGACCTGACAAAAAACAATAGATAAATACGTGTTAGAACACCTAAAAAAATTAAATTAAGCTACTCGCGAAAAACAAATAAAATGGAACAGGAAAAACTAGTACTAGCCTACAGTGGAGGATTGGATACTTCATACTCCCTAAAAAAGCTATCCCAAGAAAACTACGAAGTGCATGCGGTAAGTGTCAATACGGGAGGGTTTTCTATAGAAGAAATCGACACGATCGAGAAAAAAGCCTACGAGATGGGTGCCTTTACCTACAAAAACATCAATGCATTACAAGCGTTTTACGATCAAATTGTGAAGTATTTGATTTTTGGAAATGTTTTGAAAAACAATACCTATCCCCTCTCGGTCAGTGCAGAACGGATCATTCAAGCAGTAGATATTGTTCACTATGCGAAGTCGATAAAAGCAAAATACATTGCCCATGGCAGCACAGGGGCTGGCAATGACCAAGTACGGTTTGATCTAATTTTTCAAATTTTAATCCCTGAAGTTGAAATCATTACCCTTATCAGAGATCAACAACTGTCGCGAGAAGATGAAATTGAATATTTAAAATCACAAGGAATTGATGTTCCTTGGGAAAAGGCGAAATACTCCATCAATCAAGGTTTGTGGGGCACTAGTGTAGGAGGTGCTGAAACCTTGACTTCAAACGAAGCACTTCCCGATTCAGCCTATCCCAATTCTCTGACAAAGACCACACCTGAAGATTTAGAATTGGAGTTCAAGTCTGGAGAATTAATCGCTGTAAACGGGCAAAGTGGAACCCCTATAGCTTTAATACAACAACTACAGGAATTGGTAAAAGGCTTCGCCATTGGTCGTGACATCCACGTAGGAGATACCATCATCGGAATTAAAGGAAGAGTCGGTTTTGAAGCGGCAGCCCCTTTACTCATTATAAAAGCACACCATCTTTTAGAAAAGCATACCTTAAGTAAATGGCAGCAACACCAAAAAGAACAACTCGCAAGCTTTTACGGGATGCAATTGCACGAAGGGCAGTACTTAGATCCTGTAATGAGAGATATGGAAGCATTTCTGGAAAGTAGCCAAAAAAAGGTCAGCGGTACTGTTTTTCTAAAGTTGCATGCCTATCGATTCGAGCTTTTGGGGATCGCATCCCCCCATGACTTAATGCAAGCGGAATTTGGAAGCTACGGAGAAATGAACAAAGGCTGGACTGCCGATGAAGCGAAAGGTTTTATTAAACTCACCGCCAATGCTTCGAAAATATACCAACATTTAAATAAGAATAGATGAAAAAAGTAGGCATTATTGGAGGTTCGGGATATACCGGTGGAGAACTCATTCGATTGGTGCTACAGCACCCCGCTTTGGAGCTTGAGTTTGTGTACAGCACTACCAGAGCAGAAAAACCACTAACCCATGCACATCCCGATCTTTTGGGAAGCACAACACTTAAATTTACGGATCAAGTCAACCCAGAAATTGATGTAGTCTATCTCTGTTTAGGACATGGAAATTCTGTAGCATTTTTACAAGAACACTCCTTTTCTGATCACACTTTAATTGTAGATTTAGGAAACGACTTTAGATTGAAGGAGGATGCAAATTTTAAAGGAAGAAATTTTGTTTACGGTCTACCAGAACTTCAAAGAGAAGCAATTGAAAAAGCAAACGCCATTGCCAACCCTGGATGCTTTGCTACGGCATTACAACTCGCCATGTTGCCCCTAGCTCAAAATAAAAATTTAAAATCGGATGTACATGTCCACGCTACTACAGGAAGTACAGGTGCAGGCGTAGGGCTAAGTTCCACAAGTCACTTTAGCTGGAGAAACAATAATTTTTCTTGGTACAAACCTTTTACCCACCAACACCTTGGTGAGATTCATCAAAGTTTGGAACAACTCCACAGTAGCCCGAAAATTCATTTTTTACCCCATAGAGGAGATTTTACAAGAGGGATTTTTGCCACGGTCTATAACGAATACGAAGGGAGTTTGGCAGAAGCCCAATCACTTTTTCACGACTTCTACAAAACCCATCCATTTACCCATGTTTCTAAAGAGGAAATCAGTTTAAAATCGGTGATCAACAGCAACAACTGTTTTCTTCATTTACACAAGCATGAAAACTTGTTATTAATAACTAGTATACTAGATAACTTAATTAAAGGAGCTTCGGGTCAAGCGCTACAAAACACAAATCTCATTATGGGTTGGGAAGAAACCCTTGGACTCCAACTCAAAGCCTCAATATTTTAAAATAAAAACATGAAAATAGCCATTATCGGAACTGGAAATTTAGGATTGAGTATTGCTAAAGGATTAGTAATCAATCACACCTTCACGACCTTATACCTTACAAAAAGAAATTTATACTCCATAGAATCGTGGACCCAATACAAAAATGTATTTGTAACGTCTGACAACAAGGAAGCGGTTAAGAACGCTGATATCTTGATTCTTGCCGTGCAGCCCAGTCAGTTGGACAGTGTTCTCACAAAGTTAAAACCTTTGTTAGTAGCACGACACATTTTAATTTCCACTGTTACAGGCTATCCGATCAGCCGGATCGAAGCATTCGTAGGAGAAAAAATATCAATTGTCCGTTCCATGTCCAATACTGCGATTTCAGTTCGTAAATCTATGACCTGCTTGTGTAGTAATGCTCAAGGGAAAAAAACACTAACTGTTGCTGAAGCTATTTTTAATGGTTTGGGAACCTGCCTCATCATTGATGAAAAACTGATGCAGGCCGCTACGGTGCTCTGTGCCAGTAGTATTGCGTTTTGGATGCGCCTAATTCGTGCCACCACCCAAGGGGGAGTTCATTTGGGTTTTGATGCAGATGTCGCTCTAAAAATGTCAATGCAGACTGCCATGGGTGCAGCCAGTTTACTAATAGAATCGGGTGCCAATCCCGCAGAGGAAATTGATCGGGTCACTACCCCTAGGGGTTGTAACATTACGGGTCTAAATGAAATGGAGCATCAGGGATTAAGTTCTTCTCTTATCAGAGGATTAAATGCTTCTTTCAATAAAATCAACGAAATTGCACAACACTAACAAATCCATAGCCAATGAATTTATTTGATGTTTACCCACTTTATCAAGTCCAGCCCACCCGAGCTAAAAATGTGTATGTTTACGATGCTCAAGACAAAGAATATTTGGATTTATATGGCGGTCATGCTGTGATTTCCATAGGGCATAGCCACCCGCATTACGTCAAACAAATCAAATCACAACTGGAGCAGATTGCGTTTTATTCTAATGCAATTCAAAATCCGTTGCAACAACAGCTAGCGGATGCCATCGGGGAACACTCCTGTTTACACAACTACCAATTATTTTTGTGTAACAGTGGTGCCGAAGCGATTGAAAATGCACTAAAACTCGCCTCTTTTCACACCTATAAAAAACGAATTATTGCCTTTAAAAATGCATTTCATGGTAGAACGTCTGCTGCAGTGGCGGTAACCGATAATTTGAAAATAAATGCACCTTTAAATCAACAACAAGCCGTTACTTTTTTACCCTTTAACGATGCAACAGCTTTGGAAAAAGAACTCATAAAGGGAGATGTTTGTGCGGTTATTTTTGAAGCCATCCAAGGGGTCGGTGGACTGGATGAGCCCTCTGAAGAATTTGTCTATGCCATGGAACAACTCTGTAAAAAATACAAGACCTGCCTTATCGCAGATGAAGTACAAGCAGGTTTTGGGAGAACAGGCACCTTTTTTGCCTATCAAAAGTACAACATCAACCCGCATGTAGTGACCATGGCAAAAGGAATGGGAAATGGATTTCCCATCGGTGGGATTTTAGTTCACCCAGAGATCAAAGCTTCCTATGGGCTTTTGGGAACTACTTTTGGAGGAAATCATCTGGCTTGTCAAGCCTCTCTTGCGGTTTTGGATGTATTAAAAAAAGAACGTCTTCAGGAAAAGACACTGTCCTTAGAAACGCATTTTAGAGCTGGAGCTGAAAAAATCTCTGAAATAAAAAAAATTAAAGGTAGAGGATTGATGCTGGGTCTCGAATTTGATTTTGAAGTAGGCGAACTCAGAAAAAAATTAATATACGATCACCACATCTTTACTGGGGGAAGTAGCAATAAAAACCTCATCCGAATTTTACCTCCGCTCACCCTTCAGGAACACCATATTGATTCGTTTTTTACAGCCCTAGAAAAGGCTTTAACTACTATATAATTTGATAAAACTTCCATGAAACAATTTTTAACCTTAGATGATCTTCCTGATTTGGATCAGGCCATAAACGAAGGGATCGCGCTAAAAAAAGAACCCTATAAATGGGACGCACTAGGAAAACAGAAAACCTTGGGAATGCTATTTTTTAATCCCAGTTTGCGAACACGATTAAGTACTCAAAAAGCAGCGCAACAACTCGGGATCAAAACCATGATCATGAATTTTTCCAATGAAGCTTGGGCACTGGAATATGAAGAAGGTACCCAAATGAGTGGTTTGCGATCCGAGCACATCAGAGAAGCCGCAGCAGTAATTTCACAATACTGCGATGTGGTCGCCATTCGGGCTTTTGCCAGTTTAACCGACAAAGAAAAAGACGAGCAAGAACTTGTCTTGAGCAGTTTTATAAAATACGCCACCATTCCTGTTATCAATATGGAAAGTGCCACCGCCCATCCTTTACAAGCTTTGGCGGATGCCATTACCCTAAAAGAACACCAACAAAACAAGCGACCTAAAATTGTTTTGACTTGGGCTCCCCACCCCAAAGCGCTACCCCATGCAGTAGGAAACTCTTTTGCTCGTATGATTCAAAAAATTGAGGCTGATTTTGTCATTGCCCAACCCAAAGGTTATGAACTCAATCCAGAAATTACAGAAAATACGCCTTTGGTGTACAATCAAGAAGAAGCATTCCAAGGGGCTGATTTTGTTTATGCTAAAAATTGGTGCTCCTATTCGGACTATGGTAAAATTTTAAAAACGGACGACGAATGGATGGTGACGGTTGAAAAGATGAAGCTTACAAACAAGGCAAAGTTTATGCACTGCCTCCCGATCCGAAGAAATATCGTTGCTGCAGACGCAGTGCTCGATTCCCCAAATTCCTTGGTAATTGAACAAGCGAACAACCGAACGTTTGCCGCGCAAGTAGTACTGAAAAAAATACTGGAACATGGATAAGGTACAACTGGTAAAAATTGGGGGAAACATCATTGAAAATCCTGAACTAGTAGCAGATTTTCTAAAAGATTTTGCTGCACTTAAAGGACCTAAGGTTTTGGTTCACGGGGGTGGAAAAGAAGCCACTGCTTTGGCAAAAAAAATGGGTGTTGAAGTAAGCCTCGTAGACGGAAGAAGGATTACCGACACTGCCAATTTGGAATTGATTACCATGGTCTATGCTGGGAAACTAAATAAATCCATTGTGGCACAACTCCAATCCCTGTCCTGTAACGCTGTGGGGATTACCGGTGCGGATGGAAATGCCTACACTGCCAAAAAAAGAGCGGTTCAAGAACTGGACTATGGCTTTGTAGGAGACCTTACCCAAATCAATACCGATTTTTTTAAAAACTTACTCCTTCAAAACAACTGCCCCGTTTGCTGTGCGGTTTCCCACGACGGACAAGGACAACTTCTCAACACCAATGCCGATACCATCGCAGCAACGATTGCCGTCGCCCTTTCCAAACATTTTGAAGTAGTTTTAACTTACTGTTTTGAGAAAAATGGAGTTTTAGAAACCCTTCAAGACGAAAACTCTGTTATCCCTATCATTGACTCTAAAACCTATGGCGAACTGAAAAGCAAAGGCATCATCGCTGAAGGGATGCTACCCAAGCTACACAACTGTTTTGAAGCGTTGGAACAAGGCGTGCAGGAAATCCGAATTGGAGGTCCAAAAATCTTTTCAGAGAATAACCTATTTTCTAAAATTCAAAAATAATGCTGACCCAAAACGCCATTACCTTATTGCAAGATTTAATTCAAATTGAATCCTTTTCCAAAAAGGAATCCGGAACTGCACAACGGCTGGAAGACTGGTTTGAAGAATACAAGATTTCCTTTCAAAGAAAGGACAACAATTTATGGGCGGTAAACAAAGCTTTTGATTCAAAAAAACCTACACTACTCCTAAATTCACATCACGATACGGTTCAACCCAATCAGGCCTATACGCGAGATCCTTTTGCAGCGGACTTCGTCGACGGGAAGCTTTACGGTTTGGGAAGCAACGATGCGGGGGGCGCTTTGGTTTCCCTCTTGGCTTTGTTTACCCATTATTACGATCATACAGACCCTGCATACAACCTCCTTTTTGTGGCTTCCGCTGAAGAAGAAATTGCTGGAGAAAAAAGCTTGCGCAACTTACTCCCCGACCTTCCCAAGATTGATTTAGCAATTATTGGGGAGCCTACCTTGATGCACTTAGCCATTGCCGAAAAAGGCTTGGTCGTTTTTGATGTTGTAATCAAAGGAACCCCAAGCCATGCTGCACACCCCAATACGGACAACCCGTTAATGAAGCTCCCAGAAATCATTAAAAAAATTGAAAACCTAGCCTTTGAAAAAGTCTCTCCTGTACTGGGTCCTGTGAAGGTAACGCTCACTCAGGTTGAAGCGGGAAGTCAACACAATGTGGTGCCTTCTGAAGTCCGATTGGTATTGGATGTTCGGGTAAATGAATGTTATACCAATACTGAAATTAAAGAACGTATTCAAGCCGCGCTCCCCTGTGAAGTAACCCCTAGATCGCTACGTCTGCAAAGCTCATCAATTGATGAAAATCATCCCCTTGTTCAGGCGGGAAAAAAATTAAGAAGAAACGTCTATGGCTCCCCTACTCTTTCAGATCAGGCGGCATTGAGCTGTCCTTCCTTAAAGTTGGGACCTGGAGACTCTACCCGCTCTCATTCCGCAGATGAGTATATTTATGTAAGCGAAATTGAAGAAGGCATTGCCCTTTATATCGAAATAGTAAAACAAATTCTTTAATTATGAAACTCTGGCAAAAAGGGGCAGCAGCCCATGAAAAAGTAGATCATTTTACCGTGGGTAAGGACCGGGAATACGATTTGGTTCTGGCTCAATACGATTGTCAAGCCTCCAGTGCACATGCTAAAATGTTAGCCAAAATTGGATTGATTCGCCCCGAGGAAGCGGAGCAACTCGTAGCTTTTTTAACCGAGATTCAACAACAGGCAGAAGCGGGCGCTTTTACTATTGAAAAGGAATTTGAAGACATGCATTCCAAAATCGAGCACGTCCTTACAGAACGTCTTGGTGGTTTAGGGAAAAAGATCCATACCGCCCGTTCCAGAAACGATCAAGTATTAGTGGCGATGCACCTCTATATAAAACATGAATTAGGAGCAATCAAAACCCAAGTCACCGCACTCTTTGATTTACTTCTTTCCTTAGCTGAAAAACACCAAAACGAATTGATGCCTGGCTATACCCATTTACAAGTGGCGATGCCTTCTTCGTTTGGTTTATGGTTTTCCGCTTATGCGGAAAGTTTGATCGACGACCTCTATTTTTGGCAAAGTGCCCACAAAATCGCCGACCAAAATCCTTTGGGTAGCGCAGCAGGTTACGGAAGTGCTTTTCCCATTGATCGGGATTTTACTACAAAGGCACTTGATTTTTCCCAACTCAAAATAAATTCTGTAGCGGCACAAATGAGCCGTGGGAAACTGGAAAAAAGTACCGCTATGGCTTTATCTGCGATAGGGAGTACATTGGCAAAATTCAGCATGGATGTTTGCCTTTATATGGGACAAGACTTTAATTTAGTTTCTTTTCCAGATAATTTGACTACCGGCTCTAGTATTATGCCTCATAAAAAGAATCCCGACCTCTTTGAATTGGTAAGAGGAAAATGCAATAGTGTACAAGCCTTACCCAATCAGTTGGCCTTATTGACCACCAACCTCCCTAGTGGCTATCATCGGGAATTACAACTGGCAAAAGGCCCAATTATTGAAGCGATCCAAGAAATCAAAGGGTGTCTTGAAATTCTCCTATTCAGTTTACCTACGATACAGGTAGCGAAAGACAGCACTACTCAAAAAAAATACGACTACCTTTTTAGTGTGGATACGCTCAATCAAGAGGTGCTGGGAGGAAAGCCCTTCCGAGATGCCTATCGGGACTTAGGTAATGCTATTGAAAAGGGAGAATACCAACCCAACCGAGAAGTAAAACATACCCACCTGGGGAGTATCGGAAATCTTGGTTTAGAGCAAATTAGAGAAAAAATAAAACCTTTTTTATCTTAAAAATCTCGGTAGTTATAGGGAGCTCTATAGGGGCGGTCCAGCATTAAATTGGCTCCGGGATCATCTACAAATTGTTCACGAACAGGATTCCATTCCAGAGGTCGCTGCAAGGCGTATGCAATGTTGGCCACATTACAAACTGAAGCCGTACGGTGTCCGATTTCCACGTCACAAATAGGACGAGTGCGATCTCGAATAGCTTGCAACCAATCTTCGTGGTGATTTTTACTGTGATATACCCGTTTGGTATTGGGGGTTTCAATAGGTTTGTCAGCTAGACTTGCATCGGGATAGGTTTTTAAATATCCCCGACTGATTTCCAAGCGTCCTTTAGTACCGATAAATTGAATCTCGTTATTGTTTTCGCCCCACTTCGTATGGGTTACCTTAATGCCATTTTCGTAGGTGTAAACCAAACCACTTTCTGAGCGTGAACTAGTAGGTGTAAACTGGACAGGGCCTGTATGGTCTTGATCCAAAGCCCACTGTACAATATCAAACATATGAGCACCCCAGTCGGTAACCATACCTCCTCCGAATGGGTAGTAGTCTCGCCACATACCCCAACGTTTGTCTCCAATAGGACACGCTAAATCCTCATGGTACCCTCGGTAGGGGGCGGGACCAATCCACGCATTCCAATCGATATTTGCAGGTGCCGCTTGGGTTGGTAAATCACAAGATTTATAAGGAGCTCCAATAGCAACTTTTATTTCTTTAATCTCTCCGATATACCCATTGCGAATCAGCTCTACGCCATGTCGAAACCGATCCCAAGAACGTTGCATGCTTCCCGTCTGAAATACCCTTTGGTACTTCCGGGCAGCATCGACCATGGCTCGGCCTTCTGCTACCGATGCTGAGAGTGGTTTTTCACAATAAATATCTTTTCCCGCTTTGGCAGCATCAACGGCCATTTGGGCGTGCCAGTGATCTGGAGAGGCAATGACTACGGCATCAATATCTTTTCTGCTGAGCAATTCCCGATACGAAGCCATTTCACTCAACTTTTGTGACGGTTTTTTCTTCTTTGCCAACGCTTTTGAAAAGGCTTCTGAAAACAAGGACATCTTATCTACATCTACGTCGCTTACCGCAGTAACAGCAGCGGCATCATAGTTCACAAAGTTGGTCATCAGACCTCTACCTTGTTTTCCCACTCCGATAAAACCAAGTTGGATTTTGTCGTTGGGGGCCACTCCAGAAAAGCCCAGAACATGGCTGGGAACGATACTAAAGACGGAAGCCGTAGCGGCTGATTTTTGAATAAAAGCTCTGCGTTTCATTTATTATAGATTTTAATATTTAAATGTAACAAAAAAATAGGGGCTGAACTTAGGGAATTTGTAAATTCCAAAATGCCTAATCAAAGTCGTATTGTATTTTTAGATGCCTTACGTGCCTTTGCCATTTTGATGATGCTGCAAGGACATTGGATGAGCGGTTTACTCAATGTGAACCAACTAGACACCACTCATTGGGGTTATCGGTTTTGGTTGTATTGCAGGGGATTTACTGCACCTGCTTTCTTTACCCTAACGGGTTGGGTATTTTGTTTTTTGCTGTTAAAAAATCCTCTACAAGGAACACAAAACCCAAGAATCAAAAAAGGACTAAAAAGAGGAGCAGAACTTTTGATTTGGGGGTATCTTTTGCGGTTGAATCTTCCTTCACTACTTTATGGCAATATAAATCCTTCTTTTTTTCAACCTGATGTATTGCATATCATTGGACTCTCCCTTTTTATTATCATTCTGATTTATAGTTCATTGCATTTTCTAAAAGAACGATTAGGTTGGGTCTTCCTCCTTTTCGGGATTGGAATTTTTATGCTTGAACCGTTATACAGCAGTTGGAATTTAGATTTTTTGCCTCTTGGAATTTCGGGCTTTTTGGTCAAAGGATACGGGGGTGTATTTTATCTATTTCCCTGGCTGGGGTATGTTTTTTGGGGTTGTGCAATTGCCTACTTTTTTAAAAACCGGTACTCCAATTATCAAAAATGGGGAATTGCTTTTATGGCCGTAGGACTGGCACTCATTTTTCATTCCTCTTCTTTTTTTCAGTTCTTAGGAAGTAGTTTTCAAATCTCATTGTTTCAAAAAATAGCCTGGAATAATTTTCTCTTTATCCGCTTAGGCGACGTCTTGGTTCTTCTCGCTCTTTTTATGTTTTTCCAAGCACAGATAAAAGCCAAACTTTGGTTTTTTATTGGAGCACATACCTTGGAACTCTACATAGTGCATTATTTTATTCTTTATGGAAGCATCACTGGCTATGGTGTTTATAAATTTTATGCAAAAGAGTTACTACTTTGGGAAAGCATATTGACCTTACTCTTTTTTCTGGGGTCGTGTATTGGCATCGTTTTTGTTTGGAGAAGAAAAAATCATCACCCATGATTAAAACTTCTTCATACATTTCTGTTTTTCTTCTTGTTTTTAATTGCAATTCATCCGAAATCAGTGAAGAGGAAGAATATATTCCTCAAGGCAAAGTACTACGGGTAAATAGTTATACCGAAACTTGTCAAGGATTGATTGAAATGCAATGTTTTCTCGTTCAAGAGGGAGATCAAATCGGAACTGATAGGTGGGAATTCTGTAACACTCACCAAAACACACCAAATTCAAATTACTTTGAAAAATCCATCTACAGACCTTTGCTATGAATATGCAGTAGATGATAGGTTTGAGGTAGAATTTGATTGAATACGACTTGACCCCTTGTAACATTTGTAACATTTGTAACATTCTAAAACGAAGAAAGGAGGCTATTGCCTCCATCTTCTTTACCCCCTGTTGAATTATTTTGAATTAATCAAGTTTCATTATTTTGCATGAAACAAACCCAATTAAAATTAAAAATCCATCTAATTCGATAAATCGGCTAATTATTATACAGAAACGTCTTTACTATATCGACTGGCTTAGAGTTCTTGCATTTATGACTCTTATTTTATTTCATTGTTCTGTTCCTTTTGTTGAACACTATAATTGGGAAATTAATAATGATGACACATCTCCTTGGATTACACGAATTGTATGGTGGACGCATCAGTGGCATTTACCTTTACTATTTTTTATCTCTGGTGTTGGGGTTCGATTTTCATTAAAAAGAAGATCTATTTTAACCTTCTATGGAGAGAGAACTTTACGTTTATTAATTCCTTTAATATTCGCCATTTTCTTTATTACGCCATTTCAAGTTTATTTCGATTGGTTACAGAAAGGAAGAATTTCATCTAGTTTTTACAAGTTTTATCCTCAAGTTTTTGACATTGTACCTTATCCTGACGGAGCTTTTACCTGGAGTCATATGTGGTTTGTTGCATATTTATTTGTTTTTACAATTTTATTGTTTCCTGTGTTTTCCTTATCGAAGTTTAATTGGCCAAATAAATTGAAATCTTTAGCAAACAAGATTTTTCATTTTCCTTTCTCTCTTTTAGCACTTGCGATTCCATTCATAATATATTTCTATATCTTTTTTATTAATTGGCCAGAACAGGGTAGCTTAATTGATGATTGGTTTGTTTTTATTTCATCAATAACATTTTATTTGTTTGGATTTATATTTAGTTCAATTAATTCATTCTGGGAATCTTGCTTAAGGCACAGGAAATTATTTTTATCTATTGCGTTAGTTTTAGCATCAATTTTATTTTTTAAGTACTACTGGAATTGGGAAATTAACAAACCAAAGCTGCAGAACTCAAGTTTATATTATTATGGTTTTCTGAATGGTTTACATATTTGGATTATTATACTAGCTTCAATTGGTTATGCAATGCGATATTTGAACTTCTCTAGTAAAATATTAAACTATTTGAACTCAGCCATTTATCCTTTTTACATTTTACATCAATCCATAATAGTTGGGTCAGGTTATTATATTCTTCAATGGAATTTAAGTATAGGTTTGAAATTATTTTTCCTAATTATAACATGCATCTGTACAATATGGATATTGTATCATTTTGTTATCAAGAAAACGATTATTAGTAGAATTCTGTTTGGGATGAAATGGAAAAGTGAAAATAACTTATAGTTTTCTTTGTTGACTGACAATCAACTATACCATTTAGTGGTACAATTATGACCCATTAAATGGTACAGTAAAATTTAGAAAACATTTTAAAACATTGATTAACAATTAATTATAAATAAAATTTAATTAAGTATTAATCCTTTTATACTACCATTGACGGTTTTGACTATGAGGAGGGGTTTCTTTACGATTTGGATGTAAAGATCACCGAAATTGAAAATCCCCCCGCCGATGCCTCCTCACTTTGTTATGAACTGATTAAACTCATAGAAAAATTTAGACCCTAGATGTGCAGCGGACGGTTTTCTGTTGCTGCAAGGGCAGCTTCTTTTACCGCCTCTGCATAAGTAGGATGCGAGTGGCTCATTCGCGCGATGTCTTCTGCCGAGGCGCGAAATTCCATAGCCGTAACCGCTTCGGCAATCAAATCTGCTGCTCGGGCACCGATCATGTGAACGCCTAGGACCTCATCCGTATCCGCATCTGCTAAGATTTTAACAAATCCATCGGTATCCATACTCGCCCTAGCACGCCCCAGGGCGCGCATGGGAAATTGTCCTGTTTTATAAGAAATCCCAGCTTCTTTGAGTTGTTCTTCAGTTTTACCTACTGCGGCAACTTCTGGCCAGGTGTAGATAACATTGGGGATCAGATTGTAATCGATATGTGGCTTTTGACCCGAAATCCATTCTGCAACGAGCACCCCTTCTTCTTCCGCTTTATGTGCCAACATAGCTCCGCGAACAACGTCACCGATAGCGTAAATGTTAGGTGCCGTAGTTTGAAGATGCTCGTTCACTTCCACTTGACCGCGCTCGTTGAGTTGAACTCCTGCCGCCTGAGCATTTAATCCTTCTGTATGTGGTCTTCTTCCTACAGATACCAAACAGTAATCTCCTTTAAAATCAACATTTGCCCCTTTTTTATCGGTAGCAGTTACCGTTACTTCTTTCCCTTTTCGGCTCACTTTATTAACACCATGAGAAAGGTAAAATTTCACTCCTTGTTTTTTCATGATTTTCATCAATTCTCTGGATAACGCGGCATCCATAACTGGAGTAATTCGGTCTGCGTATTCGATTACGGAAACCTCTGCGCCTAAACGTCGGTAGACTTGTCCAAGCTCCAAACCGATAACGCCTCCTCCAATAACGACAAGGTGTTTTGGAATTTCTTTGAGTTTGAGTGCTTCGGTAGAAGTAATCACACGTTCTTTATCGAGCTCGATAAAGGGCAGCGTTCCTGGTTTGGAACCTGTTGCGATGATGATGTTTTTGGCTTCTAGGGTTTGTTTTTTCTCCCCTTCAATTTGAATATGAGTCTCATCAATAAAGCTTCCCAGCCCACGAAAGACTTCGATTTTATTTTTATCCATCAAATAATCTATCCCTTTAGTGGTTTGGTCTACTACCGCTGCCTTTCGGTCGATCATTTGTTTAAAATTGACTTTGATTTCCCCTTGCACCTCAATTCCGTGCTCTCCGAAATGCTTGGTAGCATCTTCATAGTGGTGGGATGAGTCCAATAAGGATTTGGAAGGAATACAACCCACGTTGAGGCAGGTTCCTCCCAAGGTATTGTATTTTTCTATTAAGGCGGTTTTCATTCCCAGTTGGGCACAGCGAATTGCAGCAACATAGCCCCCGGGTCCAGAGCCGATCACGGCAACATCAAAGACACTCATAATTCAATTCAATTAGTTGTCTCAAAAATACAAATGTTTCTAATCTACTTCAATGCTTTCTCCGTTTTTAATTTATTTTTTATACATTTAATACTGCATACCAAATCTCCCCACCCAATGAAAAATCTATTTATTTTCCCAATCGCTTTTTTGGCGTCTTTCATTTACACCTCCAAGTTTACTCCCAAGAGATGACCGTCTTTTTAGGACTTACTGGCTATCAATATTATGAAGACGATCGCCGTTTGATCACGGCTGAAGTAAATTCATTACTCTCCGATAATGAATTGGCCTTTACCTATTGGAAACGTTCCCGAACGTACAATACCTTCGCCTTTGCCTCTAGTGCCATTGCCGTAGGAATAGCAATTGCAATTGTAACTCGAGATGCTGAAAATCCCGCTTCGGGAGGCCTTTATGCTACCAGTATTGGCACTACTCTCATGGGTTTCATCTTAACACTTTCTGCTCACAACCAATAAAAGAAAACAGTCTTAAGCTATAACAAAGGACTTGAACATCGAAAGGTATATAACATAACCCCTATTGGAAATCGAAATGGGCTTGGACTTGCCCTAAAATTTTAAATCTACCTATGAACAATCCCTCAAAAACGTCTCCTGAAAAGTACAAAAGGATTATTGAAAAATCTCAGGAAATCCATTTTGAAATGTATTCCCAAGAAGATCTAGGAATCTTATTGCGTTTTTTAACCACTTCAAAAAAAGAGGCTCGGGTTCTTGAATTGGGTACGGGAACGGGGCTCGCCCTTTCTTGGATTTTAGATGGACTTGGAGCAAAAGGAGTCGTTGTTTCAGTTGAAAAAGAAGCTCAGTATATGGAACTCGCCGCTTCTTTTTTTGGTGAGGATTCACGTCTTCAATTGGTGCATAAAGATACACATCTCTGGGTGAATGAAAACAAAAAAGCCCGATTTGATCTCATTTTTGCCGATACTTGGACAGGGAAATTTACAGAGTTGGAAACAGTACTAGACATGGTGAAACCTGGAGGATTTTATGTCGTAGACGATTTAAACCAGCAGCCGGACTTGCCCAGGGGTCATCAGGATAAAGTTATTCTACTGCTGGAAAAATTAAAATGTCAAAAAGACTTTTATACACTTCCTTTAGATATCGAAAGTGGTTTTATGGTGCTTTGTAGAAAAAGAAACTGAGCGATTATGTTTCAATTAAATTGATTAAACTTGTAAATCAAGAAATACATTCTCATTGAATAATAAAGAACTTTCCTTAGGCACAGCACTTTTACCCATTCTTGTTTTGGTCGCTTTACTCTCCTACAATGTGTGGGTTTACGGAGATGATGCCCTAAGTGGTTCCAACCAATTTATTTTATTGATCGGAGGGGCTTTTGCTGCAGTGATCGGTTTTGTAAAAAAGATCTCCTACAACCGTATGATTCAGAAAGTGGCAGAAAATTTACAGTCGGTTACAGGCGCATTGTTGATTTTACTTTTTGTGGGAGCACTGGCTGGAACATGGCTGATCAGCGGCATAATTCCTGCAATGATTTATTACGGCTTACAAATCCTTCACCCCAGTGTTTTTTTACCGGCCTGCATTATAATTTGTGCTATTATTTCATTGGCAACTGGCAGCAGCTGGACGACTTCGGCTACTGTGGGAATTGCTCTTATTGGCATAGGAACGGTTCTTCAAATTCCCGCAGGTATGGTTGCAGGCGCTGTGATTTCGGGAGCCTATTTTGGAGATAAGCTTTCCCCTTTGTCCGACACGACCAACCTGGCTCCGGCTATGGCAGGAGGAGAACTCTTTACACACATTCGTTATATGACCTATACGACTGTTCCCAGTATTGTCATCACTCTACTTGTATTTTTAATTCTCAGTATCACCCAAGATACAGCTGGTGGAGCAGATACGGAAACCTTAATGCGCGCAATCAAGGAAAAATTCACCATCAATCTTTGGCTTTTTCTTGTACCCGCCACGGTCATTGCTTTAATCGTTAAAAAAACGCCTCCCCTAGTGGCACTTTTAGTGGGTACCCTATTGGGAGGATTGTTTGCTTTACTATTTCAACCTAGTATATTAATGGAGATTTCGGGTTCAGACTCCCTTAAACCTACCGCTGCCTATCGAGGAATTATGGATGCCATCTCGGTATCTACAGAAATTACCACTTCTAATGTATTGCTCAATGATTTATTTACTTCTGGAGGTATGGAAGGGATGTTGGGAACCATCTGGTTGATCATCTGTGCGATGGTTTTTGGAGGGATTATGGATGCCATCGGCGCCCTAAGTCGGATCAGTAGTGCGTTGCTCCAGTGGGCGCAAACTACCTTTCAACTTTTTGCCAGTACTGTTGCCTCTTGTTTGGCGATCAACCTTACCGCGTCTGATCAATATTTATCAATCGTGATTCCTGGAAAAATGTTTGCTAAAGCCTATGACGAACGTGGCCTTGCTCCAGAGAATTTGAGCCGTACGCTAGAAGATTCGGGTACGGTAACGTCCGTTCTGATACCTTGGAACACCTGCGGAGCCTATCAATCTGGGGTTTTGGGCGTAGGTGTGGGCGAATATTTTATGTATGCTATTTTCAATTGGCTCAGTCCATTTATGACTTTGTTGTACGCCGCCTTACGCATAAAAATTGCGATGAAAAAATAGTTTATTGAACACATAAAAATGTGTAAAAATCAAACAATCGTTTTCGATAAGAAAAACTTATTAGTTCATAAAAAAATCTAAATTAAAAATTGCAAAACTTGATTTAGGATTCTTATTTTAGTTCAAAATTAAATTAATTATGAACGAAAGTAAATGTCCTTTCCACGGATCGACGACTACACCAAACTTAGGTACTCAAAACAAGGATTGGTGGCCCAATCAACTAAACATAGATATCCTTCGCCAACACAGCGATCGTAGCAACCCACAACCCGAGTTGAACTACAAGGAAGAAGTAAAAAAATTAGACCTTGACGCTTTAAAAGAAGACATAAAAGTCATGTTAAAAGATTCCAAAGATTGGTGGCCTGCCGACTACGGTCATTACGGTCCTTTCTTCATTCGAATGACATGGCACGCTGCAGGTACCTACCGCACAGGTGACGGTCGTGGTGGAGCTGCTACAGGAGCACAACGTTTTGCTCCGCTTAATTCTTGGCCTGACAATGGAAATTTGGACAAAGCTCGACGTTTACTTTGGCCTATTAAAGAAAAATATGGAAATAAACTTTCTTGGGCAGATTTACTCGTTCTCGTAGGAAATGTAGCTATCGAAGATATGGGAGGTCCCAATCACGGAACCGTGATGGGAAGAGAAGATATTTGGCAACCGGAAAAAGACATTTATTGGGGTGCAGAAGATGAGTGGCTCGGTGACAAGCGTTATGGAGATACACGTCAATCACTTGAAAATCCTCTTGCTGCGGTACAAATGGGCTTGATTTATGTCAATCCAGAAGGCCCTAATGGAAATCCAGATCCCGCCTTATCTGCTCAAGATGTTAGAGAGACCTTCAAACGAATGGCGATGAACGACGAAGAAACTGTTGCGCTCACCGCTGGAGGGCATACCTTTGGTAAAGCACACGGCGCAGGAGATGCTGCTTTGGTAGGTGTAGAACCTGAAGGAGCTCCAATGGAACAAATGGGGTTAGGATGGAAAAGCACACATGCCTCTGGAGTGGGAGTAGATACAATCACAAGTGGTATAGAAGGGCCTTGGACAACCAATCCGATCCAATGGGATATGGGTTATTTAGAACTTCTCTTCAAATATGAATGGGAATGTAAAAAAAGTCCTGCTGGAGCTTGGCAATGGCATCCCATTGACTGTGCGGAAGAAGACATGGTTCCTCAAGTGGACGGTAGTGGTGAAAAAGTTCTTCCCATGATGACCACAGCGGATATGTCCCTAAAAGTAGATCCACACTACAAAGACATTTGTATACGCTTTTTGGCAAATCCGGAAGAGTTTGGAGAAACGTTTGCCCGAGCTTGGTTTAAGCTTTTGCACCGTGATATGGGTCCAAAGACCAACTATGTAACTGGAGACTATAAGGATGTAGAATACATCTGGCAAGATCCAACACCAGCTGGTAAAATTTTAACTTCTTCCGAAGAGCAACATTTACGTGAGGCGCTTTCTAAAAGTGGTCTCAGTGTTCAAGAAATGGTAAACACCGCTTGGGCAAGCGCCAGTAGCTTCCGAAGCTCAGACAACCGCGGAGGAGCTAATGGAGGGCGTATTCGTCTTGCTCCACAAAAAGATTGGGAAGTCAACAAACCCGAAGAACTTGCAAAGGTTTTAGCAGTTTATGAACAAATTGCCGCAGAACACAGCACAAGTGTAGCGGACGTGATCGTCGTAGCTGGTGCCATAGGTATTGAAAAAGCAAGTGGTCAAAAAGTGGCGGTTTCAACGGGACGCGGGGACGCAACACAAGAGAGCACCGATGTAGATTCATTTGACCTCTTAAAACCAAAAGCGTGTGGATTCAGAAACTACTCCGAAAAAGAATTTGCTGTTAGTCCAGAAGAAATCTTGCTTGACAAAGCACAGTTATTAGGGCTTACCCCTGCAGAAATGACCGTACTTGTAGGAGGAATGCGTGCTATGGGAGTTTCGTATACTGGAGAAGGAGTTTGGACCGATGGACAATTGAACAATTCCTGGTTTAAAACCTTACTCTCTATGGACGTAGAATGGAGCTCTGCAGGATACAACAGTTATGTAGCAAAAGATCGCAGCACAGGTGCTGAGGTAAGAACAGCGACACGAATAGACCTTGTTTTTAGTTCCAACTCTGTACTTAGAGCAATTGCTGAAGTCTATGCTCAAGACGACAACAATGACAAATTTATTTCAGATTTTATCAAGGCTTGGAATAAAATTATGAATGCAGATCGTTTTGATTTAGATTAAATTCAAAAACCATTTGAATTAAAACACCCGATTTGATATCGGGTGTTTTTGTTTCTAAGCATTTGCGCTGCCGATCAGAAACGAGAAAATGCTTTGGCATCAAAAGGGTTTAAATACCCTAGTTTTGCAATTGAATTCGTATTTTTGTTTGAGAAGTTAATGGAATGGCAAAAAAGGGAAAACCCGCACCTACCGATCCAAAAGTAATCCGCCAGCGCCAAGTGCTCTTTGGGGGTGCTTTGATGTTGCTTTCGCTACTCCTGTCTCTAGCTCTTGTTTCTTATCTCTACAACTGGAAAGCGGATTACAGTACGCTGGACGCATTTACAGACAAATCTGTGCTGGCTAAAAATTTGCTCAATAAAGCTGGAGCGCAGATCAGTCACTTTTTCATCTATCAAGGTGTAGGCCTTGCATCCCTTCTTTTTCCTTATTTGTTAGGGCTTAGCGGATTTCAATTGTTTTTTAACGGAGGGAACAACCGTTTTGCTTCCAACTGGGCATGGGGAATCGCTCATATCCTTTGGCTCAGTATTGCCTTGGGCTATTTCTTTCCCAGCCAACCCCTGTACTCAGGTATTGTGGGATATGAGATCAATCTCTTTCTCACCTCCTATATCGGCCGTATTGGTATTTTGGGTGCTTTGATTTTTTTCTTTTTGTGCTTTTTAGTGGTTGAGTTGGAATGGACTCCTGAAAAAATGAGGTTGTGGTGGGAGCGAATCCTAGCTCAAAAAAAGGACACAAATCCTGCAGAGGAGGAAGTCTCTGAGCCTACTGTAGCTTTGGATCTTCAGACGGAGGTGCAAAGTGAAGAGGCAATGGAGCCTCCAACAACTTCCCTTCCAAAAGAGGAAATTTCCAGCGAGGAACCTTCTTTAAAAAAGGACGAAATTATAATGGAGGTGGAAACTGTTGAGGAAGAAACCGTAGATGATGTGTTGGCAAAAAGTTTGGTTGAAAAACAAGGTTTCTTTGATCCTACCCTAGAACTGAGCAAGTTTAAAATGCCCAACATTGAGCTGTTAAAAGACTATGGGGAATCAGGTATAACGATCAATCAAGAAGAACTTGAAGCCAATAAAAATAAAATTGTCGAAACCCTAAACAATTACAATATTGGAATTTCAAATATCAAAGCGACCATTGGACCTACCGTAACGCTTTACGAAATTGTCCCAGATGCAGGAATTCGAATTTCAAAAATTAAAAATTTAGAAGACGATATTGCCTTGTCACTCGCCGCTCTTGGTATTCGCATCATCGCCCCTATTCCAGGTAAAGGAACCATTGGAATTGAGGTTCCCAACCAAAAGCCCAGTATTGTTTCGATGCGGTCGGTGATCGCTTCCACAAAATTCCAAAATGCGGAGATGGAACTCCCTGTTGCCCTAGGGAAAACAATAAGCAA
>Ga0181553_10000603_pt1 | contig 31336 bp, 42 predicted proteins | sample 011ome_17_FD_133753 | JGI IMG/M metagenome (GOLD analysis project Ga0181553, IMG submission 133753) | Coastal salt marsh microbial communities from the Groves Creek Marsh, Skidaway Island, Georgia - 011502XT metaG (megahit assembly) | ecosystem: Environmental > Aquatic > Marine > Intertidal...
ACGATTGGCCAAAGGAATGAATAAAGAGGAATTTTAATTAAATCTGACTTTGTGCTGTCCTCACTCAAGAGGATAAAGAAAGAGGTTATGGCAAATGCCACAATAAATCCAACCCAATAAATTATTTGTAAAGTATCCATATTTTTATCTATCTACATTTTCAATGACGAAAAGAATAATGCCTATTAGGATTAGGCTTAATGCCCAAATTTCTCCCATGATATATTTGCTTTTCTTTTATTTTATTACACCAAATTCTTCAAACAAGTCGGATGACCAGACCAATTTTTCTTTTTGGGTCTTTTCATCAATTTTAAAAACGGCGGCATTTTCGGCCACTGCTCTCTGTTTGATTGTTTTATTTTCTTCTTTTAGCTCTTCGACTTCAATCGCCAACATGAGAACCGCGAAAAGCAAAAGCAACGGTAGAATAATTAATGTTTTTATGTTCATTTATTTAATTTTAGTTTGCGTGTTTAATAATATACTCTATATTTGGGCTTTGTCAATTATATTTTGAATAAAAGTTGCTCAGTCTCAATAAGATTCTTTATTTTGGTATAAACCATGACGGAAAAGTGCCTTTTTTGCTTATTTGGACATATTTTGTGCCATTTTTAGCAATCCGAGTCTCAATAAGACGCAATATTTTGTTTTATTTTGTGTTATTTTGTGTTATTTGCCGATATTTGTCGATATTTGCCGTTTTTTTTGTGCTTGAATTAAGCTATATTTTATGTATTTATAATAGTTAGAGTCGATGACAGATGCATTATAATCCCCAAACCCTTATAAACACTATATTCTTCTTCTATTATCCTTTGTTCTATATACTATGTAGCTTATTACCTTTATCTTATTCTTTTATCTTCTATGTTGTTATTTCTCTTACTTTTTGATTTCGTAGAAATAAGCGCAGGAAGCATTTGTAATAATATAATTTAATTTGATAATTATTAATACTCTACCTTTAGGACTTGAAAGTAAATATTAGGGTCAGCTTGATTTATGAGTTCATTTCTTTGCACTCTTTCCAGTTCTGCTCTCCTCATCTGCTCTGTCCAGTCGTTGCTTTTACAACTGGCGATAGTTAAAATCCCGATAAAGAATAAATATTTGGCTTTTTTAAAATTCATGGTTAATAATTACACTACAGACCTCAATTCTGATTGTTCAAGGCAATAGCCTTCACCATGCCCTAAGTCTTTCAAATTATTCTTGTTTATTAGTTCATGCTTCCATGCCCATCCAATGATATCAACGCTATTTTGATTTACCACTGTAAGCACATAAAAATCTACATCATCATTTACTTTTTTTGTTGCAAGAAGTCTGCCAGTCTTGTATTTTGTTGATTTAATATCATAAGTTTTTCCTTTTAATACCCCATCCGCGCTTCCGCTTCTTGGACTAAGGCCTAAATCTGGAAAACAATTCATTTGTTTAGCAAAGGCATATTCGGCCATCATGCCAGTTACATCTGCATCCATTCCGTCTTGATTTCCTACTTTCGCGTCCTTTACGTTTGCGCCTCTAGCAATCAACGATCTCATTCTGCCTAATATCTGACAGACGGTTATTTCATCTGGAGTTAACTTTACCGTCACTTTCATTATCCTCTTCTAATGCTTAAAATTCGCCTATATTTATAATCTAGTTTCCTTACTGTTTTGGATCGAGTTGGTCTGTGAATGATTTTACCATTACCATCATAAATGCCAATGTGATTATATCCGCCTGACTTGCTATAAACAATAATATCTCCTTTTTGAAGGTTTGCGTGTTTCACAGATTTGCCCCATTTGAGCCAAGCAGTGCATTTTTGATACCCTTTGGGTGGAGTCTTGCCACTTTTTGAGACGATATATCCAACGAAATCGGCGCACCTTGCCCCTTGTCCTCTTTTGTAGTGCTTTCCTTCCCACATTTCGGCGTTGCTTGCCAAGTTTGAAGGCGAACTAAACAAAAAACTTAAAAAGCCTGTTGTTATAATTAAATTCATCTTTGATCTAATCAGTCGTGAGTAAAATTTAAAAGAAGAAAAAACTCTTGGCCGCTTTTGTCTGTGAATTTTTCCTCTCGCAAGCTCCATTGGCCAAATCCAGAGTAATACTCTAAATCCCAATATTTTCTTGCTTTAAACAAGTCTGTTTCCACTTCTAACAAAGTATATTTCTGCTCACCATCTAAAGACCCATTGAGGTATTCAACGTAATCTGTGATTTCTTTTGATGCGTTCATTAATGTTTTTTTGTTTTTTCTTTGATTTGATTAAGATTTAAATTAAACTGTGTCCGTTTTTCATGGAAATGAATTTACTCTACAATTTCGCCTTTGTCAAGCTTTTAGTGTAATATCTTGCATGGACAAGCAAAGAATTAGAAACATAGGAAGAGAATTTTTTAAAAAAGGTTTGCCTAAAATTGGAGAGTCTTTAATTAAAATCGCTGGTGCTGCTGCTGCAAGAACTCCTGCTGGTTCTGTCCTAAAGGAAATTGGCGTGTTCGACGCTGTTGCCGATGCTTTGGGAATAGATTCTTCTGATGAAAAAGCCATTGAAGAAACGGTAAAGGAAATGACGGAAGATCAACTTAACTCTTTAGTTGAATTAAAACAGTTAGAAACAAATATCGCCATCGAGGAGATCGAGCGAGAAAACGTCATTGACACAGAAGACACTAAAAGAATTGAATCTGTAAACGAGACAATGAGGGCAGAGGTTTTGGGGAATCCCAAGGCAGCAGAATGGCGACCTTTGTGGGGCAGATGGACTTGTTATAACTTTTTTCCAATTGTCTATCTTTTAGTTGCAACTTTTATTTATGCAGTTATCTCTGCTGATTACCAAGTCGTAACCCAAATTCCCGTGATAGTAGGTGCTTTTTCTTCTTTGTTTATTCTTCCTGCTGCGATTCTTGGAGTTGCATCATATAAAAGAGGTCTTGAGAAGATCGAATTGGCTAAAGGCTTTAATAAAGACAATGAAGAGAGTTAATTAGTCACTCTCCAAACTGATTTAATTCTGTGGCAACGTGATTTCGTCCAATCTTCTACTTGCTTATTCTTGATAGCAAGAACGTGTCCGCGAACAAAAACCAAAAAGCTGCCATTTGATTTAATATTTCTTTGCAGAGTTTTAACTGTCTTGCTTTTGCATTGGACTTGCTTAACATTAAAACCATTTAATCTTAAAGCTCTAATCATATTGTGGTTGAAATTTGGATTATTGGTTACAAGACCTTTTCTGGTCTTTCTTCCGACTCTTGCCATTTCCCTCCTTGAGTCTTCGTAAGTCATTCCCGTAACAATTGCAAAAGCCTTTACTGTGCAGTCGTTCCTTTCTCCAAATTTTCTACTTTCTTCTTGCAACTTTGTGAACTCTTTCATAATGTTGTTCGACAATTTACATTATAATTACCAAAAGTCAAGATTAAATTCGCTTAAAGATAATTACAAACAAAAAAGTAAAATACATTTGTAGCGGTTTGACACTTGGCCAGTCAAAAATGCTTGAAAAACTTTCGTTCCACAAGTAAGAAAGAGGGTAGCAAAAGATACCCGCCCCAATTAGAAATGAAACTATTTCAGTAAATAGATGCTTTGCAGGGTGTTGATCTTTAAATTCTTTTTCTGTCATAGTTTTATTTTTCTGCTTTTAGATGAGATATTTCCCCTTTTTCATTGAAGAAATAAAGCTGATTCTTAAACCAGCTAAAGTTTTTAAGCTTACTTAAATTAAAGTTTCCGACTTCTCGTTTCGCATTCGCAATGTCAAAAGGAGAGTAAAAATAAACTCTTGCATCAGCTTTTGGCGACCCATCCAAGCATAAATCGTCTTTATCGGCAAAAAAATCGTCAACCAAGCGGTTATTCTGTAATTTGAGAACATAAACGAACTTTTGCTCATCATCGAAATGATGAACAAAAGTCTTGTGTTCAATGTTTTTATGACAAACTAATTCCATAATCAGGCGGTAATAGTGAACTCAATTACTTCATCCTCTGTCTGTTCTGAAACTGACAATGGAGAGAGTTGTTGTCGCTCGGCCCAACCCCATGAATTAACTGTAGAAGACTCCTGCTGAAAAGCTGGAGGCGAATCCATCACCGGAGAAGGCTTTTTCTTCCTTGATGGTTTCCAGTTTTCGTAATTTTTTGGATCAATACCCATTTGCTCTAACCACCTGTAAGTGACTGAAACTTTTTCATTGGTTCCTTTAAGCAATTCTACGAGGTCTTGAATAGGAACTGATCTTGGACCTGTTCCTGCTGGTCTTCCTGCTTTTCTTTTTTCGTTTTCCATATTTTAATGTAATTTATTTTAAATTCCTGCTTTGTCTAGAATATATCTTTGATCGCTGGTTACTAAGTCTATTTCCTCGCTTTTCTCCAAAATATCTACTTCTTGGAAGACTTCATTCAATCCTACAATCATATCGAAAAAATCTCCTTCGATTTCCCAAGCCTTGTCGTCGTCTAGTTCAAATGTGATTTTCATATGCAGATAATTTAGCGCAGTTTTAATTAAAAATCAAGTCTTTTGTTCAAAAATTTCAGTAATTTTCTGTCTTGACTTTATTGGAATAGAGGATTTTGTTCAAGATCGAGACTGGTTGGCGGATTGTATGCCGCCACTTCCTTGACTCTTTCCACGATCTCTTGGACAGGCTTTTCTTTTGTGGTTTTATCTTCAACAACTTCCTGTTCAACATCCTTTGTTGGATTTGTAATGGATAAGTAAAGCTCTCGACCAAGCTTTGTAAGCATCCTCTTCCCGTCAATGTCAATCAGTCCCTTTCCAAGAAGTGCTGCTTCGTATTCATTCTGGATTACAGACCTAGAGAATCCTGTTGAAGCTGCAATCGCATTAAGTGACTGCTTCTGCCTCTCTCCAAGGAGTTTGATGATTTTCAATTCTGCATCGTTCAGACCATATTGATAAATACCCATGATTAAGCAGAATTCGTCCCACAAAGGCTTGTTGATGTAGGTGGCCCCTTTTGCCAATGCGAAGTGGTCAAGCTCTTCTGCAAGCTCTACACAAGCCCTCGGATGCCCTCGAAATACCTTGACAATATCTCCACTAATCTCATCACTGGTTCTTGTTTTACAGTTCAACTGGAAAATATCAAAAAGATTTTTAGTAGAATAAGGCTGGATTGAGATTTTTGTCAATCGGTCGAGCAGGGCTTTCTTCAATTTCTGCTGGTCAGTTGTGGCGAAAACAATAGAAATTTTACGAAAATCAAATTCGTAATCAACCTCGCCACCTTCTCTGTGAGTGTAGGTGATTGTGCGAACAGGATTCGGGTCTTTCTCTAGAATCGTAAGAAAAAGTTCTTGAAGTTCTGAGGGGATGTTGTGAGCTTCGTCGATAAAAAGAACTGCATTACTATTAATCCAGTGTGGGTAGTAACTCTCTAGGAACGATTCTGCACTTTTAATAGCAGCACCGTTTACTTCCATAATCGGAGGGGTGTCTCCGTTGTTTTTTCTCAAGGTTTGGCGGAACTCGCGAATTGTTTTTGTTTTACCATCGCCCCTCGCTCCAGTGAAGATAATGAATGGCAATTTATTCTTCCTTTCATAAGAGTTTTTATAAATAAAGAGTCTTGACTTAACTTCTTCTTGTCCAATAATGTTTGGTAGGTAGTTTTCTTTCATAACTTCGACATTATAATGCCTATTACACCTTTGTCAAGTCATTTTAATCATTATCTTTATAGGCGATTTCTTCTAATTTGGTAATTAAAAATTCAAGATCGTCCAAGGATTTTTTAGTAAATCCACCTAATTGATTTTGTTTATGTCTTTCTAGATTTAAAGACCTTCTAGCAAAAACGAGTAACCAAATTAAATCATCTTTATTTTCAATAGGAGGTAAATTCATTGCGTATTTGGCGAATTAGTGAAAAAACTTGGCAATTTTAAAGAAAGGAATTTTTATACAACCTTTCGATCTCCTGTATAAGTTCTCCTTCTTTAATCTGTTTTTGAATTAAAGCGTTTTTTAATTGATTGTTTAAAATAAGCTGCCCTTGAAGTGCATTTTGAAGTTGAAAATTTTCAAACAGCTTATCAGAAAATTCCTTGCACGTAAAAACCCAAAGAGTTCCAAATACAATCGTTGTAATTAAAAAAGTAAAGAACAGGAACTTCATTTAAAAAGGTGCGTATTTGCGATTTTCTCAAAAAAAATTGGGACTTTTAAGAAGCAGTCTGATCCATTAAAATTCCCCTTCTATAATCTCACCATTTAATAATCTCCAAGATTTTTTGTTCCAGAATCGTTAAACTTCTTCTTTTCTGGGCTTTTAAACCCTTTTATAGAGTTTTCTCCAGAAATAATGCGAGGGCCGTTTACTTTTTTACGTTTATTCTTAAAACGGTAATCTTGATTTTTATCCTTTTTCATATTCAAAATAATTAGCTTCAATTGTTTTATCTAAAAATGCTATTAAATTCTTCTTGTTCCTTTAATCGCTCTTTATATTCTTCTTCTTCTGTTTGAAAATAGACTTCGATAGATTTTTCCGGCCTTCGGTTGTCAATATTTGCTTCACAGAAAGAATATTTGATCGACGCCGTATTTGCATCGCTTTCGTTCATAAATACTCCCAAAATATTTTGATCAATTAAGTCGGGCAAGCTTTTTAAATTTCTAAATTGCACTTTTATTCCTCCTTTGAATTTGTCGACTCTTCCTTTTCTTGCTGTCTTGCTTCTTCAATAAGCTTTCCAAGCATTTTCTTCTGCCTCTTCTGTCCAAGGCTTCTATTTATTCCTTTTTTTCCAAAAGCTCCTTTTGTTTTTGAAAGTCTTTTTGGAGAATGGAAATTTCCCGCTTTATGAAGCAGGGATTGCATTTCCGGCGAAAACTTGCCTTCCTTTTGTTGTTCTTCAATTTTGTCTCGATCCTGTTGAGGGAGGGACATTTTAATTCGGGCGATTTTGTATGGTGTCAATTTCATTTTGTAAAATATAATGCGTTATTTTTAGCGAGTTCGTAGGCTCTTTCGAGAGCGATCCTCACGCCCTCTTTTTTGTTATAGTTTTCTAATGGGTGGCAAACAGCGTCTCCATAAAAATCCTCGCCAGATGGAGTGGTTAACTGAATGCGAGTATTTCCGCCCTTTGCTGTCGGAAAAAATTCGCCGTTTACCACGTTATAGAGTCTACAATGCAAAACTCTTACCTTCCACCCTTCTCTTCTTAGCCTTTTAACTGAAAGAGGAAGAGGCTGAAAATCCTTTTCCTGAAGGTGAAGGGCCGTTTCCTCAAGCCAAAGGCCAGCGACACTTCTTGAAAGAGATTCCAAAGAACGATGCGAACCAAAACGCAAAACTGTTGCACTGTTTAAGTTAAGCAACTTATAACCAGAGTCATAAATTACCAATTTTTCTGATTTTTCGCCTACAGACAGAGAAGGGTTCGTAGGGATGTAAATTTTTCCCAATTCTAATTCTTTATATTTCATCGTTGTTTTTGTTTAAGAGGCTAATCTAGTTTTTTAAAAAGTCAAGAAAAATCTTCCATTCATTATTTTAACATGGCACAAAAAAAAGTCAAGAAAAATCTTGACTTTTTTCAAAAATTATAATTCCTGTTATTTATTTATTTATTTATTTATTAATTTTTCTGGACAATCTTCTTTAGAAATAATTCCTAAATATTTTTCTACTTCTCCGCTGATGCCTTTAATTGGATAAGCGTGAATGTCGCAATATATTCTAGAATCCGATGTTGTTTTAAGAACTATGGAAAATTCAGCTTCTCGACCTTCTGCAAAAGCCTTTGACCAGTCATTATCGTATTTTTCTTTAACCTCAGAAGAAGCTAAGAAGTTTTTCCATCCATATCCTATAAGCTCTTCTTTTGACGCTCCAATCCATTTACAATAAGTTCTATTTACGTATTTATTGTATCCTTCTCTTGTGCATTCAAAAATACCTACTACAGCGTCTTCTTTAAAACATCTTTGCGTATTTCTTAAAAGCTCCAATCCTCCCTCTATCTTTTCTGAATTTTCCTTTATCTTTTTTATATGATCTTTAATTGACCCTCCCCCATTTGGAATAACCTCTTTATATATAGTGTCTGTTTTTATGATTGTATCAGATACTGGCTTTAATATCCATTTATACGTTCCATATAAAAACCCTATAATTGCAGTAATTCCTCCAATTATTTTCGAAATATCTTCTATATTCTCTGTAAGATATTGCATCATAATATTACTTTGCTTTTAAACGCCCCGCTCTTCTGTCTTTTTCGTTAATAAGAATGTAAGGGAACGATCTTCTTAGGCCATAGTCCTTATAATCTAAAAACATTTTGGGGTTGTCTAAATTCTCAAGTTCTTCATAAATATAATTTCTTATTAATTGAAATTCATTAGGTTTATTAGTTTGGCAACCTAAAGAAGAAGTGGTTGAATATCCCCCGCTATGCCAATTGATAGCGTGATAACCTGTGTGCTTGTATGAAGGGCTTCCGTCTCTTACCACTGTAAAAGGACAGGCTTGCCTAAACGCTGGAGAGCCTTTGTGCGGCCCTCTTCCAAAAAACCAAACTCCCGTGTCCAACATCGCCATTCCTTTTTTAGAGCCATAGCCGTATCCCTTTCTATAGCCGTTTGGGTCTGTGTTTCCTTTGAATCTTAAAACACCCCTTGGAGTTACAATAAAATGGGCATCATCATATACTCTTCTATCGTTTTTGCCTCTTGCTCCTACGGAATCTAGTTGATAACCTCTAATTGCTACTACGACTAAATGCTTTTCAGGATCAAAGGGGGTTGGCTCTGGATTGTTTCTATTAGGCTCTGCTATGAGAAAATGAGAATTGGCGTCTACAATTTTTCTAATCTCTTCGTCTTCTAAGAAGTCGAGGCTTTCTTTTTGGGCTTTAATTTTTAATCCATCAATTTTTAATTTTGCGTAAGTATTATTTCCAACAATACCATCAGCCTTTAAACCCTTTTCTCTTTGATAAAGTTTAACTGCGTTGTCAGTTCCTTTACCAAAATCTCCATCAACTCTCCCGTGGTAAAAGTTCAAATCCTTCAGCAACTGTTGCACGGCATGAATCTCTGCATAATCTTTTAATCCCTTTTTCAAGACCCTCATAGCCTTAATTACACTATTACACTAATTACAGGATCGTTATGTCTGAAATTTCATAAATGCCTCCAATATCAACAAGAATTGCATAAAATTCTTGACAACTCTGATTTTTTTGTTATAATAATTTTAATGAATCAAGGTAAATTAAAAAACACAAACGCACTCGTAATTGGTCCTATGGAGGAAGGACTGGAGGCGGGTAGAGAGCTTCGCTCAAGAATTAAGAAGCAATTAGCCGAATTAGGCATCAATGTTTGGGATCATTATTCTAGACCGTTCATTAATGAAATTGAAGAAAATGAGGAGACTCACAACGATCTAGTTAAAGCCAGAGAATGCGGTAATTATGAACTTATTAATTCTTATCGAGACATTAGGAGGCAGGATTTATCTCTTGTTGATACCGCCGACTTTATTATTTGCGTATTTGAAAAAAAGACGTTCTCAGTTGGAACATGGAATGAATTTTTTCTTGCCGACTCTTTGAGAAAGCCTATCTTCTTTGTTTGGGGAGAAGGGAAAGATAAATGCCCTCTTTGGCTTTTTTGGACTTTGCCCCACTCTTACATCTATTCTAGTGTAATAGAGGCTTTGGAGACAATTAAAGCCATTGACAGTGGGCAAATAGAAATTGACAGCAAACGCTGGAGACTTAAAAAACCAGAATTTAGATAAATGAGCGCAGGAAAAGGAGATAAGCCAAGAAAAGTGGACGGAGAGAAATATCGTAGCAACTACGATAAAATTTTCAGGAAAGACAATTTTTCGCCTTCTGAAACGTCGAAGGCTGCAAAAAAAACAACATCAAAAAAATAAAACCAAATACAATTGCTAATAAATGAAGCGTCGATCTTTTTTATCCACAATAGGAGGCCTAGCACTCCCGTCATTACTCTCTGCCCAATATGGAAGAGAAGCAAAAGCGAAGAACATTATTTATGTTTACTTGACTGGAGGTATTTCAGCGCAGGAAACTTTTGACCCAAACCCATTTGCGGATTCAGAATTTAAAGGACCATTCAGTTCAATTAAAACAAAAACTGATGATCTTTTCTTTTCTGACAGATTTCCTTTATTAGCCAAAGAGACTAATAAATTTTCAGTGATTAAGTCAATGACTCACGGGCAAGCAGCCCACGAAAGAGGAGTAGAGTATATGTATACTGGATACAAGCCTTCTCCTGCTATAAGTTATTCTTCTATTGGCTCTGTAATTTCGCACGAATATGGAGTTCAAAATTCACTACCTCCTTATGTAACGGTTCCTGATACTCCAAATCAATTTGCAAATGCTGGATTTCTGTCTTCACAGTATAATCCATTTTCTTTAGGTAGTGATCCATCTTCTCCCTCCTTCAAAGTTAAAGATTTGGGCCAAAACTTGCCAGCAAGAAAGGCTGACATTTTAGAGTTAGTTGATTCCAGATTTAAAAAGGAAGTTTCTGACGATGCCATCGTCGCAATGGATAAATTTTACAACCAAGCCTTTGGTCTTATGGCGTCTCAAAAAGCAAAGGACGCTTTTGATATATCTAAAGAAAGCGAAAAAACAAAAGATTTATACGGAGACTCTTCTGCTGGCAAACGACTTTTAATTTCAAGAAGGCTTGTCGAATCTGGAGTCAGGATTGTAAAAACAAGTTTTGGCAGTTGGGATAATCACGATAATATCAAAACAAGTTTTGAAAACCAAGCCCCACAATTAGACAAAGCTCTTGCCGGATTGTTTCAAGACCTAGAACAAAGAGGTTTATTAAATGAAACTTTAGTGGTTGTTACAAGTGAGTTTGGAAGAACTCCTAAAATAAACAAAACAGCAGGAAGAGATCATTACCCAAAAGTGTTTTCTACTATAGTCGGAGGAGGCGGGATTAATAATGGTATTGTTTACGGTTCTTCTGGAAATTTAAGCATGGAGGTTGAAGAAAACCCTGTTTTGCCTGAAGATTTATTTGCTACAATTTTTCACCTTTCTGGAATTTCTCCAGAAAAGGAGCTTTTCACAAAAGATTTAAGGCCGATTCAGATAAGCAAAGGAAAGATTATCGAAGAGTTAATTTAAACTCTTAATTTTAAGACAGAGTGCTTTTCTAGGGCATACGTTAAATCGAAGGCTCCGTCAATTATTGCGCCAATAATATCTTCGTCAGTCAATGGAATTGACTGATTTGCATTGATAGAAATCCAAATGTAATAAAGTGGAGGTTTGGCTGAAAGTTCGATTGGATCGTAAACGGGATTTGCGTATTCTCCATCTGGACCTGTAAATGGCTCTGAACCTACTAAGATTTGATATCTTTCAACATACGGATATAAATATCTGTTTCCTTCTTTCGGTTGAATTAACGGATAAATTGGTATATAAAATTTTCCATCGGTCTGCTGGTTTCCTTCTCTTCCTGTTTTCGGAGCTTCTTCCTCAATAGAATCAAAATCTCTTTTTTCCCCCTGTATTTCTAAATACGCATCCGTCAAAGTCGCGGACCTTATTACATCGTAAGGAACATATGCGCCGTCATTCTCTTGATCAAGAGTCGCAACTTCTGTGCTGTATTCTGCAACTAAGTATACCCTCTTTTCTGGCTCTTCCTTTTCTAAGAGTGATTCCTCTCCTTGGACTTCAAATTCTATTGGGTCTACAAATAAAACTTTTCCAGAAGAAAGGCATACAGCAAAACCTCCTTCCATTTTGTATTTCTTAGAAATTATTTCCCCTGTTCTCTCGTCAAACTCTGTGCTTATTTGATTTACTTGGAACGCTTTTTTTGTAGCAAAATACCTATCTTGTATGAAGACATTCTGTTTTAAAATTTGATTTATATTCCCTGAGTTATTAATGGCGCAGATTAGGATATAGTCTTTTTCTCTTACATAACTTGTTGGTAAAGACTCTGACAGCGCAACTTTAATAATTTTAGAAGTTTTTATATCGTATCTGTCTATTGATAGATAGAATTTGTCTCCTTTCTCGTAAGAGAAGTCCTCTCGCATATTTGATGGTCTACAAAAATTGCATGACTCTTTTAAGGAAACATCTAACTCATTTCCGTCTTTATTTTTAGAATCTTCAAATATATTAAAAATAAAACCATCGGAAAATCTTAACTTATTATCTGACGTTTTATAAGCTTGAAATGGTGAAAATGATAAAGATACGTTTTTGCCTTTTTGTAAAATCATTTTATTAGGAAGGAAGGGGGTAATAAGCCTCTAAATCAAAAAGAATTACAGAGCCAAGGTCTTTAAAATCCGGCACTAAAAAAAAGTCTAGATTTTCTAACTCTGTAGAATACTCAAACTCTGGAGCATACATAGAACTTCTATTAAGACGGAAATCTACATTTCCTTGTTGGCAGTTTACTATTTCGCCATCATCATTTTTAAAAGCCAGCGGGATTCTTGTAGAGCAGCCTACTACTAAATCCACTTCTTCGCCGCCTTCTAAGGCGAATGTCTGTTCCTGACCCGCAACAAGTTCGCCTTGGGTTTTTGTTCCTCCTATTATTTCCGCCGTTTGTGGCTGTATCTCTTCAGAGTTGGGCAGTGACCGATCTATATTTCCAGCAGAAAAATCAAGAAACAAGCAATCTTGTATGTCTGTATCGCTTCTATCTATTAGTTTTTTTATATAATTGTAAGTTTTCAGCAAGAAGGGCGTTGTCTTTAGTTTTCCATCATTTTTGTAGGAAACGCATCTTCCTATAATTTGACTAGGGATTAAATTAAAAACACCATAATAATATATATCTCTTTTGCCTTTTTTTACTATAGGCAGGAAGACGTTAAATAATCTATCATTATTTGACTTAACTTCAAGAACTTGTGATTCGTCAAGAATCTCCGCAGATAATATAAGATTCGAATTTTCTATAAATTTCAAATGCAAATAATAGTCTTTATCTGAGGGGTTTTCAATTGTAGAATTGAAGCCTAAATTTTGATTTGACAAGATTCCACCAGTAAAATTTACAATATGTCCTGAAATTGCTCCTACCCTTATAGAAAACGGTGTTTGATTTCCAAGAACTACATTTTTCGATTTTTTTTTAAAATAACTCATTATCTGGTTCTCCAAAATCAAAATTAACTGTTTCTCCTCCTTTTATCAACCTTGTTACGGTTTTTCCCAATATGTCGATATACGCTACAGGAAGGAAGGAATCTAAAGAATCTTCTGGACTTCTAAAGTCTCCTGTTGGCGTTTCACCATTTGAAACTGCTCCAAACCCGAATATAGCGGAGCTTCTAAATTCCTTTGGAAATTTAATGATCGAACTTTTTTTGCCCTCCTCAGTTGTGGAGTGGTAATTACCATCTCCGTCAATGATGGTCCCAGATGTATACCTAATGTATTGCTGAGACTCAAAAGGATCACCCTGTCCCATGTCGGGTTCTATATAAGCACCAAAGTAATCGTAAAATCCCGCACTTTCATTTGTATAAATTATGTCGTTATTTATTAGCGAATTGTTTATTTTAACAAATTCGCACAAGCTGTCTGTCTGTTGCTGTTCTGCCGCTTGTTCTTTGGTTAATATTTTCAATCCTGAGCATCTTAAATTTGGAAGCTCCTTTTCGATGCAGATAAAGGTATCACCTTTTGCATCTGCCAAATCTAAATCGTTAAAATTAATAGAATGATAATCTCCAGAAATTGGATCAAGAATTCCGCCGTTTGATATCGTAACCTCATCTCCATATTCTAAGATTCTAAATGAATTATTGAATTCTACCAAATTTAATTTATTTCTTTTTAAGTAGCTCATTGACAAGAGTTTTTACACTTGAAAAGTCTTAAAGAATTAAATAGGATTTATTTGAGAAGGGATTCTCCTTAATTCATTTTAACAAAAAACCTACAAGGAATTTACCTTGTAGGTTTTAATCAGTATTTAAATGAATTCCAATGTCTTCATTTTTCATACGGCCCCCTCTCTTCTAAATAATTCATTTCCAGTTCTATTTGTGGTTTTAATCTCATTATCTCTTTCTTTCTCAAATTCAAACATATTAAAAATCTCATCAGGATTAGCAGACCCGCCTAAAAATTTAATTAAACGAATCATCTCTTGATTATCTTGTAACCTTAATTTTTCATAGTTTAATGTGATTATTTGTTCTGAATTTAATTCTTTATTAAATAAACTATAATCGTATCTCCATTTATCGACAATATCCTTAATTAAATCATTTTCTAATTCCACATCTTCGACGCCGAAGTATTTCAACCTTTCCAATAGGTCGGATTCTTTAACGTGTGATTTAGCGTAATGAAACCTACTTTTTATCGCATTCTCTTCCTTTCTTAATATGTTTAAGATTAATAAATTCTCATCCATATTAGTTAATTCTTCAAATAAATCTGGAGTGATAGAGTGACTTTTAATGTAAAAGTTCCCACCCATCTTTCTAACAAATTCTGATATTAGCCCTAACTTTTCTCTACAATTTACTTTAGTTAAATCTAAGAACTTATCTATAAAAGCATAATCTTGTGTGTTATCCAGAATTTTATTCGACATTCTCCCAACCCAACTAGACCCAACCCTCATGGCTGTTGAAATTAGTAAATGCTTCTTTTCGGGTAAAATGCAATTCATCAACTGATTATATCTATTTTTTTACAATAATTCAAAGAAAAAAACAACATGCAGTTTCTTTCAAATTCTCGTCTTTCAAAGATTCGCAAATATAAGAAGAACCCACTCCAAAGGGAGTATAAACTAAAATTTTTATTCTATTAATATTTGCCACTTTTTATTTATCTCTTCCCAATCAAAGCTTTTAACAATTTTTTTTGCCTTTTTTACTCTAGATTTTGAATTAGGAAACTCTCTGTATATTTTTTCTGCGCTTTTTTTTGCATCAAAGTCTGGAACTGATTTGCCCATGTAAAGAACTGACTGAGAATCTTCTAAGAAGATCGCGGATTTTTCATCGAATATTTCTGAAAATGAAGAATGATTACCAAGAGCAATAGGAACTTCACAACTGGCCGCTTCAGTTGCAGTCAATCCCCAACCTTCCCCATGAGAGGTCGACAAGAACAAATCAAAACAATTATATATCTCTACCAAAGCCTCTTTTGGACAGTCTGTATCTCCTATGATTCCAGTTTGAAAAAACGGATCAGCGAAAATACATTTGTCTAATACTCCCATTTCAAGCGCGATCTGCTTTAAATTAAAATAACCATTTGGGTCCGAATGAAGATAAAGCCTCCAAGAATCATCCAGCTTTATTAAGTTGGAAAATATATCAATAGTTCTATATAAGTTCTTTCTCTTAGAGTTTGAATTCACTACTCCAAGTATTTTATTTTCCATATGCTCTGGAAACCATTTAAACTTTTTATTTTCTTTTGTTTTCTTGAAGAAGCTGTCGGACCCGTGAGGTATTACGTATATAGGTTTTGTTTCGTCTTGTAATTGTTTTTTAATATTTTCTTTTCCGAATTGAGTATAAGCAACTATTCCGTCTGCTTCTCTTAAAAAATCGACATCAGACTCTTTATTAAAATAACAATCTACAGGAACGTAGCATATTAACTTTAGCAGTTTTTCTTTGCGAACCTCTTTTATTACGTCAATATAATTTGCAAATCTAAAGGGGTCGTGAATTGTCCACAAAGTTATAGTCGAGCCTAAAGACAGCAAGAATTTTTTAAACCTTTGAGCGTTTTCAACAGACTCCCAAGAGGAGTTAATATTTGCTGGATAAATCGGAAAATCGTATTTGTGAAGTTCGCAGTCATACCCTATTCCCCAAAAGAACTTATTTTCCAAATTTAAATTGGGAACTATGTTTTGAGTCACTCTAGAAAAACCGCTTTCTAAAGTAGGGGAATCTCCTAAAAAGACATATTGCATACATCATATTATATGAATATTTTCCCTAAAATCAATAACTTACTCCTGAGATATTAAAGAAAAGCAAGAATAAATCTGAGAGTTTCGATCTTTGAGTGTTTATAGGTCACTTACTTCTATTAAATCAACGGACGCAGCCCATCTAATTGTGCTACCTCCTGCTCCTGTAACTTTTATAACTAAGGAGTCGGTTGTAGTGTCTGCTTCTGCTGTTACGTCCCAACCTGCCACATCTTCCGCTATTGTTGTAACTGTTATTGACCCAACAATAGCCGCGCTGTTTGTCCCTTCTCTTTCTATTAAACCTTTTATTTGATAAGCGGCTGATTGTTCGCCGCCGCCGTCTGTTCTTCTAGCTACAATATTTATATTAAATTTTGAAGTGGTTCTTGCATTAATTGTTATATTTTTACTAGAACCATCTAGATATAAATTAGTCTGAGTTGCGTTTGTTGTTACTCCTCTTGCTAATAACGAGCTTCTTCTAGGATTTCCAGTTAAAGCTGAACCTGCAAAAGCACCAGCACTCTGAGATAATTCCCCATATCTATGTGCTGTTCCTTTATAACCTATAATTGTCGTGTCTTGCTCCGATGAAGTCTTTGTATGGTCTCTACCTAATGCAACACTGTTTTCACCGTCAGAAATAGAGTTGCTTCTGCCCATCACAAAATTCGTATTGCTTAATAGCGTATTTGATTCTCCCACAATAAAACAACCTGAAATTGCGCTTGAATTATCTCCAATTGCATTGGAAGAACCTATGATAGAGGAGTCTTTCGCTTTTGTAATAATTGATGATCGAGCAGAACCTATAAAACAATAAGGGGAATCGTCTATAATAGCCGAAGCTGCTCCCCCCACAATTGCACTCTCTGTAGCGTTTCCAGTTATATAACTTGATGTTCCTCCTATAATCGCTGAATTAGTAGCACCTACTCCTATATTACTGTTTTTCCCTCCAAGAATAGCACTTTGCGTTCCCGCTGTTATATAATCAGATAATCCTGTAAGATTGTCTTTTGCTATCTGTAAGTCTACTGACTTTGAGCCTCTTGCTCTTTCGGAAAGGGCCGCGACATAGCCAGTTGGTGATATAAAAAACGCACCAGTTCCTTTTGGGCTAATATTTACACTTGCATTGGAGTGTGCATTTTCAAAACTTGGCGATAATCCGACAGTCTTTGTTCCATTAGTTATTGACTCGTCAAAGTAAGTTAATCCTGTAGTGCCACCGCCCACACCAACTAATCCAGTAGAACCAGAGACCAGTTGAAATTCTAATCCTATTGGGTTAGCTGGATTATATACTACCGCCCATCCACTTTGCGCCCCATCTGTGGTTAAAACCGTTCCTTGGCCGAGGCCTGTTCCTACATATAACTGCCCAATCCCCTCATCTAAAAAATTACTAAAGGGTTGAGAACCAAAATCGTTTAATCCGCTTCCGTTCACGGTTAAACCACCCGTTATATCAACAGAACCAGTGAAAAAAGAATCCCCGCTAACGTCTATTCCATTTATAAATTGGGTAATATCCGTAGTTCCTGTTACAACTAAGTTCGCTAAGTTATTGTCATTATAGCCTGTTAAATCTCCGTCTATCTGTAAGTTCTCCTGAATCTGAGACGACCCTGTTACATTCAGAAATCCATTTACTCCTAGACCATCGCAGCTTAAATGTTCTGCAAATCCCCCTCCTTTTAAAATGAATGAACCTGTATGGCCGTTTTCGTCCCTTAGAAATTCATAGGCTCCAGAAACAGCCTCTGATATCTCCACTGAATTATTGAATAAATTAAAAGTAGCCATTTAGTTTAATTACACTAAAAACAAAAAACCCGCAAGTTTCCTTGCGGGTTTCAGTTATGAAACTAACTACTATTTTGTTGTATTAAAACGGAATTCCGTCGTCTTCTACAGTTTCGCCAGAAGAGGTAACTTGTTGACTCTGCCCATTAGAAGATGTTGTGGCAGCACTTTTTACTTCACTCAAGTAAATTCGCGCATCTGGTGTTTTCTCTCCCTCTTGTTTGTGGGTGTTTCTAAGAATCATAATATTGACTCTCTCACCATCTACAGTTACATAGCCAGAGCTATATGCGTTTCCACCTGCTGATGTTTTGCTCCAAAGTGCGCCGCATTCGCGCTCTTTCCAATCGTTTTTGCTTTCTTGTTGATCACTCATTTTTATTGAATTCTGTTTTTTGGTTTTTGTTTAGTTTTGTATAAACTTTTTTAAGTCTTCTGTAGTTTTTTACTAGAATTTTGTTTTTAGGGTCTTTGTCTAAGCCCTGATGTCTTCTTAATTTTTTACTTTGTTTTCCAGACATTTTTTTGATTAATTTTGCAAATTGAGGTTTTTGCCAATTTTACTAGGTTAAAGGCTTTATTCCTGTCTCTAAATAGGACATAAAACGGAGTAACCTTCTCTACTTTAGCATTGAATTTTCGGCCATCAAATGTTTCGATACCAACGAATCTACCAGATGATTGTTTCAAAAGACGCTCGTTATTATTCATGTTAATCGTTTTTTCTTTGTTTGTCATATTGTATGTTGTATTGTTTAAAATCTGTTTCTGTTTCGGCATTATAAGCTACAAAATGCCTTTTGTCAAACCTTTTCTATGAAAAACTCGTTATTTATTGCTTTTTTCAAATCTGCGTCTATGTCACTCGATTTTAATACATTAGCTGCTTGAAAACCCAAGCTTTCTTTTTTAAACTTAGAGCTAAAAAACAAGAATAAAGAATTTCCAAATCGAACATCTTGTCCGGTTGGTAACTCCACCTTGCCCTCTTCTAAAATTTGGATTAGAGAAGATTGTGCTTCTTTTTTGATGCAGTCTATGTCTTTAATTAAAAACGTCGCACCTTCTAAAATCGAGGCTTTTTGAGCTAACGAACACAAATAATCTTCAGAGAAGCCTGATATTGAATTTTTGTCTACTAGGGATTTTGCCGACACTGAAACGTAAGGCATCCCATTAGATTTAAAGTAACTCTCTAAGACAGAGATGACTGCTTTTACATCACTTTCTGATCCAAAAGAAAAAATACTATTGGGGATATCGCCATCTTGTTTAGTAAAAACATCTTCAGATATGTTTTTGAAGAAATCGAGCAATTTATTGCAATTGATTCCCTTTTTTAACAACTCTTTGGACAAGCCAGTTTTAAAATCCTTTTTTAACAAAAGACCTCCTTTATCAACAAAGGCTTCTTTTAAAGTCTTCCTAGTCACCGAATTTAAATCCTCCAACTTGGCAATAGCACCGCATTGATCGACTATATCTACAAATTTATCTGGATAATTCCTGTTTGGTAAAAAAACATCACAAAATTTAATAGCTTCTTTTGAAAATTCGGGAAAATATTCAACGCCGCTCTTTTTGCTAAAGCTTTCAACGATATGATCAGCAATGTCCAAAACTTGAGAAGAGGACAATGGCAATACAGATACCTTCTCAAACCTCCTGTCTAAAGCTGGATTCTTTTTAAAACTTTGATTGTATTCATAATCTGTAGTTGCCCCTATGCAAGATATTTCTCCCCTTGCTAGGTAGGGTTTTAAAATATTAGACGCTTCCAAATCTCCCTTTCTTCCTGTCCCTCCTGCTCCAATTAAAGAATGAATTTCATCAAAAAACAAAATAATGTTATCGTATTTCATTACTTCGTTAATGAACTCTTTAATTCTTTCTTCAAAATTGCCCCTAAACTCTGTTCCTGCAACCATATCTGAAATGGATACTTCGAATACGACCTTTCCTTTCAAACAGTTTGGAACTCTATCGTTTACAATTTCTCTAGCAAGCAACTCTACAATTGCAGTTTTTCCTCCTCCTGCTGGTCCAACGAGAATTGGATTCGGTTTTCTTTCTCTAGACAAGACTGTTTGCGTCTTTTTTAATCTATTTTCAAAATCTACAAGACCGTCGAAATCTCCAGCCATAGCTTTTTTATTTAGATTTACGGCGAACAAGTCTATTGTTTCATTAACTGCGTCTTGTTGAAATATTCTTTCTTCATCTTCGCTCTTTTCCTCCTCCTCTTCTTCCTCTTCCTTCTCCTCCTGTTCATCCAGCAGGGAGGCAAGAGGCTCTCCAAGGTCTTTAATAAAAAGAACTATTTTTTCTATAAAATCATTTACTGAAAAATCTCCTGAATCAAGTAGCGATTTTAACAATTTACCGTGTTTTGGGTAAGACACTAAAGCTAGTAATAAAATCTCCGCAGATATATCTTCTTGCTCCAAAGTTTCCGCCAGAGACTCTGCAACTTGCAAAACTTCTCTACATTGTTTATTTAATCGAGTTGTCGGATTTTTTGATGGAGGCTTTTCAGTTAAAAAACAGTAAGCTAAAACTTTTGATAAATTAACATCAATATTTAAAGAACCAAAAATCTTATGGATTGAAATTGAATTATGGGAAGTCACCGCCTCCCAAAGAATATCTACACAAATATAAGGCCTTTCAAGCTCCTCTGCGGTATCTTCGGCTCTTTTTAAAATTTGCAATACGTCTTTTGATTTATTCATTATTTTAATTCTTTGGTCTTTAAATACACCTTACTGTCAAGAACGCTCATTGTCGAGACGAAATTTGTTCCGTCTGAAATTTCCGCTCTTATAACTGCTATGTCTCCTTTATTTGGTTCTCCGTTTTCTAAAAATCTAGAAAAAGCGTCTCCCCTCCAGTCTCCAAAAAGTATTTTTGCCGTTCCACTGTCATCGGACACTGTAGCCGCCATGTATTTTCTATCGTTTCTGTCTAAGCGAATTGTGAAGTCGTCTATTCTAGCGACTGCTCTCCAGCTTCTTGGCTGTTCAATAGATATATCCTTTAGGGTTTTTAAATCCCTCTTTTCTTTGAAGCAGTCAACTAAAGAAATAGAAGGGCTGTAACCTAATAAATTAGTCTCAAACCACCAAGTCGATAAGTTTCCTCTTTTTTGGTTTTCTTGATAAAGAGTTTTGTAATCTTGAAATTTTCTTTTAAAAGTTTCAAATCGAGACTCTTTCATTACCAACTTGTTATCGTCTCCAATGATTTTTTCAAATACGCTTTTGGATATGGAATTTAACAAGTCAAAATTATGCCTTTCCCCAAGTTTGTAAAATTGTCTTTTCTCTCTGTCTGTTAGTAAATTGTATGCTTGAGCTTCTAAAGCTTTTTTCGGCCTTTCCTTTAATCCCAAAGCTCCTGCGTAAATCATAGAGCTTAAAACTCCTATATTTATTTTACACTGTTTTGCACAAGCGAATACGTCGTATTTGTTTTTAGGGTCTAGTTTAACAAACTCCTCCAAACATTTCTTTGTTCTTTCTGAAACTCCCTTGATCGACTGAAGGCCGTAACGAATATCGTCGCCTTCTATTGTGAAATTCATTGCAGATGACTCCAAGCTTGGAGGGAGAAGTCTAACTCCAAAGTCAGAAATTTCTCTACTTACCTCCGCAATAGCCTCCAAGGGGTCTGGCTCGTCTTCTGCGACCTCTAGAATTGATGTAAAGAATTCTTTTGGATGCTTATATTTTAGCCAAACCGTTTTGGCGGCTAAAGACGCATAGCAAACTGCGTGACTTGCATTAAAAGAATAGTTGGCACTGGCTTCTAGCGCGTTCCAATAATATTGCGCCAAATCTTCATTCAAGCCGTTTTCGTTAGCCGCTTGAAAGATTTTCGACCTCCATGCTGGCATTTCATTTGTTTTTTTCTTTCCAACGATTCTTCTCAAAGTCTCCGCATCGTCAAGAGAAAGTTTAAAAACTTTATTAGCAATTTGCATCAATTGTTCTTGATACAAGATTACGTTTTTTGATCTTGCCAAGATTTTATCTAATTCTGGATGAAGACCTAAAGGACTTTCATTTTGTTTTTGAGAAATATAGTCATCTACAAACTGCAATGCAGCGGGTCTAGCTAGAGCAACAACGTCAGCAAGTTCTGCTAAATTGCTAGGTTTTACTTTTTTCGTTACGTCTGCGTTGATGTCTGCCGAAATTTGAAAAAGACCGCAAGGATGATTAAAGTCTTGCAGCATTTCATAAATAAAAGGGTCTTCATCGTCTACATCATCCAAGGATATTCCGATCTTTTTGCACACCTTATTCGCAATTGACAGAGTTCTTAACCCTAGAATGTCAAACTTCACCATTAAATCGGCAACGTCATTCATTTCATAACTAGAGATTAGTTCTCCGTCCTTAGTCAATTGAAGAGGACAGACATCAGAAATCTCTTGGGAGCAAATCGCAATACCAGAAGGGTGAACTCCGCAATTTTTATTCAAATTTTCTAATAACAAAGCGCATTCGTAAGCTTTTTTGTTACTATTGCACCAATCTTCGAATCTAGGAACTTCATCATAAGCCCTTTTTAAAGAAACAACTTTCCCATGTTCTTTGGGAATCATGTCGCTAACTTTATTTGCTTCTTCTTCGGATGCGTTAGAAAAGAATTTCGCGCATTCTTTTATACAAAGCTTTGAAGAGAAAGTATTAAAAGTTAAAATTTTGGCCGTTTTTCCTTTGTGCTTTTCTTCAATATAGTCTATTACTTTAAATCTATCTTCGTGAGATATATCTGTATCTACATCTGGAGCCAGCGATCCTACTAAAAATTCTTTACCTTTTTTGTCAAAGGTCTTTTTCGCTCTATTTTTTGAAACAAATCTCTCAAAAAATAGATCGTGTGGGAGAGGGTCTTTATTCGTTACTCCAAGCAAATAAAGGATTAAACTACCCGCTGCGCTTCCTCTGCCATCCCCCACGGCGATCCCACTCTTCTTCGCAAAATCAACTACATCCCAATTCAAAAGAATGTAATCAACAAAACCTAATTCATCAAAAATATCAATTTCATATTTGGCCCTATCGTAGTATTCCTTCTTGTTGGAAAGTTTGTCTATCCCTCTGTCTTTAATACCCTTTCTTGATAAGGCCTTTAAAACTTCTAAACTATCAGCCTTTTTTTCCAACCCAAGCTTTTTGAGAGTCTTTTTTTCTAATTCAATCTTGGGCAACTCCAAACCTGCTGGTTCAAAATCCTCATAGGTTTCAAAACTGTCAAAATTCATTCAATGAACATACATCGAAAGTAGGGTTTGTCAAGTCTTTATTTTGTTCCACACTTCAAACTCAGAGCCTTTCCACTGTTTGGGAACTTGCCCCCCTTCTGGCCAAAGTCCATTTATAGCCATTTCCCACTCCTCCTCATCCAAAGGAGGGAATGTGAAAATTTCGGTTGGAGGGTTTAAGCATTTAAGAAGTTTTGTGTCTGGATTGTGCAACCATTTTGATCCATCTGGATTTTCTCTAGCACTATCCCAACCGCAGTCTCTGAACGGCGGAATCAATTGATTGGGAATTGGGTAAAAAGAAAAGAATTTAAGCCCTTGTTTTTTCATGTAGTCTTGAACGCTTTCTTCCGTCCATTTTAAATTGTCCAGAGGGCCGGGACCACCGAAATCTTTTTGTGCGATTAAGTAGTCTGAACGTCTAATAAATTGCGCCCTTTCCGAATAATTCCCATGCCCTTGATTTCCTGCCAAATCAATATAGTAATTGTTTTCGAAAACAATCTTTTCTGTAAAAAAGTCTATATGTTGTTCAGTTAATTGCATTTGCAGCAAGTGGTCTACCTGTATGTAAAAGGCAAATTCACTTTGGCACTGAGAAAATAATTGAACGGTTCCGGCTCCGCAACCTATATTGATTGAATTATTGATAACCCTATCACACAGTCCTTCTTTGAGAAACTTGTCAGCGTATTTATCTCCCCCGTTGTTCAATACAACAATCTTTTTTTCAAATAAAGCATTCTCTTTCAGAGAATTCAGTAAATTCTTTAATTCATTTGGCCTATTGTAATCTAAAATTAGGATTTCAGTCATTTTTTTGATTCTTTCGATAAATAGTTTATTGTGGTAACAGGGTAAATTAATCCAATTTAGGTTCAACAAATGGCTTTGAAAAGTCAATTGTCGCCCCTTTCATTTTAATCACTTCCGGCCTGTCTGCAAAGTGTTTTGTTTTGTTTTGTTTTTGGTATTTATCAAAGAACTTTCTTTTTACAGGGTCTTCTGCTCCAATTTTTTCTGCCCTCTTTTCCGACATTTCTTTGCTTGCATTCCACAAGTCTCCAATGGTTCCTTTCATGTTTCCAGTCTTCTCCACATGAGATCGTTTATCAAATGGGTCACAATTAGAAAGAGAGTCGATAGAGGCGTTTGGGACGGTCCATACCCTCTCCCATTCTTCACCGTCTTCTCCAAAATAAACGTGCTTCTCGTCCATTTTTTGAAGAACTTCCCGAACTTCTTCGGTGTCTTTGTTTTTGTATAGATAAATAGGCATCCTACTTAAATTTTAGTAGGATTATCCATAATAATCAACTTGCGTTTTTATTTAATGATAAAAGCAGTGTTGATTTTACCACAAGTCTCTAGCTTCTGGTTTTGAACAACCTTGGCCTTGAGGGTCTTCGACTTCAAACCCCTGATCTTTTGCTTTTGCAATTATATCTTTATTGTATTTTAAGTTATTGAAAGCTGGACATCCTCCATAGAACTTCTTTTCTATTTTTTGACCCTTTAACGGTTTAAGGTCTTTTTTTAATTTAGAGGTTTTTACAATCTTATCGCCTTCCTTTAGCTCGTAATAAAAATAACCAAACTTCATTGGGCAATGCCACATCTTGTCGCCGTTGACTTTTTTTTGCTTGGGGTTCTCTGCTCTTCCGCACTTGATAAGGCCAGCAAATCCTTCGTATTTTTCAGGCCAACCTTTTTCTGAGGCCATGTTTGAAATTGCCAATTTTTCATCGAAATTGTCTACGATTTTCTGAATATCAGTTAAGTAATACTCTAAGCCCTTCATTTCCCCTTCTGACATTTCTGGTGTTACTAATATTCCTCCATCATTCGATTTGATGCCCACTAAATATTCATTTTCTCCTTCTACTAGGTAAGTCCAAGCTTCTTCGCAGTGCTTTTCGCAATCATATTGCAAAAAAACGAATTCCATCCACCCCTTGCTATATTTAGGATATAGCTTTTTCACTACCAACCTGTAAATCTGATCTTGAATATTATCTTCAAGTTCTTTTCCTTGAAATTTGTTTTTACTACTTTTGAAGTCTCTAATGATAGCCAACGACTTATCTTCAAAAAGAAATAATTTATCAATAAATCCTCTTACCCTGTAGGAGAACTCACCCTCTTCCACATCAATATCGAAAGATATTTCAGAGTGAGACTCTGTAGGTTCGCCCTTGTCTTTTCCAAAAAAGTCGTAATTCAAGCCTTCTAAAAGCATTCTTTCCACTAAGTCGAAATGAGATATTTCTTCGCCGTGGGCAGACTTTGCAAGGTCTTTTGGAGGAAACCCTTCTTTCTTTAAGAAGGAGTTTATGTATCTCTCCACTTGTGGGCAGCAACTTACGTTTTGATGTTTAACTAATTTATCGAAAATCTTTTTTCTTTTTTCTTCGCCTAAATATTCATAAAGGTTATGACAACAAGACCCCATCACCGCGCCAGAATTCGTCTGATCTGGAAGTTTTAATACATAATTGCAATAATACTCCCAACTGCAAGAATCTAGGGTTTTTATCCTGCTTGCGGACAATGGAATTTTGTTTTGGTTCATTTTGCTTTTTCTACTTTAAGGCGTTCTACTCATAATTGAATTCATACTCTTTTATTAGCTTTTTTATTTTGCTCTTTAGCTTTTGAGTAATTTTAGCGTTGGGCGCATAATCAATCAATTCTTTAATTGCCTTCTTTTGTGATTCTGAATCAAATTTCAGAGAAGACCTCCAAGCTTTAATTTCTTCTGTCGTCATATCTCCAAAGTCGTAGCCTTTTCGCGGACAAGGACAGAACCAAATTCTATCAAGGTCTATCGAATCAATCATTCTCAACAATGAAGCCAAAGCTCCATCAAATCCTCTATTTTGACCGTTATCATTGTTAAATGATAAAATGACATCTTTGTTCATTCCATTTAATTTAGAAATCAAATGAGGGTTCATTGAGTTTGTGAAAGCAACACAATTATTTTTAATTCCAGCCTGATAAAGAGACATGGAATCTCCAATGGATTCAACTACAAAAATTCGACCCTCCTCGTTTATTTGCTCTTTAACTCCGTCTACAGAAAAATAAGGGTAAAGCCAGTTTGCAGTTTTTCCTCTATGGAGCCATTTCGGGTAATCATTATCCTCTACGACTTTTCTTCCAGAAAATCCATGAATTAAACCGTCTTCTCGAAATATCGGAAAGACCATTCTCCTGAAGAACTTTCCATTTGTGGCCAAACCGCATTTGTATGCTTTTTGGGTAGCAACGGAGATTCCTCTATTGTTAAAGAAATCGAAATCTGGAAGCAGTCTTTCTAAAACTGAATTATTGAATATCTTTTCTTCTTTCAAAAGTTCTCTCCTTTTTGTTGTATAATTAAACTCTTCACCTTTTATGATGTGCGACACATCGTTTGTTTTTAAAGTTTTTTTTAGTAAAAGCTCGAAAGGCAAAGCTACAGAACCAGCCACAAAATCAGTCCATACGCCACTGTCTTTGTAAATAGAGATCGCTGTTTTATTGTCTCCACCCCTGTATATTGCAGAAGTTTGCCAATAGCTGCCTCGATCAGACAATGTGTATCCTAAATTTCTAAGTATGGATGCATAATCAATCATTTCCTAAAACCTTTTTATAATTAAAAGCCTTGAGGTAAGTCACCTTCTTCTGTTTCTGTATTCGCGTCTAAATCTTGGCCTAATCTAGTTTTTACAATGTCTCTTAAATCTCCACGATCTTCGACATTAAAGTTATCAATTTTTAAATTAATAAAATTATCTCTTTTTTCTCCGTCTTCCATTTCTACTGCATTTAAATGGCCAAAAGGGTCTTCTCCCAAGTGTCTTGCTACAGTAGGTATAAGTTTATGAGTGCCAAAGGATTCTCCCTCTTCTTGCATTTCTTCAATACTCTTTTTTCTAAGAATAAAAAGGTGAGAGCAAAACTGAGTAATCTGGTCTGACAAAGATACGATTGATTCGTCATCTGTCGCTGCATTTCTTGCATTTGAAATTCCAGTCCTGTTTGCTTGAACAGAAGTCGCCATAGAGACAACGGGTTTTCCATCAAATTTCAATTCTCTACTAATGCACTGTTTGAAGTCGTGAAGGGTTTTTCCTACAAAAGCCCATTCGCTTCCTTTTCCTAAATTTGAGAAATCTGTCTTTAAATAGTCAAAAGAAAATACTAACTCATTGCCGCGCCCGACTTCTGCGTAGTAGATTCTTTTTAAAGTTGCCACCATTTCTTCTGAAGTCATTCCTGCTACATTTTTATACAGAATTTTAATATCTTTAACTTTGTCCCAAACTTCTCTAACTTTTTGAACAACCTGTTCCGCACTTAGGTCGTTAAATCCATGAGTTCTCCACTTACCACTTTCCAATAAGTGAACTGGAATCCCTGAAGCCCCAGCAACCATTCTAAAAACAAGTTCTTCTTCCGACATTTCTCCGTTATCAAAATGAAGAATTGGAACTTTGTATTTATAAGCTGTTTTTAATAACAAATCTAAAGCTAGGGTAGTTTTTCCTGCCTTACTTCTGGCGCAAATTACTAAGATGTTTGCGGGTCTTAAAACTGAACCATAAATTTTATTAATAGTTTGATACGGACCCATAAATCCAACCTCTTTTGGCGGATTTTCTCCCCTGTCTTCAACAATGCTTTCAGCGATTTCTGCTAAGTTAACTAATACATCGTCTTCTCTCTCAAAAGAAGAGATTGTCTCATTATGAATTTTATCCAATTCATCAATTATTTCACAATATTTTAAATTAGGATCGGTGCTTTTTGCAAAAGCTTGAATTCTTTTCGCTTCTTCAAACGCTTCTCTTCTAACAGAGAATTTTTTAAGCTCTCTGATCGAATTTAAGAAAACTTCCTTATTAACCTTGTTAAAGGATAGGCTTCTTATGTATTCAGAAATGTCAATAGAGTCGGGGAATGAAATTCCTAAATTAACAACTCTTTCGATCAGAATTGTATCGTCAAGAGCTTCCGCGTTATTTAACGCGGATCGCATCATTTTAAACAGTGTGACGTTTACTTCCGAGTCTTCCGAATAAAAATCTTGCTCTTTAATTAAAAGATTGACTTGATGCCACTCTTCTTGGTGCTGCAAGATTCCCGAAAGAACGCTTTTTTCTATTGTTAGGCTTTTAATCATCTAATTGAAAATCTGCAAAAAATTCTTCTCCTCTTTTTTCTTCCTTTAGAAAGTTTTTGATACCACCTTTGACGGCCATCCTTGTTGCCTGATTTTCGAAATTCTCTGCACAAGTTGGATTTCCTGATGAGTCCACGTAGAAAATAAAAAATCCTTTATTCCCTCCTGCGTGATAGCCTGTCCTATCATAGAGCTTCGAAAACAAGCTCTCTGGTATATTTAGTTTACTTTTTTCCATAATCCTCCCAACAAAATCTCTTCGTATTACAATCTTCAATTTCGGGTGCGTCAAATTTTCTTGGCCTCCCTCCAGTGCCTCTTCCGCACATGGACTTATAAGCTTGGAATGCCGGAAAGTCAAGTTCTTTTTCGTAAAGAATTGTTTTGGCAGTTTGAAATTTTACGCTGTCTAAATTTAACTTCTTCAATTTGTCTATTTCTCTTTGAATTTGATAATCAAACGGATGACCGTTTTCTTCCTCAAAAACAACGCATTCCTTTAGCTTTTCTATTGGAAGGTTTGAGTTGCCGAAATTATGAATTCTTTTATGCAAAAAACTGTCGTAAAAAGGTATCGCGACCAAAACATCACAAGATTGAATGCTTTCAAAATTAAGAATTCCATCGTTTTTAACGTATGCTTCAGAAAATAACTTTCTAAGTTCTTTAAGTCCACTATCGTTCTTAGCAAAAAGAACGATCTTGCTTGAAGCGTTGTCTTCGTGACTGCAATCTATTCTCAACCCGAAAATCAACTTTTTACCCTGTTCTTTTGCCTTTTTTACGGTTTTGCGGAAACCTGCAAAAGAGTCTTCTACCACAACTACTTGCTCCTCGTCTTTTGCTAGTTCAAAAATTCTATCAATAGATAGGATCGACTTTCCTATTGAAAAATGAGTCTTAAATAAGGGTATCATGCCTAACGATACGTCATCACTTAGCAGTTGTCAAGTTAAAGATTTAAAGACTCTATCTGATCTTTTATACTTTCTCCTTCTACGACTCTGTATAGAGTTATATTGTTTGCTTCACAAAATCTTTCTTTGGTGTCGTCTCTTCTTAATTGATCTAAGAAGTTCTGGCGGCTATTGGAATGAAAGTGTTTGTTGAATTTATAATGCTGCCTACCGTCAACTTCTAAAGCTATCTTTTTTGAAGCATTGTAAAAATCAAAGGAGAGTCTGGTTCCTGCAACGGGAAACTCTTCATAAACAAAGTCAGAACACCAATATTCATAAAGGATTTCCTTTGCTTGTTTTTGTAATTTTGATAACGACTTTCCTTCCCAATCAATAATATACTTGTGGGTAGACCTTACTTTTTTTTCAAAACCTTTTAAAGTCAAAAAAACCATTATAAAGCATCAAAAATTTCCTTATTGCAAAACTTATTAAACTTTTTATAAAGTTCTGGATTCTTTTCTACTTCGTTATACAAATTGTCTAAGCCTTGTATTCTAAATTCTTCTCCTAAAAATTCTGTTAAAGATTTTTCAGACTTGATCCAGCTTCCTTTTTTCTCAAGAAAAGACCAAGCCATTAAAAGGTCTACCACTTCTCTTTCAACCCAAATTGATTTTCCATTTTTTCTTCCAAATTTAATTGGATAAGAAACTGGAATCATAGTTGTTTCGTTTGTTGATTTGCAGATTTTAATTTTAGCCATTCTCCCGATAGGTCTGTTATTTGCGCCAATATTTGATTTAGGGTCTGGCAGTATGAAATCATCATTATTGGGTCTGATAAATTCAAAAACCCAATCAGGATAATGAACTGCCGCGTTTCCTCCAGAAGCTCCTCCTAGTTTATTCCTATCCTTTGCTATATATTGAGACGCTCTAATTTCCGCCCTGACTTGGCCCATCATAATACATTGATGACCTCTTTTTGAAAGTCCAAGATTCGTTCTTCTCAAGAAATCTCCAGTCATTAATGCTCCTGCTGCTACTTTGGGCGCATCCTCTGTTCCTTTATCCAATGCTGCTCTTGGAATAAGCCCGTCCATAGAGTCGATGATGATATGGTATCTAATCTTTTTTTCGTTTTTGATTAACATTCTTAGCCAATCAAAAACAACTTCATATACGTTCGACTCAAAAACTAAGGAAGTTCCCACCTCCCATTCTTCGGGATCATGGACGAATTTTATTTTCGTCCTTTCTTTCATCGCATCCGAAAGCCTTCCTTCTGCTTTTACAAAAATTCCTTTTGAGTCCTCGACTGTTTCTAGAAAGTTGCCTTGAATTTCTAAAGCTTCAGCAGTCTTTCCGCTCTCTGTTGGTCCTACAAATCTAATAAGCCCTGAAGAAACGCCTCCACCAACTACCTGATCTAAAATCTTAGAACCAGTTGATACGGAGTAATTGCCCCTAAATTCCTCAAAGTTATAATGAAACTCTCTATTTGATTCAAAATACTGTTTTGTTGTCGCTTTGTCGGATACGTCTTGTTTACTCATCTAAAAATTCCCTAAATTTCTTAATCTTTTTCTTTGCAAAATTATAACCTTTTTTTTCAGTTCCTGCAACTATTTTATCCTCTTTTGGTTTGTATAAAAACCTACTTAATTCTTTTTTCAAATACTGCTCTCCATCTTTCGAGAGAAACCAAGCTAGACTATTTAAATCAAACGGTTGCTTGACCATATTTAAAAAATCAACCGGATATTTTTCAAAAATATCCTTTGCTAATTTCTGCTCTCTTGCGTAAACCACTTTCACAGAAGGGTTTATCATTTTTTTGATGAAAGCCTTTCTTTCCTTAAAGAATGTTGGTTTTTTCATTGACGCTAATTTCTTGATATTCCTCAAGATAACACATGAAATAAGGAAGGTCAAGCCAAAAGTTTAAATCATTTTTTGGATCACCCAAGAACGTATGAACTTTATCTCCAATTATATAAAATTTTCCAGAAAATGCCTTTATGTCTCCGACATTTATTTTATCGCCTATTTCCTTCTTTAATTTTTTGGCCTTTTTCTTGTCATCATCCAACTCTATCTCGTAATTAAAATACTTGTTTCTAAATTCTTTTAATTTCGATTTGCGCTTGAGTCTTAATCTAAATTCAATTCCAGAACTTTTTA
>Ga0181553_10000604_pt1 | contig 31300 bp, 40 predicted proteins | sample 011ome_17_FD_133753 | JGI IMG/M metagenome (GOLD analysis project Ga0181553, IMG submission 133753) | Coastal salt marsh microbial communities from the Groves Creek Marsh, Skidaway Island, Georgia - 011502XT metaG (megahit assembly) | ecosystem: Environmental > Aquatic > Marine > Intertidal...
CACGTTTGGCTCTCCAGTTTGGTAAATATGTAGCGAAGAGCATTGGGTCACGCTTCAGCGACAAGGCTACCAATGAACGTGCTTTGAACCACATTCTCACTTCTACAAATACTGCCCGTGCTGAAATACTTAAAGAGATAGAAAACCTCAAGAAAACTGGGGATGTTGATCAGGCTATTATCGATGAGCTTACCGCTCAAGCTGATGCATTCACTCCAGAACGTCTTATGGCTGACCTTGAGGCGGGTCTTGCATCAGCTACTGAGGGCCGTCCTATGGTTAGAGCAAATCTACCATCAGGAACTCTATCGGGTAACCCTGCCCTAGCCGCTATCCAACGTAAGATGATGGGTGATAGCCCAGAGTTTAGTGCAGCGGTAATGAACGAAGTTAGTGCTACGCTTGATAGTATGATGGCGGCATCCGATTTACTGGCACGGGCTGGTAATACTGAAGCTGCTGATGTCTTACGCAAGAAAGCATTCCAACAGGCTATTGATGCTACTCTAGCACGATCCACGGGTGAGGTATCAGAGCGGCTTAAAGCATTCTCTGGCACAGATAACTTTAGAGCCTCTCAGTTAGCACAAGGCACTCTGTTTGAAGCTAAAAACAATATGCGGGATATGGAGACGTTCCTGTGGGATCGTATTGATAAAAAGGCTCCAATTAATGGTACTAACATAGGCAAGGCCATTGCTAGTATTAGAGAGAACAAGTTACTAGATGGTATGACCATAGCTGGTGGTGGGCAAATAGATGCCGCTATCAATATTATTTCTAGTAAAATTCAACGTGGTGAACCCCTATCCACTGGAGAAGTACTTAAGTTTCGTTCCATTATGCTTGAACAAGCTAGGAGAGCGGCTGGAGCAGATGATTATGGTCAGGCGGGTATCTTTGATGCCTTGGCTACATCCGCAGTAGATGATCTGTCTGCTCTTGATGGAGCGGCTGGAGATACTATTAGTTTAGCTAGAGCCTTCAGTTCTGAATTAAATCAACGCTTCACGCGGTACTTTCCCAAGGACGTTCTCTCTAGAGAAGTTAAAGGTGGAACTACTATCAGAGAAGAACAGGTTCTGTCTGAAGGATTTGGTTCTGGTGGAGATGCAGCCGCATTGAACTTCGCGGAATTGCGTACAGCAGCTACTGATGCAACTACCTTTGCTGATGATATTTCTAATCTTAAGGCAAGGGATGAGGCAGAGCTAAACGCCAGTAGTCTTGGAGATGACGGCTCTCGCTTACCCGCCACTCAATCCGATAACGTAGCCAATCCTACAGATGTTGATCCATCTAAGATGATGCCTACTGATGATGATATTATCCCAGAAATTAAAGTAACGGGTATTGGGGATGATACTTTATTAGACCCAGAAAATCCTATTCCTGAGTATACCATCTATGGAGCAAACAGACCTCGCCCAGATGCTCCTGAAGTAGAGGCCACAGATGAATTTAAGTTAAACGAAGGTGGTGAAAGCACAGAAGTAGTTATAAGGGATGACGTTAAACAAGACCTTGGCGCACAGATGTTTACTGCTCAAGAGGATTTCCTACGGTCTACTGTCTACAAGTTACGTGATCCTTCAACAGGACAAATATCTGCCAGACAGATTGATGAGTACTTGGCTAATAACGCCAGACTACTAAACGACTTTCCAAACCTACGTCAGGAATTGATTGGCTACGCTGATGCTGAACGAACAGCCGCCCGTCTTGTAGAAGATTTATCCAGAGCGCGTTCCTCAGAGAAACTGCCTAATGCAATATCAGATACCCTGACCAGTGATAATCCTACAGAGTCATTCGCTAGACTAGCAGCCGAAGCGCAGGGTCTACCTGATGCAATGACCGACTTTAGATTGGCTACAATGGATGTTCTGTTTGCAGCCTCTAGAGGTGCAGACGGCAACCCAGATTTCGTTAAACTGGCGAACAACATGGGTAAACCACTCAGTGGACGTACTGGTGATTTGACTATCATGGACTTGATGGTGCAAAACAATGTTATCTCCCCCCAAGAGCAAGAGACACTTGGTCAGATGGTTGCTGAAGGTATTCGTATACAGCGATCTCTCACAGACCCTAATGTATTCAATCAAGTAATACAGGGAACCCCAGACATACAGAAGAACGTAGCCAGAATTATTGGTGCTAACTTGGGTGTAATGTTTGGTCGTGGGGATGCTAGTCTACAGGCTGCTGCAATTGGTTCTGAGTTTGTTAAACGCCAGATCGATAAGCTACCACTGGCTGCGGATACTAAAAGAGTTGAAACTCTTATGCGTAACCCTGCTCTACTTCTGGAATTACTTTCTAAGAATCCGGCTAGAGCAAAGTCAGGTATGCAGACTGCTAAGGAACTTCTGGCTAAGTATCAAGGAAGCGGCATGAGTAATGCTGAAATAGCTAGAGAACTTGCCAAGCAGGGAGCCTTGGCTGCTGGAGATGCAGCAGTAAGTAATATGAGAACATCTACTGTCGGTGCATTGCAGGGCGATAGTAGAGATGAAGAGCCACCAGAAGTACGGTCACTTGATGAACAGATGATGAATCTACAATAAAGAAAACCCCCTGTAGATGTGCGCTACAAGGGGCTTTCAACCAACTAGCAAGGTGACCACTCAACTTCAACCTTACACCTGTATTTATACTTTATAGCGCCCCTAGCGTCAACCGCTAGAGGGCTTTTTTTTATGCTTTATTCACACTTTCTTAGGCCCGTAGAAGGGTCATAGTAACAGGCTCCACCTTCCTCTATGAAGTCGGTAGTATCCTCTACAATCTCCTCTTCAGCAACGTCCTCAGAGGTCGATGCGTTAAGAATACCGTACCGTTTACCACTAGCTCGAAATGTCGTGCAGCCTGAGCTACCGCCATCGTAGGCTTCCATGTAAACTCTCTTGAAATCTTCCCAAGAAACATCATCACCCACATTGCACGTTTTACTACAGGCAGAGTCCACATAGCGTGATGCTACGTTGAGAACTTTAACGTGATCAAACACTGATAGTTCATCCGCAGTCTTACCCTTTACGCCGAACTCACGATAGCCGTAGTCATCTACCCGTTCTACTTTAGGTCCATCAAAGGTTTGGATAGTTCTATCGTAGTAATGGGAGAAGACGGGTTCAATGCCGCTGGATACGTTGTCTGCTGATAGTGAAATAGTTCCTGTAGGTGCGACTGATAGAAGATGGCTATTACGGATACCGTGAAGAGAGATAAGATCACGAATATTTTCAGGCAGAGTTTTAGCAAAGTCAGAATCCAGATACATAGGGTTGAAGAGAGGGAATGCACCCTTCTCAAGGGCTAATTCAACAGAGGTCAGGTAGCAGCCGTTACGGATCACTTCCATGATTGTCTCTAGCTGACGAATGAACCCATCAGAACCATACTCAAAGCCCATAGCTTCGATAGCATTGGCTACCCCAGTTACTCCTAGCCCCATACGGCGCTTGTTCTTAGCCTCTTGCTCTTGCTCTGGCAGAGGATACGTGGCCCTATCAACAACATTGTCCATTGCACGTACAACGTGTGGAATGTCGTTCTTTAACATATTCATATTAAACACATATTTGCCATCGTGCTTAACAATATATTGCGTCAGATTGAACGATCCTAGCAGACAGGCTCCATAGGGTGGCAGCGGCTGTTCTCCACAGGGATTAGTGGCTGCAATCTTCTCACAGTACCACAGGTTATTCTTCTTATTAATTCTATCAATGAACAGGATTCCGGGTTCTGCCCAATCCCACGTTGATCTTAGAATATCATCCCACAGCGCACGGGCTGAGACTGTCTTGTATATACGGTCTTCAAATACAAGGTCAAAGTCACTGTCAGATTTAACAGCTTCCATGAAGTCATCTGTAACCCCTACTGAGATATTAAACTGGGTTAGGTCAGTGCTGTTGTTCTTTGCACGAATAAACTTCTCGATATCGGGGTGATCCACCCTTAGTACGCCCATCTGAGCGCCGCGGCGGTGTCCTGCTGAGGCTATAGTCTTACAGATGCTATCAAAGATACCCATAAAGGACAGAGGGCCACTAGAACGGCTCTCTAGGCTCGTAATGAGCGCCCCATGAGGCCGTAGTGTACTGAAGTCGTAGCCAATGCCACCACCCAGTTGCATTGTACGTGCAGCATTCTTAGCAGCATCCATAATACCGCTCATACTGTCTTCAATAGTACCGCTAACAAAACAGTTATATGGCGTCACCTTACGCGGTGCGCCCATAGCAGATTGCACACGCCCTGCCGGAAGAAAACGCTGGTTAGATAAAATGTGCCGGAAGTTATCAAAATGACTTTCATTGTCTTTCAAGGCTTCAGCTACGCGGGTCATTGCTTCGCGGAATGTCTCCCCCTCACTACGATACTTCATAGCGTGGATTTCTTCAGAGATATTCAGAGTTGGTCCGTATTCGTTTCTTATCATTATTTTGGCTCCACTAAGTCGGAAAGGTTTGGATATTTATAGTTCGGGCCTTTAACGACTTTCCCTGCCCCATTCTTGATAGGTTTGCCGTCTAAGCCTAGCTTGGAAAGGTTGGAGTGGTGGACACGGCGTATGGCTACGTCTAAATCCCATCCATAGGTGGCTGCATAGCCATAAAGTACATACGCAAGGTCAGCTATCTCCTTGAGCATGTTGTCTGGTTTATTGTCTGCACTTGCTTCACAGACTTCCCCATATTCTTCTGAAATCAAAGACCAACGAAGGGTTTCCAGATCAGCGTCCTTCTGCCATTTTTGGTCAAGTGGTTGCTCCATGCGAACAGCAAAATCACGCACCATCTCGTATGGTGTCATATGATTAACAACCCAGTCAGGTTCTACGCTATCCCAACCAGCTTGGTTCAATTCTTTTTTATCTAAAGGTTCAGCGAGTGAGGCTACGGCGTCAATATCTTCTTGTGTGATCATTCTTCTAGTTCCTCAATTAAACGGTCCAAGTACCAGCGGCACTTCTTTAGGTCTTCCAGCCCATTCTTGTAGGGCCATCTCCAGAGATATTTGAAAGCATTCTGCCAACAGTATGCAGCGTGAGGCTCAACCTTAGCCCCCTCTGACATAGCTTCCATTGCGTCAATGCATTCAATAGCGGATGAGTTGTAGTGAGGTGGCTTATTAACCATATCCCTACGGTTAGCCTCAGAGCGTTCCAGAGCGGCCCTCTTCTCCGCTCTGGTCATTTCACGGATAGTATCTTGCATCAGTGTAGCTTCTTCTTGAAGTCCACTACGTTGCCGTCTTTATCCTTCCGCTTCTCCCTGACAATCTCCAACAATTCTTCGTCAGGCTCGAAAGTTATTTCATCCTCGTCATCGTCATCGATGATAGAGCGAAGAGTAGCAACTTCACGAAGCAGAGCGCCTTGAAAGGCCAGTGTTTCGATCTCACATTTGATCTTATATGTCAGACCGTTGATAGCATCCAAGTAGAACATCACTTGGGCTTCTTCCATCGTAGCACTGAGATTATGGGATATCTCAAGGTCAACGATATCGGTGTCCTGATCTATTTTAATATCAAGACGGATGCTGTTTGCATCAATTTTTGATTTTGGCATGATTACTTTCTAGCGGTTAGTTTGAAGAAATGTTCTGCGTCAAGGAGCGCCAAAGGCTTCTGGCGATCCCCCTTTATAATGGCTAAAGGTTCTGCACCCTTGGGGCAGTTCTCAGTTGCCTGTTCCATGATTTTATAAACAGCAAATGCTTTGTTAGACTTACACTCTACTGAGTAAGGGAAGCAGCGTCTGGCAGCGGGTGATAGGAGAAGGTCTTCACCCCCAGCCCCCATAGAAGTACTGCGAATATCGCCGTCTTCTAACTTGGGGAACGTAGAGTATAATTTATCTCTAACCCACTGCTGTAGCCGCCTACCTTTAGCCTTGGCACTCTGAGCCTTTATAGCCATGAGGGTAACTCAATGATGCTATAGTCACCCCATCCTGTGTCATACTTCTCTTCTTCCTTAGCATCAGCAATGATAGCCAAGGTACGGTGCATTCTCTCAGTAGCATTGTCTAAAAGACCTTCACTGACAGTGTGTATGTGAGAGCAGTAAGGCGCAGACTTTTCTACAGTAATGAAACTGAAGGAGTTTACATCAATCTCAGCCAACTTGCATACATACAGATAGAAAGCAGCCTGAATATCGTAGGCATACTTGAAGCACTCCCTAGTAAATCCCATAGGACTTGCATCCATAGTGGTTTTTACATCGTAGACTGTCTTTTCTGACTCAATCAGTAAATCCGGCCTAGTCTTTAGCTGCAACCCAGTATTAGGACAGGTAGCAAAGACACTTACCTCGTTTACCCTGTCATTATGGCGTAGCAGAGCCTTACAGTGCTTGTTCTGTAGCGTTGTACGGGCCATCTTCTTGGCTACCGCATACTCTACCTCTGTCAGAAGTACTTGGTCTTCATTCAGAGTCTCTTTCATGCTTATGAAAGCCTTAGAACTCTTTGTCTTTGGCCCTCGCACAACAAGGTCACGATCTTCTTCTAGAAGAAGTGCATGGACGGCTGTTCCCATAGTGAAAGCAGCGGTCTGTACACGCTTTTCGCCTTTCCAATGTGCTAGTGATTTCTTGTACACCGACTTAACGGCAGAGGACGATATACCACTGGTCGAGTGGTATACCGCATTACTCATTCCTTGGACAACGCCCATTTAAGCAACGTCTGCCTCTAGCTCTTCAAGTTGATCCATTAGAGCGCCATCAGCAATAGCCTCAGCTTCATCATACTGAGCCTTCTTCCAAGCCTCTTCGATGCGCTTATTCTCTCCGGCAACCAATCCAGCAACCGCTTGGATGCTGTTATAGATGTCTTGAGACATTTCAAACGGCTCACCAAACTGAGGCTCAAAGTGCATTACATAGTAGGTAGCACCTTTAGCGGATTTCTGTTTCTCAGCTTTGAGAATACTTTCAAAATCCCAAATCATACGGTCGCCCATACGATTAAGAACGTCATGGTAAAATGGGCCATAGTTCTTACGCTTCAGAGACAAGACACATGGTTGATTTTCTATGGTACGTTCTTCACCACTAGCAGTATTACCAGTATACGATACAAGACCCCGCACTACACGGTATCGGTCAATGCCCAAATACTTTTCACGCTCTTGCTCCGTAAAGTTTTTAGACTGCTCATACGTTGGCATATTGCAGTTATACCCGCCCAACATATCACGGCCTTCATCCTTTGCGTATTGCAGCAAGATAGATTTATTAACCAGTCCTTGTTCACCCCAGTGTTGATACTGTATGTGATTACTTAATGCTCTTAGCCTCACGCCCTCTTTTGCATAGACGCGATCACCGACAGGCGTATTCAAAAAGAATGCACCCAAGGGGATTTGCACCCCATTAGCGTCTTCACCCTGTGAATTTATCTTCAGAGTTGGGATGCTTGGTCCTTTGCTACCTGTTTGTGCAGCGCCCAGTGTTGAGGCAATATCTGCAAGGCTCAGGTCACCTTCTCTAAGAACTAAATCAGTCATTCATGTTTCCTTAAAAGTGAGCTTTCATTGTACCCTAATTAGGTGGCGTAAGTCAACTCTAATTCGTGTTGATCCAGCCAATTAATTCCGGCACTAATTTCGATGTCGAATGGAACAACTGACTTGTAGTTGAACCTCTTTTCCATCTCTTCATCTATCCCCGTCATGGCGATATGTAGTAGTTCTTTTACCTTTTCTAACTCGTCCTTGTGGCAATCAACCACAATACTGTCATGCACTGTTAAGATTAATTTACTCTTAAGTTTGTTCTCTCTGAACAGCCTTAGAGCGCGGATACAGGCCAATGGTACACAGTCTCCTGTGGCAAAGCCTTGTATGGGATAATTAACGATCTGCGTGGCATTTGTTACCCTACCATTTCTGGTACGAACAACATTAGGCCAGAAGTACTGCCGCCCACTAGGAACTTGGACAATACCATTCTTAAGAACCCCCGTCATTAGACGGTCTTGGTAGCTCCTAAGACCCTCGTAGATGTTAAAGAACTCAGCGAAGTATGTCTGTACGTGTGGTGGCTCTAAAGCACCCTGACCGCCATATAATGGAGCGAAAGAGTACTGCTTTGCTGCCTGTCTAGCATCCTTACTGACCTCAGAGGGATCACACTGATTAATAATGGAAGCAGTCTGCTTGTGGATGTCCTTTCCCTCAAGAATATCAGCAATAATCTGACTATCCCTACTTAATTCCCCAGCCATTCTAAATTCTAGGCCAGAGAAGTCTGCCTCAACCACCAGACCGTCATCTTTAAACCTAGACACGATAGCCTTCCGCACGGGAAAGCCTCTCTTGGGCTGGTTTTGTAGATTGGGATTACTACTACTTAATCTACCAGTGGCAGTGATACATTGATTGAAGTTAGCGTGTAGAAGCCCTGTAGACCGCGTACCTAGTTGTATTCCTTTAACGAAACTATCAAGGTAGGTGCTAATAGCATTCAGGCGACTGATCTTGGTCAAGAACTCTACCGCAACAGCGTTACCCTTGCCCTCAGCCTGTTGTACAAGCACCTTAATAGTATTCTTGTCAGTCTTAAAGCCGTTGATAGAAGCATAATAAGGTGACTTAGGCGTCATCTTTAGCCCAGCAGTCTCACCAGTGGCTACATAGATAGCACCAGCACCTGAACAGGTCTTACACTTGGTCCTGTTCTTATATGGCTCACCCTGAACCCTATACTTCTTGCCCATCTTAGTCTTAGTGACTTGCTTATACTTCTGTATTGATCCTCTACCATTACAGTCTGGACACTTTCGAGCCACAGTCTTTTGAACGACAGCCGTAGTTGATCTAACAGCAGCAGAGAACTCCCGTGGCTTCATGCGCGGCGGCATCAAAGACTTACCCGCAGCATTTGTACCAATGTTGAACGTCTGTTGGTGGGCGTCTCTATTAATTACCTCACGCGAGTAGACCACCTTAGTCATGTCTGCACCACTATTTAAATTAATAGGAGTGTCGCCCATGACTTCTTCAACTATCTCGTACAGCCGCTTAGTCAGTTCGTTCTTCTCAGTCTCAAACTGTAGCTCAACCTCTTCAAGAGTATCCAGATCAATAGCTGTACCATTACGCTCAATCTCCACCAAGAACATGAGCATCTCGTTCATCAGATCGACTACAGGAATAAGCGACTTATTCTCTTCCTTCTCGTAATCTTCCATCTGGGCAACGTACAACTCAGCAGTGGTGCGAATATCAGCTTCAAGGTATTCCAGCATAGTGCCAACAGGCATCTCTTCAAAGCCAGTACCAGACTTGAACAGTTCATCTACAAGATCAGACTTCTTGAGGTTCTCTAGCTTACGCCGGATTCCACATTCCTTGAGCGACAGTGGACGCCTCTGCCCTTTGGACAGTAGATATTCGCCTATCATAGTGCAGTAAACACTGTCAGGGATACGGAAGCCCATCTCTAGGAGCCAGATAACATCAAACTTTGCATTGTGGCACACAAGCATAGACGCCTGATCCAAGGCATCCTGAAGCATCTCATGCTCGTCAGGCTCTATAACGTCATGGTGAAAGTATACATCCATATTGACAGTCATTTCACCGTCAAAGTTCAGGAACCCATATCCCGCAGCAACACACTTGTTTATTTTATTAAACGGGCTGTTGTCTATCTTTCCCTCGTATCTCTCGACACTGGTTTCAAGATCAAGAATTAAGATACTACTCATCTTCTTCATCTCCATTCCAGTAAACGACTGTGCTTACTTTGCATTCAGAGCAGCTAAACGTGGAGTAGAAATCATATACATCATCGTCATGGTCGCCGCCCCAGATCATGGGTTTATTACAGCTTGGACATACATAATTCTCATACGACATAGCGGCTCACTTCTGGCTCCATCATGCACGGGATAGTGCCATGATAGCCGGATAGCTTATTCTTCATTACTGTCAGGAAACGGCTGTTGTCTGGTCCGTCTTCCTCACCGCTATTCAATTTACCTATACCAATGATAAGGTCAGCTTCAGCAGCCTTACCAACACGACTGCCTTCCATCATAGTCATGGTCAGTCTTGTGCGGTTCTCAGCTTCAGCAGACGCCTGTGATATACCAATCAATGCACAATCGTGCTTCTTAGCCGTTTCCCGCAGCCGTCTGTACAGTTCCCGTAACCTCTCATGCCCAGCATTAAAGTTACCAGCAACAGCCAACTTGTCTGCCTGATCTACTATAACAATGTCAGGGTTTACCTTGGCTATGTAGCTTTCCATCTTCTGGATATCCCATTCTTGGACATCCTTCATAATCAGATTGTCTTTTATACCAGAGTAACGGGCAACCGCAGCAACAGGGTCAAATTCTATTTCTGGGCGCGTAAGACCAGTATAGGATTGTATGGCGCGTAACTTAGTACGCTTGGTGCTTTCTTCATTGCCCAAGTACAATACCTTAGCACCTTGCTGGCAGAATCCCCCCGGTGCAGCACACAGAGACACGATGAAAGCAGACTTCCCTGTCTCAGGACAGGCAAACACTACAGCAAATTCACCAGCACCTATTCCATATACGTGACGGCTCAGGGTTTCGATATTGAACTGCCATCTGTTTTCATCTGATGTAACAGCCAATAGCTCGTAGATATCATCCGTTGTTGGCTCACCAAAATCATCTGGTAGGTAGCCCTCAGCTACACGATCCAGAAGCATATTAAGTTCATCCATTGCCTCTATCGTACCTTCAGACATACGGATGCCCAGATTGGCAATGTCTAAGCCAACGTGCTGACGCCATAGGTTCTCTATGACATCCTTGGCAATCTCAGGCTTTATGTCTTCAGCATTGGCAGTGGCATTGATTGTATCTTCAATCTCCGCAGTCCATGCAGCGGTAGATGTAGGGTTGTTAGACTTCCAGAAAGCAAACAACTCCAATGGAGTGATGTCTTGAGCAAACTTATCGTGCGAGGCAATGATTGTCTCGTACAGTTCTTTCAGACTATCCTCGAATAGTGATGCGCGTAGCTTGGCCTTGTTTTGTTCAAAGAAATCGAACTTCAAACAGTTCTTAAGGAGAGAATGGTCCATTTAGTAAATCCTATAGTTGGCACTTTATAGAGTGTTAAGTGTAACATCGTCAAGGATTAAAAAAAAGCCCCCATCAGTATGGGAGCTTAAAAATTTTGAATAAAAAAACTATACGTTTGGTTAGTTGCTGCGAAACTTCATCTTGGAGATGTCAGGAGCAGCGTTGCCGCGTCTTTCCCGCATTTCAATCTGATAATGCACCACTCTCTTGTTGCCAGATATTAAATTCTTAATGGCATCTTCTAGCTTGGCTTCTTCTTCAGCAGCTTCTCTGAAGCCGCCATCTACATCGTAGTCCAATAGGCAAATTGCTCTTACCTTCATGCACCTATTCCTTATAATAAATTAATTAAAAAAATGAGTTAAGTATTTTAATTAACTTGAGTAGGTGGGCCAGTAGGGAGGCGAACACCATTGGTAACACGCACTCCAAAAAACCCAATGTGAAAATTACTCTGCACATTAGTCTCCTTTAATCAATGTTTCAATTTGGTCAGTACTCATATTCTTTAAGTCCACATTGGTTAATCTAACCTTAAGGCTTTTATCAACTTTCCTTGATTGAGCAATAGACTTTAACGCGGCATCTTTGTCAAGAACTAAATACTTCTCAGGGTATTTACTAAGTGTTTTCTTAATACCTGTAGTGATGGTAGTACCTAACAGTGCTATACCTACAAGACCGTCCACTCTACTAACAGAACAAGCAGATGGGGTGTCTTCTACTAGTACAGCTATGTTTCCTAAGCCTACAGGAATACCGTCAGGGAGTTTACCGTAGCTAATCCACTTAGGACCATACTTACTAAGTGCGCGTCCTACTGCCCCATGTGATCCTCTATTATAGAATAAGACTCTATCCTCAGCCGGAGCATACTTCACCTTGATCCACTTCTTCTGGTGAGCTTCAAAACTGTTCACCGACTTCAGGTATTCGATTGCTGGTGGGTGATTTTCTACAGCAGTGACAATCTCTGGTATAGGTCTGCCATTTGATCTATCCCTCTTCACATTGCTGAGATAGTCTTTGACTGATTGCTTACCACGATTGCCGTGATGTACTCCCTTGCCGTTACATGATGCGCGGTAGCAGTACCATAGAAGTTTACCGTCTAGCTTAGACAGAGCCAACTTCTTCTCGCCGTAGCAGAATGGACAGGTTATTACTTTTGTATCACCTTCCTTAATAGGAATGGCTTTAATAATATCTAACTGTTCTTGGTAGGTCATTTGAGTAGTCCTATGCTATACTGCCCCCGAAAGGCGCAGCCCTATTTTATGTAATAGATTGGGATAGTCAACATCTAATAGAGAGCTTTTTTAACCAATTTACGGTCACAGTCAATTAAACAAACTACCTGTAAGCTATTGATTTTAAACGATACCTGTTAATCAATTGGTCGTAGGTTCGATCCCTACCGCCGGAGCCATTCTCAATAAAATCAATAACTTACGGTAGTTTGTTTAGGTAAATGGCATGGCATATTAGTAAGTGGCACCGTGCCATTTTTACCATTCCTCTACCAAAGGATAGCGAATCTCTCGGTAGAGTAGTTCTTATAGCCTTTGGATTAGTTAGGTGGCGTAAGCAGAGCTTCCCAAGAACTAGGGTATAGCTCACCCATAAGGTTACTAATCTCATTGGCAACCATGCGTGTCTCAGCTTGTGTGTCAGGGGCGCAACGAAGCCTACACATATCCGCAAATGCATCTAAACTACCAGACCAGTACCATTCGGTCATCATGCTCTGTGGCAGCACCATACGGGCTTGTTCAGGACATACCCCTACGTCTAGTAGGAACTCATACTCAGTCATTGCAATTTCATTAAAGCCGTTGTCAGATACAGTTACGTTACCTGCACTACCTTGCTTCTTATCAGCGCTACGTCCACGCCATACAGTTGGTGTGTAAAACTCAGGCTCATCGTCCACGTATCTCCTACTTATTTCATTCCAACGTAGGAACTTATGTTTAACTAATTGCCTAGCGACAAACACTGGTGCTTTAACGTGGAAGGATGCGAAGCAATGTCCGAATGGTGACAGGTGTTTATGCTTCGCAAGATACTTAATGAGCTTCTCATCCCTGTCTTCCAACACTGGTATCTCTCCAGCCCAGTTGCCCATATGAATATCATAGGAGCCTATGAAATCACTCTTCTTCCCGAAGGATACCCGTGCTGAATTTACTACGGACAAATCACTGCCCATATGTTCGATGTAAGTTGCTTTAATCATTTGTCGGCCTCATCTTAGGTCGTATGGATTGAGACAGTATATCCGTCTGTATACACTGCCCTACTGCGCTTCTATCAAGGTGATAGATGGGATCGTGATAGGTTAAGAGAGCATCCCCACAGGCACGTTGCGAGGGGAATACTATTTTGCTTTGGAAGTCGTGACCGTTTAACGTGTAGGTCAATACGAGTATGGTAAAGAACTTCATCAGAAAGGCGGCTCACCATTCTCGTCTAGCTCCGGCATCTTAAACGTGAAGTCACGTTCAATCTTAGGCTCCTGTTCTTCTTCTACAGGTAGAATGCCCATCAGCCGGAGTTCATGTTCAAGGCCCATTGGTAAATCTTCCATTAGGCCACCCTCTCGTAGACACGTTGTTCCCTTGTGCTAGTCCACTTAGCACCAATCCTGAGAGAGTTTAATTTAGCATTAGGCAACTGTGGCCCCATACATGCAAGGCGGTCTACTTTGTTACCGCGAGTGTCGTACACCTCTATGACTTTGTATTTTTGTGAATGATCTAGTTCTAACAGCGGGTTTTTATCATAGTTCAAATCCACTATAGGATACCTCTTTTCTTCATTGCATTGGCTGCTTCGATGTTGCCTTGCTTGGCATACACGACAAGCATACTGGGGTTCTTATGGCCTGTTAGTGCCATTAGCTCACGGTCTGTACACCCTGCGCGAGAGGCATGGGTTGTACCCGTCCTTCGCAAATCATTTAACCAAATAGGTGTATACTTCTGAGAGCCATCCTCATTGTAGTGTCCGGCTAGAGGAACTTCTGGCAGACCATAATCTTTAGCCAATCTTCTAAACGACTTGACTGCGCGGTCTTGGGTGTAAGGTTTACCTGTGCTTTCTTCGCGTAAAATGAAATTGTCGTTGTTGCTGATACTATGCAACTCCAGACGTTTTCTTATGGATGGTGATACAGGAATAGACATACGAGTGCCAGTCTTTTCTTGCGTAAACTCAAAGCAATCTGTATCTAAATCGATGTTGCTCCACTGTAGTTTTCGAACATCTACAACACGCTGACATAGCTCATACAACATGGTGATCATAGTACCCATGCTAGGTCTACCATTCTCATCACAGAACTTGATCATGCCAGTGATATGTTCGTCAGGCCATAAGACTTCACGGTCAGGCAGCTTTGGTAGTTTTAATAAGGAGAATGGGTTACTCTTGGCCTTTCCAGACCGAAGAGCTTCATTCCATACCAGCTTTAGCACCTTCACTGTGTGATTGGCTTTGTGTGTGGATACGTCAGACTGTATGTGTTGGTACAGTTTCTGGGCGTAGTTGTAGTCCACATTCGACACAAGCATTCTGCGAAATGTTGTGTTGCTTACGACAACTTCAAGAACGTGTCTAAGGTGACCAAGGTATGATCTCTTAGTGCTTTCAGTCTTAATGTTGAGATAGGCATTAGATTGCTTGTAGGAGTTAACCATAGACTCTACTGATCGATCATCTACGGTGACTTCCACATGATCATTAGCCAACCAAGCCTCATACTTACGCCGCCACTCGTAGCCACGCTCGTTAGCCTCAGTCTTAGTGTCATACGTCTCCCGAACTAACGCGGGAAACGCCTCAAGAAGTTTAGGGGTGGGTCTAACATCGTAGACCCGTTTGTTTTTGATATCTCGATATCGTACATAAGGAGCTTTAGCCATCATGCATTCACACATTGGCGGTTGTAGTTAATGAAATAGGCGATGCTTATCTCGTAGCTATCCACATCATGGGCGTAAACGGCTTCTAAGGAACTTGCTACGGCCTGAACCTTCTGGAAAACCATTTCTTCAGAGAAATCTCTATCGTATCCGAAGTTCATTGGTATGGCAGTCAGCACCTCTTTCCAGTGCTTGTATTTTGTGCATTCCTTATCTGTAGGATTAGTCTTCTCCCAACGGTTTTCATAGACAAACACTACGGCATCGTTGTGATCCCAGACTTTTACTTTGTAGGTCTTATCCGCAATCATGCCGCTTCTCCTTTAGTAACATCGATTAAGATGTAGCAATTACGATATGGGAAGTTATCAGTAATCCCAGTATAGTGAGAGAAGGTAACGGTATCACCAGCCGCAGCTTTCTTGGTGATGTTTTTGATAGACAAGAGCTTATCGCCCCTTGGTCTAAGATAGAAGCGAACTTCAGAGGGTGAATCGTCAGTATACTTGGATTCAAAAGCCACACGCGGCTTCCTACCGTTCAGGCGGTTCCACTCTAGGTCATCATAATCAACAGGTAGATACTCTTTAACAAAATCAACGACAGACTTGTTCGCATCGATGATAGACTTATTCAGCATACGCTGAGTGATCTTAATGGTAGCAGTTTTCATGTCAGAGTCCTTTAGCTAGTTTGACTGCTAACACCTAAAACGCCACCTAGTACATTGTCAATAAAAAAGTTAACAGTGCGCTAAAAAAGATTTCCCCACGCGGGAAAGTGTATGTTTAACCCCCTACCACCATAAAACAGTTATAGCCCATAGAAGTACTCAAGTTGTCTTCATCTGGCATAGCAATAGCAGCCTTCATCTTTTCGGAATAGATAATAGCATATGGTCTATTGTTCTCCCTTGATCCCGCAATGGCATCTTGAAGTGCGTAAGATAACTCAAGGGCTTGGTGAAGGTTTATTTGCTTACAGGTCATAGTAGCTCCTAACTGATTGGTTAATTGTGGGAATAGTAGTGATAAATAATACAACCTAAGAGTGTGTGGTCAATAGCAAAGTATCGTTTTGAAAAAAAGATTTCCCCACGCGGGAAAGTGCATAGCTTCCCTGACCTATACAATCCCCAATGTAATATAGCCAATGGACTTCTGGTAAGGCATAGGCATGGGCATGAAAAAATCCACTCAACCAATAGTAGATCACCTTCTAGTTGATTAATTAAATGGCAATACAACCAACTAAGTGATTGTACAATTCGCCAATAGCTGATAGACAAACGGCAGACGCCACACTTGCGTCTTTTTGAAACCAACTGAAAGGAACCACTTAAATGGGTTTAACAATTGAACAACTCGCAGCAATGGAAAACGTGACGCACTCACGCACAATTCCGGCAGATATTTCTGCGCTGCTCAATGCATCTTACTTTAGTGAGAGCCGTCAGGAACAAATCCGCATTGGCGATTTAACCCTGCCGCATTTCATCAGAGTGATGCGGAAAGCGTCTGCGCCATCAGTATTGCACAGAGGCTAATCTACTACTGGGGTCTTTATCATTTATGGTTCGATGGTTTGGCCTTTCTCTTTTGAACCAACAGCATTTGGAGAATAAAAAAATGCTTAATAAACCAACTCGCAAATATGTCCGCAAAGCAATCCGCATTCAGTCAGCCAAGAGCTATTCAACTCTGGCTCGATTAGAATTTGCGATGCGAGGGCATGAACTTGACCACTTGCCACACGTTAAATTTGAAAATGGTGGGCGCTGGTATGCAATCTTTGAGGGATATTCACTATCACCCGCTGCGCGTTCCCGCGTTGAAACGAATATGTTCAAGGTGGTCTAGGAGGGTTTAACTAGTGCAGCCGATAGCCCGTGTATTTTTGGGCTTTGTGCGGATCGGCTGCATCAGGGTGAACCTTCACCAACCAACTAAATGTAACACTCAAACTTGGAGGCAAATATGCCATTTGATAATATCGTAAACTTCAACTCAAAAGCAGTTCAATTCCCATCTCTGGACAAGACTGCGTTTCACGCAAAGCACGTTGATCTGGGCTATCAGTTCGAGCAACAGCCAATGGACGTTCCGGCTGATCTAGCACGGGCTGTGATTAGAACAGACAATGGCGCGGCTCTTGGATTAACTGGCAATCGCTACGGGATAGCCCAAAACCAAGACGTTCACGATGTTCTGGTTCAATCGCTCGAACAGGCGCTGCCATCATCTTACCTCAAGGACATCGAACTGGAAGAACAGGTTTCCGGCAATGGCGCATTCTGCAAAACCACATATCGTTTCCCATCAGCCGCAGAACCAATTCGCCAATTGCGGAACGCGACAGGTTTTAAAAGTGATGTCTATGGTAAGCAGCACAAAGAGACATGGCTCGAACTACAGTTCTCTTGGATCAATTCATTCGGTGGTAAAACGCCGTTGATCATCGAAAGCGGGGTGCGTGATGTTAGCTGCCTCAACAGCCTGACCACCGCCTACAAAGACGGCTCTGAAAAGCAGCGGCACACTTCCAAATGTGATCCGGCATTGTTTGCCGCGTTCATTGAGGAACAGGCTGCAAACTTCAAGACACGCATTGAGGTATGGCAACAATGGGCAGAGCGCTCGATCACGCCGGATCAGGCAGAGGCCACGTTGACGGCTGCCGGAGTATCGCCACGCCTGACGGGTCAGCTAATGCGTACATTCGAGGCAGAAGCTGTGCAGCGTGGGCAATCAGTTTGGGCATTGGCCTCAACTCTGACCTACTGGTCCAGTCATAATTCAGACGACTACGGGGTGCGCGGGTCTAAGAATAAAGACAATGTTGCCGCGTCACTGCATCAGCGCAGCACTAAGGTTAATCAGATAATGCAATCAGACGCATGGCAGCAAATTGCTGCGGTGGCTGCATAATGACCTACCAGAAACATCAGAAACGTGCGCGGGATATTTCCCGCCGCGTTAACCAACTGCGCCGCAAAGAGACGCGGCTGCTCGACGCCATTAATCAAATTGAAAGGGAGAAAATGAACCCAGCATTGCGCGAACAAATCTTGGCTGAATGCCTCAAGCACATGGGCAATCGTGAGGCCGAACACTTGACCGATTGGCTCTGCCTTATGGGGCAAGGCATGGAACCTAAAGAGGCTGCGGCGGCTGCTCGAAAAAAGAACGGGATGCCGCCTATTGGGGGATCAGACAATGCAGGGTCATGAGGCACGATTGGCGATGTTCAAAGAAATGAACAAATGGAACTATCGGCAACGGGCGATGGACCTCGTTGATGATGGAATAATTGATTGCCGCATGGCGCTGCTTACTTGTCTGCGGCATATGTCACAGGGTGACATCAAGGACATGCTGACAGGCAATGAACTGATCGAAGACTAGACCCAACAAAATCCTGCCCCAACTGGCCTCGCTTCGGCGGGGTCTTTTTTTGTGCCAGTCGGCAATACAACCTTAGAGTGTGCCGACTAAACCACAGGTTACAAAATGAGCAAAAATCGCCTGTGAACGCCTGTTAGCAGTTTTTATGAACTCAGATATGCCAGAACCTAAACAGCACTGTACGGCGCTTATATCGCCTCTTAGGGTGCATTTAGTTAATTGGCTATAATGCCAATAATAGATTGCACAATAGTGATCCGGCTGATATCCACGGGTCACGGGCACCTGTGCCTGATCGAAACTTAACCAACGAAGGACCATATCAATGACAGATCAAATTGAAATGAATGTAGTACAAAACGCCAATGGTTTTGACTGGGACATCCAAGTGAAAAACGCAGAAGGTCAGTGGATCACCCAAGGCCATTTTCGTGACTGTGAATTTGGACGTTTCACTTTTGACAGTAAAAACGAGGCACTTAGAAAAGCATATTTTGACCTCGCATTAAGTGATGAGGAATATGACTGTTCGAGCGGTCATTATATGTCGCAAGTTTTTCGCGCTGCTTATGCGGAGGTGAACTAATGTCTGGACCGAACCTGAACCTACTCAATGAGATAGCTAAAGACATCTACAGCCTTGGAGACGTTCACCAGATCGTCAAACTGCGGGATGTTAAAGAGGGTGAATATTTTCGCCGGAAACCCACGGCTGCTAAAGAGTACATTCGTGAGCATTACAATAGATCCGACAAAACATTTACCTGCACTGATGCTGATGACATCGGGCGCTGCATATTCCTGAAAGCAGACACCCTCGTATGTGTGGAGCGTTACCTATGAAAACCATTCAAAAGCATATTGGCCCCGATCATAAAATCTCAATTCACGAGAACCACAATGGCAATTGGGAATTGGCCCTGATGGATGCACACTCAGAGACAATTGGCTTTGTGCCACCTCAATTCTGGGCATACTCAGAAAACGGCGAAAAACTGCTCTATCTGGAGAGTCAGGCTGATGACGATGATGACATCATCCACTGCGTCAGAATTGACCAATTGCCAAAGCTCTGGGAAGCCGCACGGCGTTATGCTTTTGCAATGTCTATGGCACGGGCAAAAGAGCAGCGTGACCAGCCCATCACTGTTTCGAGGGTGCGCTGATGCTGGGTGATCTGATAGGCGGCTGCTGCCTCATGATTATCATGGTGGCGCTGCTCTACGCTCCGCTGATGTTCTAGGCTCCTAACAAATCAAACAAAGAGAACCGGCTTTCGAGTCGGTTTTTTTGTGGCCGATAACCAGAAATCAGTATGCCCTCACGCTCGATATAAGGCTCACTGATGAGGCAAAGCAGACTGATGCACATTTATATCCAAACAATTTGCCCCTACTCAGTGGCGCTAATATCGCCTCTTAGAGGTACAATACTTTAGGTAGTACAGTGGCAAATTACGCACCTTGTGGTTGATTGCTCAGGGCATGGGGCTGATGGTACACGGCGCTGCGCTTCACCCTGCACTATTGAATTTGTCAGACTGTCGGACGGGCGCGTGATGGGGTCGAGTGCTGGATTTTCTCCGGCTGATGGTCGGCTGCGGCTGATGGATTGCATCCCGTGCCATAATTCTTTGGGCAGCATTCTTTTAACCCCATGATTTTATTGAATTATTCTGGATGAGCCTATCACCTATCCAGTCACAGGTTATTAAATTGTCTAATGATTTCAATGGTTTAACTATATGACCGTATCCCTTGCCCGAAACCCTTAGCCTACCCCCGCCAGTGCCACCCCCACCCCCCCGGTAGCCATATACAGCCCCGACATATTTTGGGTATTTTACAACCGTAAAGCCACCAAGCCTCTTACTACGTCTGCGAAACTGTAAAGACCCTACATCTAGTAGCCAGTTAAAAAATATTACCATGTAAAGCGTTTCAGGGGTTGAAGCACAGAGTGGCGTATGTTATGTTGGTATCACCACTTAGTTAATTGTTGAAAGAGACACTATGAGTGATGACTTGGGGCAAGACGCCACATTGTTTGAAGACGGAATACCTATCTGGTTAGACTTGGAATTTGAGATAGATGATGACGGGATGTTTAACGTCCTGATTTATCTCATTGTGGATGAGTTTGAAGAGAAGGTCATCCGTAAGCCTCTCTATGAGGTTATAGACTATATTTTAGATGATGAAACCGATTACTCAAGGCTATATGCAGTAGCCAATGAGATGGTTAGAGAATCTGAGCGACTAAGGGAAAAAGCGCAAATAATAGAAGACAGTACCGCTAATGTATCTGATCTATTTGACGCGCCTTATGACCCAACTTAATCTGTTTGATGAAGAGTGGTTAAGCCTGACCTCTTTCGAGGGGGAGTCTAAGGTGTGTTCTAAGTGCCATGAAGAAAAGCCCTTGTCTGCATTTAGCAATCACTCTGGAGCTAACTACCTTAGACCTGAGTGCAAGAGTTGCAATAATGAACTCAGTAGAGTGCGAAATGATCTTAGGGCTAAGTACGGTATGCCGGATGAGGACTACACCTGTCCTATCTGCCTGAAGTCTGCTGAGGAAGTAGATGGTAAAGGCGGTAAGGCTGGGCCTTGGGTTGTGGATCACTGCCACCATACAGATACGTTTAGGGGTTGGCTATGCCATAGCTGCAACCGTGGTATAGGTGGGTTTGAGGATAATATAATACAGCTAAAGAGAGCTATTAAGTACTTAGGTGCATAGCGGGTACAGAATTTGTCCGACAAGGACTTAAATGATATGGGGATTAGTCGAGGGGAAATCTATGACAGGGTATATCGGCGGTAAACGCCTCTAGCCTTTTACTATAGTATACGGCCCCGAAGACAACTTCATTTTATCATAAAAACAACCAACCGTCAATTACACACTGGCTAAAAAACCAGTTAATTAACTGTTGACCTTACCACTGATTTAATGTTACAATGAAGGGGTAGGTTATGAAAGGTGTTTATGTCTTTTAACCTATACTATATTCGGGCTGCTATTCAGGCCCGTACAGGCCAAGTTCTCAAGTTTGATAAGATACGTCAACTCCTTCTAGAAGAGGGCTTAGTATCTCAACAAGAGTTGGATCGTAATCCAATGGCAAAGGAGTTCGACGGATACGGACGATACTTTGCCACCGAAGACTGTTCAGTAACAGTTCCCCCTGACCCCAAGCGTTTTATAGCAGAATTACTTGACGAAGAGTTTGATGAAGGAGAATAGCAATGCCTCAAGGTAAAGGAACTTATGGCTCTAAGGTGGGCCGTCCTCCAAAGAAGAAGAAACCAGCCATGATGGGTGGTGGCATGGCCCACAAGAAGGGTAAGCCAAAGATGATGTACGGCGGCATGGCTGCTAAGAAGAAGAAGTAATGTGGATCGGGGTTATCCTGATCTGTGCTTCACCCGTAGATGCTAGTAGTTGCGATGTCTTAGTTCGCACTAGTGGCGGGTTCTTTACTCAGGATACTTGCATAGCTCAAGTCAGAGACGATCTCAGCAATATGAATGTTCAGAACGTCTACACTCGTTACAAATGCTTTGAGATGCAAGGCTCAGTCTAAACCAACTAAATAATCAAGGCCACTATGTTAGCAGAAACCTTAGCAGTCGTTTCGGCGGCTAATGCCGCTATATCACAAGTCAAGACTCTCATAGGGCATGGAAATGATATTTCCTCTATGGGGCGGCACTTGGGTGCTATCCTGACTGCTGAGGAAACTCTCAAGGCTCAGGGAGACGTAAAGAAGAAGTCACTCTTTTCTACGGCTCTGGGTAAGGATGAGGACTCTTTTGAAGAGTTTATGCAGCTTGAGAAGATTAAAGAGGCTCGTAAGGAAATAGAGTCCATGATGCGCTTATATGGGCGTCCGGGGCTTTATCAGGACTGGGTAAATTTTCAGGTTGAGGAACGTAAGCGGAAGAAGGCTGAGGCAGAAGAAAGAGCAAAGGCCAGAGCATTTATCATGGAAATCATACAGTGGTGTATTGTGTTCCTGATTGTTGCTGGTGGTTGTGCAGGGTTAATTTGGTGGGCGTGGACTTTTAGATGACACTGATATCCCACTTTCCTTTACCTAGTATGCCCTTCCAAACTCATGTGAATATTGTTTTTGAAAATGGCGTAGGTGAGCAAGTAGAGAAGAAGGTACGGGCTGGAGAAGCGGGTTCTGTAGAACCGATTGATGAGCATACCCCAGTCGAGAACCTCAAGTTAGTTGACCAACGATACGCATATAACCCTGACCCTAATAAGCTGAGAACACCTACAGGCCAGATAGTGGACTTCGTAGTAGCATGACCAAGCGTTTAGATAAATCGAAGATGGCCTGTAACAAACCACGGCGTACTTCGGGGGGCAGCAAAAAGTTTGTAGTTAAAGCCTGTCAGGACGGCAAGGAGAAGATAGTTCGCTTTGGCGATCCTAATATGAAAATTCGTAAGAGTAATCCTAAAGCCCGTAAATCATTCCGCGCACGACACAAATGCTCCACTGCTAAGAACAAGCTCTCTGCGCGGTATTGGTCCTGTAAGAAATGGTAATCTGATGGCTGCTAAGAAAAAGAAGGCGAATGACGCCTGTGTGAGAAAAGTAAAACGGCGGTACAAGAAGTGGCCTTCAGCATACGCTTCAGGTGCTGTTGCTAAGTGCCGAAAAGTTGGTGCGAAGAACTGGGGCAATAAGAGCAAGAAGAAGTAGCATGGCGGTACGGAAATCTAAAAAAGGAGCCGCCTTAAAGAAGTGGTTTAAAGAGGATTGGCGTGACGTAAAGACGGGCAAACCCTGTGGTCGTTCGGGTAAGGGCGATAAACGAAAAGGATACCCTGCCTGTCGCCCTGCTTCCCAAGCAAAAAGTAAATCAGCCAAAAGTGCAGCGCGGAAGAAAACAAGTCCGAAGCGCATTAGCTGGGGCAAAGCAAAGTATAAGGGGTAACCATGTCTGATAATCGTCTACATCGGATTGAGGAAAAAGTGGATAAACTAGCTGAAGCTATGGTTGAAATGGCTCGTATGGAAGAGCGGCTAGTTTCAGCTTTTAAGAGGATGGACAACCTCGTTGAGTACCAATCCAAGATGGATACCCGATTAGATGAAATGGAGAAACAGGCAATAGTTCGCGGTCAGAAGATTGCGTTTGCTGAGAGGTTTTTCTGGATGGTGGCTACAGGCGCAGTTGGCCTAGCCTTTGTATTTCTGAGGTAGAATATGACTGAGAAAAAATACACAGATAAACAGCTTATGTTTCTGGAAGCCTTGATGTCTGAAGAGTGTCGAGGCAGTTTGCGTATGGCTATGGACGCTGCTGGTTATTCCAAGGAAACAAGTATTTCATCTGTAGTTGGTCCTCTGAGAGAAGAGATTAACGATAAAGCCTCAATGACATTGGCTATGAACGCACCTAAAGCGGCGTGGAGCATGGTGGACGTACTTAATGACCCCAGTGCTATGGGAGCTAGGAACACAGTGGCAGCAGCCCGTGAAGTCCTAGACCGCACAGGTTTGATTAAGAAAGAGCAAGTAGAAGTTAAAAATACAGGCGGGGCAATGTTTATATTGCCGCCGAAGAGTGAAGATTGAGCATTTGGTTAAATAAAACCAGACCAAACAAAACTGCTAAGATACCATACGCCTACAAGCCTTCTGAAGATGATCCACTTGTATTAGTGGCTGACGATGAAAAAGCCGTACTTGTAGAAGAGGCATTGGACTACTTAGAGGATGGTCACTCCAGTCGTAAGACCGCTGAATGGCTGACTAGTAAGACAGGTGATAAGATTAGTCACCAAGGTCTGATACATATATGGAAGGACAGACGGGGCAAAGACTCTGACAATCCTTCTAAGAGATTGAAGGAATTAGAGAAGGCTAACCGTAAGCGTAAGCCAAAGACAGCCGCTGAGAAGAAGCTCAGTGCAGCCAAGCGTAAGCAGTCTGATGCTAAGAGACGCCTCACAGTAGCTAGAAAAAAGCTAGAGGAACTACAGCCTACTCAAGAGTTGGAGACTGCCAATCTAGACTTCTCTGTGATTGAGAGCGAGAGACAAAAGAAGGAAGTAGTATTTGCACCAAACGCTGGTCCTCAGACAGAGTTTTTGGCGGCTTCTGAAAGAGAAGTGCTATATGGGGGCGCTGCTGGAGGTGGTAAGAGTTACGGATTACTTGCTGATCCTATGCGCTATTTTGATAACCCTAACTTCAACGGGATCATATTAAGGCGCACGAATGACGAACTCCGCGAACTCATTTGGAAATCACAAGAACTGTACCCCAAAGCATTTCAAGGAGCAAAGTGGCAAGAGAAGAAATCACAGTGGACGTTCCCGTCAGGAGCGAAACTCTGGCTCACGTACCTCGAAAGGGATCAGGACGTTTTACGATACCAAGGTCAGGCATTCACGTACATTGCGTTTGACGAACTGACCCAATATGCCACCCCCTTCGCGTGGACGTATATGAGATCACGACTTCGTACAACGGACCAGTCTTTGCCTATATACATGAGAGCCACTACTAACCCCGGAGGTCCGGGGCATGGTTGGGTTAAGAAGATGTTTATTGACCCTGCCCCCGTGAATAGAAAGTTTATTGCTAAAGACTTAGATAATGGAGAGGACTTAGTTTATCCTCAAGGACATGCAAAGGCCGGAGAGCCGTTGTTTTATAGACGGTTTATACCAGCATCTCTCTACGACAACCCCTACCTAACAGAGGACGGTGCGTATGAAGCAAACTTGTTATCATTGCCGGAGATGCAAAGAAGGCAGTTGCTGGAAGGAGACTGGGGCGTGGCAGACGGAGCCGCGTTTTCAGAGTTCAGAACTTCCATCCATGTCATCGAACCCTATGATATTCCAAGTGACTGGATCAGATTTAGGTCGTGTGACTTTGGATATTCTTCTTTTAGTGCTGTTCATTGGTTTGCTATTGATCCCAGCTACGGCACACTGATCAACTACAGGGAATTATACCTGAGTAAGCATACTGGCAGAGACTTAGCCAAGGCCGTACTGGAAGCTGAAGGCTCAGAGTCAATCCAATACGGGGTACTCGACTCCAGTTGTTGGCATAATCGGGGCCAGATTGGTCCTTCTATAGCCGAAGAGATGATTGCTATGGGCTGTAGATGGCGTCCAAGTGATCGAACCAACGGCGCACGTATAGCAGGAAAGAACCGACTACACGAAGTTTTAAAGGTTGACGAAGTAACTGAACTTCCGGGGATACAATTCTTTAATACGTGCAGACAGATCATTGCAGATTTGCCTGTACTGCCGTCAGACCCAAGAGGAACTGATGATATTGACCCCAGATACGCAACTGACCACGCATACGACAGCGTAAGGTACGCAGTTATGAGTAGACCTAGAGCCTTCTCTCCCTTCGATTGGGGGAAAGGCGTTCCACAACAGAGTTGGCAACCCGCTGACGCAACATTTGGGTACTAAATATGGCTTTAATGGACAAACCTACCCCTGAAGATATGAATGAATCCGCTGAAACGGTGGCCTTGGAAGAAGATGGCAACGTAGAAGAGGAAAATATCACATATTCTGGGGCAGTTGCCTTTGTAAATTCACAGTTTACCCGTGCAAAAGACGCACGATTTACTGATGAAGACCGTTGGCTGGACGCATATCGCAATTATCGCGGTTTATACTCGTCTGAAGTCCAATTTACGGACACTGAGAAGTCAAAAGCATTCGTTAAGATCACTAAAACCAAAGTTCTGGCGGCATTTGCCCAGTTGGTGGACGTATTATACGCCGGATCGAAGTTTCCACTGGGTATTGAGGCCAGTAAGTTCCCTAAAAACGTAGTAGACGCAGTTTCGTATAATCCTAACGCTCTTACGAGTGAAAAAGTGCAAGATAAAGTCGGTGTATCCTATGATGTGCCAGAATCTATTGTACGTCCAGAGATTGCTAGAGACTTAGGGCTGTTTAAAGAAAAACTTGCCCCTGTTCAGGATGATTTACAGCTAGGTGCAAGTGCTATTGAGGGGGCTATTACATTTGAACCCGCCAAAGTAGCCGCCATGAAGATGGAAAAGAAGATGCACGATCAGTTGGATGAGACTGACGCGCAGAAACATCTACGATCAGTGTCTTTTGAGGCTGTACTCTTTGGTACGGGCGTAATGAAGGGTCCATTTGCCCAAGACAAGGAATATCCGCGCTGGGATAAGGACGGTAACTACGATCCTATGTTTGAGACGATCCCTAAAGTGGAATACGTCAGTATATGGGATTTTTACCCTGATCCAGACGCACGTAATATGTCTGAAGCCGAATATTCCATTCAACGCCACAGATTAAACCGCTCTCAGCTACGCAGCCTTAAAAAGCGTCCGCATTTCCGTACGGAAAGTATTGAATTAGCTGTAGAGGCTGGTTCTGACTACATACGTGAGTACTGGGAAGATACCCTAGAGGATGACTCCAATAACGGCGCTATGGACCGCTTTGAGGTCTTAGAGTACTGGGGCATCCTAGATACAGAGTTGGCTGAGGAAGCCGACATTGAGATACCGCGTGAATTAGAAGATCAAGACGAAGTACAGGTCAATATCTGGGTCTGTAATGGTCAAATCCTACGTCTGGTACTGAATCCCTTCACCCCTACCCGCATTCCGTATCTAGCCGTACCATACGAATTAAACCCCTATTCATTCTTTGGTATAGGTGTTGCGGAAAATATGACCGATACGCAATTATTGATGAACGGCTTTATGCGAATGGCTGTAGATAATGGCGCTTTGAGTGGAAACCTACTCATAGAGGTAGATGAAACGAACTTGGTTCCGGGGCAGGATATGTCTGTGTATCCGGGCAAAGTGTTCCGTAGACAGGCAGGAGCGCCCGGACAGGCCATCTTCGGCACGAAATTTCCTAATGTTTCCCAAGAGTTACTGATGATGTTCGACAAGAGCAGACAACTTGCGGATGAGGCTACAGGGATACCTTCCTACACGCACGGTTCTGGTGCTGTTGGGGGCATTGGTAGAACTGCTGCGGGTATGAGTATGATGTTGGGTGCTGCTGCACAGAATATTAAGGCTGTAGTCCGTAACATTGATGATTACTTGTTAGCTCCACTAGGTAAGTCACTCTTCGCATTTAATATGCAGTTTAACTTTGATGAAGAGTTTATTGGAGACTTGGAAGTCAAAGCCAGAGGAACGGAAAGCCTGATGCGGAATGAAGTACGCAGTCAGCGTTTGCTTCAGTTTATGCAGATGACGGCTAACCCCGCAATGGCTCCGTTTGTGAAATATGATTACATTCTACGTGAGTTGGCGGCTTCTATGGACTTGGATGAAGAGAAGATACTCAACGATCCAAGAGAAGCGGCACTCCAACAGAAAATGATGGCTGAGATACAGGCGCTTATGCCTGAGCAACCAGCCCCACCCCAAGGCCAACAGCCTCAAGGTGGTCCACCCCCAGTATCTGATCCAACAGGAAACGGTGGTGGCAATATAGGTGCAGGAGCCGCTCCAGAGCCAGATGCAGCCGGATTTACTGGTGCTGGTGGTGGAGCCAACGGCGGCAACGTACCACCTCAGCAAGGCCAACAAGTACCACCTAATGGGGCAATGCAATAATGGAAAAAGACTTATACCGTTCACTTCTTCCTTTGGTGAACGACAAAACGAGTATGGAGCTTCTCATACAATATGCAGAGGCTCGAATACCGTCACTTCATAACGCCTTGGAACAAGCACAGACGATAGAAACTGTACGCAACATGCAAGGCAGAATTGCAGAACTCCGTAGGTTTAAGACCTTACGAGAAGAAGTATTGGAAGGTTCTAAGTAATGGGCATTTATGAGCGTTTATTTGGCGGTGGCAGTGAGGTCGAAACTGAAGATGCTTTCATGGGGTATACTGCTGAGACAGCAGCCCAAGAAGCAGAAAAACTGGCAGTAGACGTTCCAGAGATTAGTTGGAAAGACGTAGGCAATGTAGCCTTAGACTTCACCCCTATCATAGGAGACATCAAAGGCGGTTACGACACCGTTAAATTGATTGGGGAAGAGTTAGATAAGGAAAACCCAAACTATTACCTGATTGGTGCAATGGGCGGTCTAGGGGCCGTAGGCACAATTCTTGGGTTAGTTCCGGGGGCTGGTGACGCCGCACAGAAGGCTATCATGCAAGGCACAAAGATGATGGCTGAAAAAAGCGGTCAACTTGCGGGAGACGTTACTGGTATAGCTAGGGCCGTAAAAGACGGCGATATAGAGTTTCTTAGGAGCTATCGTGATCCATCCACTACTCAGGGCGTAGGTGCTGACGTAGTTAAGAAGCCTGTTAATAAAGCTACAATTGCAGAGCTTGATCCAACCACTATGCGGGATGGAACAAAAAGACAGGGCTATTATGAAAACAAGCCCCCGAATTACATTGAAGACATTGAGGTACAGACTAGGGATACTGGGGAGCTAATACCCGAAAAGCCGTTAGTTATTGATGATCTACAGGATACTACACTTATACCGTTACCCGCTGATAGATCAGATACAGGAAAAGAGCTACTTGGAATTAAGGGTGGAGCTAAAGACTACACTTTCACTAATCCAATATACTTAGGCGGCGGCGATGGATTTATGCGTGATCCTTATACTGGGGCATTTGCCTCTATGCCGAATGTCGTAAAAGAACAGACTGACCTTGCCAAAAAAATAGCGGATGAAGGTGGTGACCCAAGGGTTATATTCACAGCAATGGGTCCACAGGGCGTAGACTTTAATGACATGATGACCAGCACGGCTATGGATATGATCCGGCAGGATTTACCCGACATTAAAAAGGCTGATGTTGATCAACTAGATAATTGGATAAGAACGAATATAGACCGTGACTTTCCGGGGATGGCAGACTCTGGCGCAGAGCAATATTTAATTGATAATGTTTCGGGAACTCGTAGGCGTTTAATATGGCAAGAACTTAATAGAGGTGAGTATACCAAAAAAGGTTTCCCAAATATGGGGGATGCCAGAGTGGGAATTACAAAGCCCTCACTTCTTACCACTCCTTCGTTAGAAGGTACGTCTGTAGCTAAGATTAGCACACAAGGCTCTGAATTATACGGCCCAGTAAAGCAACATAAAACTTATTCTGCCCAGTTTGGACCCACGGGTGCAGAGGGATATGTAGGTACTCTTGGTGCATTACCCTACGAGATACTTCATAGAGACTTTTTTGAAGCCCGTAGACTACAAGGAAAGCCATTAGGATCAGACCAACGTGCTTTAACTATGGGCAAGTTTGGTACTAATGTTGACCAACAGATGGTTGATGAAGCCAACGAATATACAAATCTTATTGATCAGGCTGAACGAGATGAATATCGAAGAAATATATCTCAAATGCGGCAGGATCGTACACAATATAAGTTTGGAGACAATGGTGGCCCACCCCTAAATGATCCACCTATAGAAAATCAAATGGCTACAGCATTTGGCGATGAGCTAGAGATTGGAACTAGCCAATTCAATATGGAAAACCCTAACGTAGTTCTAAAGAACCATACCATAGATGACTTAGAAGCTATTGATTTAACTAAAAGTACAGCGGGTGGCCCTACGAAAAATGCTATGATCAACGCCCCTGTAGAGGAAGGTGCAGAGAAGTCGGTTCGTTTAAACCTAAACTCCAAGATTGATCCTGATGGTCCATCAGCACCTTTTAATAGGTTGCAGACAGTTCACCCAATAAACTCAAAAGGAGTTCCTAACTATAGTAAGGCAGAGTCCTATCTACCCGCAGTTACCTTAGAAAACGGTACATTTCACGTAGATCAGAAAAAACGAAGAGCTATAGCTGAAGATGGTAAGAAAGTTCCTGCTATGTCTGTTCAAGGCAATGTTACCTCACAGAGAAATGTTCTTAATGAAATGGATGATACAGTTGTAGAAGTGGGCATTAATCCCTTCGACAAACACCTCTTTATAGATATGAATACAGGTCAGGCAGTCAAAGGCTTTGATATTGCTACAGTTTATAGAGACAGGGTTTACGCAAAAGGCGTGACGTACTGGAAGAAAGCTGAAGCTCCTGAACCCTTACCCGCTAAAGGGGATACTCCTATCGTAAACCAAGTTAGGTATGCCTTTAACAAAGGCGGCTTTGCCTCGCCAGTAGGATACTAATATGGACCCTCTAGTAGAACACCATCTATTTAACATTGCCAATAACAAGGCGTTAGAAAACGAAGATGGTACACTGTCTACAGTGAAGGGCATCATTGTTGATATAGACGGCACTCAAACCCTCATTCCATCTATCTGGGATGGAAAGGAAGTAGACACGCAGACTGCCATAGAGAACGCTAATAAGTCTGGGGTTAATTGGCAACGAGCGTTTGGAGATAGTGCTGTAGATACTCTCAGAGAGATTGAGATCGAAAACAAAAAGCAGATGTTGGACACCACAACGCCTGAAGAAGCTCAGTCTAAATTAGATGAATACTATGAAGAACTGGACAGCATCCCTGTTGGCGAAAGAGTTGGAGTTAGAGAGGTTGGTAAGCTGGGGCTTATGGGCCTTATGCTTGGCGGTCAGAAGCTAGGATTCAACATGGGTCCAGTATGGGAATCTATTAAAGGTCAGGGTTTTGCTCTTGGTGGCTTGGCCTCAAACACTAAGGGAATAACCACAGAGGAAGGTTTAGAAATGGCTAAAAAGGCATTTGTACGAGACGATAAGAAAGCTGACCTAAACGGCGACAATGAGCTTTCTGATTATGAAAAAGCACGGGGAGACGCTGTACAAAAGGCTATGGTTGATGACCCTGAACAGGACGAAAAGTTTTCAGCGGCACACGGCGGTATGGCCTGTGGCTG
>Ga0181553_10000605_pt1 | contig 31282 bp, 17 predicted proteins | sample 011ome_17_FD_133753 | JGI IMG/M metagenome (GOLD analysis project Ga0181553, IMG submission 133753) | Coastal salt marsh microbial communities from the Groves Creek Marsh, Skidaway Island, Georgia - 011502XT metaG (megahit assembly) | ecosystem: Environmental > Aquatic > Marine > Intertidal...
AAATTCCTTCAACGGGTCGAAATTTACTCACCTTTCCAATTCTCTCTTTATCATCACAGAGTTTACCTCCGCGTAAGCGTTCACCTCTTGTTAAACGTTCTCTCGCTGTCTCCTCAAGAGACACCGAAAGAAGACCAAACAAACAAAACATTGAGATTCTTATCTCAACCAACCATACAATTCAATATATAAGAGAAATTCAAAATTGAAAGCTCCAAAAATCGTTTCCCCCCCACCAAAAGCGCTTGATAATACTACTTCTTCTTTAAACTGTTATTAAACTACTACAAACTCAAAAACTCTTCGCTGCTAATCCTCTCGACGAAGGAAAGAAATCCTTCGTATCCGTAGTACATCTTTTTCTCGTCCTGAGCCTCTTCGACGTTTCTATCGGTGGAACTTTTACTACCACCACAAACACACCCGTTGAGAAGAAAGTCAATTAAATCGGCTCCAACTAACCTATCTTTGCACAAGAACAAGTTCAAACTCCTAAGATCTGGCTGGTTTTCATTATTCATCCCGTCGTACGCCATTAACACCAACGGCGAGTTCTTAGAGATTAATAAAGTATAAACCAGTCGCGTCGGCGAAAAGGCGTTCGCGCAGCGACAAAAGACTTCTTTGTTGTGCTTCTTTTCAAATTTAGCGTCGACGTACGTATCGCCGCTGATTTTGGCCAATTTTGAAATCAATGCCGTGAGCCAATCGATGACTAACAAACGCGATTCGAATAATCCGTCGAGTTTCATGATGTGGAAGACCTTTCGGCAGAGCAAAGAAAAGACGGCGTCGTCTTTCGCAAAGTCGCGAACTTCTCTCGGCGTTCGCGCGACTTTCTTGGCACAGGTGCACACTCTGCGTATGCGCCTTCGCCAGTAATACGACGTTGAAGCGTCGTCGTACTCCGTTACTGTGTATTCAAACGCCATTTGTAAAATAGGCGGACTGTTCTCTGCCACGGATAAATCGTCTTCGTCGCCGAAACCAATTTTTGATGAAAAATCAAAATCAAACGCAAACGCGTCTGCTTTTTCCATCCTAGCGACGTGGTATAATCCCTTGTACTTCTTATCTTCTCTGAACGAGTCGCCGTAGGCATTCGCGACAATATACTCGGACGAAGTGCGGAGTCGAATGGCACAGTCTCTCGCCGTGCGCCCGTCGACGTTCTGTAATAGTTTGAAAATTTCGCTCGGTAAGAAGCTGCTGATGTCGCCGGCATCGCTCTCCTCGTCGTTTCGTAAAACTATGCCGCCAGAGATGCTCGAGATTGGAGATATCGCGTGTAAACCACAAAAAACGGACGGCTTTGAGCACAGAATTGTATCGATGCAAACGTTATTTACGCTCGCGCGTCTACCGCAGTGTTCGTAGAAGAAGAAAGCGTTGGTATCATCATCGTTCCTTCTCTTCGACGCGCTCTCCTTCTTCTCTTTCATGAAGAGCGCATCCGTCGCTTTCGCGCGCAAATCTGCGCTCATTTCACTCAAATAATCGTTCAGTAGAGTGTTTATCTCGTCGTTGTCGCTATAGATGCTTCCAGTACCTGCGTTTGGCATTCCAGATAAAAAGCACAGCACGCGCGCTCCGTCGAATTCAAACGGTTCCTCCTCTCTCTTTTTCTCGTTCTCCTCAAATTCGTTAAAATCGTCGTCGCCATTTCCTATCGCGACAGCATCTCCATCGTCGTTCATACCGTTCAAATTAAGTACATCTACACCGTTTCTGATATTTATATCTTCACTCTCCATCATCTTGAACGCATCTTCGGTAATCTCATCCTCCATGGCTCCGAGCAAATCCAAGACGAGCGAAAGCGCCGGACCAAACGCCCGCTTCTTTTGGTACCTTTTACTCACCGTCAGTGTTTCTCCGCGAGTGTTTGTTTTCGTTGCTGATCCGTTTTCAGGATCTTCTTCTACCTCTCCGTTTGCGCTGGTCGATAACTTGGCCATCTTCACTCCCAACCCATTCAAGGCAGTATTACTTTCACCACCGCTATTACTACTACTAATCGAGTCAATCGCCGCTAACATGTCCTCTTTATACTTATCCACCCTGGCGAAAACTCTCCGCATTTGCATCACTTTCTCGAAACTCATCAACACCTCATCTCTCCTCAACTCATCGATATCGTCCACTCTTACTTTGTTTCGTCCAACGACATCGTACGCCGTCAAACCTCCGTCGAACGTCATAATCGCAAACGTCGCGTCCGTCTGTCCGCCATTTTCTGCGCTCACCGCTTCCAAAGCCGCCATCGCGGACGACTTTGCAATCTCCAAAGCGCTTCCACCTTCCGTCGTGTCGATCAAAATCACCCTCGTTGGTCCACTCGTGCTCGTTCTTGCCTTGACCCTTTCCGCCGCCACGATAAATTCGTTGTGCTCCTCTCTCAACTCTGGCAACCGTTCGAGGTACTTCTTCGCTCTCGGGTCGTCCTCGTTTCTTCCGTTGATGTATCGACTCACTCTCTTATACCGTTCCCGTTCTCTCTCGTTCTTCCACTTTGTTTCGTGCCCACACAAGGCGCAATTAAACCCGTCCTCGTCGAACATGCAAAACGCGTTGACGTACCCGAAACAGCTCTCACATCTGGCTATTTTCCCCGCCGCTTCTCTCTTCTTCTTCCCTAATGTTTCTGTTGTTTCTGTTGTTGTCGTTTCTGTCGTCCTTCTCTTCTTCATCTCTCCAAACGGAGACACGAACACGCCGAACGGGACGCCAGACGCTTTCTTCTGTCCCGCGTCTCGCGGGAGTCGATCGACCGTCCAACTGAAAATCTTTTTATTGCTGATGCCATTCATTTTACCGGACCAAAGAAATCCATCGTTTCTTACGTCGTCGTCAAAGTGTTGTGAAAGTCGTTCGTTCGTGTGGTGGTCGTTCAAACAACTCGAGAGTTCTTTTTACGCAAGCAAAGAAACTGCTCTGTTCTTTTCCATCCTTTACGTCGTCGTCCTCAAAGTGTGAAAGTCGTTCGTGTGTAAAGTCGTTAAAACAACAACGCGAGAGTTCTTCTCCTCAAACTGACTGAGGAAGAAAAAACAGATATTTTTTAATTCAACAAACAACACAAAAAGTCACACACATCTCATCACAGACTTCTTCTAATGGCAAACTCGACCACTCTCCAATCGTGGCTGTGCCACTCGAACAACCGCATGGACGACGACACGGTCTTGTTAGATTACAAAGACCTCGTTCGCGTGCGACGATCGGACCTGTGGCGCGTCTGCGAACACGACGGGTGGATAAACGATATCGTCATGAATTTCTGTTTCGAGAGACACCGGGAACGAGCGAGAGACGAACAGTTTCGACATTTAAAAGGAGAACTGATCGATCCAAACGTCGCGCATTTCTTGCAACACGGAGATATTTTGGACGCGGCGCAACTGTTGAAGGATTTAGAGCTGGATGGGTCGAAATTGTTTTGTTTACCAGTCAACGACGAGACCGATTTGAGTTTACACGTTGGTGGGTGTCACTGGTCCTTGTTGGTGCACACGCCGGCGGTGACGGCGGATATTCCGGCGAGATGGTCGCACATCGACTCGATGAGCCATAAGAACATTCCACACGCGGAGAAGATGGCGAAACAGATCGCGAAAGGGCTTTTGATCAACGAAGGGAGAGGGTCGCATTTTTTGTCCACCGCCGGCGACGGGGACGCCGGCAAGGAAAACAACAACTTTGAGGTGGAGTTGTTTTCGTTGGAAGATACGCCGCAACAGAAAAACGGACACGATTGCGGAATATTTGTGATAGAATTAGCGTGTAAGATTGTAGATTTTGGCGTAGAGTGGGAAATCGACGAGGATTTTGATATGCACGATATCGACGCGAGGGGGTGGAGGAAGGAAACGTATCGAGATATCGAATTTTTAATCGTTGACGACGGCGAACAGTTTACCGCGTAGTATCTCTATAATTTATCTCGCCGAAATGTGCGACGATGACAAAAACGAGATAAAAGCATAGCGAGTGTACATCATCATTTCATTCTTTACTAGTACATTATATCGTATTATATATTTGCTGTGTTCTCTCTGCGCGCTTAGAAAACAATTTTCATCGATTCAAGTAAGAACCCGCTTCTCGCACTTTGAACGTAATCCCCGCCGCTATTTTTGCGTCGAAGAACAACTCCAGTCGATTCGCGCACTTGTAGTAAATCGTATCCACGGCATTATATAAGCGGCAATTTTCAAACATCCTCTTGAAATCTGCCGCGAACATCTCTAACGTCACGTAATAATTCTCGCTCTCCAAGCGTTCGGAGACGCTTTCTATATCCGTCGGATCTTTCACGACTTCGTAATAATCCGGGACCTCTTCTTTGTTCACCGCGCTCATAAACGGCCAAGAGTCCGGATGCGTTTTAACGATAGCTACAATTGAACGCATGAACTTGTGCAAATTTTCTATGGTTGGATACCCGTCCCCGCACCCCGGGTGGACCAAGCGGTACCTCGGAGGATCCGGCGCTTTCCATTTTGCCTCTTTCAAACCTTTGATGGTCGACAACGGATCTGTAATTCGGTGCTTACCAAACTCCCCACCGTCTTTAAATCTCGTTAATCCCGGGTACACGACGTGTGCGGTGGTCATCTCTCTAACTTTAGCCTCCACGCATTCTCTCTGCGCTCTAATATTCTTTGGAAAATCGACGTAGGAAATTTGCGCTTCTAAGGCGCACTCCATAATCGTCCCTCCGTCGTATTCTTTGATGTACCCGACCCATTTCTCTCTTTCCATGACAATATCTTTCGTAAAACCTTGCTTGGAAAAATAACCAACCGCGTTGTTATCCGCAAACGTGATTAAATGCGTCATGTCCTCCTCTTCTTTCACGTACTCCTTCAAATGATTCATCAACCTCGTCCCGTACCCTTTCACTTGCTCGTTCGCAGAAATAGCGCAAAACGCAATCTCGCACATGTTTTGCCTCCAGAAAGGCCTATACGTAATCCCTCCAATAACCACGTCGTTCTTCAAACACAACATCGAGTGATGTCTCGGATCGAACACCAATCGAACGATGTACTCCTTCGGCATGTTCGGAAGCTGTTTGCTAAATATATTCTTCAAAGCAATCAACCATATCGAGTGTTGCTCGTTCCCATCGTTTTTAATCACCTTCCATTGCAACTCCCCGTCCTCCTCTTGCTTTCTCAGGTGCATGTCTCTGTTCGCGTAGTGTCCGACGGTTTGCCCGCCCAACGTGTTTGATTTTTCTCCTGGATTTACCATCGCTCCATTCATTCCATTCGTCGCTCCTAACAACGCGGCACCACCACTGCCAAAGTCTTCTGTTTTTATCTCCATCTTCGTCTTCTTGTTCTCAAAAGTGTTCTCGTTCTCGTTCTCGTTTTCTCGTCCTCGTTTCTTGTTGTTCTCGTTGTTGTTGTTGGTTTCAGATTTGAAAAAATCAAACATCTATTCTTTCTTCTCTCTTTTGTTGTGGAACGTGGAAAAACTCGTCCTCGATCTGATGATGATTTTGTTTCTCTCTCTTCTCTCGTTTTCTTTCGAATCAATGCTAAATACTTTTTAAAAGGAAACGAGACGATCGTTTTTATGTAACGCTTCTCCCGCGCGCGGCCACGTCCTCTCGCACGTGTTGTTGTTGTTGTTCGCAAAGAGAGTCAGAGAAAGAGAGCACAAACACTCACTCGCGGAGGAAAGAAAAAAGAAGAAGAAGAAGATTCTGTGAGGGGTTTCTCACATCAGATCTTCCGCTCGTTTTCTCTCTCTTTTTTTTATTTTTTCGAAAAGAGAGGAAAAGGCGAGAGAGAGGAGTGTGCGTTGTTTTTGCCTTGCGTTTTTTGGTCAGACAAAGCAAAAGAAGAAGGTGATTTTGACTTGAGAGAAACTCTCTCTTCTGTCTGATGAGGAAAAGAAGGAAAAAAAAAACTTGTCGTTTGTTTCCTCACAGTAAGAGAGTCAGAGCGAGTCAGAGAGACGATCATCGTTTCATCATCAGCAGCAGCAGCATGGCACAAGGTGGTGGTGGTGGTGGTGGAGGTGGAAATGGCGTGAAGAAGAACGATGACGACGAGAAAAGGAAGTCTTCTCATTCTCTGAGAGAATCTTTGCGACTGTTGGACGAGTCACTCCGGGGAAAAACGACGAATTTCTCGACGATTTTGGTGGCGTCGTTGAACGATGATGACGATGAAGAAACAAAGAGAACCTTCTTCAAAGCGCCGTCGTCGTTAACGTCTGCCATAGGCGACGCGCAAGAGAAGCAACAAATAACGTCCGAAAACGAAGAACCGAAAGTAAAAAACAAGCAGGACTATTTGCAAGACGAGATGCAACCGTGGGTGAAACCCGTCGGAGCCTCGTTGGCCGATCCCGAACAAGGACCGTTCATCGCGTGGTGCGAAGAACACTTTCGAGAGGTGACGACTGAAGACGCGAAAAAGTTGATTCCGAGCACGAGTCAACCGAAATTGGAAGAAGATCCGGATTTCTTGACTTTGCCGGTGAAGGAGAGGAGTTACCACGAAGAATGGGAAGAGATGGATAGGAAAATGAAGGAAATGGAGGAGGAAAATAGACGGCGGGCGCGAGAAAACGCGCGCATAGAATCCATCCAGTCCAAGCAGAAAAAGAAACAAAAATCGAAAGAACACGGAACGAAACAGAAAGGGTACGTTGCCGGAGCGAAGACAGTGAACGATGACGCGAAGTTTATCGTCACGCGAATCTCTCCGATTGCAGATTTGAAGGAGATCAAAGAGTATTGCGGGGTGTGTTTCGACGGCGAGTCGTACGAAGAAGATCCAATCATTTTTTGCGAAGGATGCGATGTTGCCGTGCACTTAGCGTGTTATGGTTTACAGAAAGTACCGGAAGGCGATTGGATGTGTCGCGCATGCTCGACGAGAAGTTCCAAGGCGGTGAAGAAGCAATGCTGTTTGTGTACGTGCCCGGATGGCGCGTTGAAACCTACGCGAGATAATCGTTGGGCGCACTTGTTCTGCGCGCAATGGATTCCAGAACTCTTTATTTCAAATACGAAAGCTATGGAACCGGTTGAGAATATGAATAAGTTAGTTAAAGAACGTTTATCGATGAACTGCGTGGTTTGCAAGACGCGAAACCAAGGCGCTTGCATTCAGTGCGCGTACGGGAACTGCACGGTTCCCGTGCATCCAATGTGTGCGGTGCAGACAGGCATGCGAATGGAAGTTAGAACGGATAAAAAGAAGGAAGAGGTTGTTGATTATCGAGTGTACTGCGAAAAGCACGCGGCAGTCCTCGATAAGGCGGCAAAAGTCGTGGAACAACGGCAGCAACAGGACGAAGGTGGAACGAATCCGTCTGGGAAAGACGACGATCGAGAAGAGAAGAGCAACAAGAAAGGGGAGGACGACAACGACGACAACGACGACGACCAAGAAAAAGAGAGCGAAAAAGAGAACAACAAGAAAGGCGGCAACAAGAGCGCGAGCGCTTCGCCGGCAAAGGTAATGAAACCTTCGTCAACTCCGTCCAAATCAGAGATTGCGACGCCAGCGGCGGCGCACAAGAACGACAAATCTGCGAATGAGAATTCATCTTACCGAGACGATATGGTATCTCCGATGTCTCCAAAACATGGTCCGACAGATGCCGTTAACGAGCACATGGAGAAAGCTTTAGAATTCCCAGCACCGGAACTTCCATCAGATATCAATGAATTTCTGATGGACGAACGTCAGGATGCGCAAATCGCCGTTTCGAAAATGAAAGCTGCCGCTGCGAACAAAGCTGCCGGCGGCGGCGGTGGTACTAGCTTAGCCGAAAAATGCATGATATGCATCAAGATGAAGAAAGGAACGTCGTGCGGCACGCCAAACGCTCCGTTGAAATGCTTGCGTAGGAAGGAAAATATAGAATCGCTTCAGAAGGAGATGGAGAACAACCTCGGGATGAAAAGTCCGAGGTCGGAGAGCAAGATACTCACCCCGAAGGAAGAGCTCGAAAGACTGAACAAACACAAGCACTTATTCGAGAAGTTTGCTCCAGCAGATGAAGTCACGGCTGAACTTCTCCGCGCGCAAGCGGCTTTAGCGAGAGTTGTCAACGTTACCCGAACGATGGCGAACGAGCTCTTGGAACGCATAGAGGCTGATCAACCGAACGTGCAGAAGCGCTTCGAAAAGATGGAAAGGACGGTGAGAGACGTCGAGGCGTATGAGAATCGGTATCGAGGTGGACGCTGGCGAGTTGAGAAACTTCGCGCCGGCGGACAACTCCCCGCCTTGGCGGATGGGGGTGATGGCTCCTTGGAAAGCCTCAACGCCTCGGGCGCGCTCGTCGATCCTTTGTGTACGATAGTGGCTATGGAGGATGCGCTGTGTTGCGTGTGCACCGGCGGTGAATCCGAGCCACCAAATGAGATTATGTTTTGCGAACGTTGTGAAGTCGCCGTACATCAAGACTGCTACGGAGTTGGTGAAATTCCAGACGGCGATTGGTTATGCTGGCCGTGTCAAATTGTCGAAGACCGCGAGAGAGAAATGAACGCGCCAAGAACTAGACCTCCAAGATACATGCGCGAGGCTGGCGATGGTTTAATGTACGATCCGAGAGTGAAGTGCGAACTTTGCCCTGTTATGCGTGGAGCTATGCGCGCCATGGTTCCGGCGAAACTTTCGAGTCCACTTTCAGAGATGAAGAAATGTGCGTCAATCCCGAATTCTTCCCCTCGCCCGGGAACTACTTCAAGCACGCCTGGTGGAAAGGTGGAGGTTAAGATGGAAAATGTCGATGTAAAAGACGTCGCTATGACAGATGCCGAGCAGCCTGAAATGGAGACACAACAAGACACGCCGATGAATAGAACCAAGGAAGAAATGGTTTCGCCCGCTTCCCAAAAGCTGTCCGCTCTTAAAGACGATGCGAAAGCGCTTGTGAATCAAACGCCGAAGACCGATTCTCCGGCTAACATGCGTCCGCACAAGCTGAAATGGGCGCACGTTGTCTGCGCAAAGTGGATGCCGGGTATATCGTGCGATTTGTTCTCCAACGAGCCGGAAGCTATTCGCGGCGAAGAGTCTGTCCCTTCGCGATTGCTCCAAGCGACGTGCTCGGTGTGTAGTAGTAAAGAAGGTGCAAAAGTCCAGTGCTCGAAGGAAGGCTGTCGCATGTACTTTCACCCGCTCTGCGCGAGACGCGCAAATTATTACATCGAGTACGGTCCGCAAACCGAAGGCACGCCGGTTGGACACTATTGCAAGAATCATTCGACGCAAGCTAAACGGGACGCCGGCCGAAAGATCAAGCCGAGTAAGATTAAGGGAATTGCTACGAAGGGATCGTCTTACGTCAAATCTAGCGTCAAGCGACGACCGCCGACGGCTGAGGAAATCACCTTGCTCAAACGCGCGAGAGTCGGTTTGGAAACTTTGCGTTTACTTTGCGAGCGCGTGAACAAGAGAGAGAAAATCCGCCGGGACGAACTCGAATCACTCGGAACGCTTTGGAAAGCTCAATTGAACGGCCAAGCCAGTGGCCCGGTGTTGAAGCCGGGCGAGTTAGAAGCCGCGGAAGATCACGGTTTCATTCGCCAGGGTCCAGCTGTTGTTTATCTCACCTCGACTTCCATGGAAGAAGTCGCTCCGAGTGTCCCGCCCGGTTACGAACTCGCGCGCGAAGAGAGCATCATGTGACCGACTGTACTCTCTCGAGGAAGTAAGGAAGAAAGAAAGAAAGAAGAACACACATTTTATTTTGCGCTTGCAGAAATGCAAAAAAGTAGCTTTTGAAAAAAAAAATTTGCTCTTATTTCTAATAACCTCCCTCTCAAATCATCGTCAGAGAATATTTTATTGATACGCGCTGCTTCGTAGTCGCGGATCAATAGTGTCTCTGCATCATCGTCTTCTCTCGCGCGCGAACTGATCCACGCACGCGAAAAGAGAAATACTATCAACATCAAAAATGGGGTGCGGCTGCTTCGGTGGTGGAAGTAAAGACAACAAAACCGACGACGATAAAGCCGCCAGGGGAAACGTAAATTCTTCCTCCGATAACAAGAAACGGGGAGGATCTTTATCTCTCGTGAAGAAGAAAACATCCTTCGGTAAAAAACAAGAGCAAACACGAAGGTCGTTAGATGCCAGCGGCACCGACGCGTTCCACGACGCGGACGATGGCATATCGGCACCAGATTACGCGGTGAAGGATAGAAACGAATCCTTTCAACCGTACGCGCACCACTTGCATCCGATTTTAGGCAACTTGCAAGGCGATACTTCCATGAAAGGCGCTTCGATACCGCGATACGACACGCCAGTGAACGAACCGTTAGTAGGAAAGCCATCGACGTGGTCTGGAAATCTTGGGAATTCGCACACGTTTTTACTTCGAGGGAAACATTATAAAAGAGACCGAAAGAAGTTTACCAGTCAATCTTCGGCGTACGAGGTGCAACAACTGTTGGTGTTTCGCTCGGAGAAGAAAGTGATGGACGTACACGAGAAGATATTAGGTAAAAAGGTTGGAGAATTGATTAGAGAGAGGGTGCCTTCGGTATTGATTGTGAACGTGATGATTCCAGATTATCCTCCCGAAGGTGGTGTGTTTAGTAAATTGGCGAAAATACCTCCGGATGGGCAAGGTCATCAAGTGGCGATGGTGTGCAAGATATCGGATTGGGCGAGAGAGGCATTTGAGAATACGAAAGATTGGAAGGATTTACCGCCAGAGTTGAGCTTATTGTTGAGATACATCGAAGGTACAGATGGAAAGGATGGGTTCGATGGACCACCGCATCAGTGCGTGACGAGACAGAAAACGAAAGTGGTGGTCATGGTGAAAGGAGGGCAGCACGAGTTGCCGTGGCCGGTACGCATGGCGCTTTCAAAAGGGAACGGGAAACCTTTCATGACGGATAGAACTGGGAATTTTACTAAAAGAGGAGGGTGCTTTGAAATTGATATTGATGGACACGCGTTCAAACCGTTGGCAACGAATTCGTTGAGGACGTGTCACGCGTTCTTTAAGTATTTGATTTTAGATATCGGGGTGGTTGTCCAAGGCGAAAACGAAAAAGAGTTACCGGAGAGACTGTTGACCTGTTTGAGAGTGAGTTATCCAGATTTAGAAGCCGTGACGGCAACGTTTGAGAACATCGAGCCGGATTTAAAGCAAAGAAAATGGGTCGAATGGAATAAGTTACGGTTACGTGAAGTCGGGTCTTCGTTTAGATTGCTTCCACTTCCGTCCTTGAAATCTTTATCGAAGAGTCAGCCGAGCGCTGCTCCAGATTCGCCGGAGAGTGTAAAGAGCGGAGGGAGGAATTAATATTAATAATAAATGAAAATAATATGCAAGGTGTAATCACCTAGGTACAACAGCAACGATTATTAATAATATCTACATTGTGCTCATTTGACGTCTGTTCCAAGCAGATCCACCCCTATCGCCTTCGTTTTTACTGTCCCTTTGCGCCGAGGAGAAATCTTCGCTCGGCACAATGTCTGGAATGTCTTCTCCATTTGCGAGCGCATCTAACCCAGCTCGAACGTAATCAGATTTATCTTCAACATTAAATAACAAATCCCACTCTGTCACAGCGATGGGAAAGATTTTATATCCAGCCGCTTTTAATAAGTTGCGCTTCAAATTCGTTTGACCGAGCGCGTGATCTTTCACATTGCGCGCAAAGTGCGAAGGTCCGTCGACTTCGAGAACGACGCCGATGGATTCGAGCAAAACATCCACGCGATAGCCCGCAACGATAGCTTCTTCCTCGTACTTTTCACCCATGTACGAGAGAATAGCCGCAACGTCCCGTTGAAACCAAGAAATAACCGGCGGACGACGTTGTTCGGCCCACGCGTTGGAGCACTTTTCCATTAAAGCATCCGGGAGAGTCGCGTTTTTATTGGTATCGGACGATGAAATCGCCATAGCTGTTTGGTACAGCTGATTCAAGTCTCGTCCTCGAATGCTATCGTCTTCCATGAACTTTTTGATACCTTCTTGAGAGCACACGTGACTCCAAACAGTTTTCAAAATGTCCGAGTTCAATCCCACGTCATTACGCAAGTTCACGAGCGACCAACTCAACGTGCAAAGCTGCGCGCCTTTCAATTTGTTCACGGTTTGTTGCGTACCGTCTTCGCCTTCGTTTGATCCTGGGGCATTGGAAGCCCACTTCGCGACTCCCTCGATGATTCCATCGCCATCCATTTGTAAGTGAGCCGTGGCCCAGCATAACGTTGTGATTTTAAAGGAGTCAAATCCTTTCAATCCGCCTTGCTCGGCGTATTCATTAATGGCGGAAAACAAACCTTCGTTGGCGTGTCGACATGACGCTAACGCCCAAGCAACATTCGTGACGTCCTTTGGTTTCATCTCCACCACCGAACGCGCTGCTCGGTTCGACAACACTTCCATTTCGGCCGCATTTGCAGCCTCGCCGGAGACGACGGCGAGACCCCAAATTGCTTGACACACGGCTGACGTCTTGAACTCTTCGGAATTTTGACGCGCCGCGGCGACGGTTAAACCAACCAAGTGTGCGAATCGCGGGTCTCGTCGAATCCCTGCGCGTTCAAAGCGATCCATTTTGACGCTTTGAACTTTATTTCCCAAAATTTGGAGCATTTTACCGGCAATGTTCGGAGAAACGCGACGCAAGCCGCCATTTTCGAAAACTTTCAAACAATCTTGCGGAAAGATGGCGTTTTTCGCTTCCGCTTGAATCACCTTCCATTCGTCGTACGTCATCGTCCACTGGTCTTTCCATTCTTTCGAGGAAACCATATCAGGTTCCCAGATGCCAGGCGCATCAGTGGCTACGCCGTTTTCCTCGGAGGAAGAGGCTTCAAAGTCACCGATGGAGGATTCTGGCTTTACGTACTCGCCCGTCTCTTCATCGAGGACCCAACCTCGGGATATCGCCGTTCTAATCTTGTCCAGATCGCGACCGGCACGAGAATACCTTCGCGGTTCGCGTTTTTCTTTTGCTCCACTACTAACCTCTCTCGCCTTGCGAAATTGCATCGCTCGACGTTCGGTATCCTTTCTCGCGTTTTGCATCCACTCGTTCGGATCTGGTTTTTCATCGCCGTCACCACCGGTTGCGGTAACGCGAAATGTATACGCGTTTTTCGTCCTCCTCACGGTTGATGGTGTTGACATTTTCTTGTTGTTGCTATTCGTACTATTCTTTGAAATTCGAGCGTTCCAAGCTATCGACGCCGTCGTCTCGCGAACAAAACTACCCGACATAACGATGATCGATGTTTTTTCTTTCTTTACTTCTTCGTTGGTTGTTTCTTCGCGCCTTGTTGCTGCTGATTAGTCGTTCTCCCTTTCAACCCGCTCAAAAAGTCAAACCCTCGTCTCTTGAACTTCGCCGCCTGTCCCGTCGCCGCGCTTTTCGGAGGAATCCCAGTCCAAGCTGGATGCGTGTATTGGTCTTGCGACAAGAAAAATCGATCCTGGTGGTGTTTGACCGTCGACCACAACTGATAGGTTTGTCCGTTCGTGCCGACGTACTGAACTCTGCGAAGAAGAGGATGGATTCCTTTCCTGGCCTGTTTATATCGCAAACAGAGGAAACGGAGCAAAAGAGAGAAAGAGTTGATGTCAGCCGTGACGCGATGAAAACGCGTCGTCGGTCGTCGTCGTCGTCGTCGTCGTTTCGAAACAACACAACAACACGAGCAGAGAGAGAGGGGAAAATTCTTAATTTCGAGAAAGAGAAAGAGAGAGAGGAGTGAGACGACGACGCACCATATATATATATACAGTGAGAGAGAGAGAGAGCGATCGGCGAGAGGGTATTCTCTTCGTACGTCTGCGCGCTGAGGGTGTGTGTGTGTGTAATGAGTTTGAATGAATGCAAAAGGAATGAAGAAAAAGAAGAGCCGCCACTTGGTCTGATGGTTAAATTTCTCACAATTCTGCCCCCACTACAAAAAAGGAGATTGTTGACGACGACGACGACGACGACGACGGCGAGAGAGAGAGAGAGAGGCTGAAAAATGCTACTTCTCTCGAAGTCGTTATCGTCGTCGTCGTCGTCGTCGTTGCGAAAACCACTGACGAGGATGATGATGATGACGAGGACGACGACGAAGAAGAACAAGAGGACCAATGCGCTTTTTTATGCATCGTGGGAGGGAAGTTTGGAGAACGTGGTAACGAATCAAGGCGTGGTGACGAGACGCGCGACGTTGGGGAAACGTCTCACGTTTCTCGACGTCGTCTGCGTCGCCGAACACGATCAGCAGCAGCGGCAGCAATATTATTACTTGAAAGTCACAGAACCGAACGTGACGAAGCGCATCAGGGTGGGAGCAACTGTTCGTTTTCGAGGAAAAGAATACGACCACGACGCGAGCGGGAGAAGAGGCGAAAGGACGAAAGGGGTGTACGTAGAAACGGAAGATGTGCCGGAGTTATTGGATATGGCGCCGGCGTCGATGGTCGTGAACGCGAGAAAGTTTTTGGCGGATTTGGATGGTAAGAACACTTCCTCTTCGTCTTTATCTGGCGCTTCGTCATCTTCGACTCCTCCCAATGGGACTGCGGCGGCGTTGATATCGCCGTCGGTCTGTCGCACGTTTATACTGGGCGCCGAGTGCAACGACCCGTTATGTACGAAAAGACACTACGCGAACGACGATTTGCTCGAAGCGATGCAGCAAAGTAGAGTGAACGCTTCGAAGAGAGGAAAAAGCTATGCCGCGCAGACGGCGTACGTGGAAGGAGAACAAGAGGCCCACGCGAAGAATAAAAAGAATAAAGCCGAAGCAGAGCGTCTCTTCGCGACGTTTTTATGCGAAACGTTTCCGGAAGCTGAAACTTTCGTAGATGTCGCTGGAGGTTCAGGAACGTTATCCTATGAACTCAACGTGGAAAAATGGAAGAATGTCATTCTCTGGGAACCGAGGTGTGTCGCGTTGACGAAGATTCAAGCCAAGATTAAGAACGCTCGTCGAAGAGCATTACAAAGCGTCGATAGCAGAAATAGCAGTAGCAGCAGCAGCAGCGATAGCGATAGAGATAGCGATAGCGATAATAAACATAGCTATGATGATAATAACGCGTCATCTGTTCAGAAGTGGTTGCGATTAGAAAACTGGATGCTCGTCGCCAACGAGGAAGAAGAGGAAAGATTGAAACAACACGAGAAGCGCGTTTTGGCGTACACGAATCTCGGCGACGGCAAAGTTGATACTCCTGATTATCAGTCGTATTACGAGACAAAATACGATAAGAATCAAGAATTAGAAACATTTCCGAAGCGAGCGGTAAAAATTCCTCCAATTTTAAGAGACGCGAAAGAAGAAGAAGAAGAATATGCGCTCTCCACGTTTGAGCACGTGCGAGAAGAATTTTGGGGCGTCAACGAAAGAACTCGACATAAGCTGGAGTCTGCGGATGTCCTGGTTGGTTTACATTCTGACCAAGCCACCGAAAGCATCGTCGACGCCGCTCTCGAACTGAACAAATCCTTCGCCGTGGTCCCTTGCTGCGTCTTCCCGACCATGTTTCCAGAGAGATTCACCGAAGACGGCGGGACGGTCACGACGCAAAAGGAGTTTGTCGATTACTTACTCCGCAAAGATAAGGATATCAAAGTTACGTTTTTACCTTTCAAAGGCCGAAATGCCGTCGTGTATAAGATCTAAATAAAGCTACATGTACTAATACTAAGTTCTAAAATTCTCTCTAAGTATCTAACAACCTTCTTCTCTCAAACTCCTCTCGGGTTCGCTTGACTCGCACTCTTCAACCCTTTCTTCACGCGCGCACACACCCCGTGTATGCACCTCAAATCTTCCGCTATATTTCGTAAACTCTCGTCCGCTTCGGCGAGTTTTTCCTTCGAGTCTGCCATGTTCTCTTTCGATTTATGCGTAAACAGGTCGAGTTTTTTACTCGCGTTTTGCAACTTTTGGACGGCTTCTTTTTGCGTTCTCGCCATGGACTCGATTTCTTCCCGAGAGATGAAGTCTGTGGAGAGCGTTTCCGTGAACGAAGAAGAAATAGAAGACTTCTCCTCCTCCGTCGTCGTCATGAAAAGCTATTTCGCGCGCTTTCTCTTTCGTGGTGTCAGTGTGTGTCAGTGTAACTGTCTATATTATAGCAGTGTGGACTAATTATGTTGGAACAACTTCCACACAAATTCTCTCGTCTTTTACGCGCAAAAGTGCTTCAAAAGAATAAACAAAAATGGGGGTCAAAGACATCATCGACAGAGAGTTCACGCACGCGTCGCCGGAAGTGCGAAGAGCGAACGTGGAGTTACTGCGCTCGGCGGCCATCTTTTTCGGGTCCGTGGTGTTTATGAGAGCTTTTGGAGAGTTGATGGCGATTTAGAAGAGAGAGAGAGGAGAGAACAAGGATCGCGTTCGTGCGTGAAATCGATGTTTCGATTGACGCGCATCAAAATACTAGTAGAATATAAAATAGTCGACAGATAAAATCGAGAAGAGAGGGATTGAGTGTAAACTCTGTTGTTAGTAGTATGTATTAGGTATCATCATCATCACCGTCTACGTGTGTTTGCGTCGTGCATCTATTTCTCTCACAATTTCGGAAGCTATTTACTATTCCCTAAAGCAGAAGCTTTGCTCTAAAAAAATTCTATCATTCATCCGAGGACGAAGCGTAATCAACGAGCGGCACGCACTTGTTGCCTTCCTTCGCCTGTTCAAATGCCGACGACGGAGGCTTCATCTTCTGTACGCGAACGAGTTTCACTTTCTTCCTCGCGAGGACGCCTCCTTTTCGTAATCGTTTCTCGGCGCCGTCGTCGCCGCCCGTCGCCTCGTCGACGCCGTCGCCTCTTCTCCCACCACCAACCTCCTCCATCATCACCGCTCGTCTTTTCTGCTCCACGAACGACTGCTGCTCCTCAATCTCTCTCCTTTTCTTACTCACGGTCCCGCCTAAATTTCTCGGACACTCTCTCGTCTCGTGGTTTTCCGTGCATATTTTACACCTGGAAACGTTCGGACATCTCGACGAAGAGTGTCCGCCTTTCTGACCGCATCGTTTACACACCGAGCGATACTTTTGCTGCTTCTTCTTTTGATGATGCGCGTTGTTGTTGTTGTTGCTATAATTATTATCGTTATCACAGTTTCTCTCCACGTGTCCTTTCTGCCCGCACTTCCCGCATATCCGAGGTTTCGAACAATCCTTCGCCTGGTGCCCGAGTTTGTTACACCGGTGGCACGGTCCTTCGTAGGATAAAGGTTTCTCCACCATAATACTATTCGCATACGTACTCATAGTAGCACCAGCAGCAGCAGTAGTAGTACGAGTCGTAGGCACGCGATTGGAGTACCTCGACGGTTTCGACATTATTATTAAGTATGCGCGCAAAAACTGTGCAACGTGTGAGGGGTGGACGACTGCTTAAAGGAGTGAACGACGAACCCTTTTTTTATTCCCCCAAATGAAAGTGTTTTAAGAAAAAAACACACCACAGAAAACCACGCTCAAAACAAAAATATGCTCGATATAAACTTACTGAGACCGGAGAAAGGCGGCGACCCGGTGCGTTTTGTTGCGACCACTTTTAATATACCTCTTTCGCTGCTCGTTGTTTTTGTCGATGTTTTTCTTTGTTCTTCGTCGTTCCGTCGTCGTTTACGTCGTGCGATGATGATTGGAGACGATTTTTGATGAAAAAGCGCCGACATGGATTTTTATTCGTCTCGTTTTTATTAGCTCTCTCTCTTTCTGATATCAAGGACTGACGAGTATTAATAATATTCACTTCTTCTGTGCGCGCGAAATATTACTGAATCTAAACAGGATGTCGTGAAAGAGTCGCAAAAACGTCGGTACAAGTCCGTGGAAATTGTCGACCAGTGCATCGAAAAAGACGCGCAATGGCGCTCGGTTCGATTCGATCTCGATAAGCTGAATGCGGATTTTAACAAAGCGAACAAAGCGGTGGCGTTGAAGATGAAAGCAGGGGAGAAGGAAGAGGCGGAAAAGTTGATGCCAGAAGTGAAACGAGTGGACCAGCTTAGAAAAGACACCGTGGAGCTGGAGAAGACTTTGGAACAGGAAACGAACGAGTTGTTGTTGAAGATTGGGAATATCGTCCACGACTCGGTGCCGGTGAATAACGACGAGGAATTTAACACGGTGCATGCGACGTGGGGGGAAAGAAGAATGGAAGAGGATTTACCGAATCACGTAGATTTGGTTGGAATGTTGGATATTGCAGATTTGGAGAAAGGCGCAGACGTGGCTGGAGGGAGAGGGTATTATTTGAAAGGCGCCGGGGTGTTGTTGAACCAAGCGATGATTAACTACGCGTTGTCGTTTTTGGCGGCGAGAGGGCATTCTCCGCTAGCGACGCCATTTTTTATGAGAAAAGACAGAATGGCAGAGTGCGCGCAATTAGCCGATTTCGACGAGCAGTTGTACAAAGTGACCGGAGAAGGTGACGATAAGTATTTAATCGCTACTAGCGAACAAACGTGCTGCTCGTATTTAAGAAAGTTATGGTTGAACGAGAAGGATTTACCCATTCGTTTGTCTGGGTATTCCACGTGTTTCAGAAAAGAGGTTGGGAGTCACGGGAGAGATACGCTCGGTATCTTTCGCGTGCATCAGTTCGAGAAGGTTGAACAATTCGTAGCCGTGACGCCGGAAGGCAACGCTTCGTGGGAAGAAATGGACAGATTGATTGGAAACGCAGAGGCTTTTTACCAATCTTTGAACATTCCGTATAACGTTGTGAACATAGTTTCCGGCGAGTTAAACGACGCCGCGGCGAAAAAGTACGATTTAGAAGCGTGGTTTCCGTCCTCTAGAACTCACCGAGAGTTGGTGTCTTGCTCGAACTGTACAGATTACCAATCCAGACGATTGGAAATTCGTTACGGCGCTCCGCAGAAAGGCCCGGAAAAGACCAAGTCATACGTGCACTTGTTGAATTCGACGTTAACTGCTACGGAGAGATCATTGTGTTGCTTGTTGGAGAACTGGCAAACCCCAGACGGGTTGGTGGTACCTCCCGCGTTGCGCCCTTGGATGTGCGGCATCGAGTTCATTCCGTTCGTGAGCAAGTTAGACAAGAAGAAACGTTTGGTAGCGGTTTCACCGGCGCCGGCACCGTTGTTTGGTGGAGTGAATGGTGCGGATTCCGCGAATTCTTTGAGCGTTTTTGTCAACGCTGGCGATTGTGCCGGGTCCATGGCTTTGGAATCGATTCTATCAAAGCTTCCGGACACCACGGCGACGAAAAAATCCATCGCCGTGGACGTCACGGAGGAAGAGAAAGGATTGTTTCCAGACCCAGAAAACATCGTTGGTCCGGCTATGATCGCAGACGGTGATTTTGTGTTGACGTCAGCTACGGCTATTGCAAGATATCTCGCGAAGATGACGCAAGCGTCCAGTCTCGCGTTGTTACCAACCGCCGCGAAGGACAACGCCAAGTGCGAAGCTCTTATTGAGTTGTTCCATCACGCCAACGTCGACGAGGTTGTCACGAGAGTCGAAAAAGCGTTGGAAGGCGCGAACGATTACGTGTGTGGAAGTACGTTTACGATTGCCGACGCTCTTTTAGCGGCTAAACTGAAAACGGCCAAGGCGTCGGTATCGGCAAAAGCGGCGCAGTGGATGACGCTTTCGTTGTAAACGACGTTCGAAACACAACAACAACAAATATCATTTAATGAATTGCAAACTATTACTACTACTACTACCACTACCGCACTATATCACTATCACTATCATACTCCATCGAAATATACCTGCGTATTTTTCTCAATCTATCTATCTATCTCTTGCTAGAAACTTCCTCCTGCGTATGAACACATTACACTTGCGCTGGACCTTCGACGTTTTTATGTTTCACCAGCTCCTCCGCGAATTCTTTAAACTCCTCGCTATGCTTAACCATGCACTGGTGCAACGCCACGAACCTGTCCGCACAATCGCTCGCTCTCGTCGCTTCGTCTGCTTTCATAAAACACGTCAACGCCATGTCGAACTCTTCTCCGCACGACGTATCTCTCAATGGTTTCACGCAAGGACATTCTAAAGCGTGTTTTATTCTTTCATCCACGGAGGGGAGATGCGCTCCTTTTTCGATGGCTTCCGCCATGCCTTCGAGTGCAGCAGCGGTAGAAGGACTAGAAGAGGGAGACGCGCTCGATGTCTCGTCTTTATCGCTCTCGCTGGCGTTCCTTCGAGAAGACATGTTCTTAAGAAGTCGTCCTGAGTGGTTTCGTTCGTCGTGCTCAAAAAGTATGGGGACTTTGCAGAACCCTCTCGCATTTGCGTCACACTCAAAACAAAAAGTGTTTGAGCGATCAATCACACTCGCGCTTCCCCGAAGAAAGCACAAAAGAAGAAGGAGAAGAAGAGAAAGATAAAGATGCAGTGCCTCAAGTACAAGTTCGAAAGAAGAAGGATGATGATAAGGAAGAAGAGTGAAGCGCGGATGAAGATGAAAGTGCATCTTTTCAATATCTAGGTGATTTCTTCCTCTGCCTCACACGCGATGGCACCATTATCAACTTCCTCCTCCTCCTCCTCCTCCTCCTCCTCTTCCTCTCGAAGACCACCGCCGCGTCTGACGACATTTTTGCGAGCGCGGTGTGGAGGCAAAAGTGGCGATGGAAGCGATGATAGTATCGATAGATATTGGTACGTGAGCGATGTGGATGAAGCGTTCGTGGCTCGTGCAAAGCAAATAGGGAGCGCGACGACAAAGACATCATCACCATCCTTGTCCTTTCGGCAAACCGCGAAGAAAGCGACCAAGAACAGAGATTTGGCACTTTTGAAGTTATCTGATGTAGCTTTGAAAACTTCGTCTTCTTCTTTGGAGGATTTTGACGAGGAGACGAGGCTCGCGCTCGATTTAGTCGCGGACGCGTCGATACAGTTGTTGCGTTTGGAGAATGACTTGATTTCGCCGGATGAACTTTTAGAAGCGCCGGCAGATTTATATGCAGCGGTGGCAACGAATTGCGATGTAGATTGGAAGTTGGAGGCAGATTTAGAAGATGTCGTTGAGTATTCGAACGCGCCGGAATTGGAGAGAAAGAAAGTGCAAGGGAAAAGGAGGGGAAACGAGAGAGAAGCTTTTGGTTTTGTGAAAGCGAGACTAGGGGGCGTGTTGAGCGAAACCGGTGAAGCCGCGCAGCGATGGAAAGATTTTTGGCAAAGCGCAAACGCACTAAGAAGAGTAGGAAGCACGAGTAGTACTGGTGGCGATTTGAATGGCACGTCGATGGGAGTAGGGGGAAAAAAAGAGACGTATTACGGGGAGGATATGTTTTTCGTGCCACCGAGATTTTACGGAGCGAATGACTTTGACAGCAGTAATCAACACTGCGACCAAATATCCAGTGGCTTAGAATCTACCATTTTATCGAATATGACGCGCGGTTTAGATAGCGCGAATGCGTTCGCATCTTTAGAGCTAGAACGGTCGAGGACTCCTTCGTTCCACGAGCTGGACGCATTAGGTACTGAGAGCGAGGTGTCAACTTCTCTTCAAGCCGGCTCTGGCTCAATTCTATCTTGGCTTCGCGAACAATGCGAAATATTTAGAGAAAACAATCAGAATTCAGATGCATTTGCAGGTTGGACGGATATTTGCGGAAATATCTGTCGCGTGTGCTTGAACACTTCGAGCAGCGACGACCAGGTTGCATCTGAGTTGTTCGATTTACTCGGTGACGGTGGATTTGATCTCGTCGCGAGCGTTTGCGAAAGACGAGGTCAACTTGCGGATGCCATCAGACGACGGCTGCAAGCTTTAAAAGAAGCGTTTGATCCAGAAGAATCTGCCCAGGATGATTATGCGAAAAGTAAATCTGCCGTCTCCGTTCGATCAACGACGGACGTCGCGATGGAGAAAATCCGAAAGAAAGAAGAACGGAGGAATAAACGACGCGCTGCTGGTGGTCATGGAGAATATTTGTTAGAATGGTTTACGAACGATTCTGGACTTGGTTATGGCGCTTTCTGCGACGATTTGTTACCGCTACCGAACAGAAACGAAGCCGCGCCGGGAAGTGTGGATGACATTCTGAACAGTTTGCGCGGACTAGGTCTCGGAACAGACGGCGGAAAAAAAGCTCTGCCGCCGGGAACGACTCGTAAAGTCTTGGAAGGTTACGAAGAAATTTACGTACCTGCGCGTATCCCTGACGCCGTGGCAGACGGTGAATTACAAGTTTCTGTGTCTTATCTCCCGGCTTGGGCTCAAACTGCGTTCAAAGGTATTCAGACATTTAATCGTATTCAGTCCAAAATTTTTGAGTGCGCGTATACGTCGAACGAGAACGTTCTTGTATGCGCACCTACTGGTGCAGGAAAGACGAATATTGCTATGCTATGCGCGATGCAAGAAATAGCTAAACATTTTGACGAAGAGAATAATTGCTTGCACGAACACGACGATTTCAAGATTGTTTACGTGGCGCCGATGAAGGCATTGGCGGCTGAAGTCACGCGGACGTTTCAGAAGCGACTCGACGAATTGGGGATGGTGTGTCGAGAACTAACTGGCGATACGCAGCTCTCCAAGAGAGAATTAGAAGAAACGCACGTTATTGTTACGACGCCAGAGAAATGGGACGTCATCACGCGAAAAGGTGGTGAAGTTTCCGTAGCCTCCACTCTCAGACTCCTTATTATCGATGAAGTGCACTTATTGAACGACGAGCGAGGACCGGTCATTGAAACTCTAGTGGCGCGAACGCGTCGTCAAGTCGAGCAAACGCAATCAATGATTCGAATTGTCGGTTTGTCGGCAACTTTGCCCAATCCGAGAGATGTTGCGCGGTTTTTAGGTGTCACCGAAGGTAAAGGCTTGTTCGTATTTGACCAATCGTACAGACCGATTCCGCTCACACAAGTTTTCATTGGCGTTTCAGAGACAAACGCAATGAAACGTCAGAATGTGACTATTCGAATAGCTTTTAAGAAAGCGTGCGAGGCACTTCGTAAGGGTAAACAGGCGATGGTCTTTGTGCATTCAAGAAAGGATACGGTAAAAACAGCGCGACAGTTGGCTGAAATAGCGGGAGAAGAAGGCGAACTCGAGTTGTTTGAGAACGACACACACGAGGAGAAATCGATATTCGCTAGAGAAGTGTCGCGATCAAGAAACCAAGAGATGAAAGAATTATTCTTTAAAGGTTTTGGCTGTCACAACGCTGGGATGCTTCGAAAAGATCGGACGTTAGTGGAGCAAATGTTTGCCGCCGGTGTGATCAAAGTATTAGTATGTACGGCAACTTTAGCATGGGGGGTAAACTTACCCGCCCATCAAGTCATCATCAAGGGAACGCAGCTCTACGACGCGAGTGCGGGAGGTTTTAAGGACCTTGGTGTTCTAGATGTACAGCAAATTTTTGGCAGAGCAGGTCGGCCGGGTTTCGATACCAGTGGTGAGGGTGTCATTATCACCGAACATAAGAAGCTCACGAAATATGTTGCAATGTTGACGCACTCCACTCCGATTGAGTCGCAATTCATCGAGTGTTTGGCGGATAATTTGAACGCCGAAATTGTGTTAGGAACCGTAACGAATGTCCGCGAAGGCGCGCAGTGGTTGAGTTACTCTTACTTACACACGAGAATGGAGCAAAATCCACTCGGATATGCTTTGACATGGGATGAAGTTCGCTTGGATCCCGGGCTCATCGAGCATCGGAGAAACTTGATTAAAACAGCAGCGAGAAAGCTACACAAGGCTAAGATGATTCGCTTCGACGAACAATCAGGCCAACTGTATCAAACCGAAGCTGGACGCATCGCGTCGCACTTCTACATCAAAGTTACTTCCATGGAATTGTTCGAAGAGATGATGAATCGACACATGTCCTTGCCAGAAGTGTTGCACGTAATCTCGCACTCCTCTGAGTTTGAAAATATCGCGCCGAGAGAAGATGAAATGCCAGAACTCGAGGCACTTCGAAGAAACCGTCGTTCCGCCTGTCCGATTGAGATTAAAGGTGACATGAGCGATAAAATTGCCAAGGTTAATTTACTCTTGCAAGTATACGTATCTCGGAAGCGATTAGAATCGTTTTCATTAGTTGCAGATTCAAGTTACATTTCTCAAAATGCCAGCAGAATATGTCGCGCTTTGTTCGAGCTCATGCTTAAGCGTGGATGGCCATCGCTGGCAGAAACACTGTTAACGCTTTCAAAAGCGGTAGATCGAAGATTATGGCCACACCACTCACCACTACGTCAGTTCGAAAATACTCTGAAGCCAGAGACAATCTATAAGCTGGAAGAGAAGGATGCCACCGTCGATCGCTTGATCGATATGAGTGCAAAGGAAGTTGGTGATTTACTGCGACTCAATGCTGTCGTTGGAGCGCAAGTGAAACGCTGCGTCGAACAACTCCCTCACGTCAATCTTGAAGCTGTAGTTCGGCCGATCACGCGCTCTGTGCTTCGAGTTTCCGCAACCCTTACGCCTGAGTTCATGTGGAGAGATGAAGTTCACGGGCAAGCGCAACAATGGTTGATTTGGGTGGAGGATCCCGTGAATGAGCACATTTATCACACGGAGACTTTCACTTTGAGCAAAAAGCAATACAAAGAAGGTAGAATGACGTTGGCGTTTACCATTCCAATTTTTGATCCACGACCGCCCCAATACTTCTTAAGGGCAACGCATTTGTATTGGTTAGGATGCGAATCGTTCTTAGAACTCGATTTAGAGGACATTGTTTTACCGACGGAACCGCCGCCGAATACTGAGCTACTCGATTTGGAACCGCTTCCAAGATCCGCGCTCAATAATCCGACGTATGAGTCCCTCTATGAAAAGAAATTTACACATTTCAACGCGATTCAAACGCAAGCATTTCACACGTTGTACCATACGAACCACAACGTTCTTTTGGGAGCACCTACGGGTTCGGGGAAAACGATATCATCGGAACTTACAATTCTAAAAATGTTTCGAGATGAACCGCCAGGGAGTAAGGTTGTCTACATCGCGCCTTTGAAAGCACTCGTTCGCGAGCGCGTGGATGATTGGAAGAAGTACTTCTGTCCAACTGTGAATAAGAAGATGGTAGAACTTACTGGCGATTATACACCGGATTTGCGTGCGTTACTACGTGCGGATATCATCGTCGCAACTCCAGAAAAATGGGACGGTATTTCTCGAAATTGGCAGTCCCGCTCTTACGTTAGCAAAGTCAAACTCGTCATTATTGACGAGATTCATCTTTTAGGTGCCGATCGCGGACCAATTTTGGAAGCTATCGTTTCTAGAATGAATTATATTTCCGCGCGAACAAAATCGAAAATTCGCATCGTCGGATTATCGACCGCTTTGGCAAACGCAAGAGATTTAGGGGACTGGCTTGGTATCGAGAACGATAAAGGTTTGTTTAACTTCCGTCCATCTGTTCGTCCAGTGCCACTCGAATGTCACATTCAAGGTTTTCCAGGGAAGTTTTATTGTCCTCGCATGCTTTCTATGAATAAACCCACCTACGCGGCGATTCGAACGCACTCGCCTCTGAAACCGGCGTTGGTATTTGTCTCCTCGAGAAGACAAACGAGATTGACGGCGCTCGATTTGATTGCCTACGCAGCTGCTGACGAGAATCCAGATGCTTTTGTGCACTGCAACAGTCAAGAACTGGAGCAAAGAATCGCGAAGATTCAAGATCCAGCTTTGAAGCATACGTTGCAATTCGGTATTGGTTTACACCACGCGGGTCTTTCCCCGGAAGATCGCGGCGTCGCGGAGCAGTTATTTGCAGAATGTAAAATTCAAGTGTTGGTGTCGACATCTACTCTAGCTTGGGGCGTGAACTTACCAGCGCATTTGGTTGTTATTAAAGGAACTGAGTTTTACGACGGGAAAACAAAACGTTACCAAGACTTTCCCATCACCGATGTGTTGCAGATGATGGGGAGAGCTGGGCGTCCGCAGTTTGATAAAAGCGGCTGTTGCGTCGTTCTCGTACACGAACCGAAGAAGAATTTTTACAAAAAGTTCTTGTACGAACCATTTCCAGTGGAATCAAGCTTTAATGAATGTTTAGAAGATCACTTCAACGCCGAGGTCGTTGGTGGAGCTATAAAATCGAAGCAAGACGCCGTGGATTACCTAACGTGGACGTATTTCTTCCGTCGCGCCATGAAAAATCCAACCTATTACAACCTCGAGGATACGAATCACGAAACCGTGAACTCATACCTATCAGAAATGGTTGAAAACACCATGGAAACGCTCGCGAGTGCAAAATGTCTCGCTATTAACGACGAAGATGATTCCATTAAACCTTTAATGCTCGGCAGAATTGCGAGTTTCTATTACTTAAATTTCAAAACCATGGCTGTTTTCTCCAAACGTTTGAAGAAATCGAACACTTTAGAGGATGTTTTGACAACCTTGTGTGATGTTGCAGAATACGATGAAATCCCGGTTCGTCATAACGAAGATAAGTTAAACGCAGATTTAGCGATAAATGTCCTCAAAGCTGGAGGTTATCAAGTCGATCGACGAGCGTACGACGACCCGCACGTCAAGGCTTCTTTACTCTTCCAGGCGCACTTTTTACGACTTCCTTTACCAATGTCGGATTACCATACGGATACGAAGTCTGTACTCGACCAATCGCAAAGAATTCTGCAAGCTATGACGGAAATAGTCAGCGAAGCTGGATGGTTGTCGACAGCGTTATCAATAATGAACTTGACGCAAATGATTATTCAAGGGCTCTCCATAAACGACAACTCTTTGCTCCTATTACCAAAAATTGCCGACGAGGAGGTTTCTAAATTGGAACGCTTTTCAAAGATAACGTGTCTTCCACAGCTCGTGTTTCTGGCTATTCACCGCAAGAGCGCATTCTTTGAGGCTATGTCAAAGGCTGGTCTCTCGAAATCTAAAAGTGAGGCGATTTACAACGTCTGCGCAAACCTCCCGCTGTTAGACGTGAAAGCCACTTTAGTGGAAGATAAAGTCAACAGCAGCGATGGACGTCGCAACGTTTCTGTGAAAGTATCGTTGAAACGTTCTGGTAAGAAATCGGGACGTAAAACCGCACCTAGGGCGTATGCGCCGAGATTTCCGAAACAGAAAGACGAAGGTTGGTGGATCGTGTTAGGGGAAAAGAGGCGCACCGGCGAACTCGTGGCAATGCGCCGAGCTCAGTATGCAGACACCTTTGACGCAGTTTTAAAAATTGATAACTTTCCACGAGGTATGAGTGTTACAGATATCACGGTCTTTATCATGTCAGACACGTATATTGGATTAGATCAAGAAGTACTGGTGAGCAATACTGACGATAAAAGATTTTTATCTTCCGCTGGTGTGGCGGATCGACACAGATTTTTTGAAGAACGCGAATCTGATTCTGAAGCGGAAGGAAACTTTTGGCAGGATGAAGATGAGCTTTCGGATGAAGACATTCCAGATTTTTAGTACAATAGGATCATTAGCTTCATCTTATTAGTTATATTTAGTATTTAGTGTTATTAGTACGCATTTTTAGCGAGTTGAATTACATTCAATGTCGGCATGTCTCAATTTGTCTTTTTTTTATTCGTTCGCAATCGCCTCGAGGTTTCCTCCTTCTCCTCTTCCTTCTTCTTCGTTCTTTTCAAACACTTCTGTTCCGTCTAGCATCTTATCCAGCAACGTTTTTACTCTTTTCGGGAGTAAATTTACGTCTTTTATTGTTTTCGAAGTATCGAACGGTGCGCGATACGCGTATTCTGGTTTGACGGGTACAAAAGACGAGCCCGTTTCCATAAACACCATCGATATGAGCAACGACTCGAGATCGAAATCGTCTTCGTCTTCGATAAAGAATCGGACACCGGACTCTTGGGTTGTTGAAGTGTCAACCCACTTTGCCAATGCAAATCTGTTATCTTGGCGCGAGTTTTTCTTATATTCTTTCTCTTCTTGATCTGGCAAAGGCTTTGCGAGGCAAATCATCAAAAGGCGACATTTTTCGCCTTTTGAGTTTATGCTTTCGTCGTCTAAAGACCACGCGCACTCTTCAGGAACGATTGCTTCCCAGTTCTTGCGCAACTCTTCGTGCCCTTGCGTTTTCCACCAGAAATGACGTATCGTATCGATTTCGTTCGTCACGCGAACGCGAACGGTACGTTTCGTAATGTCCACGCGAACGTCTTCCTCGTCGATCCAAAACGGCAGTTCAAATTCCATGATGACTTCAGTATTTGATTCGTGTAAAGTATACGGCGGTTGCATGCATCGCGCGTAGTCTGGATCACCTTCAAAGCACTGTTTGATATCTTCTCCCATGTTGCTTTTCGGAATCGAGAGCACGAAAAATCTTTTATCCTCCGTTTGCATGGTTTGCACGGGAAACTCGCGCGACGGTTGAAACGCGAGGTGTCTTTCCACCACCGGAGGCGAGTCTTCGCTTTGAACCACTAACACTTGCCCTCTGAAGTCCATGTGCAGCTCTTTATCTTTATATCCAGTCGGTAACATGATCGCGACGTATACATGACGCGTCGTCTGTGCCCACATGTAATATCTCGCCAAACGCATATCGAACACCCTCGTTTGATCTCGTTTCCTCACGCCGTAAATCTCCGCGGCGTGTTCTTTGAACTCGCGAATCTCTCTCAAAGACGCCGGATCTCTGAAGTTTGGATCTTCCAACTCGTATCTCCTCGCGTCTTCTTTTTTCTTCTCCTCCAACTCTTTTTTTGCCAAATCCACCTTCAAACGATCGCTCTGCGTCACTGGCCAGTGCAAACCAAACTCGCCTTTCCAGTGTTGCTTCCGTTCGCAAAAATCGCAATAATACAACGAGCACATGCACACTCTCGTCGACGGTCTCCCGCACACCTCGCACAACACCACCAACTGCGTGCTCGCGTCTGTTTCTAACCCTAATCGGGCGATATCGTCCAACAGTAAATCCTCTCCTCCGACCGCTCTTTGCGTCACGCCCGGTATGTACCGATATTGCGTCACGTGTTGTAACCTGTCGTACTGCTCTCGTTTCTTGGGACAGGACAACGTCTCGAACGCTTTTTGCACTTTATCGAACGTTTCGCTGCAACCGCCTTTATCCGGATGATGTTCGCGCGCTTTTTGCCGATACGCCGCTTTAATCTCTCTCATCGTCGCGTTTCGAGGAATCGACAACACTCGGTAATGCAAATCCCCTTTGATATCTTTCACGTGTTTCCACGGATCGTCCTCGCGCAAGTTTTCCTGCCATGCGAATTTTTCCTCCTGATCGGTTTTTTTTTTATCAAAATCGTGATCGTCGTCTTCTTCTTCTCTGTTTCTCGCGTTGAAGGACACCATCGTCGTTTTTGCGTGATATTCTTCTTCCTACTACGTTGTTTTGGTGGGTACTCTATAAATGCGCGTAGTAAGTAAGTATTCTCGCGGCGCAAAAATGTGTTTGGAGATCTCTGAATTAAATTGAAAAGAGTTTTTCGAGCGTTTTTTTAAATCCAAGAAGAGTGTGGGGCAAACGAGAGCATGCACGAGAAAAAATTCAAAAAAAAAATGAACTCGACAGCCCCCCGCACAAAAAATTCTTCTTCCCCTATCTGATGCTTCGCGACGCCACGAATAATATCAGTCTTCGCGATGATTTTGCGTCGTCGTCGTCGTCGTATAAAGAAGAATTAGAAGGAACAAAACGAGGCGGGAAGAATTTTGAAAATATTTCAGTTCTTCGTCGTAAAAGCGAGAGTAATAGTAAGAGTAAGAGTAAGAGTGGAAAAAGCGACGATGATGATGTGAGAAGAACGTTGGAAAAAGATGATGAGAATGGTATCGAAGAAGAAGAAGAAGAAGAAGAAGAAGATGTATTAGCGAGAGATTACACTCTAGAATTACTCTCGGACGAATTCATCTCGGAGTTTCTCTTCGACCCGTCTTGTTTTGATTCCATGCGAGCAGAGTCCGAGAGATGTTGCGGAAGCGCGTTGGAAGCGTTATATCCAACCAGCGTAAGACAGATGAGTCGAGAGGGGTTGTTACAAGAGAAGAGCAATTTGAAAAAAAGACTTCGAGCGTACGACGCGAGGTTGATGAAAATGAATAACATAGTCGCGAGCAAAGCGGATAAAAAACACGCGAGGCCGTTGTACGCGAGATTAGCTCGCGTGAAGCAGCAGATAGAGTTACTGGAGATTAGAGACGGGTTGGAGGTGTTGCCAAACTTGAAAGTCGCGGCGACGGGCACAGCGCACTAGAAGAGAGAGAGAGAGAGAGAGAGAGAGTCCAAACACACTTTATTAATACCTATGAGATATACAACACATTTAGCTCTACCAATTACTACAGACAGACTCGTTTACTATTTATTATTCGCCGTCAATGGTTAGATCCTCTTCGTCGATGTCCAAAGGAATCATGACCGCGTTTGCTCCCGTGGTATCCATCTTCGGCCATTTTGGCCAAATCGGTAAGTTCGCGCGTACTAAATCCTGCCTATTCTTCATGGTCAATATTTCCGCCACCGCGTCGGTTTGTTCGATGTATTCCGCCTCCGTCATCGGAAAACTCTTCTGTCCGACAAACTTCCACATTATTTGTAAAAACAACTGCAACTTATTCATCGAATCTCGTCTCTGACAAATTCTCGTGTCGTACAACTTTCCGTATCGTTTCAACACTAACTTCCTCAACTCTTCGCCTCGCATGGCCGAGCCTGGTTCGCCGATCCAATCGTCATCTCTTTTCTCCCCAGCCGCGACTTCCATGGAGTCTTCCAGAAACTGTAAAAAGTCGTCGTCGTCGTCGTCGTCGTCGTCTTCAATCGCAACTTTCGACGACTCTTCTGATGATGATGATTTCAACATTCCTTTTCCTCTTCTTCCTCTCGTCGTCGTCATCATTTTCATCATTTTCTTCTTCCTCTTCTCAACAGTAGTCGCAGTCGCAGTTGAACAACAACACGGTTTCGACGCTGCTCTTGTCGTCGTCCGTGGTGCTCCTCTCTGCGCCAAGGCTGATTTTGATGAGAGGGAAGTAGAGGTAAACATAATCATCATTTACTACTACTACTATTATGGCGCGAAAGCAATAAAATGAATGAAATTATGTGGTTTGGCTTGCGATTTTGTGCAAATTTTGGCGCAAATCCTCTAGAAGCTTCCTTTGCAAAAAAATGAATGGGGGAATGTCGAGAGAGGTTTTCACACTCTCACATCTCTCTCCATTAAAAAAATGACCACCACGACCGGGACGATGATGACAGCAAACACGCGAGCGATGCAATCGTCGTCGCGCGGTGTGTGCTCGACATCATCATCATCATCATCATCATCATCA
>Ga0181553_10000607_pt1 | contig 31163 bp, 31 predicted proteins | sample 011ome_17_FD_133753 | JGI IMG/M metagenome (GOLD analysis project Ga0181553, IMG submission 133753) | Coastal salt marsh microbial communities from the Groves Creek Marsh, Skidaway Island, Georgia - 011502XT metaG (megahit assembly) | ecosystem: Environmental > Aquatic > Marine > Intertidal...
AATGTGCTCTGGTTTTGGTGAAGTGAAAGGGTGGTGCATGGCATAAAAACGATTGGTTTCTTCATCCCACTCCAATAAAGGAAAATCGACAACCCACAGAGGCTTATAATTATTTCCTGCCCTCAAACCAAGTTGACTTCCCATCTCCAATCTAAGCTCATTCATTTGTTTTCGCACTTTACTGGCTTTCCCGGCAAGCACCAATATCAAGTCGCCAGGCTGAGCATCGCATGACTTAGCCCACTCGGCAAGTTGTTCTTGATCAAAAAACTTATCTACCGAAGATTTAAAAGTGCCATCCTCATTGACCTTACAATAGATAACACCTTGAGCTCCAATTTGAGGACGTTTTACAAAGTCAGTCAAGGCATCCAATTGCTTGCGCGAATACTCACCTGCTCCTTTAGCGCAAATTCCAAGCACCAATTCAGCATCATCAAACACCTTAAATCCTTTATTTTGTGCAATAGCGTTCATCTCTATGAACTCCATGTCAAATCGCAAATCGGGCTTATCGGAACCGTATTTGGCCATGGCTTCAGCATATGTCATGCGCTTAAACTCAGGTAAGTCAATTCCTTTCACCGATTTGAATAAGTGGCGCACCAAGCCTTCAAAAGTTTCAAGGATATCCTCTTGTTCAACAAAGGCCATTTCACAGTCGATTTGAGTAAACTCAGGCTGTCTATCTGCTCGCAAATCTTCATCTCTAAAACACCTCACAATTTGAAAATACTTATCATAACCACTGATCATGAGCAGCTGCTTGAATGTTTGAGGAGACTGTGGCAATGCATAAAACTGGCCTTCATTCATTCGCGATGGCACAACAAAGTCACGTGCACCCTCTGGGGTAGATTTGATCAAGTAGGGCGTTTCAATTTCCATAAACTTCAACCCGTCCATGTACTTTCTGGTTTCAATGGCCAATTTATGCCTCAATTCGAGGTTCCTTCTTAGTGGGTTCCTTCTCAAATCAATGTATCGGTACTTCATTCTGATCTCTTCTCCGCCATCAGTTTCGTCATCAACGGTAAAAGGAGGCACCGCGCTAGCGTTAAGTATCTGGAGCTTCTGAGTCTTTATTTCAATTTCGCCCGTATCTATCTGTGTGTTTTTGCTCTCACGCTCCACTACTTCGCCTTCGATTTGAACCACGAACTCTCTGCCCAACTTTCTAGCCTTTTCGCAAAGCTGAGCGTCCTGCTCCACATTAAAGCTCAATTGGGTTATTCCATATCGATCTCTGAGATCAATAAAGGTCATTCCTCCCATATTTCTTGCCCTTTGAACCCATCCGGCTAAGGTTACTTTTTCACCAACATTCTGAATACGCAATTCTCCACAAGTGTGCGTTCTATACATAGCGTGTAATTTGAGGGCGCGAAGTTAATCATCGCTTATTCTAATTAGCTTCCATTGAGGAGATTATTCCTTCTGAGGATAATCACGGCAGTTGTTGAGGTTAGTCATGTTTTTAAGCAAGCTTTTTCGTCCACTTTGTAAGACAAAACAAGACTTATGACAACTGCCAATACAAAACCGACTTTACACATTGATGACCTTCACTTTGAACACGCGCAATGGCTTCGTGAATTGAAGTTTTATAAAGACGAACTGAAGTTCTTCACTGCGCGATTAGAAGAGGTTGCTGCGCGCTACACATCGATGGAAGTGCTGAAAGAATTGGAACAATTTCAAAACAAACTATTCATTGAATCGAATATACTGGACGAATTAATTCACGATATCAATGAACACGAGCACTACCTAGCATCATTTGCCATTGAAAATCCAGTAGCCATAGATCGCGTTGCTTTTGAAGATCACGCGCCATTGAGAGATCGCATCGATCGAAATAGAACGCTTCAAACCGAATTCAAGAAGGACAACTTGCGTTTTTTGTCGAAGTGGCTTTAACCCAAGAAATCATGACAGACATCAAAATATCAGACAACAAGACGATAGGTGAAGTGCAAGCGGAGTTTAAAGAGCACTTTCCCTTTTTAAAAATTGAGTTTTACAGCGGAGAGCATTCTGAAGGCCAAGGTACACTTGATGCACTCAAAATCAATGTAAACAAAACAATTGGTGAAGTAAGAAACAAGCACACCTCTGGAGAATTGAGCATTCATGGGAACCAAAAAGTGTCTACACTGGAATCAAATTTTCACGACATGTTCGGATTGAATGTTCAGGTCTTTAGAAGAAGCGCTAATCTTTGGTTACAAACCACCGTAACGGACGATTGGACATTAAGCCAGCAAAACGAAACCGCGAAAGAGTTTTCGCTTAGCTGATCGATAAGTCTTGGTTTTTTGTTTGGCTTGGAGCCGACTCGTGATGAAAATCACTGTCGGCTTCATTTTTTAGCAAGCGCTCTGAAAAAGAAACCCGCCCCAACGGCAATCATTGGTAGACTGAGAATTTGGCCCATGTTAAGTGCCATTTCAGCTTCAAATTCAACTTGAACTTCCTTGAAAAACTCTATAATAAATCGAGCAGAAAACAAACCGATCAAAAACAAACCGAAAAGCATACCCTTCTTCTCAGCGGCACTTGTCTTAAAGTAAAGTCCGAGCAGAAGAAGAAACAGACCCAAATAGGCAATGGCCTCATAGATCTGGGCTGGGTGCCTCGGCACAAGCTCTATGTAACCTGCCTTCGTGAATAAAAATGCCCATGGTCCATCCCAAGGAGCGCCCACTATTTCATGATTCATGAGGTTGCCTGTTCGAATGAAAACCGCGGCAAGTGCAACGGTAATTACAATTCTGTCGAGCACCCAAAGCAAAGGCAATTTTGAAACCTTCTTACTCCAAACCCACAATGAAGCAATGATTCCTATGGCCGCTCCATGGCTGGCCAAACCACCTTTCCAAATTTGAACGATCTCTAACAGATTATTCTGATAATAGTCCCACTGATAGAATAAAACATGGCCAAGACGAGCACCTGCAATGGTGCCGATCATCATATACATCAGCAAACTATCCATCCACTCAACAGGAAGACTTTCCTTCTTCAGGAAGTTCTGCATGATGTAATAACCGATCAAAAAGGCCATGGCAAAAAGCAGTCCATACCAGCGGACCGCAAGCGGTCCTAGTTCAAATAAAATCGGATCAACCTCCCAAGTGATGTACAATAGATTATTCATGCAATGTCAAGTCTTAACTTCGTGGACAAATATAGAATTAGCATTATGCTTCGCAGACCCAGAAGAAACAGAAAAAATGAAGTTATCCGCAGTCAAGCGAGAGAAACGAATATCAGTGTTGACAATTTAATTTATCCGCTCTTTGTGGTAGACGGTCAAAATAAAAAGTCAGAGGTAAAGTCTTTACCAGGACAATTTCGTTTGTCGTTGGACCATTTGCTAAGGGAAGTGGAAGAATGCATGAACCTTGGGGTTAAGGCTTTTGACTTGTTTCCTGCGGTGGACGATTCGCTGAAAGATGCAATAGGGTCGTATGGCTATTCATCCAAAAACTTTTATTTGAAATACATCAAAGAAGTAAAGTCGCGGTTTCCGGAAGCGCAAATTATGACTGACGTGGCCATGGATCCGTATAGCAGTGATGGACACGATGGTATCGTTAAGGATGGCAAAATATTGAATGATGAAACGCTTGAGGTGCTAGGAAAGATGAGTATTGCCCAAGCTGAAGCTGGTGCCGATATCATTGGCCCTTCAGACATGATGGATGGGAGGGTGGCATATATTCGAGAAGAGTTGGATATGGCCGGCTTCACTGATGTCAGCATAATGTCTTATACCGCCAAATATGCCAGCGCTTATTATGGCCCATTCCGAGATGCGCTGGATTCAGCACCAAAGTTTGGTGATAAAAAAACGTATCAAATGGATCCGGCAAATAAACGAGAGGCTCTGGTTGAGGCGGAGCTAGACTACATTGAAGGTGCTGACTATTTGATGGTGAAACCCGCCTTATGCTATTTGGATGTGATTCATATGCTAAAAGAAGAATATCCCATTCCTATTGCAGCATACAATGTAAGCGGTGAATATGCGATGCTGAAAGCCGCAGCTCAAAATGGATGGATCGAGCACGATCTTGCCATGACAGAAATGCTATTGAGTATTCGAAGAGCAGGTGCAGATGTCATCCTTACCTATTTTGCCAAAGAGTTTGCAACTCTGCAAAGAGCATAAAAAAAGCCTCAAGTGAGGCTTTTCTCTTTATTGAATATATCGCATTAGCTCCCGAGAATAATTGTCAAAAGTGAATTCGTTGGCCAACAAAAAGTAGTTATGTGGGTCTACACAATGCGCAAAAGCGAATTTGGCGATGTCCAATTTATTGCGATCAAAAGTCATCTGGTGCATCACCTCCCTCACTTGACTAGAGGTTACCGAGTTGTTTGAAATGGCAGATTTAGCGATGCTCAATTTTGAATTGTCGAAGGGGGTTGAAGCAATGGTATTTATCAATTCTGCATGACTACTAGGATGCATGGCTCTGCAATGTGCATTGCTCATATGTCCAATTCTTCTTAATGGCTCAATGTTCCAGTGCATGCCGAATCTCTGATCGAATCGAGCTGAAACCGCTGAATTTGCAGGCACGCTTATTCTATCTTCAAATACAACTCTGGTTCTGTAATTCCCTCTGAAAGAGCCCTCATGCCTCAATTCTCGCACATTGTAACGTCCTGCAGGTATAGCATCGAGAACAACAACTCCGTTCGTTGCATTGTACCTAAGACCATTTATTTCAATGGAATACAAACCATCCTCATCAATACTGAGGCTAAATGTAGATGGGCCATATGGATGAGCTGAAGCAGTTAAAGCAATAAACAAGATTGCGATGATGAGTTGAATGATTGCTTTCATGATTTCTACGTTTTTCTAGTTTCAATCATGGAAGGCAACCTCTGTGCCACAAATTAAACAAAGAGAAAAATCGACTCTGAGATTTAGGCTAAAACATACATTTTACCAGGTAGAGACTTTATCAAACCCTTGAATTCCAGCTCTAAAAGCAAAGTAGACATCTTACTTACCGTCCAATCACATTTTAAGCTCAATCCGTCCAAAGACTGTTTTTCATTATCTCTAAAAACCTCAATGACCTTCATCTCTTCAGGATCTAAATCAACAAACAATTGTTTTTGAGTGACTTTTGGTGACTCCGTTTTTTGCCACCCCATATGATATATTAGGTCGTTACAGTTCTCAATTAAGGCTGCCTGATTGGTTTTAATGAGGTAATTGCAACCAGCCGAAAACGGAGCATCAATTGGACCTGGAAAAGCTGCCACATCCCTATTGTATCCAACAGCCAGCTTAGCGGTAATCATGGAGCCTCCTTTAACTCCCGATTCTACCACAACCGTCACATCAGCCATTCCTGCTACAATTCTATTGCGTTGAGGAAAGTTCATTCTATCAGGCTTAGTTCCACTTTCAAATTCGGAAAGTAAACCACCATGATCGAGCATTTTCTCAGCAAGAGTTTTGTTGGTGTTCGGATAGATTCTATCCAGAGAGTTGCCAAGTACACCTACTGTTTGCAAATTCACTTGCACTGCTGAGCGGTGGGCAATAGTATCAATTCCATAGGCCAATCCACTAACAATGAGCGGATCGTATGGTTCTAATGCTTCTACGAGTCGTTCTGTCAATCTCATCCCATAATCGGTGAATTCCCTCGTTCCCACAATACTTACAACGTGCTGTTTATTCAAATCCATTTCACCTTTAGCGTAAAGCAGCAAGGGTCCATCATCACAATATTTCAAGCGATTTGGATAGTCTTTATCGAGGTAAAATATCGTATTGATCTTTCGTTTCTCAATGAATTTTAACTCAAGCTCTGCTTGGCGTAGGGCCTCATCACGCTCCAGCTTCCTTATCACTGTGCTGCTAAAGCCGGGAATCAAAGACAATTTTTTATCGGGCAACTCGAACAATTCTTTAACTCCACCAGCAAATGAGACCAACCTTTTTGCTTTAAGGGCACCAACACCGTTGAGCTTTTTCAGTGCGATTTGATATTGAAGATTCTCATCCATGGCAATAAAACGAAAGTAATGCAGACTCTACATTTGATGATTACCTTCGCTGTCGATTATGAAAATTCTAGGTATTATTCCTTCGCGCTACGACTCAACGCGTTTCCCAGGAAAACCCTTGGTGGATATTCAAGGTAAAACCATGATTCAACGAGTTTACGAACGCGCTAGCGAAAGCGAGCAGCTCGATCGTGTGGTTGTTGCAACGGATGACAGTCGTATTTACGATCATGTGATTGCCTTTGGTGGAGAAGCTGTTATGACTTCTTCTGTTCATCAAAGTGGCACCGACAGATGTGTTGAAGCATATCAGATGTTGAATGAAAAATATGATGCCGTTATCAATATTCAAGGGGACGAGCCGGTTATAAAGCCTTGTCAATTGAATCTCTTAGCATTTTGCTTTAATGATGATGATTGCGAAATAGCAACATTGGCCGTAAAAATAAAGACCACCGATATTCTTTTTGATTCCAGTAAGATTAAGCTGGTATTGGACAGCTATAACAACGCCATTTATTTTAGCCGTCACCCCATTCCTTACCAACAGCGTCCCGCAGAAACATGGTTGGACAATCATGAATATTTGAAGCACGTTGGAATTTATGGATTCAGGTCAGATATTCTTTTGGAATTGGGCAAAATCCCAGCTTCGAGCCTTGAGAAAGCCGAGTCTTTGGAGCAATTGCGCTGGATGGAAAACGGATATAAGATCAAAGTTAAGACCACTGATTTCGATAGTATTTCCGTTGATTTACCTACAGATCTATATCGTGTGAACGAGATCTTGAATCAAGTCTAGTTTTCAAAGAGTATTTATTTACTTTGCCATTACTGAATCTATTCCTTGAATTTAGAAAATTACATAGCGGAACTTTTAGAAAACCACGATTGTGTGATTGTCCCTGCTTTTGGTGGGTTTATTGCCAATTACGCCCCTGCTAGCATCAATGCGATCAATGACCGTTTTGACCCGCCATATAGAAAGCTAAGTTTCAATAAGTTCTTGGTTCACAACGATGGACTTTTGGCTGCATATGTTGCCCAAAAAGAACAAGAGAAGTATGAAGAGTCGCTAGAGCGAGTGAAAAACTATGCCCTTTATTTGAAGAAAGAATTGCGTGATCACAAACGCGTTTCAATCAATAAAGTTGGTATCATCTACTTGCAGTTGGACGGTACATTCAGATTTGAACAAATCAAAAATGAAGATTTTTTCAAATATGGATTTGGTTTAGAATCTTTCTTTGCGAAGAGAATCGAACGCCAGCCTAATCGTCAGGTAAGCATTGACCCCAAAACAGAAACACGCGAAACTCTTGCTAAACCAGAGCCAAAAGTTATTCCCCTTACTACTGAACAAGCATCGACCCCAATCACTGAGCCCAAAAAAGTAGCTGATGAGCCTGTAATTGAAGTTGAAATTCCAACAGACAATGCTAAGGTTGAAGAAAGCAAACCAGAGAAAAAAAGAAACTGGGCTGCAGCTGCTGCAATAATTAGTTTGCCCATAATTGGCTTGGGTATTTGGTTTGGATTAGGCCAACCCCTTTTCTCAAATGCGCATTTCAATTATTCCAATTTTAACCCGTTTACCGAAAAAGCAGCTCCCGAATATGAGAAGCGCTCGATAAAATTTTACCCTAAAGAATTCTCCCCCACCGAAGCACTAAGCATTGATAAAAACGCAGAATTCTTAGAGATAAACTTGGAAAATGAAGCAGATAAAACGTTGGTGGTTAAATTAACGAATTCCAATAAGGTTCACTCTAAGGCTGAACTTCGCTTTCACATTATAGGAGGGTGTTTTAGTGTTCAAGAGAATGCAGTCGGTTTAGCCGAAAAATACGCCTTGAAAGGCTCAAATGCGTCACTGTTGGACGTAAAAGGAAATTTGCATCGTGTTAGTGTTGCGAGTTACGCCACAAAAAAAGAGGCTAAAGCTGCGCTCGCCTCTATCCAAAATGATATTCCAGGTGCTTGGATACTCTACAAGTAGTTTTTCAGTAACTGACTGTTTGCTTTCTTTCTCAAACTTCTTAGTCCCTTTTCTCTGATCTGACGAATACGCTCTCGTGTTAATCCAAGGTTATTGGCAATCTCCTCCAAAGTCATGGGAGGAACTCCATTTAAGCCAAATGAAAGCCTTAACACATCGGCCTCCCTTTCTTTTAGGTTAACAAGAACCCGCTCGATGTCGCTTCTCAAGGACTCGTGCATCAACAGATCTATAGGAACATCAGAATCACCATTGACCATAACGTTCAACAAACTATTGTCCTCGCCCTCCATAAGGGGGGCGTCAACTGAAACTTGCTTTTGAGAATACACGAACAAATCACCCACGCTATCAGGGTTTGACTCGAGTAACTCACCGATTTCATCGTTAGAAGGTGGGCGTTCAAATTTTTGTTCGAGTGAAGCATATGCTTGTGCTACTTTTTGAATAGCGCTAACCTTATTCAGCGGAAGGCGCACCACTCGGCTGTTTTCAGCAATTGCCTGCATAATACTCTGTCGAATCCACCAAACAGCATAGGAGATGAATTTAAACCCCTTTGTTTCATCAAATCTTTTTGCTGCGATGATCAATCCAATATTTCCTTCAGCGATAAGGTCTTCTAATGTTAAACCGTGACCTTGATATTGTTTGGAAACAGAAATCACGAATCTCAAATTGGCGCTTACTAGCTTATTTAAAGCTTGTTCATCGCCTTGTTTAATCCTTACCGCCAGACGCACTTCTTCCTCAGCATTAATCATTTCTTCCTTAGAAACATCGCTGAGGTATTTATCAATAGAACGGCTGTCTCGGTTCGTTAATTGCTTGGTAATTTTTAGCTGACGCATGGGTTACATAGGTTGGTTATTGTGCAAAAGGTTGCTGAATGTAAAAAATATTTACTAATTAACAATTCGCTCTTTAAAACTTTCGAATTAAAAATGCGAAGCAACCCAACCTATGTTGGTCGAATATTAAGCTCAAATTAACGTTCTAACCTCTCCATTTGTCTAAGAGGTTATTCACGGTAGCGGCCTCTTCAACGCTAAGTTCATGTAAATTATCCTCCCACTTTAAAAGCTCAACATCGATCACCTCGAGAAGCTTCAGTCCTTTCTCTGTGATCTTCACATCTACCTGCCTTCGGTCGTGCTTACAAGGCTTGCGTGTGACCAAATCCTTTGCTTTCAGTTTATCAACTATGCGTGACACATTGCTCATCTTATCGATCATCCGGTCTTTAAGAAGGTTTACAGATGCGGCTTCTGGATGCTGACCACGAAGTATTCGCAAAGAATTAAACTGCTGTGGGGTAAGCTTATGCTCTTTAAAAACACTGTTTTGCAGTGTTGTTAGCCAACTGCTGGTAAACAACACATTGATCATCAACTTGCTGTATTCACTGCTGAATTTTTTCTGCTTTATTTCTTCGCCAATACTTGCCATGTGAAAAACTTTGCGCAAATATATGTAATCACACTAAGTGTAGATGTATTAGTTCCTTATTCTTTTGTATGCCTTAATCGCAATCATAAGCACAATACCCACAAGAAAGAAACCAATTGTTCCATACATCCAATTGAGAGTTCCTTTTAGAACTACGACAAAAACAATGGCCACCAGCCAGAGCGTAGCTACTTCGTTCCATAATCGTAGTTTATTTGAAGTCCAGGTGATTTGATTCCCTTGATAGTCAAGATAAAGTTTGTGGGTATAAAGGTGGTATATCCACAAAAGGGCCGTAAGTCCAAGTTTAACCATCATCCATGGTTGGGTCCAAAGGTTTAACTCTACTACCATCCAAACGCCAAACACTGTGGCGAGAATGGCAGCCGGCCAAGTGATGATGAACCACAAGCGATTCTCCATGATTTTAAACTGATCTTGAAGTGCTTTGCGCTCAATTTCTGGCTTCGACTCCGCCTCGGTGTGGTAAATAAACAGCCTAATGATATAGAAGAGGCCAGCAAACCAGCTGACCACAAAAATGATGTGTAAAGCTTTCAGATATAAATACATCGCCTCGAAGGTAAGCACAAGCTTGAGATTCTACCTTTGCAGCAAATAAATCACAGTAAAATGAAGTCAAAATCAGCTTCTGAATCAAAAGCCATTTCTACACACATCGTTTTACCTGACGACACAAACACTTTAGGTAATCTTATGGGTGGACGATTGATGTATTGGATGGATGTTATTGCAGCCGTTGCCGCACATCGCCATTCACGCAGAGTAGTGGTAACAGCATCTGTGAACAACATATCGTTCAATCAACCGATCAAACTAGGAGATTTTGTGACGCTTGAGGCCCAGGTCACGCGCTCATTCAATTCTAGCATGGAGGTTTTTATTGAAGTATTGATAGATGATCACCGCACAGGGGCCAAGAAGAAATGCAACGAGGCGATTTTCACTTTTGTAGCCGTTGATCAATTGGGCAACGCCATTGAGGTTCCTGAACTAAAACCTGAAACAGATGTTGAAAGGCAACGGTATGATGCTGCACTAAGAAGAAAGCAATTAAGTCTCATTCTCGCTGGCAGAATGAAGCCAAAAGACGCAACTGAATTGAAAGCAATATTTGAAGATTTAGCGGAATAATTATGGTAAACCACGAAAAGTTAATGGAGGCGCTCAGTTATGTAATTGAGCCAGAGTTGAAGAAAGATATTGTAAGTCTTGGCTTGGTATCTAATGTAAAAGTAGAGGGGAACACGGTTTCATTTCATGTAAAGGCAAGCAACCCAGCAATGCATTACCGCAAGCGTGTTGAAGAAGCTTGCATTCATCAGGTAAGGCGATTTCTAGGGGATGACGTGGCCATCATGATCGAGGTTACATCGCTGCCTAAAAGCAGTGAACGACCGATTGAACAGAGAAAATTTCTGCCCGGAGTAAAAAAATTCATCGCTGTAGCCTCAGGGAAAGGGGGTGTTGGCAAGAGCACCATCTGTGCAAACATTGCTGCTGGACTTGCAAAACGCGGATTTAAAGTTGGTTTAGTGGATGCCGACATCTATGGGCCATCAATGCCCTTGATGTTTGACGCGGTTGATCAAAAGCCCGGGTTGTCAGGCCCTGAAGCCAACAATAAAATGCTTCCAGTAGAAAACTACGGGGTCAAAATGCTCTCCATAGGATTCTTTGCAGAGGCCAACCAAGCCATTGTATGGCGCGGACCAATGGCCAGTAAGGCACTCAAACAGATGTTTTCTGACGTTGAGTGGGGCGAGTTAGATTTCATGTTGATTGATCTTCCTCCGGGAACTGGCGATGTGCACTTGTCTTTGGTACAGGACATACCGTTGGATGGTGTGGTAATCGTAAGCACACCACAAAATGTGGCCTTGGCAGATGCTCGGAAAGGCGTTGGCATGTTCAAACTGCCCGAGATTAATGTTCCGGTATTAGGGATCGTTGAAAACATGAGCTGGTTTACACCAGCCGAACTGCCAGAGAATAAATATTTCATTTTCGGTCAAGACGGTGCCAAGCGATTGGCCGAAGAACTCAATGTTGAGCTTTTAGGCCAAATTCCATTGGTTCAAAGCATCCGCGAATCTGGTGACGCGGGAAGACCGGCCGTACTACAGGTCAATACACCTCAATCCATCGCTCTGGATGAAATGATTAGCAATGTTTTAAAGTCGCTCAATATTGACTAGCAGTACTTAACTTTGAACCGCTTATGGGAACTCCAACACAAGATTTATTGATCAAAGTAGTTGACGCTCTTGATGAAATTCGTCCATTCTTGAATGAAGATGGAGGAGATTTAAGTGTAGTTGATATTACGGAAGATGGCGTGTTGAAAATCGAGTTTACTGGGGCGTGCAGTTCATGCTCCATGAACAATATGACTTTTAAAAACGGTGTAGAAGACGCCATAAAGCGTCTAGTTCCTGAAATTAAGCGCGTTGAACCGGTTAATTTTTCGCTTTCGCATTAATTTTTCAATCTACCCCAACCCTTTTGTGATTTCTTGCGTGATAGGCCTTTAGAAGGGAATACCCTCCGCTTATGAGTAGGAAATAATGAACCAAGGTTCACGTCAAATCTTTGAAAAGGCAACGCAAGCAACCACAGTTGCGTATCTTAGAGCATGCAAGCAGATTCCGAATTATTGGCTCGGTGTCGGAAAAACGACCGTAAAGCACACAATGAGCTTTATCGCCAATGCTTTAGTTATTTACTTGCCATCTGCCGCAGATACAGCGCCAATAGAGAGGATGCAGAAAGCTTGCTAAACCAAGGATTTCTAAAAATTATTACCCATCTCGATAAGTATAAGGAGGAAGTTCCATTCGGATCTTGGATAGGACGCATCATGGTCAATACGATCATTGATGACTTCAGAAGAGATAAGAAAAGACGAGAAAACATGAGCGGTCTCGAAATCGATGAAGTTCATTCAATGAGCAACATAGATTTCAATGAGGCAGCACAAAATTTAGATGCAGAAGCTTTGGAACGTTTAATTCATCAATTGCCTGAAACCAGCCAGAAGGTGTTTAACCTGTATGCCATAGATGGCTATACACACAAGGAAATAGGCGAAATGCTGAACATGAGTGACGGCACCAGTAAATGGCATGTTTCTTATGCGAGAAAATCTCTGCAAGAAATGCTCAAGAAGACGATGCAAAAAATGATGACAGTAACTCTCTGAGAAAAATGGAGAAGCAAGACAATATCGATAAACTATTCAAAGACGCACTTCATGGTGATTTCTCGTCTCAAGCATATTCTGAATCTTCATGGAAGGGAGCAAATGCATTGCTTAACCGTCATTATCGTGCTATTCTTCTCAAGAAAGTTTTGTGGATTAGTATTCCAGTGGTTGTTGGAGTAACTGCATTGACTTTGTTTATCCTTCAAGATGAAAACAATGCCCATAATTCTGCTAATGTTGCCGTAGAGGTCTTATCGACAACCGATACACAACCATCCTCAGCAACTGAAAAAGCATTATCAAACACACAAGAAGCATCGTTTGCTGCTGAGTCTGAAGCCTCAGACAATAAGGCCGCTTTAATGGATTTGGAGGAGCCAGCATCAAAATACAATGCATTGAATGAAGAGATCAGCGTAGCTAACACTGCACCTTCAAATAATGAAGCATCCAATAGCATAAGTGCAGCTTCTCCAGCGAAAAAAAGCACAATAAAAACCCATACATCTGCAATTCAGTCAGGTTCGATTTCTGCGACTTCTCTGGCAAATAATGCTGAAAACAACCGAACACTTGCTCCATCATTCGATGTTGATGAAAACATGGAATGGATGCCCACATTCAACATCGGCAGGCTGAATGACATAGACCGAACCTCGAGCGTGCTTTCAAGAAATAAGCCCGCACGCGAAGCATTGATGCAGAAACTCAGAAGGATTGAATTGGGCATTACGGCTGGAGGATTGGTTGCAAATGGTTTCCGAAATACCAATTCGTCAGCAGAAAATCCGACCATCGGCTGGTTTGGTGGTTTGACAGCTAAATTTCATATCAATGCTCGCTTATATGCCGAGTCGGGCTTTGTTTTAAATGGTCGAAGTGCTCTGGCTAGCAGGCGCACCGAATCAATAGCCCTCTTAGGTTTTATATATTCATCAGCCAAGAATTTAGTGTATGCTGACATTCCATTGCGCGTTGGATACAATTTTGGCGCTCGGCATGCGGTTGGTTTCGGAATGATTTTTAGTCCACTGGTTGGTTATGCTCCTTACACCGAAGCAACGAACATTATAGAAGACCCCAACGAGGAAAACCCAACCATCACTAGAAATGGCGCGATTGCCCGAGATGGGTTTGCAAACTTTGATGTAGCCGGGTCATTGAATTACAACTTCCAATTGACACAGAGAATAGACTTCACAGCCGATGCGCGTTTTGGGTTATTTGACATTACCGATAATCAATATTTTGGAACCGCCATTATCGATGATCGAAACCACCAATTGAGAATTGGCTTTAATTATCGATTTATTAATCGATAAAACGAATATCCTTGACCATCAATTGAAGGGTCACTATTCCTCGGTATTCATTTTTCTCCAAGGTATAGGCTAGGCTAAAGCGTTTTCCGCTTTGTACTGCCTTTTCATGCTCACCCAACCCAAAACCAATTCCTCCGAAACTCAAGTGACCCAAGCCTTCTTGTGTCACTTCAAATTTTAGATGTGTACAATCTCCTACGCATTTCGACCGTCCAGTGTCTTTCAAATTATGGGTTACAAAAACTGGCGTCATGTTTTCGGGTCCGAATGGAGCCATGCGCTGTATCTGATTGAAAAAATTCATGGTCAACTGATCGAGGCTTACCTCTGAATCGACCTCGATGGATGGGATCAGCTGCTCATCTGTAATCTTCTCAGCCACTGCCTTTTCGAATCGAGACCTGAACTCATCAATTTGATCAAGCTCCAACGTCATACCTGCCGCTGCCGGGTGCCCTCCGAAAGAAGTCAGCAGATCTGCACATTCTTCAATGGCAGCATGCACATCAAATCCTAAAACTGAGCGTGCTGACCCCGATGCTTTTCCGCTCGATTCGGTGAGGATGATTGTTGGCCGGTAATAGTGATCTTGGATGCGCGAAGCCGCGATACCGATAACCCCTTTATGCCAATGCGGAGCAAAAAGCATGGTTGACTTCATCCGCTGCATGGATTCATTGTCTCGAATCATTTCTAACGCCTCTTCGAGTGTTTGCAAATCAACTTCACGTCTATCGGTATTCTTCTGATTGACTTCAGCTGCGGGTATTTCTGCTTGTTTTTGTGTCTTTGCGATCAATAAATCTACGGCCAGACTTCCATGCTTCATCCTTCCTGCAGCATTTATGCGTGGACCAATTTTGAACACTACATCGGTAACCGAAAGTTCCTTTTTAATCAATTCTCCATCTTGAGCCAATCCAGCACCTTCAAGCAATTGAGCCAATCCGGGGCGCAGTGCCTTTTCCATCAGCTTTATTCCAAAATAGGTCAAAACGCGATTTTCTCCGGTCATCGGCACAATATCAGAAGCAGAGGCAATGGCCACCAAATCAATATATTTTAGAGGTTCTTCTTTGTCGAGGTCCCATGTGAGTGAAAGTGCTTGCACCAATTTAAATCCGATCCCGCAACCGCAAAGCGATTTATATGGATATGCACAATCTGTTTGCAAGGGATTCAAAATAGCTAATGCTTGAGGCAGCGTTTCTCCGGGAAGGTGATGGTCACAAATGATAAAGTCGATGCCTTTTTCATTTGCGTACTCCACTTGATTGATGGCTTTAATCCCACAATCTAAGGCAATCATGAGCTTGACCCCATTGTCATGGGCAAAGTCTATTCCTTGCAAGCTCACCCCATATCCTTCAGCATAGCGATCGGGTATGTAATAGCTCACGTTTTCATAATGCTCAATCAGGAAACCATAAAGCAAGGAAACAGCCGTGGTTCCATCCACGTCATAATCACCATAGACCAAAATATTCTCTCCATTTTCGATGGCTTCGGTAATTCTATTTACCGCATTGTCCATGTCATTCATCAAAAAAGGATTATGAACTTGCTTCAACGAAGGGTTGAAAAACGCCTTTGCCGATTCGAAATCATAAACGCCTCGCTGAACCAATAGCTTAGCCAAAGCTGAACTCGCGTTGATGCCTCGCATCAAATCTTGCACTGCCTGATCTCCAGGAACAGGCTTATAGTTCCACCGTTTTTGTAGCATATCCAATCTAATTCGTGCCTTACAAGGCACTAAATTCCTCTAATTCGAGAAGTTTCTTATCATCCATGGTAGTAGAGATGATTCCAAATGGATTGTACTCAAACTTATCATGAATGCTGATGAACGTCTCCCCATCAAGAATAGTAACTTTAAATTTGCCTCGCAAGGTTTCGACTGGTTTGGTGTTAATTATCAGTGCGATGTAATCCGCTCTTGATGGTTCAAATTCAGAAGGAAAGGTATTGTCAATGATTTTCACTTTCCCCTTTTTCACCTTTACTGAGAATTTTACTCTATTCACTTCAGCATTAATTCCAATGGGAATGATCATCCCTTTGAACGACTCTGAGCTATCGGCAATGAATCTCCCTTTCAGCTCATTCATATCAAGTAAATGAGTGTTTTGATTTGTTTCCGAGCGTTCATCGCGAACATTTGTTACTACGCCATCGGGATTAATCCGCAACAGAAAATATTCTTTAAGCAAAAGCGATTGATCGCTCTCTCTCATAAACAGCTCTAACCTGTCATCAATAACTCCAGAAATGGGTGTGTTCTTGATTTCAAAAGATTCTTTCGAATCAGCAATTCTGAGCTCTTCTTTCTGAAAACCATCCTTATCCAACACGGGTTTCTCATCAATTTCTTCGTGCAATACCTCGAGATCATTCAATCCTTCTTCGAGCGTTTTGGATAGTTCTGACAACAATGCCAATTGCTCTTTATTCAATTCATGATTCGCCTTTGGCTGAGGCTCATCTTTCTCTTCCATCAATTCCAAGGCCTCTTCGATGGGCGCTTTGCCTTTGTTGTCGTTACGCTTGGTTTTTGTGCCAACAGTTTCTGCTAAACCCATTTCTGCGGCTACTTCCATCATTTTGGCTGCAGACTCATCGGTGTATGGAATGCGAATATTGATGCGCGTAATGAGTGGGCCCGTTAGTGACGGATTCTCTTTTTTAATGGCCTCGATGTTGGCATTGTATACCGAGGCAATGGCTTCCAATGTTTGCCCCTCCAATACCTTATGAATGTAGAACGGCTCTCCAACTATGATCTTGATGACCGGATTGATGTTATTGATCTCTTGTGCGTTTGCATAAGCGCTAAACGCAAATGATGCAAGAAAAATAAAGAAGCACCTGATCATGCATCGAAAGTATCTCTTTCGCTTAAATTCTTGTTTACGATTTCTGTTTGACGCTTGATGGACGCATTGTGTATCAGAGTCCACATTTCTTTGATCAACGATTGATCAAGTCCCTGATCTTGGGAGTATTTTAGGCGGTCTTCAATGATTTGGATCCATCGTTCGAGTTGAAACACCGTAACCCCAGATTCTGCCTTATAGTGCCCAATTTCTTCAACGATGTCGATCCTTCGTTTCAGGTTCTCGAGCAAATTGTAGTCGATCTCATCAATCAAAGACCTTAACCTCTGCAACTTGTCTATACTCACAGCATCGACAAAATGTGTCTTTCGGTTTTCGAGTTCACTCAGGAACGTTTCAAAATTGGACAGGGCAATTTGCTGTTTAGGATCGCTGAGTGCTTTGTTGGGGTCGGGATGCACTTCAATCATCAATCCATCAAAAGCCAAGTCGAGCGCCTTTTGTGATACCTCGTGCAGCAAATCTCTTTTGCCAGCAATGTGACTAGGGTCGACAACGATTTCGAGTTGTGGCAACTTGGTTTTCAGCTCAATGGGAATCTCCCAATTGGGTGAATTGCGGAAGACATGGTCTTGATAAGTATTGAATCCCCGATGAATGGCCACCAGTTTATTGAGGCCTGCTTTTGAAAACCTTTCAATGGCTCCAATCCACAATTCTAAATCAGGGGTCAAAGGATTCTTGATGAAAACTGGGATATCTTTTCCTTCCAATGCGTTGGCAATTTCTTGCACTGAGAATGGATTGACCGTTGTTCTGGCGCCCACCCACACAATTTCAATTCCAGAATCGAGGGCCAATTTCACGTGCTCTTCATTGGCTACTTCAACCATCCATTGAATGCCAAACTGATCTTGGGCTTTCTTGAGCCATGGCAAGGCTTTGGCGCCCATGCCTTCAAAGGTGTTGGGCCTTGTTCGAGGCTTCCAAATACCCGCACGCATCAAGTGAACTTTTCCAGACTTGGCTAAGCTTTCAGCTACTTGCATCACTTGAGCTTCGCTTTCAGCGCTGCAAGGGCCTGCAATGATCAAAGGCTTTGAGCCGACCTTAAGCCACTCAGAAGTTGGAATGATATGAATGTTTTCGGTTCCCACCTTGTAAAAACGAATGTAACGATCGAAAGTTTGAAAAGTAGCGCTATTAAATCTTTACTTGCAGCGTCATAAAGATCATTCTGCGTTGGGCGGGTATGATTCCTGGACCCGGATAACCCGTGGCTCTGCGGGTAAAATAAATTTCATCCATGATATTGTTCACGCTTCCCTCCAATTTCAAGCGTTTCCAAGAATAACTCACCGTGGCATCCAAAACCCGGTAAGATGGAATGACGCCAACCGTGGCATCGGGGAAAAACTCAGCATTGCTCGCGTCTGTGAATTGATCGCCAATCCAACTAAACTGAACTCCTGAGGCAAATCTGCCATTTCTGAAGTTTATTCCTGATTTGTAGTTGATCACCGGCACATTCTCTACTCTATTTCCATTGAAGGCATTGACTTCAGCATTTTGGTAGCGCGCATCAACTGCAGCTAGGTTATTGAACCAAGTCAACTGCCATGCAGCATTTGGAAAGAGCCATTTCGTAAAATCCAGCTCTTCTACCAGCTCTATCCCTACGAAAAGTGCATCGGCAATGTTGTCACGGTAATTGACAATTCTTGCTATTCCTTCAGGATTTTCAATAGTAGAAAGGGTTTCACCTATACGGTTGCGGTATTGCATTACAAACAAACTCGCATCGAAACTAACAATCTCTTTGAGCAGTTTACCTTTTGCGCCAACATCTATCGTAAAGCCCTTTTCATCCTGCATGCCCGGTGCGATCACGATGTTTGGATTGTTTACATAGATGTCTGAGAAATTCATTGCCCGATAATTTTGGGAAGCGTTGGCGTAAACCTCAACATTGGTGCGGCATCTCCACACCAAACCCACGCCCATCAACAAAATATTTCGCTCGCGATTGGTAGAAGCATCAAAACTGTTTTGACTGAGCAACTCGCCTGTAATTGGGTGCCTGTTTTGCTCCGTATAATACCCTTCTGATTGGGTAATGATGTGCTCTAGTCGAGCGCCAGGTGTTAAAAACCAGCATGCACTCAAGGGAATCAACGCTTCTGTAAACAAGGCTGCATTTCGAGAAGGAAAGGTAAAATCTGAGCCCTCCAAGTTTCCAGGATTTATAAAATCATAATCCGGCCCATCAAATCCTTCCGCTTTACCTTGTCTGTTGCGCGTGTTTCCCTGATATATTCTCGACCCTATGATGATAGCACCTGGATTGCCATTTCTATTGAAGCGCTGAACAAGGCGCGTCTCGTTGCCAATGTTATTGAACTCGCCAAGAATCAAATCGCGAGCGCCACCTGTATCTATGCGAGTGATACTGCCTAAGAACCCCAAAGCCGCCCTGCTACTTGAAAGTACAAAGGTCTTACTGTTGATGGTCAAGTTTTTCGTGAGCTGACCATTCAATGTAACGTTGGCTACATTCCAATTGACGCGAAACCAATTTCGATCACGGAAGCTAATGTTGGGATCGATTTCGAACTGCCTATCGGTGAGTCCACCTGCTTGTTGGGTGTTGTAAAAGTTGTAGGTAAACGCCAAGTCAATTGACCATTTTTCGCCCAATTTTCTTCCTGCCTGAGCATAAAATCCGTTACTGATATAATCCGTATTCGGACGCCATCCTCTTCCCTGCTTATGTTGGAAATAGCCGTAATAATTCCATTCGCCTGCGTTACCGCCAATGCTGTTAAAAGATCCCAGATAATTATAGCTACCAACCGTTTGCCTGCTTATGACTTCCAACACTTTATCTGCGCTACCGCGCTTCATTTTAAAGTTGAGCAAGCCACCAAATTGCGTCCCATACTGCAATGAAGCTGCACCACGCACCAATTCAATTTGTTCTACTGCCTCGAGTGGTGGCGTATAATAGCTTTCTGGGTAGCCCAGTGCATCGGCACTGATGTCGTAACCGTCTTGTCGGGTATTGAAATTTGTTGTTCGTTTTGGGTCGAGGCCACGCACCCCGATACCCATTTGCAAACCGCCCGCATCGGTTTCTTGCACATTCACTCCCGCAACTTTGGAGAAAATCTGTCGGCTATTGTTTGTAGATGTATTGGCTGCCATTTCATCGGTAACCACGATCTCGTTTTTCTTGGCAGCATACAACCCATCAACTTCAATGTATTTAAGATGCTTCATGCCCAATGACGACCGGTTGGCATCTACAATCTCCACTTCATTTAAGTCGTAAGTAACTTCTATTAATTCAACGGTGTAGGAAGGCGTTGGCAGTTGTGAGTTGGCATATACTTCAATCGATTTTGATTGATACCCTTCCGCAAAAATTGTGAGTATATGATTTCCTTTTTGAATACTTCGAATTTGAATCAACCCATTTCTATCGGCTTGAAAACTGAGATCAGTATGGTCAAGAAATGCCTCAACATTAGAAGAAGTATTTCCTTCCATTGTCACCTTAACATCTACTCCCGCGTTTTGAGCATAGAGGCCCTGAACCGTTAGCAACAGTGAAAGCAAGAAACCAATCAACTTCATATCTGATCGGTTTTAAATGGAAGAATCCACGATTTGTTTGCCCAGCCGTCTTCCTGCGATGCCAAGTCAACTGTTGGGTCGATGAATTGTGCGCTCGGCCGACCATTGAGCGTGACAAATACGTCAGCCTTAACAGCAGCAGCATTCACATTTTGATTTTGATAGTGCTTCTTCAAAAAGTGGGCATACTGAATTAGAAAATCAGGCTGTGTGCTCATCATTTTTTCTTGCACGGGCGTAAGGAAATCACGATTATCTACGTAGATTTTTCTGCCTAAAGTATCTTCCACTTTGAATTGGGCATAACCGGCTTTTTCTGCCAACATCACCCTCCATCCGAAACGGTAACCTTGCTCGTGCCAAAACAGATTTCCTGGATAAACCACATGACGCATTGGAAACAACAACTGAACTACAGCAAATAGGATCAGCGCCAGTTGGAACGGTTTTGAAAAATGTGTTGGTGCCGAATTCAAACTCCGGTCAACCAATTTTACACCAAACAATGAATGGAGCTTTTGGTGAAAATCAGCCGAAAAGAAAATGAGCGTTGCTCCGATCATTATAAATGGGAACATTCCTATTTGAAAGAGTGACCACGTGATGATGTGGAATCCGATCACGGCAACATATCCCACCCAACGAAAACGCTTTGTCAAGAGAACGAATGGAATGAACAGATCGTAAAGCATGCCAGACCAACTGAAGATATATGCTGTCATTTTATATTGAAAAAATGATCCGATAATCAGAAAGTCGTCTTGGGCTGGAAGCCAAATGGCAAGCGGCATGGCATGCAACAACCAATCGGCATTGATCTTCGCAACACCGGCTAAAAAATAAACCAATCCTAGTTGAAATTTCAGAATATTAATGCTCAATGCAGGAACTGAATGCTGTGCTTTCACAAGGCTCATTCGAACATCAAGGGAATGCAACCTATGTGCAGGAAGAAAAACCAGCAAAAAGGAGACGATGCTTACGAAATAGTAATGATTGAGGTAATAAGTCGCATCGATCAATTCAATGCCCGTGAAGGTCACAAAAAACACAAGGGCCGAAGCCCTGTAGAATGCACCCAACGCTATTCCTAATGCGCTTAAGGCCATTATCGCAAACGCCAAATAATAACCCCAATCGGTAAGTTCAGGCACCCAATAAAACCCGAAATATTTAAAATGAAAATCAGAGGTGATGTATTGATCTTCGATCCAGCCATTGAGCCAAAAACGCACAATGCTCGCGAACATGACGAGGCCAAAAACCACGCGAAATGTCACGAGCGGAGCAATCGACACAGGATTGCCTGTGAGGTTATGAATCGCTTGCCTAATCCCCATCGTTGTCTTGGTAGGTGATTTGAACCCCCAATTGTGAGGGCATATCTGTTTTTAGCAATACCACCAAGTTTTGCAGCTCAGTGTGCAGTGCTTCTACTTCTGATGGGTTTATTTCAAGTTCACTTTTCAGAGAGGACCCGAGTGCATTGGCTTTGTCCTCGCAGCTTTCGAAGCGGGCAATGATGGCATCACTTAAATTCTCGCTGCCATATCTTGCTCCTAAGCTGTTCAAATAATCGTCAATTCCTAAGCCATCGGCTCCAGTGAATAGATCTTTTATGCCTTTCAGGTTCTGGATCAATAAATCCTTTGAAGCGTCTGAATAAACCGCCTCCACCATTTCAGGTTGCGCTACACCCAAGGTTTTTAACCCCAATGGAATGGCCACTTTCGCATTCTTGATGAGCTCGAAGTCAAAATTGAGTTCATTCACCATCAACCCCAATGAGCTTCCTACATCTGTTCCTGTGTTTAATGCAAACTCCTCAGTATAACCATTATTCCAGGCATCATTAACGGCAACGAGCTTTTCAGTAACCAGATCGAGATTGTCTTTAAAGTATTGCAATCTCGATGCTTGGGCGAGCACATTAAAGTCGTCTGAAATGAACAACAGATAGTCCAAGGCCGGCAAGCCTTTAGCGTCATTGTTTTGCGCTGAATAGAGGTTGTCCCAACCCAAAAGCAGATTTGAATTTACCTGAGCAGTGTCCAAAGGAAAGGTGTTGACTGAAAAGCGGAGGCTCTGTTCTGCTGCAGGTCCAATTTCAATTGGCGAGCATGGTTGCCATGATTGATACGCCTGAAGAAAGCTGTTTCTCAACGCATCAAAACTTTCTTGATTGGGTGATGTCTCAAATTGTGAAAAATCAGCCGACAACTGATCAAGGTCTGCATTGAATTGAGCATAGGCTGGCAGAATCACTTTTTGGGTAGTTTCTCTGAGCATGTCTTCACGCTCGAAAGAAGAGCCGGCAGGCTCATATGGAGTAATGTCTTTGCAACCAGAAGATGCCAACAGCATGGCACCTCCAAGAATGAAAAATAATGCTGGCTTAACCATCGCTATAGTGCGCTTTTAACGTTATCCAAGCTATAAATTGCAGACAGCTGATCGCGCGCTGACTGCAGGTCTTGGGTGTTTACTTCGTAAAAATTGGTGCCGATTTTGGCAAGAATTTCATTCATTTCAGCATCAGAAATGGTTTTTTCAGGATTGTAAAACAACCCCTCAATAAAAGCATAGCCTTCAGAAAGTACATGATTCCGAACGTGGTCATCGCCAATGTTGTCGATGGCCTCGTTGAGGTAATGAATAATAGTCGCGGCTGCAACACGCTCCCATTGGTTTCGTACATCTTTAATAGCTAGATCGTCATCCAGTAGGTCAACATTTATGGCTGCACGGCCACGTCTAAATGCCTCACTCAGCGCTTCATTCGAACCAAGAAGATCGTTTCTCCTGTTGCAATAAACACCCCAATAACTCAGATTGTCTACGTTTTGAGGGAAATCGAGTCCAACGCCCAAATATCCATAGGCTTCGTCCCAATGGTGCTGCATGGCAGTGCCTTCCCCCTCAATCACGTGGTCATTGTCCACATTCATTTTCTCCGATTCAAGATATACGCCCGTGGCTTGGTAATAGAATACCGCGCCCATGATTCCCTTTTCGATGAATTCGGAAAGTTCCATTCCGTTTTCATCATACAACCTGATGCTTCCCGTGCTCGACTCAGAGTAACCAGCTGTTCCATTTGCAGCGACATTCGGGGAAGCACTTGTTAACTCTATTCGATCAAAATAGTCGGCGATTTTAGAGACATGCGGACCAAAGCACTTATCAGAAAGCATTTTTTTTGATGAAAATGAAAAATAGCCGCCTCCATTTTCATCGGTGTTTTCAAACATATCTGTGAGCACTTGACTGGTGATGGGGTCTTTGGATTCGATGGCACCCTCCACATATTCCATCATCTCTTCAAGTTGGCTGATGCGGGTAGTTTGACCGCTAAAGTCTACATTCTGGAAGGCGTAGATTTCAGGAATAGTGTAAGAAACAGTGATAGTTGGCTCATAGTCATTGCATGATGAAAGGGCGAGCAATGCGAAAGAAAATGCAAGGAAAAGTTGATTGGATGATCGCATGGTGTTTTTATTTAGACTCGTTTTAAATAACATTGCAAACATATTGTCAGCAGGGGCACAAGGCAATACCTCAAATGGGGTATATTCAAAAAAAAGACCCCGACAAATCATGCCGAGGTCTCAATGTTAACTATGGTCTGGAGAACTACTCCACAGAAACAATCTTGCTTGCAACAAATTCATTCACCATGTAATACTTCTTTCCGCCAAGGGGTTGGTCGATAATGTTGAAGGAAGCAATCTGAAGAATGGCTGTTCCAGCACCTAAAGTGCTCATTTCAGCTGCCGTAAACGTGACACTCGTGGTAAAACCACCTACAGATTTCATTACGCTTCCGATGGCACCATAGATCGAAAAATAGGTAGAATCAGCGTTATTGATTGTTCCGTCATGCGCTAATGTATAGCTTGAGCTGCCATCCACTGTTGAAGACGGTTCAACAATTTTCTTTGTACTTGGAAAAGAATATTGATTTGACAATCCATTGATTGGCGAATGACTATTACCTCCCTTAATACTCCAAGTAACGCCTCCTGAAGCGGAGAAGTCCGCAGGAGGAAGGTTTTCTTCGATATAGGTGTAGGAATTATTTGTGTTCAAATCCAGCGACCCGTTTAAGTCTCCTGTTTAAGTAAATGAAACATCCCCAACGCTCACAAAGTCGGTTCCACCATTAACGAACCCAGCTACGCAAGCTCATGTTCTAAATGTTGTTTCGAAGCCAGAATTTTCGGTAATAGTCAACGTATTGATGGCGTAAAATGCACCATCGGTATCACCAAGTGACAATTCTGGGCTTCCAGCGTCCGGAGCCGCAGACTCTAACGTAACGCTTTGCGTTTCTGAATCAGAATCTTCATCGTTTTCTACCGTAAGTTCTACAGAATATGTTCTAACGGCAGTGTAGATTTGTATTGGATTTTACTCTGTGCTGCTTGATCCATCTCCAAAGTCCCAGGCATAGGTATCGGCATCGGTGCTCGTGGAGGTGAACATTACTGTAAGTTCATCTGCTGTAAAAGTGAATCCCGCTTCAGGTTCTTCGGCCTTGTTACAATTTGATAGAAATGCCATCGACAGGACAGAAGCAGCTAAAAAGAAAGTGAATTTTATGTGCCTCATAGTGTTGTATTTAGCTTAGTATTTGCGACTATAAAAACTACAACCAAACACATTCAACGTTAAGCAAGAATCACACTATTCATTGGGCTTGATGATGCCCATTTTATGCCCCATTTCTAGCGCAAACTCTTTGATTTCGGCCGAAATTTTAGCGTCACCAGTGGCACGGGCATAAGTATCGCTCATACTCAACATCATTTGATGAAAGAAAATTTGCATATCGTCCACCATCATTTCTTTGGTCCAAAGGTCAATGCGCAGGGTGTTTTTTTCATTCTTATCCCAAATGGTTAAAAATGCTGCATCGCATAATCCTTTCTCATCAGAATCGCTGGCCACCCATTGGATGTGCTCTGGAATCTGGTTTTCGTCCATTTTTATCTTAAAGGTGATTTCTGAGGTAATTTCTGACATTACGGCTTGTATTTACTGTTGTTCAAAATATATTGGGCATCCTTTTGATTGAAAAGCGCCACTAAATCAATGTGTTCTTGTTTTTGCATGTAGGCTCGTACGATCTGCCATCCAATGTAATAGCCCATTCTCGATGGCGACTCCTTGGCGAGGTCTACCGTAAATGGGCCATCGTTGGTGAATTTAGAAACTTGTGTAGGGTCAGTCGAGAAAAGCAATTCATTATCGATGAAGTAAGCCCAAACAGATGACTCGTGTGTTTTCGCCCACGACAACTCATCGGCAGAATAGGCAATTTTCAAAGAATCCTCCATGAAGGGAAACAAGGCATCGAGGCAATACAACACCTTACCTTGATCGATGATGCGTTCCAACAAATTGGCACTTAGGTTCTCAGCAATGAACTCAGATTCGACCCAACCCTTGAGCACCGTTGGTGCAATGTGGTCCGAAGTCATTCTATTTCTGAGGTACATAGGCAACTGTAGGTAGTCGTAAAACAAACAGTTTTTGCCCAAGTACATTTCCAATGCAACGCCCACGCCATTTTGGGTAAGAATGGCCGATGTATTGAATCCGCCAATCACAGAAATATGTTTTGGTATCGTTTTATCTGGAAAATAGTGCTGATAATAACTCCAAGCCGTGGTCAAGTCCTCAGATAAAGCTTCCAGATTTGGATAGACTTTTTGAACCTCTGATTGCACTTCAGAAATATTTGGATCTGTAACGAAGCGATTGATCTGTATGTCGATGACGGAATCATTTGCATTGCCCAATTGAAGCACATCTTCTACGTATCGTTGGTATACTTCGCCATAGTTGTGAAGGAGTTGGGTATTCTTCAGTGAGCGATCTTCCAGTGAAAGGTCAAACCACAGCTGATCGACCCGTTCGATCTCAATTGCTTCAACGCGCTGTGGGTCAACTTTTTGCAAACGATTTTCATCTCCGCACGACACTGCTACAAATGCTAATATTATTAAACAAAGCATTGTTTGAAGAGTAGTCCTATTCAAGCCTCGAATCATCAATGAGATCGTAATTTTGGCGCAAATGTAATTGGGCTTATGAGAATCATAGTAAGAATATCTGTTGGTCTAGCGCTATTTGCTCTTTTTTCGAATGAGGTAAAAGCGCAGGAAAGCGATATGGACGACCGAAAGATCCGTTTTGGTTTAATGGCAACCCCAAACCTTGGTTGGCTGAGGCCTGGCATTACTGAATTTGACAAAGACGGAGCGCAAACGCGGTTGGGATTTGGCTATGGCTTGATGCTGGACTACAAATTCAGTGAAAGCCCAAACTATCTATTTTCTACAGGCATCAACCTCACTACCAATGGTGGTGGGCTTATTGAGGCATATGCCCCTTTGAACATTGATTTAAAAAACGACACGAATTATTTTACCGGCACACTCGATAGAACGTATCGGTTTCAGTACGTCAATATTCCATTGCTTCTAAAAATGAGAACCAATGAAATAGGATACATGAGCTATTTTGGTGCAATTGGTCTTGATTTGGGAATCAGGACGCGTTCTTTCGCAAACGATGACTTTACCTGGAAGCAAGGCGGACTAACACTTGCCGATCAAAAGGATGTACCTGCCGATCAAAAGGATGTAAATATTGAAGATCAAATCAACCTTTTCAGACTTGGCATAAACCTTACTGCTGGAGGAGAATTTAACCTAAGCGGAAACACCAATGCGTATGTCGGAATTGGGTGGCATAATACCTTTACCAACGTTTTCAGAAAAACAACCGAGAATAAAATCTTGGTGCCATCATCGGACGGAAGTCCAGCGCTTGATAATAATGGGTTTGCTATTGACGGGGAATACAAATCTGCTGTAAGCAATTACATATCACTTGACTTGGGAATATTCTTTTAAATGACCGCACTTGCCGCAGCCGACTACATTACCGACTGGCTTTACAATTACAATCAGTCCGCTAAAACACATGGCTTTGTGATTGGAGTTTCTGGTGGCATTGATTCAGCAGTCACCTCTACATTGGTTGCAAGAACCGGCCTTCCGGTGCTTTGCCTTGAGATGCCTATCCATCAATCCATTGATCAAGTAAATCGTGCAATGGACCACATCGAATGGCTCAAGCTCAACCACGATAATGTGCAAATGGAAAGCATCGATTTAACAAAGAATTTCAATGCTTTTATCCAAGCATTACCTCCTACTAAGCTTGAATCGCGTGACATGGCATTGGTCAATGCCCGCGCTCGACTGCGCATGACAACCCTCTATTACTTTGCTGCACTGAACGGCATGCTGGTAGCCGGAACAGGTAATAAAATTGAAGACTTTGGCATCGGCTTTTTCACCAAATATGGTGATGGTGGGGTTGATTTGAGTCCGATTGCAGATCTCAAGAAAACAGAAGTGTATGCCTTGGGTAAAGCGCTAGGCGTAATTGAATCGATCATGAAAGCTCCGCCTACCGATGGGCTGTGGGGTGACGACCGCACCGATGAAGATCAAATCGGGGCTACATATGCTGAATTAGAATGGGCGATGGATTTTGAAGGAGACCTTGAATCGCTCAGCGCTCGACAAAAAGAAGTGATGACTATTTACACCCGACTTCATCGTGCCAACAAACACAAAATGGTGCCCATTCCTGTGTGTAAGATTCCTGAAGAACTGAAGTAAGCAATCTCTTCCTTACACCACCCACGTGGAAGAACCTCGGATGAGCTTATCTAAATCGCCATCACCTTTGATGGAAATGGCTCGTGCTATTTGCTCGTTCATGGCATCTTCATAGCGGAATCGATCCTCCTGATAAAACACCCCAAATGGCCTAGGCATAGAATTTTCTGAACCTGGTTGATCAAACATCTTCGACAAGAAATAGGCCTTCGTTTCATCTTTCGAATCGTGAATCCACAAATCATCTTTGCTCACATCATTCAATGAAACGACCACCGGTTTCATTCCGTCAAAGCGAATGCCTTTATCCGAATCAGCTCCAAAAATCAGCGGTTGACCTTCTTCCAGCATCAGCACGTTATCAGCCTTGGTGCCTTTGTCTGTAAATACCTCAAAAGCGCCATCATTGAAAACGTTGCAGTTTTGATAAATCTCTATGAATGACGTGCCTTTGTGCGCATCCGCTGCTTTCAACACGTCACGCATATGCTTGGGATCGCGATCCATGGAACGTGCAACAAATGTTGCGCTAGCTCCCAGCGCCAAAGCTGCCGGATTGAAAGGATGATCCAATGAGCCCATTGGGCTCGACTTGGTGGTTTGACCTTTTGGAGAAGTAGGGGAATACTGCCCTTTGGTTAACCCATAAATCTCATTGTTGAACATGAGGACATTTACGTCAAAATTCCTCCTGAGCAAATGAATCAAATGATTTCCCCCGATAGAAAGGGAGTCGCCATCTCCGGTTATGATCCAAACACTTAAATCAGGTCTGGAAGCTTTCAATCCACTTGCCAATGCCGTTGCTCTGCCGTGAATAGAATGAATTCCATAGGTATCCATATAGTAAGGAAACCTTGAAGAACATCCAATGCCACTCACAAATACGGTATCTTCCTTCGAGATATTTGCTTCTGCCAAAGTAGATTGCAGTTGCTTTAGAATAGAGTAATCTCCGCATCCAGGGCACCACCTCACATCTTGATCTGTGGCCAAGTCTTTTGCAGTAAGATTAACTTGAATATCGTTAGTTTTGGTCATATCAATTTCTTTAACTCAACAGCTCCAGCACTTTATCTTTTATTTCTCTCGATGTAAAAGGCATCCCTTCAATCTTATTCAAAGGCATGGCTCTAACATCATACTTTGCATTAATCAAATGAACGAGCTGACCGTTATTGATTTCTGGGATAAGCACTTTGTCGAAATTTTTCATCACCTCGAACAAATTTCTTGGGAAAGGATTCAAATACTTGATGTGAGCTTGGCTCACTTGATGACCTTCACTGATCAGTTCACGAACTGCGGTTCGCGATGCTCCATAGGTCGAACCCCAGCCCAACACCAATACTTTTCCTTTGTCGGCACCTTGCTCTATTTTTTGTGGGGGAACTAAATCTGCAATTCTATTCACCTTCTCTTGTCTCACCTTCACCATTTTTTCGTGATTGGCAGGATCATAGCTCACATTACCCGACTTAAAATCTTTTTCTAATCCGCCCACCCGATGCTGAAGATTCTTCATGCCTGGAATTGCCCATTCGCGCACAAGGTGCTCGTTTCTGACATAAGGATAAAACACTCCATCTTCTAGTGATTTTTCCGCATCAGCAAAATTGGGTTCGATGGGCTTAATATCGCCCGCAGAAGGGAATTTCCAAGGCTCAGAACCGTTGGCAATAAAGCCATCGCTCAAATACATAACCGGAATCATATGCTCTACCGATATTCTTGCGGCTTCAATGATTGTATCAAAACAATCGGATGGAGAGTGTGGCGCAATTACTACGAGTGGCGCTTCACCATTCCGACCATTGATGGCCTGCATAAGGTCTGACTGTTCTGTTTTGGTAGGCAATCCTGTAGAAGGTCCTCCGCGCTGTACATTGATCACCACCAACGGAATTTCGAGCATTACCGCCAAGCCAATGGCCTCGCCTTTCAATGCGATTCCTGGGCCGCTTGACGCTGTAACGCCCAACGCCCCACCATAGCATGCGCCAATTGCTGCACAGACTGCCGCTATTTCATCTTCGGCCTGAAAGGTTTTTACCCCATAATTCTTGTGTCGAGCCAGTTCATGCAAAATATCAGACGCTGGAGTAATGGGATACGACCCGTAAAATAAATCGAGGTTTGATTTTTTTGCGGCAACGATCAACCCGAGCGCGGTTGCTTGATTCCCCATAATGCTCCGGTACTCACCTTTCGGTAAATGAGCCGACTCTACTTCAAATCGCGTAGTAAACGTTTCATTGGTGTCGCCAAAGAAGTAGCCTGATTTTAGCACTTTGATGTTTGCATCTCGGATTTCAGGCTTCTTAGCAAACTTTTCCTTAATAAATTTCTCAGTATTGTCGAGGGTTCTATTGTACATCCAATACAAGAAGCCAAGTACATACATGTTTTTACACCGATCAATTTCCTTTGTACCAAGGCCACTATCTACCAATGCTTCTCGGGTCATTTTCGAAACGTCCAACTCAATCACACGGTATTTGTCGAGTGAGCGATCGAGTAAAGGACTTTGCTCGTCATCGTATTTTGCCAAGCGCAAGTTTTTCTTATCAAATCCTGCAGTATTGGCAATGATGGTGCCGCCTATTTTCAATTGATGCAAATTGGCTTTCAGCGCTGCCGCATTCATAGCCACTAGTACCTCTACTTCATCACCAGGGGTGAAAATGTCTACACTAGCGAAGTGCAGTTTAAACCCAGAAACACCTGCCACAGTACCTTGTGGAGCCCTAATTTCTGCAGGGAAATCAGGAAATGTGCTGATGTCATTTCCATACAATGCAGACGTATTGGTGAAAAGGCTACCTGTTAACTGCATGCCATCACCTGAATCGCCTGCAAATAGGATAATAACGTCTTCTTTCTTCTCTGTATCTTTAGTCATTCGATAGAATTTCAATGCTCACAGCAAACCTTCTGCTTACCTCATGCGTA
>Ga0181553_10000608_pt1 | contig 31139 bp, 28 predicted proteins | sample 011ome_17_FD_133753 | JGI IMG/M metagenome (GOLD analysis project Ga0181553, IMG submission 133753) | Coastal salt marsh microbial communities from the Groves Creek Marsh, Skidaway Island, Georgia - 011502XT metaG (megahit assembly) | ecosystem: Environmental > Aquatic > Marine > Intertidal...
AAAAAAGTTCAATTGTTTTTTAAAAATAATAAAATTGATCAAGTTTATTTAGCTGCAGCAAAAGTTGGAGGAATACATGCAAACAATACTTATCCAGCAGAATTTATTTATCAAAATTTAATGATCCAGAATAATGTTATTCATGGTGCTTTTCTAGGTGGTGTTAAAAAGTTATTATTTCTAGGATCAAGTTGTATTTATCCTAAAAATGCAAAACAACCCATGAAAGAAGAAGAGCTTTTAGCAGGCAAACTTGAATCAACTAATGAGCCTTATGCTTTAGCTAAAATTGCAGGAATAAAAATGTGTGAAAGCTATAATCGTCAATATGGCAAAAGTCATAATATTGATTATAGATGTATAATGCCCACAAACCTTTATGGAATTGGAGACAATTATCATCCAGAAAATAGCCATGTTATACCTGGATTAATTTACCGTTTTCATAAAGCAAAAATTAGTGAGTCGTCAAATGTAACTATTTGGGGCTCAGGAAAACCAAAACGTGATTTTTTATATGTCGATGACATGGCAAAAGCCTCAATACATTTAATGAATATTGATAAAAAATTATATGATGCCAAAACATCCCCAATGTGTAGCCATATAAATGTTGGCAGTGGAAAAGATCTTACAATAAGAGAACTTGCAGAAATTGTAAAAGAAGTTGTAGGTTTTACAGGTAAAATTCATTTTGATAAGTCAAAACCAGACGGTATGGCTAGAAAATTTTTAAACAGAAAAAAAATTGATAGTCTAGGAATTAAACCAGAAATAAATTTAAAAGATGGTCTTACTAAAACTTATAAAAACTATATAAAAACCATATAAAGTTTGATAAAATTTATAAATTATTCAATCAAAAATTATATTTCTTTACCTTAAGTTTATAGCTTTAATGATAAAAAAATTGAATAAAAAAAACAAGGCATTATTTTTAGACAGAGATGGAGTAGTCAATGAAGATTATGGGTATGTTTATGAAATTCAGAAATTTCATTTAATTGAAAATATTAAAATTTTAATAAAAGAAGCAAATTTAAGTGGCTACAAAATTATTATTGTAACAAATCAGGCGGGTATAGGAAAAAACCTATATACTAATAATGATTTTAAAAAATTAACTAAGTATATGAAAGATATCTTTATAAAAGATGGTTGTTATATTGATGCGGTCTATCATTGCCCTTATCATCCTACACAAGGTGTTGGTAAATATTTAAAAGATTCTTATGATCGAAAACCGAATCCAGGAATGCTTTTAAAGGCCCAAAAAGAATTTAATTTAGACATGAATAAATCTATTTTAATCGGAGATAAAATTTCTGATATTGAGGCTGGAAATAATGCATTAATAAATACTAATATACTGTTTAGTCAAAATAAAAATAAAAATAAAAATAAAAAATCACATAGTTTTATTGAAATTAATTGTCTAACAAAAGCTATAGACTTTCTTTAATAAGTAAAAATAAAATATAAATGAGTTGGTTAAGGAAAATAAACTAAAAATAAGTAGTTAATTAGATAATAGCAATCTTGTGAGGATTGCTCTATTATGAATGGATTATGCAAGCAATTATTTTAGCTGGCGGAGTTGGAAGTAGACTTGGAAATATTGTAAAAGACACACCAAAACCATTTTTGAAGGTTAAAAATGACCCTTTTATTCTAAATATAGTTGAGAGACTAATCAGTCAAAATGTAAAAGAGATTATATTTTGTTTAGGCTACAAGCCTCAAAAAATAATAAATTTTTTTGGTGATGGCTCTAAATGGGGAATTAAAGTTTCATATGTAATTGAAGAAAAGCTTATGGGTACAGCTGGAGCTATTAGAGCTGCATATAAAAAAATCTCACAATCAAATGTTATAGTTTTAAATGGTGACTCTTTTTGTTATTTTGATCTTGATGGGCTTTTTAAACAACATTCTTTAAACAATGCAGATGCCACTCTATCTATCTTAAAGGTAAGAAAACCAGAGAAATATGGTCTAGTTTTATTTGATGAAAATATGAGAGTTAATAAATTTATTGAAAAAAGCAAGAAATACAAAAATAAAATAAATTACATTAATGCTGGAGTGTATATAATTAATAAAGATTTAATTAAAAAAATTGATAATACAAAGCCAGTTTCTTTAGAAAAGGATTTTTTTCCAATGAATATAGATATGAACATACAAGCATTTATACTTAAAAATAAAAAATTTATCGATATTGGAACGCCAGAATCACTTATGAAAGCTGACCTTTTTTTTAAAAAAACAATTAAAATTAATAATGAAAAACAAAATAAATAATATTTCCAAAAATAACTTGTGCGAAGATATTAAAAAAAAATCTGAAAAATATGAAGAATTATTTTATCAATCAATGAGAATTAGAATGGTAGAAGAAAAAATTATTGAACTATATCCAAGTGATTTAATTCAAAGCCCAGTTCATTTATCTATTGGGCAAGAAGCAGTTGCAGTTGGTATTTGTACTAATTTAAAAGTAGATGACTGGGTTTTTATCAATTATAGAGGACATGCTTTTTATTTAGCAAAAGGTGGACCGATGCCTGAATTTTTTGCAGAATTGATGGGTAAAAAGAATGGTTTAAGCAAAGGTAAAGCTGGATCGATGCATTTAGCATCACCAAAGCAAGGAATCATGGGAGCGTCAGCTGTTGTTGGTTCTACAGTTTCTCATGCTGTAGGTGCTGCATTGGTTTCAAAAATTAAAAATGAAAAAAGAATTTTTGTTGCTAATTTCGGAGATGGAGCACTTGAACAAGGAGTGCTACATGAGTCTTTAAATTTTGCTTCTCTTTATAAAGTTCCAACTTTATTTCTATGTGAGGATAATAATCTAGCTGTTCATTCGCCAAAATTAGAGAGACAATCTTTTTCCTTGAAAACACTTATAAGCTCATATGATATTCCTTTCTATGAAATCAAAGAAGGTTATGATTTTATAAGAATTCAACAAAAATCAAAAATTGCAATTGATCATGTAAGAGATACTTGTGGACCAGTATTTTTAAAGATCAACACTGCAAGATATAAGGAGCATGTTGGACCTGGAGAAGATTTTTCAGCTGGTTATAGAAATGAAAGTGATATTGATAAATGGAAAAAACTAGATCCACTTATAACTGATAAAAAAATGTATGCAAAGTTTTCAGAAAAAATAAATAATGAAATTGAAAATGCAGTAAGGTTTGGTATAGAGTCTTCATTTCCAAATAGAGAGGATTTATTATCTGATGTCTAAAACTTACAAAGCTGCAATAGGTAGGGCAATGCAAGAGGCAATGGATTCCAAACCACACTCATTCATCATCGGTCAAGGTGTAACAGATTTTAAGGGTATATTTGATACAATTAAAGGTTTTGTTGATAAATACCCTAATAGAATAATTGAAACGCCTTTAGCAGAAGACTCTATTGCTGGAATTTGTATTGGTGCTGCACTAAACGGTGCTTATCCAATTAATACTCATATCAGGGCTGATTTTGGATTACTTATTTTTAATCAATTAATTAATTTAGCAGCAAAATATAAATATATGTTTGGTGGTTTGTTTGAAATACCGAGTATGTACCGTATGGTTATTGGAAGAAGCTGGGGGCAAGGAGCTCAGCACTCTCAAAGCTTGCAATCTTTAATGGCTCATATTCCTGGATTGGTAGTAGTTATGCCATCAGATCCTAAGTCAATTATTGAGAGTTATCGATATGCAGTTCAAGAATATAAAGGACCAGTTGTAATGTTAGAGCATAGATTACTGTATGAGTTAAATTTTGAAGATGATAAAACAGAATTATCACATCCTATTTTTGGATCGAAATTAGAAAGACAAGGTTCTGATATAACCATTATAGCCACTTCAGTAATGGTTCTTGAGTCAAAGAGAGCTTCAAATCATCTTGAAAAAAATGGTATTTCCGTTGAATTGATCAATCTTCATTCTATTTCTCATCCTGACAAAAAAATGATAATTGAAAGTGTTAAAAAGACTGGAAGAATGCTTGTCGCAGACACTTCTTGGGGAAATTATGGAGTTGCTGCTGAAATGAACAGGATCATTAATGAATATGATCCTTCTATACTTAAAATTCCTACAAAATCACTTGGAATGGTATTTACACCTTGCCCTACAGCAAAAGTTTTAGAAGATATGTATTACCCTGACGTTCATGATATTTGTAAAGAGGTCAATAAAATGGTAAATGGACAAAATTCAATCATTAATCTTCCAATAAAACAATCTATGACAGATTTTTACAAACATTTTAAAGGTCCTTTTTAAAAATGTTAGTTAAAAAACTTGAGGATAAAGCCTTACAAATAAGATTAGATATTTTAAATGCTATAAAACTTGCAAAAAAAGGACATATTGGTGGATCATATTCAGTTGTAGATATTTTAGTTACTTTATATTTTGGAGGAATATTGAATTTTGATTCTAATAACCCTAAATGGAAAGACCGAGATAGATTTCTTCTTAGCAAAGGTCATGCAGGTGTAGCTTTATATGCAGTCCTGGCAGATTTAGGTTTTTTTCCAAAAGAAGAATTGAATTTTTTAAATAATCAAAGAATGCTTGGTGAGCACCCAGATCAATTTATTCCAGGTATTGAATTTATATCAGGTTCATTAGGTCATGGCTTGCCGATTGCAGCTGGTATGGCATTGGCAGATAAGTTTGATAGAAAAATTGATAGGAAGACATTTGTTCTTCTTGGTGATGGAGAGTGTTACGAGGGTTCTGTGTGGGAAGCTGCAAATTTTGCAGCTCATCACAAATTAACTAATCTTTGTGCAATTATAGACAGAAATATGTTGATAACTCATGGATCCACTGAAGAAATTAATGCACTAGAGCCAATTAAGAAAAAATTTGTATCATTTGGTTGGGATGCTCATGAATTAGATGGTCATAATTTTAATGATTTGTTAAATTTTTTTAAATCCATACCTCAAAATAAAATAGAAAAACCTATCGCACTGATTGCAAAAACTATTAAAGGTAAAGGAGTATCTTTTATGGAAAATAATGCTGCTTGGCATCATGGGGGAATTGATGAAGAGAAATTCATTATTGCTGAAAAAGAACTCAGAGAAAGAAGTAAATAAAATGACTGATTTATCATCTATTGATATGAGAGATGCATTTTTTGATACTTTATACGATATAGCGTCTCAAAATCCTGATGTATATTTTTTAAGTGATGATCATGGAGCATTTGGTCTTGAGAAATTTCAAAAAGATTTTCCAGACAGATATATTAATATTGGTATTGCCGAACAAAATATGATTGGTATTAGTTCAGGTTTATCACTTAGTGGAAAAATAGTTTACTGTTATGGTATTTCACCATTTGTTAGCTTAAAGGTTCTAGAACAAATTAGCTTAGATTTAGCAGCTATGGGAGCTAATGTGAATATTGTAAGTGTAGGTGCTGGATTTACTTATTCAACTGATGGACCATCTCATCACGGACTTCAGGACTTATCAGCAGTTTTAACAACTCCAAATATTACTATATTTAATTCATCTGACCCCGTATCAACTAAAGCTTTTGCAAAAATGGGAATTGATCAAATGGGTCCAAAATATATTAGAATTGAAAAAGGTACTTTACCCTCTTTAGAGAGACATGAAGATAAGGATTTCTCTCGAGGAGTGTCAGAAATAAAAAAAGGATCTGATTTAACGATTATAGCATCTGGGGCTATAGTTCATGAAGCACTAAATTCAGCAAAAATTTTGAAAGAAGAATTAGATTTGAATGTAGGTGTTATAGATTTATATAGAATAAAACCACTTCCAGATGACGCTTTAATTGAACTTCTTAAAGACACAAAGAAAATTGTAACATTAGAAGAAGGTTATTTAGATGGAGGTATGGGGTCAATGGTTGCATCACTTTTATTAGAAAAATCAGTTTTTAGACCATTTCTTAGACTTGGAATAAAAAATCATTTTTGTTTTGATTATGGAACAAGAGAATATCTTTTAGATTTACATTTCCTTAGTGCCAAGGAAGTTGCAAGAAAAATAAAAACAATAATTTTTAAAGAATATTAATATGTATATTCCCTTAACTTCAGAAGATTTTATTAAACTTATTGGTCAAAATAGAAATACTTTTCATGAGAAGTATAGAAAGAAGCTATTAAAAAATAAATTTTTATATAGATCAGCTTCGCTTGAAGAAAATAATAAAATAGCTAACGAAATTTTAAACTCTATTTTTTCCAAAGATATCTCTATTAGTGGACATCACAGACATAAAAATTGGGAAGATGGTTGGAGTGAAAATCTAAAAAATTTTAAAAACTCAAATTTTAATATCAAGTATTTAAAACCAGGATATTATAGAAAAAGTAATGTTCAACGACTTAATAGAAAATTTATTTTTACAAAAAATGGGTCATTTGAATTTGATTTTTTCTGTATATTAAGAGATTGGTTATTCGAATGTTATATAGAGCCCTTTGATGAAATTTTTGAGTTTGGTTGTGGTCCAGGCCATAATGTTTACAAACTATCAGAGATGTTTCCATTAAAAATAATCCATGGTTTAGATTGGGCAAAATCGTCAATTAAAATAATCAAACTATTAGCAAGCAAGCATAATAGAAATGTCCAAGGTCATGTTTTTAATATTTTTGATCCTGACGACAATCTAAATGTTCCTCAAAATAGTGCATTTTTATCTATAGGTGGTTTAGAGCAAGTAGGAAATAAATTTAAAAAATTTTTGGAGTTTATTTTTAAAAAAAGACCTAAAATTATTATTCACTTAGAGCCAATTCATGAATTATATGATCAAAATCATTTAATTGATAGACTAGGTTATTTGTACCATAAAAAAAGAAATTATCTTGATGGATATTTGACTGCATTACAAAAACTAGAAAAAAATAAAAAAGTAAAAATCATTAAATGTAGAAAGTTAAACTTTGGAGGGATAAACCATGAAGGTTGGAGTATCCTAATTTGGAAGTTATTATGAAATGTGTATTAATAAAATAATATAAAGCCTTAATATTATAATTAATGAGGAATATTTATGAGAATGAGAGAAATTGGGAATACGGGACAATTAGTATCATCTATTGGTCAAGGTTGTATGGGTATTGGTGGTGAATTTACAAAAATCACTAATCTAGACAAACAATTTGTATGGGCCCTAGAATATGGAATTGATCTAGGCATGACATTTATAGACACTGCGGAGGTATATGCAGACGGTCATTCTGAAACAATTGTAGGCAAGGCTGCAAAAAATAAAAGAGACAAGCTGTTTATAGCTAGCAAATTCTCTCCTGAAAATAATAGCTATGATAATATTCTAACTTCTGTCGAAAACTCTCTTACAAGGTTAAATACTGACTATATAGACTTGTATCAAATACATTGGCCTAATCCTAAAATACCTATTTCAGAAACCATGATGGCTTTAGAGAAATTGGTAAAAGATGGTAAAATAAGATTTATTGGTTTGAGTAATTTTTCCAAAAGAGAAATGGAAGAAGCTCAAAAATGCATAAATCCAATTAAAATTGTTTCTAATCAAGTTGAATATAACTTATTTGATCGTTTTATAGAGAAATCGCTTATGCCTTACATGTCTAGAAATAATTTGTCAATTATTGCGTATAGTCCACTTGATAAAGGCAACCATTTTAATGGTAGTGAAAAAAATGAATTAATGAATGAACTCTCTCAAAAATATAATAAAACCAAATCTCAAATTTCACTTAACTGGCTTTTATCCAACGATGATGTTTTTGTAATACCAAAAGCAATAAAAAAAAACCATATTGAACTTAATGCTTCGTCCTCAGATTTTAGGATGGACTCAGAAGATATAAAAAAGATTGGTAGAGTTTTTTCAGATTTACCTGAATTTATATCGCCAAAAAAAATAAAAGTTAGTCTCAAGGGTGAAGGACATAGAAGAGTGTACGAAACTATTGCGGAGGCAATAGAAAATAAATTAAATATGAATCCAAGCCCAGTTGATTTGGCTGAATTTATTTTAAATGGAGAGCCTATAAAACCAGTTAGAGTTTCTGCTTCTCAATCAGAATATGAATATGAATTGATTGAAGGTCGTTTAAGGTTCTGGGCCTGGAATATAGCCTATAAGGGCAAAAGAGATATACCTTGTCTTATTAGAAAGTGAATGAAAGATTAGCTTTAATAAATTTTTTGTTATATGTAAATATTCAGTAATATGATATTGTAATGATATACTTTAAAAAAAGCTTAATTGCCTTATGGTGGATAAATGAAAAAAGATGATACAAAATACAATATTAAGACATATTCAAGTTCAAAAGAGCTTGAGTCAAGATTAAATTTTGCAAAACATTTTATAGCTTCACCAATTCCTGAGGATCAAATCCTAAGTAATCTTGGGTTATTTATAAACTCAAAGACATTATCACGAATATTATTTATGGATCATTTATACAAGCAAGTTGTGAATGTAATGGGCTCAGTATTTGAGTTTGGAACCAGATGGGGCCCCAATGTAGCTCAATTTGTGGCTTTAAGGGGTATTTATGAACCTTTTAACCGGCATAGAAAAATAGTAGCATTTGATACTTTTACAGGCTTTCCAACTATTAACCCCGAAGACAAAATGTCTGCAGATGCGAATAAAGAATTTAACATGATGGAAGAAGGTCATCTCACATGCACTGAGAATTACGAAGAGTATTTAGAAAAAGTTATGGAGTTTCAAGAAAAGGATAATCCTTTAAGTCATATTAAAAAATTTGAGCTAGTTAAAGGTGATGCTACAAAAACTGTCCATGAATACTTAAGTAGAAACAAGCACACTATTATTGCGCTTGCCTATTTTGATTTTGATGTGTTTGAACCAACAAAGATTTGTTTAGAGGCAATTAAAGATAGACTTGTTAAAGGAAGTATTTTAGGTTTTGACGAACTTAATGACCCTGACTCACCAGGCGAGACCAAAGCTGTAATGGAGGTTTTTGGCCTAAACAATATTAGATTAAAGAGATTTTCTCATACATCTCGATGCTCATATTTTGTGGTTGAGTAAAAATAATATCTAAGTTGCTATAATGATAAATGATAAAATATTAAATTTTTTTAAGTCTAAGAATTGTTTAGTTACAGGTGGAACCGGAATGATAGGGAGAGAAATAGCTAAAATCTTAGTCAATGCAGATGCAAATGTTAAAGTAATATCCTTAGATAAACTAAAAATTCATGATAAAGTCAATCATATTTATGGTGACCTAACCAATTTTGAGTTTTGTAAAGAGCAAACAAAAGATATGGATTGTGTTTTTCATGTAGCTGGTATTAAGGGTTCTGTGAAAGTAACACTAGAAAAGCCAGCTAGTTTTTTTGTACCTTTATTAATGTTTAACACAAATATTTTAGAAGCATCTAGAATTAATAATGTTAAAAAATTAGTTTATACTAGCTCTATTGGAGCCTATTCTAGTAACGAGATATTTGTTGAAAGTGATGATGAGGATCAAGGTCCACCTATGGATATGTATCCAGGTTGGGCTAAAAGAATGGCAGAAATGCAAATTAAAGCTTATCAAATTCAATATGATTTAGAAGATTATTCTATAGTCAGACCCTGTAATGTTTATGGTCCTGGTGACAATTTTGATCCTCAAAATGCAATGGTTATACCCAGCTTAATGTCTAGAATAAGATCAGGGGAAAATCCAATGCGCATATGGGGAGATGGCTCTGCTATAAGAGATTTTGCTTTTGCAAGGGATGTTGCTGAGGGAACTATTCAAGCCTTATTTCATGGCACTAAAGGTAAATACTTAAATCTTGGTAGTGGAAAAGCAGTAACTATTAAAGAGCTAGTAGAAACACTAAGTTCATTTTTAAACTTTAAGTATGAATTTGATACATCTAAATCATCGGGTTGGCCTAAAAGACTTATGGATATCTCTCTAGCTAAAGAAATGATTGGTTATAATCCTAGCATTTCACTAGAAGATGGGCTTAAGGAAACATGGGAATGGTTTATAAATAATAGAGATGAGCATAAATTTAAAAAAAATTATTTTAAAGAGTGAAAAAAAATAAAGTAGCATTTATAACAGGAATAACTGGTATGGTTGGCTCTCATTTAGCTGATTATATCATTAAGAATACTGATTGGAATATAGTAGGGTTAATAAGATGGAGAAGCCCTTTAGATAATATTTCACACTTACTTAAAGATATTAATGAAAATGAAAAAATCAAATTAGTTTATGGAGATTTAAGGGATAGCATATCTATTGATAAAGCTGTAGAGGAAGCTAATCCTGATTATGTTTTTCATCTTGCAGCTCAGTCTTTTCCTAAAACAAGTTTTGATGCTCCGTTAGACACAATGGATACTAATATTCAGGGAACCAATAGAATTTTAGAGTCTTTAAAAAAGTATGCACCCGAAGCTTTTACACATATATGCTCATCCTCAGAAGTTTTTGGACGAGTTCAAAAAAATAAACTACCAATTGATGAAGAATGTACTTTTCATCCAGCTTCGCCATATGCGGTATCCAAAGTGGGAACAGATCTTATGGGTCGTTTTTATGCTGAAGCCTACAACATGAAGGTTATGACAACTAGAATGTTTACCCACACTGGACCAAGAAGAGGAGATGTTTTTGCCGAATCGTCATTTGCAAAACAAATAGCTTTAGCCGAGCTTGGATACACTAAGCCAATTATAAAAGTTGGCAATTTAAAAAGTTTAAGAACAATTGCAGATGTCAGAGATGCTGTTAGAGCATATTTTATGTTATTGACCATAAATCCTATAAGTGGAGAATATTATAATATTGGTGGAACATATAGTTTAGAAGTAGGTGAGGTTTTAAATCACCTTATATCTATCTCTTCTATCAAATCAGATTTAAAAATTGAATTAGATAAATCAAGATTAAGACCAATTGATGCAGATCTTCAAATACCCAATACGAAGAAGTTTCAAGATCATACGGGTTGGAAGCCAGAAATATCATTTGAAAAAACCATGTCAGATCTCCTAAATTATTGGCGTAAAAAAATAAAAAATGAGGGCAATAACTTTCTTTTAAGATAATAATAATGTCTTTTAATTTTAAAAAAACCTATTCCACACCATTCTTTGACATCGAAAAAGGTCTAGATCCAAACTATCCTGATAGCCAACCTTATTATAGATTAACAGGTTTTGACTCTGTAATTTGTTGTGCAATGACTATGAAAGGAGAATTTGTCATGGTAAAGCAATTTAGACCTAATATTGATGAATATTCATTAGAATTTCCCGCAGGCGGTTTACTTAAAAATGAAAAACCAATAGAGGCAGCAAAAAGAGAGTTTTTAGAAGAGACAACTTTTTCTTTAGATTTTATTTATCTTGGTGATTATAGATTGATGATGAATAGAACAAATATAAAAGAACATATATTTTTTGGCCTTAATCCAAAAAATATTAATCAATCTATTCCTGAAAAAGGGATCAAGGTTCATTTGGTTAAGAGGCAGGACTTAACAGAATTATCTATTTCAGGAGGCTATAAGCAATTGGCAGGCCTTGGTATTATTCAATTAGCATCCACTTATCTGGGATTGAATATTATGAGTGAGCCAATGGAAACAATCTTAAAAAAATTTAAAGCTAAGCATAATGATGAAAGTTGAAAAAACTGATTTAGAAGGGGTATTGATTATAGATCCACCTACGAATTTTAAGGATTTTAGAGGGAGTTATATAGAACTTTATAATGAAAATTTATATAAAAGACATGGAATTACACAAAACTTTATTCAAGATGATATATCAACTTCAGGACATAATGTACTTCGGGGTATTCATGGCGACGCATCAACTTGCAAACTTGTTTCATGTTTATATGGTGAATTTTATTTAGTAGTAGTTAACAATAATCCAGATTCATCACAATATAAACAATGGCAATCTTTTAATTTATCTGATAAAAATAGGAAACAAGTTTTAATACCTCCAATGTATGGAAATGGTCACTTAGTGCTCTCAGATCTAACCATTTATCACTACAAGCAAACAACTGAATACAACAGAGAAGGTCAATTTACAATAATGTGGAATGATCCAGAATATGACATAAGGTGGCCTGTAAAAAATCCAATTCTCTCTAAGAGAGATGGTGGTTAATGATAGATAAAAATTTTTATAAAGGTAAGAATATTCTTGTTGCTGGAGCTTCAGGATTTGTTGGCACACATCTTACTAAGAAATTAAGTGATCTTGGAGCAAATGTAGTTGGCTCTTATTTAAATCGAATGCCCAATCAAGAACTACCAAACGTAAAATTTATTAGGGCCGATTATACTAATTATCAAGACTGTCTAATGGCTACAAAAAATATTGATTTTATTTTTATGGCTGCTGCCAATACTTCTGGTGCTGCAGTTATGGAAAAAACTCCATTAGCTCACTTAACGCCAAATGTTGTTATGAATTCTCAGATATTAGCTGCCGCTTATGAAAATAACATTTCTAAATTTTGTTTCATAAGTAGTAATACTGTTTATCCAGTTACAGACTTTCCTGTTAAAGAAAATGATGTTAATTATGAATTCTTTTCTAAATATTTTGTTGTTGGTTGGATGAAGTTATTTTCAGAGAGGATGAGTCAAATGTATGCGAACCATATTAATAATCCAATGAGAACTTTGGTTGTTAGACCAGGAAATCTTTATGGCCCCAATGATAAGTTTACATGGAAAGAATCGAAAGTTATTGCAGCACTAATTAGAAAAAGTATTGAAAGGCATGATCCATTTTTAGTCTGGGGTGATGGAAATGATCTAAAAGATTTTTTATATATTGATGATTTTATTTTAGGTTTGTTAAAGTCATTTGAGATTACTGATGATTTTGAGGCAATTAATATCGCATCAAGTATTCCTGTTACAATAAAAGACGTTCTAGACGTAATTCTAAAGGCAGATAATTATCAGTCAGCTAATGTAAAATACGACGCTTCAATGCCAACAATGTTACCTAAAAGGTTGATAAATACTGATAAAATTCGAAAAAAGTGTGATTGGAAACCAGAGACTTCTCTGATTGAAGGGATAAAATTGACAATAAACTGGTATAAAGAATTTTACAAAGATACCACGCCAGAAAATAAACATGATAATATCTAGAACACCTTTCAGAATTTCTTTTTTTGGAGGTGGAACCGACTATCCTGTTTGGTATGAAAAAAATGGAGGAATAACTCTAAGCACAACAATTAATAAATACGCTTATATAACGCTTAGAGAATTACCACCTTTTTTTGATTACAAACATAGAATTCAGTATTATTTAAAGGAAGAAGCAAACTCTCTTGAGGAAATCAAACATCCTGTTGTTAGAGAGGCCGCCAAATTATTAGGTATTAAAAAGGGTATTGAAATGGTTCATAATGCAGATTTACCTGCAAGATCTGGATTGGGTTCAAGCTCAACTTTTACAGTGGGATTCCTGCAAGCTCTATATACTTTTAAAAATCAGATGGTTACAAAAAGAGAACTTGCATTGAATGCAATTAATTTAGAGCAAAATATAATTGGTGAGGCGGTAGGTTCCCAAGATCAAACTATAGTTGCGTTTGGAGGTTTAAATTTGATCGAATTTAATAAATCTAAAACTTTTCAGGTTCAAGAAGTTATAATTTCAGAAGACAGACTTCAATCTCTTCAAGAAAATCTTTTATTATGCTTCACAGGATTTGCAAGAACTGCTGAAAGTATAGCTAAATCACAAATTAAGGTCACTCCTTACAAAGAAAAAGAATTAAGCATGATGATGGAAATTGTAAAAGAAGCAAAAGATATTATTTTCAATAATAAGATATCATTAGACGAGTTTGGAAAACTTTTAAATGAACAATGGTTTTTAAAAAAAAATTTAACAAAACATATTTCTAATAAAGATATTGATGATATTTATAATACTGCGATCAAAGCAGGCGCTATTGGAGGAAAGCTTCTTGGTGCAGGTGGTGGTGGATTTATGCTTTTTTATGCAAAAAAAGAAAATCATTTAAAAATAAAAGAAGCTTTAAAAAAAAAGCTTTTTGTTCCATTCAGATTTGAGAAGACTGGTTCACAAATAATTTATTTTTCACATGATTAATTTATTATTTTAAACAACATGAAATTAATTTTAATTAATAAAGAGATAATGAGGTTTAATGATTAAAACTCCCTTGTTATCAATTGTAACTACTACTAAAAATGATCAATATCATGAAAATCAATTGCAGCGTTTAAAATTTATTATAAGTTATTTTATATATTCGCTAAAAAAAATGAATGCTTTAAGTAAAGTTGAATATATAATAGTCGACTGGGGTTCAAAAGAACCTTTGTCGAATTATTTTTATGAAGAGGTTTCAAAGTATTCGGCAATAAAATTTATAAATGTTCCTGCAGAAGAAACTGCTAAATGTGAGTTAAATTTTGATGTTTCAGAGGCATTAAATATAGGTTTAAAGAATAGTTTAGGCGAGCATGTAATGTTCACAAGTCCTGATCAATTTTTTCCTCTTTCTGTATTTAATAACTTACTTAATATCTTGGAAAAACCTGAAATATATGGAATTAAAGGTAATGAATATAAGTTAGTACCTAGGAAATTTCTTGAAGATGATTTTTTGATTAATGAAACAAATATGGAAGTAGCAGATCAATATCTGCAAAGTTTAAATCATTCTGCAATGTCAAACTATGATTTTCCAATAAATAGTGGTGGTGGAGCTGGTGGAAATTTACTCAAAAAAAAACAATGGATTGAGATTGGTGGCATTAAAAATACAAAAAAACATAATAGAGGACAAGATCTTGTAAATTTACATGAGACTTCAAGGATTTGTTTGCATATCGATACTTCTACTTTTGGTTCTTATCTTTTGAAGCTACCAAGATCAAAGGGAGGTTTTCGCCAGACTGTGATTGATGAAGTTAAAAATCCTTTAAACTATTTAACTTTTAGATATCAAAGTATTGTAAATTTAAATAACATTGAAATAATAAGTAATTTAAATCCTCCCAAAAAAAAAATTGACTTTAATAAGCAATTAGTTTCTGAAAAAAAAAATATGATTACCATAAAAGAAGTTTTAGAAGCTGTAATTGATTGTATTTCATTATCAAACAGACATGCAATAAGTTTGAACAGTCAGGATATTCAATTTATTTTTAAAATTAAAACAATCATTAAAAAAAATAGATTAAAGAATATTGTTTTAGATGAAAAACAGGCAGTTCGTTTTATTACATATTTGGCAAAAAGTATTCCAGATCTAAGATTTATTATCCTAATGAATCCTAAAAAAAATTCTTCATTAGATATACTTAAGTTTCGTACAGCAATCACATACTATATAAATAATCGAAAATTTGGATATTATGGACATATAAAAGTTGTTAGCTTTGAAAAAGATAGTTTTAAATTTATAAATGATTTAAAAAAATCATGTATAATGCAAGATCTTAGCACAGATAATTTAAATTATTTTAAAGATAAATTTAGTTCTTCTAAAATTAATTCTATAAGAACATTTAAAAATAACTCGAAGACAGTAACTTATAATATCAAAGGTAATTTTTTATTTACCCAAAAAAATCAAAAATTTTTACTATCAGATTCTTTTTTAAATTTTGTAATTTATACCTTTAAAACTTTAAAGATAGTAAGAAAATTTTTAGGAGTCTTAAAAAGAAAACTGAAAAAGGTATAATGCAAATTTTTAAAAAATTATTATTTCTACTTACCTCTCAAGAGCGTAAACGTGCAAGTTTATTATTAATAATGATTTTAATAATGGCGATGTTAGATATGATAGGTGTAGTATCCATTGTACCTTTTGTAGCAATGTTAACAAATCCTGGTCTAATTGAAACAAACTTTATCTTAAACAGGATGTTTCAAACTTCAAGGATATTGGGTGTTGAAAATGATCAGCAGTTTCTCTTTATTTTAGGACTGTCTGTATTTATATTATTGGTTTTCTCTATCACTTTCAAAGCTATTATAACTTATATTCAAGTTCGATTTACTCAAATGTGTCAATACAATATAAGTAAACGTTTGATGGAAGGTTATTTGAATCAACCTTATAGCTGGTTTTTAAATCGCCATAGTGCCGATCTTGGAAAAAATATTTTATCCGAAGTAGGTACTATAATTAGTATTGGCTTTAACCCGATAATAGCAATAATTTCTAAAGGCTGTGTTTCTATTGCCCTTATAACCATCTTAATTGTAGCTGATCCAAAACTTGCAATTATAATTTCGCTATCACTTGGTGGGACATATATGTTTTTTTTTTATTTTATACGGAAGTATCTTAACCGAATTGGTGATGAACGATTTGAGAGTAATAGGTTACGTTATACAAAAATTACTGAAGCTTTTGGGGCCACAAAGGAAGTTAAAGCTGGAGGTTTAGAGCAAATATATGTCAAATTTTTTTCTAAAGCTGCTAAAAATTTTGCACTAACTCAAGCATCTTCAGATCTTGTGAGTCAATTACCTCGTTTCATTTTAGAAATTATTGTCTTTGGTGGTATTTTACTCATAGTACTTTATATGAAAAGTCGAACAGGGAATTTTAATAATACTTTGCCGATAATTAGCCTTTACGTTTTTGCAGGATATCGCTTAATGCCAGCATTGCAATCAATTTATGCCTCATTTACTCAACTTGTTTTTCTAGGTCCATCACTTAATAAAATAAATAATGATCTTAAAAATCTTAAACCATTCAATAAAAATCAAGATAAAGGTATTTTATCTCTCAATAATTCAATTACTTTAAGAAATGTTCATTTCAACTACCCAAATGCTTCTAGAGCAGCATTAAAAGACGTTAGTTTTAATATCCTGGCCAAAACAACAGTGGGATTAGTTGGTGCTACTGGTAGTGGCAAAACTACAATAGTTGATATCATATTAGGATTGCTTGAACCTCAAAAGGGTGCTTTAGAAATTGATGGGAAGGTTATAAAAAGTAACAATGCAAGATCTTGGCAGAAATCTATTGGTTATGTGCCTCAACATATTTTTCTTTCTGATGATACTATTGCAGCTAATATTGCCTTTGGTGTTGAAACTAAATATATAAATCAAGAGTTGGTTGAAAAGGTTGCTAAAATTGCAAATTTACATGATTTTGTGATTGAGGAATTGCCTGATCAATATCAAACAACTATTGGTGAGCGTGGGATAAGGTTATCAGGTGGACAGCGTCAACGAATAGGAATTGCTCGAGCTTTATACCACAATCCACAAGTGCTAATTTTAGATGAAGCAACTAGTGCGCTTGATAATCAAACCGAACAAGCTGTAATGGAGGCTGTAAATAATCTAAGCAAAAATATCACTATTATTTTAATAGCACACAGATTAAATACATTAAAAAACTGTGATACTATTTTTAAAATTGAAAAAGGAAGTATTATAGGTCAATTTGATTACAAAGACTTAACTAATGATAAAAAATAAAATTTGTTAAATTTTATTAAGATGTAAAAGATCATTAACTAATTGAATAAGTTTTATTATGAATACAGCTATATTATTAATAATTTTTAATAGACCCGAAACTACAAATAAAGTATTTGAAAAAATAAAATCTGTAAAACCATCAAGATTTTATATAGCTAGTGATGGTCCTCGTAATAGACATCAAGCAGATATAGAAAAAGTCAGAAAGGCACGTGAAATTATAAATAAAGTTGATTGGCCTTGTGAGATAAAAACTCTTTTTAGAGATAAAAACCTAGGTTGTAAAAAAGGAGTTAGTAGTGCAATTACATGGTTTTTCAAAAATGAGGAAAAAGGGATTATTTTGGAAGATGATTGCGTTCCCAATTTAGATTTTTTTTCATTTTGCGAGAATATATTAAATACTTATGTTGAGGACAATAGGATATCAGTTATTACTGGGGATAACTTTCAGGATGGTAAATGGCGAGGAGATGGTTCATATTATTTTTCAAAATATAATCATTGCTGGGGATGGGCAAGCTGGAAAAGGGCATGGATAAATTATCAAGGAGATATAAATTTTTGGCCAGAATGGAAAAATTCAATAGCTTGGAAAAAATTTATGCCAGATAAAGTTGAAAGAAAATATTGGCAAAAAATTTTTGATAAAGTTTATGAAGGAAAAATTGATAGTTGGGCTTATCCATGGTTGGCAAGCACATGGTTTAAAGGCGGCTTGACAGTCACGCCAAATGTTAATTTGGTTAGCAATATTGGTTTTGGAGAAGATGCAACACATACCCTATCAACAAATAATAAGAATTCAAATATGAAAACATTCAGTCTCAAAAATTTAAAACATACAAATGTAATAAAACAAAATATAGAAGCTGATAATTGGACTTTTAATCACCATTATGAGGGTATAAACCTAAGGTTTCCTAATAATTGGATTAATCTTCCTTACCGTATAATAAGATATATTCTTAGAAAATTAAATTTTAATTTATAAAATTTAATTTTTAAACTAATTATGTTTTTTAAAAAAAATTTAGCTTTAATAATATGAAATTTAAAAATAATATTTCTACTGTAATTCCAACTTTTAATAGAGAACAATATTTAGAAAAAGCAATTAATACTAGTTTAAAGCAAACAATAAAACATGAAATAATAGTGTGTAATCATGGTGGAACAGATGGAACAGATGAGATGATAAAAAAATTTTCTAATGACATTAAGTATATTAGAAAAAAAAAAGATCGAGGACTAGTTCATTGTATTTTAGATGGTGTAATGGAAGCAAAAGGTGAATTCATAAATCTTTTATTTGATGATGACTGGATAGAACCAACTTATTTAGAAAAATGTATGAAATATTTTGACAATCCAAAAGTTGGTTTTGTATTTACACCAGCAAAGTTGTATAATGATGAAAGCCAAAAAGTTGAATATATAGCTGAAGATTTTTTACCTAAGGATGGAGTATATAAAGTCAGTAAGTACGAATTAAATTTTTTAAAAGGCTTCATATCGCCAACTGCATTCATAATAAGAAGAACAGATATGATAGATTCTTTATATAACGGAAAGCTTCCTTTTGAAAAATACTCTTATAGTCAGGCAGGTTATGATAGATTAATGCTGTTATTGTGCATGTTACGCTATCCAACTTTTGGATTTATAAAAAGTCCACTTGTTTATTATAGAAAGCACAAAGGATCTATTACAGTTGATAGTCAGTTAGAAAAAAATAAGTCATTTTTATTAAGAAAAGCTTATGCAGAAGTTGATGCGTATTATTATACAATAAAATATGGAAAGATTTTCTCATTTTTAAAAAATAACTATATTAAAAATATTAGATTTATTATAAATAATCCTTTCATTTCAATAAAAATATTATTAAGAAAGATTAAACTTACCTTCTAATAAATTATGAAATATTCATTAGTAAAAGATACAATTTCTAAAAAAGAGATTGCTTTATTGAGTAAATGGTTGCTTAAAGGTGAAAAGCTTACCAAAGGTAAACTTACTTTAGAATTTGAAAATAAATTTTCAAAATATATTAGTCGAAAATATTCAGTTTTTGTAAATAGTGGCTCATCGGCGAATCTATTAATGCTTTCGGCATTAATTGAAGGCAAAAGACTAAAAAATAAAAAAGCAATCGTCGCAGCTGTTTCTTGGTCAACAACTCTTGCACCATTTATGCAAAAAAATTTTGATATTAATCTTTGTGATTGTTCTAATGATGACTTGGGTGTTGATCTCAAAAATTTGGAATATTTATTTAAAAAACACAATCCATCAGTTCTAATAATTGTTAATGTTCTTGGACATCCAAATAAAAATTTTCAGATAATACAATTATGCAGAAAGTATAATGTTATTCTGCTTGAAGATTCTTGTGAGGCTATAGGTACAGTTTTGGATGGAAAAAAATTAGGAACAGCAGGCATTCTTTCGTCTTTTTCTTTTTATTATGGCCATCATATGTCGACAATTGAAGGTGGAATGGTAACAACCGATGATTATGAACTTTATAATATTATGCTTTCTTTAAGGTCACATGGTTGGGCGAGAGATCTTTCATCGAGCTTTAAAAATAAATTAAAAAAAAAATATAAAATTGATGAATTTAGAAATTTATATACTTTTTATTACCCTGGTTATAATTTTAGATCAATGGATTTGAATGCTTTTTTGGGAATAAACCAGCTAAAAAAGATTAATAGAATTTCAAAAGTTAGAAACGATAATTTCTACCATTATAAGAAAAATTTAAATAATTTTTGGATTCAAGAAAGTCAGTCAAAATTTATTTCTAGTTTTGCATTTGGAACTTTAGTTAAAAATAGATTAGAAGTTTTTAAATATTTAAAAAAATTTGATATAGAAACAAGACCATTAATATGTGGTAATGTGGGAAGGCATCCTTTTTGGCTAGAAAAATATGGTAGCCAGAAATTGAAAAATGCAGACATTGTCCATGATTATGGAATTTATCTACCAAATAATTATAATTTAAAAAAAAAAGATATAGATTTTATTTGTAAAAAATTTAAAGAAGTTGCGTTACCAGAATTTTTTTAAAAAAAATTTAAATAAAATAAAATTTTTAAATATAGAATAAATATTATTTTGTGATTAAACAAATACAACCATGGATAAATAACGAAGAAGGAAATTACTTAAAAAAAGTATTAAGAAAAAAATATTTAACAGAAGATTTGGAAACGAAAAAATTTGAAAATAATTTAAAAAAAAAATTTGATGTTAAAAATGCAGTTGCAATTTCAAATTGGACCAATGGAATTTTTTTACTTTTAAAAGCTGCAAATATTAAAAAAGGTGATGAAGTAATCGTGCCTAATTTAACATTTATCGCAACAATAACTCCCGTAATTTGGACTGGCGCCACACCTGTTTTATGTGATGTGGACAAAAATAACTCTTGCCTCGATTTAATTAAACTTGAAAAATTAATAAATAAAAAAACTAAATGTATTATACCTGTTCATCTATACGGCAATTGTAGTGATTTAGATAAATTATTTAGGATGGCTAAGCAAAAAAAAATTTTAATTATTGAAGATGCAGCTCAAGCAATGGGAGCCAAGTATAAAAATAAATATTTAGGTACATTAGGAGATATGGGTGGTTTTTCATTTTATGGCAATAAAATTATCACAACTGGAGAGGGTGGTGTAATATTTTTTAGAAATTCAAAATTAAAAAAAAAAATATACTCGCTAAAAAATCATGGAAGATCAAAAAAAGGTATTTTTAAGCATGAAATGATTGGATACAATTTTATGTTTACAGAGATGCAAGCTGCAGTTGGAAATATACAATTAAAAAAACTAGATAAAATTTTAAAAAAAAAAGAGAAAATATTTAATTTATATAAAAATAAATTAAAACATATTAAACAAATTAAATTTTTAAAAAATATTAAAGATAACCAGCCAGTTTATTGGTTTACAAATATTATTGCTGAAAACAAGAGGGCTCTTAAAAATTATCTTTATAAGGAAGGAATTCAAACAAGAGACTTTTTCTTACCATTACACAAACAACCATGTTTAAAAAATGAAAAATTAGTAAAAAATATTAATTCTAGATTTCCTATATCTGATTATTTGTATAAATCTGGATTGTCTTTACCTTCTTCATTTGAATTAACTCCAAAAGAAATTAGTTTTATTTCTCAAAAAATAGAAAAATTTTATAATAAAGTAACATAATCAAAATTTAATTGCTATTAGCTGAAAGTAATAATTATATCTTTATAAAAAAATGAAGATTAAAACAAAATCTATTGAACGTAAATTAAAAAAAAAATTTTAACTTCAATTAAAAATTCAATCTTTGAAATTTTGTGAGACAATTATTGTTGATTAAAATAATATATTTTGAAGATTAATTGAAAATTAGGTGATTCTAATAAGAATTTGTTTTAAGCTTTTAGGGTGTTGTAGAATTCTATATGTTTTTATTAAACAAGGATTAATATATTAAAATTTGAAAAAAATTACTTTATGAAAATAAAAAAATCATTTTTAGACACATATTTAATTGTATTTTTAATGGTTGCAGTAGTATTACCAACATTTTTAGCAAAACCATTAATTTTATTTTTTACAAGTTTGATAGTACTAAAAATTTTATTTGGTAAAGATTTATTTTTATATTCAAATCAAAAAATATTAATTTTTATATTCTTATTACCAGGAATTTTATTATCATTATTTTTCGATTTGAAAGAAGCTTTACGTTATTCAGTTATATTAATAATTGTATTAGGCTTCCCTTACTATGATTTTAAGATTAGATTTTTGCCAATTTTAATAACCTCAATTCTCATACTTTTATATTTAATCTCAAGCCAAATGCTAATAGCAACTGGAAATCAATTGTTCATTGATTACAGAGAATTTGGGTATAAAAATGAGTTTTCTTACATATGGAATTATGGAATTGTATCTAATTTGATTGAAGAAATTTTAAATTTTGGTGGAGGGGTTCGTTCAGGAGGACTGTATTATAACCCAAATCAGTTAGCAGGAATAATTGTATTAAATTTTTTTATTTATAATGCTACTATCCAGTATCAAAAAAATATAAATAAATTTAATTTTTTTTTTAGCATTTTAAATAACTTAATTTTAGTGAGTGTTTCAGCTGCCTTACTATTAGCAGAATCAAGAACAGTATTAATCACATTTATCATTTTCTTTTTTATACAGTATGTAGATATCAATAAATTATTAAAATTTAAATTCAGAAAAGAAATGAAGAAAGCTTTATTAATATTGTCTATAGTTTTAGTATTAATTTATGAGTCTGTCATAAGGGGTATTGTAAATGTTGACGAAAGTTTTTATATAAAATTTGAAATTTTAATTAACTATATTAATCAAATTAAACTAAATCAATTTTTTTTTGGGGGAACTTTTGATATACATTTTGATACCGAGTACGGAATGTTGTTTGGAGCACTCGGTATTTGTGGACTGTTTGCTTTTTTTATTTTGTTAAGATTGATTTATAAAAATTTTTTACTTGGAAAGGAAACAGTTATAGCTTTTTTACTAATGGGTATGGGGACTACTTTATTTTTAAATCTTCAAAAAATAAGTATTATATTAATTTTATTGATACTTTTATCCAGATTAACCTATCTAAATGATTTGAATAATAAGGATGCAAAAAATAAATAAATCAAATATGAAATTAACTTGGATTGGACCTCTAGTCCCAGATAAATATATTAGTTGCTGGGCTGCTGCTAGTCCAGCTGCAATGAAGTGGCAAAAACATATTGTTAAATCAATAATTAATGAAAAGATTCATTTCGAGTGGTTTTATTATCGTCCCGAAAGATATTGGCCTTTTGGGATGCTATTTCCTTCAAAAAAAAAATTGTCTTCAAATTTTTCTTTTAAAAATAAACAAATTAATTATTTAAATTGTCCTGGCTTGAGAGATTTCACAAAAAAATTTTATTTGAAAAAATTATTAAAAAAAAAAATTAATTCAAATAAATCACAATTACAAATTTTGATTTCTTATAATAGTCCAAAATGGATTAATGATGTCTTTTTAGATGATGAAATAAGGAAATCATTTGCTACCATATATATAATAGCTGATAGAAAGGCAGGAAACGGAGCAGATGGTTATGTGTTTATGTCATATGATTATTATAAAAAATACAAAACTAAGAAATTAAAACTTCATCTTGATGGCGCAATATATCCAGAAAATTTAAATCTAAAATTAAAGAAATTTTCTAAAAAAAATAAAAAAAAAATATTTTTATATACAGGATCTTTTCATAAGTGGGGTGGAATAAAAATGTTATTAGATGCTGTAAAGTTAATTAAAAATAAAAATTTTGAATTATGGTTATCTGGCCCTGGCTTTTCTCAAGTATGTAAATCTGCAGCAAGTAAAGATAAAAGAATAAAATATTTAGGGTTATTATCTGCTTCAAAGCTCAAAAATATTTATCAAAAAGCTGATGTTTTTTTAAATCCTAGACCAATAAAAATATCTGGAAACGAATTTAATTTTCCTTCTAAGCTTTTTGATTATCTTGCTTGGAACAAACCTATAATTTCGACATGGTCAAAAGCTTTTAGTCCAGATTATAAAAAAGTTCTTGATATTGCACTCGATGATCCAAGTTTTTTTGCTAAAGTTATGGAGAAATATTTACTGGCAGATAAAATTTTTAAAAAAAATAATAAAAAATGGATAGCAAACAAAAATTGGAAAAATCAGTGTAAAAAATTAATTAATTATCTTAAGAGAGTAAATAATAAAAAACTTAAAGCTAAGCAATTAATTATAAATAATGAGCGTTAATAAAAAAAAGATAAACATTTACATAACAAAGAATAAATTATCAACTTATAATTATTATCTTTTAAAATATATTTATTCAAAGTTAAAAAATAACAAACTTATAAATATTGTAATAATAAGTAGTGATTATAGTGGAAAGTTTATTTTTAAAGATAATAGCACCTTTTATAAAAAAATTATTTGGATCAATCCAAAAAAATTATACAATTGGAGGGAAATAAATCTAGAATGTCCAGATATTTTATTTCAATCTGGATGGACAACAAAAGCTTTTCAACATTTTTCAAATATTTCCAAAAAGATAAATAAAAAATGCAAGATTGTTTTGACAACTGATAATTCATTGCAAAAAAATAATATTCGTCAATTTTTTGGTAAATTTTTATTTAAATTTTATTATAAATTTTTTTTTGATTATTCCTGGGTTCCTGGGCTAGCAGCAAAAAAATTAATGATTAACTTTGGATTTGAAAAAAATAAAATTTTCACTGGTTTGTATGTTTCATTATTCAATATTTATAAAAATAAAACCAAACCAATCAAAAGAAAAAAACAGTTTCTTTTTGTAGGACAATTTATTAAAAGAAAAAATATTGAAAAATTAATTGAAGCTTTTAAAAAAAGCAACTTACACAAAAAAAAATGGAAATTAATTTTAGTAGGTGAAGGAAATGTTAATTTAAATAAACATATTATTAGAAATATTAATATTTTACCTTTTCAATCCCCAGCAAAATTATCTATTTTATACAATCAAAGTTTGTTTTTTATTCTTCCTTCCAAAATAGATCATTGGGGTTTAGTAATGCACGAGGCCTGTTTATCTGGTTGTTACATATTGTGTAGTAATCAAGTACATAGTAAATATGAATTTGCAAAAAAAAAAAATTCGATTGTTTTTAATCCAAATTCAGTTAGTGATATTAAAAACTCTTTAATTAGTGCAAGCAATCTATCTTATAATCAATTAAATCAAGGAAATAAGAAAAGCGAAAGTTTAGGTAAAAAATTTAATTATGAATATTCGTACAGTCAATTTATAAAAATACTAAATTCTTGTATTGGTAAAAAAATTATTTTGTAGGCAAATCTATATTTTTATTAAAAATCTGATCAACTTCTGTAGTACATCAAATTAAGTTGTATCGAAAAGATAAGAATAGAATTGGACTTCATTGATATTTTTAATTGGACTTTTAAACATCCAATGTTGTCTATTGCGAATTGTTATTCCCTTGCTAGAGTTATCAAAAGAAATGCATATAAATGGATTAATATTTTTTAAATTTAATTTAAACTTAGTCTTTCCAACAAGAAGAAAAAAAAATTTTTTTTTGCTAAAAATATAATAATAATTATTTTTTCTTAAAATATAGTATTTATTAATAGGGTTATTTTCAAATCTCCACTGCAATATTTTTTTGCTCCACTTTATATCTGGAGCACTTTTAATCATAAGATAAGTAAAATTAATTTTAATTTTATTGGAGTTTTTAATTTGTTTCCACCCACATTTTTTGTAAGCTGGACCAGACTTTTTGTTTGGCGAATTGTAAATTATTTTTTTTTTTAACAAATTTGAAGCAATATTAGAAGTTTTTAAAAAATATTTAATCTTTGATAATTAGGTAGTACAGAAGTATCTACGCATTGGTATGCTTGCAAATTATTGATATCAAATCTCCAAAGTACTCTTGATGCAATGATTTTTTTTTTTTTTGAAACAATAATGTGTAGTGATTTACCAAATGGGTTTTTTATAAATTTCCATTTAAAATAATTTTTAGTAACATGGATTGAAAATGTTTTTTCAAAGCATTTAATTATTTTTTTTTCAAGATTTTTATTTATCTGATCACTATAACAATATGATATTTTCATAATTTATACATTAGTTGAAATTCAAGTTTTCAAAATCATAAATTATGTTATTCGTAATTCAATTTTTGATTAATTTGAGTTAATATATTAATAAGTATTATATTTTTTTAATAATAATTTCAATTTTTTCTTGATTCTATAAGGAAAAATTTTTCCTAAAAAGTTTTTAAAAAATGTTACTTTATAATCATCAGTCATGAAATTTAAAATAGGCAATGTTTTTTTTTTAGGTATGTTTAATTTTTTTTTTGATCTGATAAAATCTTTATTTATTTTGTAAAATATATCTTTTTTTGGCCATTTATAATCATCATTGAAAGTCCAACAAAAATTTGATTTATAAATTTGAGAAATTTTTTTTGTAAGGTCTTGGTCAATATTTTTAAATTTAAATTCTTTACTTAACCAGTGTTGTTTTAATTTCATAAGATTGAAACTTTTGTTACTTACATACCCATTAACAAATATTTTCAAATTTAATTTTTTTGAGAGTTTTATTATAGTTTTAAAAACTAGAATATGTTCTTCATGGCCGTATTCACCCCATGGATTATGTGTGTATACAGTGTCCCCAAACTTTAAAATATTTGATAATTTATATTCCAATTGTACACAATACTTTTTATATTTTTTTATATTTTTATTAGGTTTTTTTAAACCATATCTTTTTTTATCAAAACTCCAATTAGTTGTATTAAAAATATTGGGTTCTTTGATTTTTAAAAATAAAAAATTTTTAAATGGAATTTTATTCAATAGTTTTAGCCTTCCATTATTGACTGTTTTATCTAGTGTTTCACTAAAACAAATAATTACCTTTGATGCCTGTCTTAAAATTGAACTAAAAAAAATTATTTCATCATCTGGATGAGCCACAATAATTTTATAATTTTTTTTCATTTTGACTCTAAATTAGACTAAAATAAAAAATTAAATTATATAAATTTAATTTTAAAAATTTTAATAAATAATTATATTATTTATGGTTAATTATAAAGAAATAGAAAACTACAAACCTAAAATTCTTTGCTTTACTTCTTTTTATTATCCTGGATTTAAAGGAGGTGGGCCAATTAGAACTATCACAAATTTTGTTGAATATTTTTGGAGCAAATATGATATTTATATTGTTTGTCTTGATCGTGATTTATTAGACACTCAACCCTATAAAAGTGTTAAAATTGATTCATGGAATAAAATTGGAAAAGCAAATATTTTTTATGCCTCAAAAAAAACCATCAATCTGAAAGGAATTTACAAACTTTTAAATGAAAGATCATACAATGCTCTATATTTAAATAGCTTCTTTTCTTTTTGGTTTTCAATTGTTCCATTTTTGCTTAATTTTTTTTGTTTTTCTCTGCCAAAGCCATGCATTATTGCTCCACGTGGTGAATTTTCAAATGAAGCACTTAAATTAAAAAATTATAAAAAAAAATTATATATTAATTTTTTTTATTTTTTAAATTTACATTTAAAATTATTTTGGCAAGCCTCAAGTGAATTTGAAAAAAAAGATATCATTAGACAGTTTGGGAGGGATACAAAAAAAATTTTTATTGCTCCTGATCTTGTATTTCCAAAATTAAAAATTAAAAATGAATTTAGAAAAAGATCTAAAGGTCCATTAAGGATGGTATTTTTATCAAGAATTTCTCCCATGAAAAATTTAGATTTTTTATTAAGGGTGTTGCGGCAAGTAAAAATTTCTGTTCAGTTATTTATATACGGACCAAAAGATGACACAGTTTATTGGAGAAAATGTATTTATTTAAAAAATTTATTACCATCAAATATCAAAGTAATAATTGAAGATGAAGTTCCCCAAAATAAAGTTCAAAAAATTTTAAAAGATTATGATTTGTTAATATTGCCAACAAGAGGAGAGAACTTTGGTCACATAATTATCGAGTCTTTAATTGCTGGTGTGCCAGTACTAATAAGTAATAGAACGTTATGGAAATCTGACAGAGGTGGCGCTATCGAGTGCTTACCTTTAATTCAAAAGATTTGGATGAAAGCAATTATCAAATGGGGCAAACTAGATGATAAAAAACTGAATTCAAAACGCAAGGCTGCTTTTAAATTTGCACAAAAATATCTTCAAAATCAATCAATTTTAAAAAAAAATGAATATTTTTTTAATTTTATTTTAAAAAAATCAAAAGTAGATAATACTTACGAAATCTAATGTTTAAAAATAAAATAATTTTAATTACTGGAGGAACAGGTTCTTTTGGAAATGCTGTAATAAAAAAATTTCTCAATTTACGTGTAAAAGAGATTCGTATTTTTAGTAGAGATGAGAAAAAACAAGATGATATGAGAAAAAAATATCATGAAACAAAACTTAAATTTTATATCGGTGATGTCCGAGATTACAATTCTGTCAATAATGCAATAAAAGGTTGTGATTATGTTTTTCATGCAGCTGCATTAAAACAAGTTCCCTCATGTGAATTTTATCCAATGGAAGCTGTAAAAACAAATATTTTAGGTACAGAAAATGTTTTAGATTCAGCTATTAATTCTAAAGTAAAAAAAGTTATTGTTTTAAGTACTGATAAGGCAGTATATCCAATTAATGCAATGGGTATAAGTAAGGCGATGATGGAAAAAGTATCTATTCAAAAATCTCTTACAAACAAAAACACAAAAATAAATATAGTTAGATATGGTAACGTTATCGCTTCTAGAGGATCAATAGTCCCATTGTTTGTTGATCAAATTATTAACAAAAAACCTTTAACTGTCACTGATCCAAATATGACCAGGTTTATGATGACCTTGCAAGATGCAGTTAATTTAGTCCTTTATGCATTTAAATTTGGAAAATCAGGTGAAATATTTGTTCAAAAGGCACCATCAACAGATTTAAAAACTTTAGCAGAAGCGGTCAAAAATTTATTTAAAACACCAAAGCATCCTATACATGTTATAGGAACCCGACATGGAGAAAAATTATTTGAAGTTTTGTTAAGTCGTGAGGAAATGTCTAGAGCTAGAGAATTAGAAAAATATTATTCAATAACTCCAGATCTTAGAGATTTGAATTATGAAAAATTTGTTGAGGTTGGCGAAAAAAAAATTTCTGTATCGAAAGAGTACAATTCACATAATACATATCATTTAAATATGCAACAAACTCAAAAACTTCTAATGAAAAGTAATTATGTTAAAAGGTCTATAAAAGGAATTTATAGTCAGTCCGAAGATTAAAATGAAGAAGGTCTTAATCACAGGCTCAAAGGGATTTATTGGAAAAAATTTAAAACTCTATCTAACTCAATTCAAGGATATTCAAGTAACCTGTTTTGATAAAGATGACAACGTTTCATTTTTACCTGAAATATTGAAAAAAGTAGATTTTATATTTCACCTAGCAGGAGTAAATAGATCAATGAATGATCATGATTTTCAGAAGTATAACACTGATTTTACAAAAAAATTATCTGAAAACATTAAAAATCTTAATAAAAAAATATCAATTGTTTTTGCTTCATCAATCCAAGCTGAAAGTGACAATCCATATGGAAAAAGTAAAAAAAATGCTGAAGAAATTTTAATTAATCTAAGTAAGGAACATGGTATAAATATTTATTTATTTCGGTTGCCTAATGTTTTTGGTAAGTGGTCAAAGCCTAATTATAACTCTGTCGTTGCTACATTTTGTTACAACATATCTAGAGAATTACCTATTCAAATTAATGATCAAAATAAAAACTTAGAATTGGTTTACATTGACGATGTGATGCAAAAATTTATAGAATTATTAAATGAAAACCAAAATAAAATTGAAAAACAATATTTTGTAAATATAACTCCAGTTTATCGTATAAATTTAGGAGATCTTGTAAAAAAACTTTATGCGTTTAAAAAAATAGAAAGTACTGGTGTCATGGAAGATGTTGGAACTGGTTTAACCAGAGCACTATATTCTACATATATTAGTTATCTTCCAAAAGAAAAATTTTCATATCCTATTATCTCAAAAAAAGATTCTAGAGGTAATTTTGTTGAAATTTTAAAAACTCAAAATTCAGGACAATTTTCTTTCTTTACAGCTTTACCTGGCATTACAAGAGGAAGCCATTATCATCATACAAAAACTGAAAAGTTTTTAGTAGTTAAAGGAGAGGCTAAATTTAAGTTCTTGCATATGGATGAAGAAATTAAACATGAATTAATAGTTAATAGCGATAAACCTAAAATAGTTGAAACAATTCCTGGTTGGAGTCATAGCATAACTAATATAGGGAAAGAGGAGCTAATTGTAATGCTTTGGTCTAATGAAATATTTAATCCAAAAAAACCAGACACTTACTCATTTGAATTATGATAAAGAATATTAAGAAAATTAAAATTGTATCTATAGTTGGAACAAGACCTGAGATTATCAGGTTATCTAGAATTTTTTCAATTTTAGATAAATATTGTGAACATATTTTAATACATACCGGTCAAAATTATGACTATGAATTAAATCAAATTTTTTTTAATGATTTAAAAATCAGAAAACCAGATTTTTTTTTAAACTGTGCGAATAAAATTAATAGTGCCTCACAAACTATTGCAAATTTAATTTCAAGCACTGATAAAATTTTGAAAAAACTAAAACCTGATGCACTACTTATTTTGGGAGATACAAATAGTTGTTTGTCAGCAATTCCAGCAAAACGACAAAAAATACCAATTTTTCACATGGAAGCTGGTAATAGATGTTTTGATCAACGTGTTCCAGAAGAAATAAATAGAAAAATTGTAGATCATATTTCAGATATTAATCTACCATATAGTAAAATTGCTAGAGAATATTTATTAAAAGAGGGACTTCCACCAGATAGAATTATAAAAAC